>Ga0210386_10005719_pt1 | contig 10064 bp, 7 predicted proteins | sample IncBWH32OmetaG_FD_160091 | JGI IMG/M metagenome (GOLD analysis project Ga0210386, IMG submission 160091) | Forest soil microbial communities from Barre Woods Harvard Forest LTER site, Petersham, Massachusetts, United States - Inc-BW-H-32-O ... | reverse complement strand
AACAGTTGCAGGTGAAGCGCTGCCGCAACCTGCCAATGATCCTGTTACTGTATAGGTAATAGTATTAGAAGGAGATACAGTTACTGTTGATGTTGTAACACCAATTCCCGGAGACCAGGTATAGGTTGTTGCACCACTGGCGCTTAATGTTGTTGAAGCGCCCGAACATATTGTAGTTGATGGCAATGCAGTAGCTGTTACAGTTGGGCTGGAGGCTACGGTAACAGTAGCCGTTTGTGCAGCGCTTGTACATCCGTTAGATGTACCTGTAACCGTATAGGTTTGCGTTGAAGAAGGAGAAACGCTCACTGTTGAGCCTGTAAGAGAGCCAGGTTGCCATGTATAAGTAGTTGCGTTACCTGTAGCAGTTAATGTAGCTGAAGATCCGCCACAAATTGTAGTAGTGCCCGATGCCGTTAAAGTTGGTGTAGTGTTTACATTCACAGTAACGGTTTGAGGAGCACTGGTACAACCACTTGTAGTACCCGTTACAGTATATACAGTATTTGAAGTTGGAGATACGCTTACCGTTGAGGTTGTGGCGCCGATTCCCGGGGACCATGTGTAGGTTGTGGCGCCATTACCTGTCAAGGTAGTTGATTGGCCGGAACATATCGTAGCAGAGCCGGTAGCAGTTATGGTTGGGCTTGCATTTACCGCTACAGTTACAGTACTGGTTGATGAACCACAACCAAGCGCATTTCCGGCTGTTAATGTGTATACACCTGCGGCAGCGGCTGTAACGTTTGTTATTGTTGGATTTTGCGAGTTGGATGTAAACCCGTTCGGGCCCGTCCAAGCCCATGTGGTAGCATTGGTTGCACTACCGGTTAAGTTTAAAGTTGCCCCAGTACATAATGGCGTGTTGGCGCCTGCTGTTGTACCCGTAGGGGCAGAATTTATTGTAATAGGATCACTAACTGTATAAGCACACCCGGCAGCGCCCGTGGGGTTAACCGTAACCGAATAAGTACCTGAACAGGTAACATTAACCGTTTGCCCGGTCGAACTGCCACTTATACAAGGCCCGCTCCAACTATATGAAGCTGCGCCAGCGGGTGCAGTTACAGTACCTGTACTGCACCCGCCGCTTGCAACGGGTAAGGTTACAGGACCACAAGAACAATCTAAATACGCATAACCAAAATGCCCTCCCTGGGCACAACCTGCGGCTAACAGTTGTATAGTAATATTCTGGCCGATATAGGCTGAAAGATTAAAAGTAGTTTGTGTCCATGGCAGGTAAAAAACTGAAGAACCATCAAAAGGTGCTGTAGAGGCAGATGTTTTATATCCTTTTGGTGGTGCGCCCGAAGTACATTCCTGGTAATATTGCAAACAGTTAGATACCAATTTACCACTACTATTTAGTACCTGGAAAAGAACAAATGGTTGTTGCCCGTTCGGGTGACCGCCATCGTTAAGTACTACAGCGTAATTAATGGTGAACAATGCATTCGCAGCGGTTACCGGAAAGGTTTGCTCCAGCTCTTCTGCCAGGGCAGTTGCATAAGTACTTCCGTCAATAGAACTGGTACCGCAATTACCGAAAGATGGCCCGAGATTTGCGTTTTCGCCACCCAAGCGCACTGCATATGTTCCTCCACCCGGGTCAAGCATCGGGAATTTACCATACGGGTCGTTACCTGCAGCGGCAGTTACCATCGTAATCCATGAACAAGAAGTTTCTGCTTTGTTAGTTCCTAATGTAGGTGGGTTACCATTCATTGCAGGCGAACCTGTCCAGGTTTCGCCCGGGTTAACTTCATACAGGTATCCGTCGTTATAGCCATTCCACCCTACAGAACCTGTCCAGTTTGTATAATCTCCGTCTTCAAAATCGGCATTATTACAGGCAGACCCGGTTGGTCTTTTATTCCAGTTTATAGAATTTCCATTCTTATCAACTGCCGGATTTATCTTTTTATTATTACCTGCTTTCCCAAGGGTACCGGCATATTTCCCATACACGTAAAGACGTTCTTCCTTTATCATGTAAGCTACTTTTTCACGGCCGGTATAATGACTGGCATCAGCATAATTCAACTTACCCTGTAAGTCAAACCCGGTTAAAGAATCTCCTCCAAAATATTTATAATCTTTACTCTTCGCAATTATTTCCCATCGGCCAAAATTTCGTGTAGTTGTTTCTTGTCCAATTACAGTTGCAGAATACAACATTAATAAGCCAAGCGAAACAAAGCCCTTTACCAGGTTTAGTTTTTTGATTTCACCAAAAGAAAACAATAGAGTATTCTTCTTCATTAATTTAAATTTTAATTATAAGTTCTCAAAAGTTCCTAAATCGATTTTGGTAATTCAATATCAAAACTCTATAATAATCTCCTCTCTACTGTTAATTAATGCACACACCTATACACAAGTTAAAAGTAAAGGTACATAACATTACAGTAAAATCCAAATAAAACGTAACATTTTTTTAACATATATGTGAATAACATGGTTCTTTACATTTTATGAACCCTTCAATTTGTTATCCTTAGCACAAAAGCATCGTCATTTTCATCAAAAAACGTAATCCCTCTCTTTTGTTAAACAAGATAGAATAAACCCAACATTGGTTGGCTAGCGTATTTTTCTTTTCTCCACGTCTTTCAGTTTAATATATTTGCGCTCCCTTTTCCAAAAAGGATTTTAACATTTTTATGAAGAAAGACAATTCGTCGTATTTAGGACTTTTTCTTATAGGATTACTGGTATTCGGATGGCTCTGGTACCAAACACCATCGGCCAAGGACCTGGCCATTCAAAAAGCAAAGAACGACTCAATAGCGCGTGTTGAGAAAATGAAGCAGATGGAACTAGCTGCCGCCCAACAGGCCAAAGCTTCTACCACTCCCCTAAACGATTCCACACACGCTGCAGATTCTGCTTCTATAGCAAATGCGGAACACCAGAAATATGGCATTTTTTATCCTTCGCATAAAGGCATAGACCAGGATATTGTACTGGAAAATGACCTTATAAAAGCTACCGTATCGGCTAAAGGTGGCAAAATAAGCACCGTTGAGCTGAAAGGTTTTAAAACAAGCAAGGGTACTCCCCTCATTCTTTTTCAACCTAAAGATAGCCGCTTCGGCCTGGTGCTGAATGCCTATTCAGCATTCTCTTCAACCGATTCATTATATTTTTCGCAGGTAGGGCAAGTGGTAACAACCGGCGACTCTTCATCGGTAACCATGCAATTGAATACTTCCGATCCGGCCAAGTATCTTCAATTTGTATATACATTAAAAAAAGGAAGCTACCTGGTTGGGGTTAAAGTAAAAACGGTAGGTCTGCAAAATATTATACCTGCCAATGCCCAGGAAATAAGCCTTGAATGGTCAATGATTTCTCCATCTCAGGAATCAGATATGGTTAAGCAACGCAGGGCATCAACTATTTATTACAAATTTCATGGAAGTGATGTAGACAATATTTCACCTATGAAAGATGAAAAGAAAACTTTGCCTACAGAAGTAAGCTGGATTGCTTTCAAGCAGCAATTCTTTTCTTCGATACTTATTACCAACGATAAACTGGGAAGCCCTGAAGTAAGCACTGCCAATGCAAAGGATTCAGCACATGTAAAAAACTTTTTGGCATCGGTTACTATTCCTTACACCCACCAGCCAAGTGAAACATTTAACATGCAGTTTTATTTTGGGCCGAACAATTACAAGTTGCTGAAAAATTATTCAGAAGAAAATGATATGCAGTTTGAAAAGCTGATCGACCTGGGGTCTGGTATATTCGGCTTCTTTGGTAAGCCGCTCAACCGTTGGATCATCATTCCTCTTTTTGATTTCCTGAATCAGTTCCATTTAAATTATGGAATAGTTATATTGATACTTACGCTGGTATTAAAAGCCCTCCTCTTCCCGCTTGCATTCCGCACCTATGTATCGTCAGCTAAAATGCGAATACTGAAACCTGAAATTGATGAGATAGCAAAAAAATTCCCGAAGACGGAAGATGCTATGAAGAAGCAACAGGCTACCATGGCATTGTATAAAAAAGCAGGCATTAACCCCATGGCTGGTTGCTTACCGGTGCTATTGCAGTTACCTATTTTAACGGCTTTGTTCAGTTTCTTCCCTGCTTCAATCGAACTACGCCAACAACATTTCCTGTGGGCAAATGACCTTTCCACATACGATTCTGTTTATACATTCCATAATTTTTCTATCCCTTTATATGGTGATCACATAAGCGTGTTTGCATTGCTTATGACCCTGTCACAATACCTTTACTTAACTGCCAACCAGCAAATAATGGGCAGCCCTGCAGGCGGTACCGACCAGATGGCTAAGATGATGAAGTGGATGATGTACCTGATGCCAATTATGTTCTTAAGTGTACTGAACAGCTACTCTGCCGGATTAAGCTATTACTATTTCCTTGCCAACTTAATAACCTTCGGACAGACTTTCCTTGCACGCCGCTTTATTGACGAAGGCGCATTGCACCGCAAAATGCAGGAAAATAAGGCTAAGCCTATCAAGCAATCAAAGTTCCAGGCACGTTTGGAGCAGATGGTAAAGGAACAGCAAGCAGCCAAGAACAAAAGGAAATAGCTGTTAGTTTATAAAGTTTGTAAAGTAAAAAGTTTATAAAGTCATTTCGGAATTCCCTTGCTCTGCTTTATGCTTTAAGAACTTTAAAAACTTTCAACTCAATATTCTTCCATTTGTTTTCGCTGAAAGTAGCGGCTGATAAATACGATTAGGAATATAAATACACCCAGGAAAATTATGTTCCTGAACACACCGCTGTTTTTCACCATATCGCTCCAGTAAGGGCCGATAAGCAAACCAAGTAATACAAGCCCGCCATTCCATACTATGGCAGACAACAACACGGTTGTCATAAAAGCCTTGCGGTTAATATTCAGCATGCCTGCAACAACCGATGTATAGCCTCTTATAATGGGTGTCATCCGCCCGATAAATATGCTGCGCTGCCCACGCCTAAGCATCCGCTTTTTTAGTTTTTCAATCTTATCTCCTGTCAATGGCAACCATTTAGGCGAATGATCGATAACCCATTTGCTGAAGGAATAAAAAATAAAGAATATTAATATAGAGCCTGTAAAGTCGGCCAACACTGCAAAGCCAATAGCCTTGTAAATATTCAGTGTCCCAGAATATACAAGGTAACCACAAAAAAGTAAAATGAATTCATTGGTTAGGGGATTGGGAACACCAATTTGCTGCAGGAACACCACCAGGAATATAGCCAGGTAGCCATATTCTTCAAGGTAATGTGTAAACTGGTGATATGCATCCATACTACTTTCAATTTCTTTTCGCAGTTCCGTCTTCACCTAACTGCTTTCGCTGAAAATACCTACCTATAAAGATGATGATAATAATCAACACGGCAAAAAGAGCAATATTTTCTACCAGGCCTCTTTCTTGTAAAACTACATTCCAGTAAGGGCCCATAAGCCTGCCAAGCAATACCAATCCTCCACTCCATGTTATGGCCGATATTATAACTGTTCCCAAAAAAGCTTTGCGGTTTACGTGCAGCATTCCTGCAGCAATAGAAACATAGCCACGTAAAAATGGCGTGAGCCTGCCAATAAATATGCTGCGCATGCCTCGTTTGAGGAAACGTTTTTTTAATCGTTCAATAGTTTCACCTGTCAGCGGTAACCACTTGGGAGAATGTTCAATTAGCCATTTGCTGAAAAAATAAAAGATGAAAAACAAAATACATGTACCTGTAAAATCCGCCGCTATAGCTACCAGTATTACTTTATAAAAATTGAGTGTATGCGTATAGGAAAGATATCCGCAAAACATGAGTACCAATTCATTGGTTATTGGGTTTGGCACACCCAGTTCCTGCAAAAACACAAAAAGAAAAACAGCATAATAACCGTAATGGGCAAGGTAATTGGCTAATTCAGGCAATTTATCCATTAACGGAATTTGATATTGCCCATAAAACTATTGGTTCAATATGAAGTGAATATTAAGCAAGAATGAAGCGTCTTGCTTATTTGCCTTTACCATGTTTTTTCCAGGCGGTATATGTTTTGGGAATATCCATTTTCTTTAGTTCCTTCCATGCTTTTATGGCTTGTTCGCGCGTTGCGTTTTTTTCTTTTGCCAAATATTCTGCACTAAAATTAATATACCTGCCGACAGGTATTTTTTCAAAACCTCCTTGCACCTGGCACAGTTTAACATATTGCCTTACAAGGTCGCCGTATGTTATTTTAATACCCTTGCCTATCTGTTTCTCACGCCAGCGGTTTAATCGGTAACGAGCACCTGACTTATTTTTAAGCCCCGGAGAAATTTTCAATGCTTCTTTTACAATAAAACTTTTGGTTGCTTTATTACTAGTATAATTAACAATAGGTAATGAAAGGCTCAGCTTTTTTTCAAGGTCCTTCACTCCCGATTTTGAAATATTCTTCCGGGCAGGCTCTGTTATTTTACCGTTCCGCAAAAAGGCTTTTATTAATTTCTCCAACTCATCCTTACGCTGTTTTGCTGCATGCGGTATACCAATTTGCTTGGCAAATTCCTTTATTTCTGTAGCATACCAGTATCCATTATCAAACTGCTTTTCAGTCATCGATTTCGACAGGGCAAGTTTTTGAGGCATAGTGCAATTCTTTTAGCTAAGGTAACAAAATGACCCAAAACACCAGTGCTTGCGAGACATCATTTTTCATAGACTTACCCCTCATTTTCCATGATGAATTTTATAGTTTTTTATTTCTTTCAATTCTCATAAATATTTTTACTTTTGCCCTCAGACATCTCAAATAGTATTAGCCCCGGAGGAGGGAGATACATATTAAACTTATACGCCGTGAAAATAGCCGTACCAAAAGAAACTAAACTAAAAGAGAACCGGGTAGCCCTATCGCCTGATGTGGTGAAGGACCTGGTAAAAAAGGGATTTACCTGTGCCATTGAAAAAGGCGCCGGTGCAAACTCTTATTTTGCTGACGATCTTTACACTGCCGCCGGTGCCGCTATTGTAAACGACCGTAAGGAACTGTTTGCAGGGGCTGATGTGGTAATGTCGGTAAATGCTCCGTCAGTGCAGGACATTGCCAACATGAAGAAAGATTCAATTCTTTTATCATTTATGTATGCAGCAACCCATGCCGATTTAGTTGATGCCTGTGTAAAAGCAGGTGTATCGTCTTTTTCAGTTGATGCTATACCACGTATTTCAAGAGCGCAAAAAATGGATGCGCTCAGCTCACAGGCGAACCTTGCCGGTTACAAATCGGTAATACTGGCAGCTGATGCACTTGGTAAAATATTCCCACTTATGATGACCGCTGCAGGTACTATTAAGCCTAGCCGCGTAGTCATTATGGGTGCAGGTGTTGCAGGTTTACAGGCTATTGCTACTGCAAAACGTTTAGGCGCAATTGTTGAAGTATCTGACATTCGCCCTGAAACAAAAGAACAGGTTGAATCATTAGGTGGAAAATTTATAGAAGTAAAAGGCGATGCTTCAATTAAAATTGAAGGCGGATATGTAAAAGGTGTATCGGAAGAATTTTTGAAAATGCAGCAGGAGCTTATTGCAAAGCATGTTGCCGATGCTGACATAGTAATTACCACCGCCCTTATCCCGGGCCGCAAAGCGCCTGTGCTGATCAGTGAAGCTATGGTAAAGAGTATGAAAAATGGCTCTGTAATTGTTGACATGGCTGTTGAGCAAGGCGGAAACGTGGTAGGCAGCAAAATGAATGAGAACATTGTAACACCAAACGGAGTTAAAATATTAGGAGAATCAAACCTGCCAAGTTTACTCCCTTTGAATGCAAGTGAACTTTATGCTAAGAACATATCTACCTTCCTGTTGCACCTTGCTACCAAGGATGGCTTTAAATGGGAAATGGAAGAAGAAATAACAAAGGGCTCGCTTATTACACACAAGGGCGCTGCCGTTCATGCATCATTAGTAAAACAACCTGTAAACGCATAATAGTATGAATTTAGATCACTTAGTTACATTTTTCGAATCGCATCAGCAAATGATATTTATGCTGGTGTTAATGGTTTTTGTAGGTATTGAAGTTATCGGCCACGTGCCTTCGGTATTACACACCCCGCTTATGTCGGGTGCAAATGCTATACACGGTGTGGTAATTGTTGGTGCATTATTGGTATTACTTAATGCAGACCCAAGCAAACCGCTTACCCTTGCATTAGGTTTTGTAGCTGTTATATTAGGCACATTGAACGTGGTTGGGGGTTTTGTGGTAACCGACCGCATGTTAGAAATGTTTAAGAAAAAACCTACTAAAAAATAATGTTAAATTTTAAATGCTTAATGTTTAATGACAAGCATCTCGTTTCATTCAAAATTTAAAATTCAACATTAAAAATTAATAAATATGAATTGTACAGTTATACTCGACGTTATTTATTTAGTTGCTTCGGTAACTTTCATTCTCGGATTAAAAATGCTTAGTAAGCCTGAAAGCGCACGTAAGGGTAACCTTATTGCTGCAGGGGGTATGACACTTGCTATACTTGGCACCATTTTCCTTCGCCAGACTCCGGTTGCACCAATTATTTACGGACTCCTTATCGGTGCTATTGCAATAGGTACTATTATTGGCTGGATGACTGCCAAGAAAGTAAAGATGACCGCTATGCCTCAGCTTGTATCTATCTTCAACGGTATGGGTGGCGCCTGTGCTGCATTAATTTCTTTCATGGAATTTCAGGAGCATGCCGGACACATGAAATTGATGAGCACAGTAATGGCTGGTTTAATTATTGGTAGCGTATCATTTTCAGGTAGCGTTGTGGCATTCTTAAAACTGAATGGCAACTTAAACAGTAATCCGCGTTTACCTTTCTACAATATCATTAACGCGATCATTTTAATAGTAACGCTTGGTGTAGGTGCATACATAACCTTCGCTGGTGTTAAGGATATGAATTTTGCGGTTATCACTTTATGTCTTGCATTGTTCTATGGTGTAATGTTTGTATTGCCAATTGGTGGCGCCGATATGCCTGTAGTAATTTCTTTATTGAACTCATTTACTGGTCTTGCTGCTGCTGCGGGAGGTTTCCTTTACCATAACGAGGTTATGTTAACAGGTGGTATTCTGGTAGGTTCAGCAGGTACACTGCTTACTGTTGCCATGTGCGAAGGTATGAACCGCTCACTGTTCAGTGTTGTATTTGGTGCATTTGGTGCAGGCAGTTCTGCTGCCGCTGCTGGTGCAGGCGCTACAGGAGGAACGGTAAAAGATATTTCAGTTAGCGATATGGCAGTGCTTATGAACTACTCTAAGAAAGTAGTTATTGTACCAGGCTACGGATTAGCTGTTGCACAGGCACAGCACGTAATGCATGAACTTGAAGCTATTCTGGAAGAACATGGCGTAGAAGTAAAATATGCTATTCACCCGGTTGCAGGACGTATGCCTGGCCACATGAACGTATTGCTTGCAGAAAGTAATGTTGATTACAGCAAGCTGAAAGAAATGGAAGACATTAACCCTGAGTTTGAAACTACCGATGTGGTATTTGTAGTTGGTGCGAACGATGTGGTTAATCCTGCTGCTAAAACAAACCCTGCCAGCCCTATTTACGGCATGCCTATTTTAGAAGTTGAAAGAGCCAAGAGCATTATTGTAAACAAACGTAGTATGAATGCCGGTTATGCAGGTATTGATAATGAATTGTTCTACAATCCGAAAACAAGCATGTTATTTGGCGATGCTAAAAAGGTTATCACTGAATTAGTTGCTGAGTTGAAGAGCATGTAGTATCAGCGTCAGAGATGCTTTCGCCCACTATATAACATTCTGTTTGCCTGTTTTTTTAATTTGGCTATTCAGAAATTGTATTCTAAGTATGTTTTCACTAACTTTGAATGAAATATCAGGTTATGACAACAATAACTGAAAGAGAGAAAATAGCAAAACTGGTTTTAACAACTGGAGACGACGCTATTCTTGATAAAATAAAAGCCTTGATATCTTCTTCCGCTAAGGCTAAGGCTAATTACCTGAAAAAATACAATAAGGAAATTGATGAAGCTGTTGCCCGAAT
>Ga0210386_10005716_pt1 | contig 10069 bp, 6 predicted proteins | sample IncBWH32OmetaG_FD_160091 | JGI IMG/M metagenome (GOLD analysis project Ga0210386, IMG submission 160091) | Forest soil microbial communities from Barre Woods Harvard Forest LTER site, Petersham, Massachusetts, United States - Inc-BW-H-32-O ... | reverse complement strand
CGAACTCATTGGAGGTGAGATCGTGCCTGGATTTTCGGCTTTCAACTGCGCGTCTTTTTCCTGGCCGGCGGCTTTTTTCTGCCGCTCGTCATTGCACATCGCGCAGGGACATTGCTCGCGCAGGTAGCCAAAATCGTAGTGGCTTACGTGGTTATCCGCCCAGGTGATGTCCACACCCGCTCCGGAGGAAACGTGGACTTTTACCTTGGCCGGTTTTCTTCGAGCATCAATGGGAATTGGCATGGTTTTGCTTGGTTAGTCCTTCGCCAGTGAGGGAGAAACAATTCGAGCCAGGCGGCCGTGTTCCAATTCCACGCGGCGGTCAGCAAGATTTCCAATGGCCTGCGAATGTGTCACGACAAGAATCGTGTGCCCTGCTTCATGCAATTCGCGCAAGAGCTTTAAAACAACACCCTCATTCGCTTCGTCGAGATTGCCCGTCGGCTCGTCCGCCAGGATCAGTTTCGGCTGGTTGATCAGCGCGCGCGCGATGGCCACGCGTTGCTGCTCGCCGCCGGAAAGTGCCGCGGGGACATGGTCGAGGCGATCGCCGAGCCCGACTCGTTTCAGGGCTTCCGCAGCTTCTTTTTCGTCCGTTATGCTGTGAAAATATTGCGCAAGCATCACGTTTTCGAGGGCAGTGAGATACGGCACGAGATGAAATTGCTGAAACACAAAACCAATTTTGTCGGCACGGTAGCGGGTGAGCTCGCGCTCGCCTAGATTGCCGATTTCCAGGCCGTCAACCACTACGCGGCCTCCGGTCGGATGATCAAGCCCGCCCAGAATATTAATGAGCGTCGTTTTCCCTGAGCCCGAAGGGCCCATGATGGCGATCCACTCGCCCGGCTCGACTTCGAAGCTGACACGGTCAAGCGCGCGCACGTCGCCGAATCGTTTTTCAAGCTGCTCGACCTGTACAACCGGTGCCATTATTCTCCCCGCAAAATTTCCGCCGGGCGGACGCGCCCCAGGAGACGCAGCGGAAAAGATCCCAGCAGCGCCACACCCACCGTCAATAAAATTGTAATAGGCAAAACTTCAAACCGCGCCGAAATCACGACGCCAAAAATCCGTTCGCCGATCTGCCGCGCCAAAACAACGCCGAGCAAAAACCCGGCCAGTCCGCCAACCGCGCCAAGAGCGCCCGCTTCCGCGAGAAACAATCGCATGATACGCGGCACCGTGCCACCCAAAGCTTTCATCAGGCCCACATCACGCCGCCGCTCCATTGCCAGCGCCGCCATCGACGCCAGCACTCCGAGCATCGATAAAACCAGAATTAGCGCGATGGTCCAGAAAATCATACCGCGAATCTTACCCAGAATGGTTCCCTCCGCGGCAGCAATCTGACGTACAGGACGCACGTCCAGTTCTGGCAAGGTTTCTGCAAGCTTTCGCGTAACTTCCACAATTTCCGGAGGCGTGCCCGAAACGCTCAATTGAACGAGGCTTACGCGGCTCGATAATCCCGCAAACGATTGTACGGATTCCAGGTTGGTAAGGATTTGATTGTCCTCCGCGCCACCCGTCGTAACAATTCCCGCGACCGTGAGCGAAAGGTTGTGTTCGCCGGAACGCAGCTGAACGGAACTTCCCGGCGAAAGCCCCAACTGACGCGCGGCGGTCACGCCAACCAGGCAGTGCACACGATCCTCGCGCGAAGTGACCGCGCCGCCTTCCACCTTCCACCATGAATTCATTTTGGAAACTTGGTCGAACCAAGTGCCCGCCAAAATTACGGGCTGCGTCCCTGAATTTGCGGCTACGTACAGGTAAGGTGCGGTGGCAACAATTCGCGCGAGGTGCAGCGCGCCGATGTGATCCAATACAGCAGCATCGGCGAGCGCGGCTTCACCGCCGCCGGACGGTGGCGCGATCACAACGTTTGCGCCCAGCGTCCGAAATTCCTGTGTCAGCTTTCGTTCCGCATCCAGATTTACGTTCAGCAAAGCGGAACAAACGGCTGCTCCGCTTGTGAGTGCGATCAGAGCCACGGCCAGGCGTCCGCGACTTGCGCCAAGCAACTTCCACAAAATTCGCAGGAACATCGAGCGGATGGGCACTACTCACTCTCCCCGCAATATGGGAGCGGGATCGACGCGCGAGGCGCGCCCTAGCGGCAGGAGACTTCCCAGCAGCGCAACGACAGCGGCGAGGGCCAAAACAATCGGCAGCAAAATCCAGCGAAGCTCCGGAGCAACTCCAAAAATTCCGATCCCCAGCGCGCGCGCCAGCAAAATCCCCAGCGCATATCCCAGGAGGCCGCCAACCACCGCAAGAAATAATTGCTCCGCGATAAAAAACGAACTGACTGCGCGGCGGCTTGCGCCAAGAGCCTTCATCAATCCAATTTCCAAACGCCGCTCCAGCACCGTCGTCGCCGACGTCGCGCCCACGGCAAGCGCCGCTGCGAACAAAGCGGCAATCGTCACCATCCACATCAGTCCGCTGACGCGGGTAAGAATGCGCCCTTCGCCTTCCGCCACTTGGCGGATCGCGCGAACATCCACGCCGGGAAGTTGCTGCTGAATCTGGTGAGAGATCGAAGATATGTATGGGCTGCAGTACCAGCGGTCATATTCGACAGGCGTCATGCTGGCTGGATCGCGCTCGGAAAATGAGTCAGCGGGTTTCGTCAACGCGCTCACCAGCAGTTGCCTGTACTCCCCCGGGCGCCCTGCCAAATCCTGCGCGATTTCAATAGGCGCGAGAATCGAATTATCTTCACGGCCCCCGGTCGAAACAATTCCAGTAATCGTAAGCGTGTGCGTGCGGCTCCCCGCATCAATCTTGATTTTGCTTCCCGCGCGCAAATGCAAACGCTGCGCGAGCGAAGATCCCGCGACGCCTTCCTCCGCGCCATCTGAAAACCAGCGGCCATCCACATGCCACCACGGATCGGTCGCCGAAATTCCCGTCGTGAATGTGCCGCCATCAGGAACTGAAACAGAGTGGCTGTACCACGTCCCAATTAATTCTTCGTGCGAATCTTTCCGTGAAACTTTTTGTGAATCTGAGGCCGCAATCGCAACGGGAACATCCAGAAACGGAGCGAATCCCATCACATTGTTGCGCCAGAAAATTGTTTTCAGCTTGCCCAAATCTGCGGCGGGCAAATACGCGCCGGCATCGACGGGCCGGTAATCCACTCCCCCAATTTCCAACGGCAACGTGTCCGACGCAGGAGTGACTAGCAGATTCGCGCCGAGCGAACGGAATTCCCGCGCGAGGCGGTCGCCTACATCCAATGCGACTTCCAGCGTGGCAGTTGCAACGGCCATGCCCAGCGCAAGCGCCGCCGCAGTTAAAATTTTCCGGCGCGGCTTTCGCGTGAACGAGTCGCTGACAATTCGAAAAAACATGGTTGGCTGTGCCTTGCGAAATTCAGTTGCCCTGATCTACAGAAAATCCCCGCCTCTGATCCCTCGTATTCACTCGGAACAAGTGAGGCGGACTACACTGCTGTAACCGGGTCTTCACAGGCTGCGGAAAAACCCAAAACTCTGTCATTCTGAGCGAAGCGAAGAATCTCCCTTTGTTTCTTTTCCTATACTAGAATCGAAGAGAGATTCTTCGCTTCGCTCAGAATGACAGAACAAGGCCTCTTTTCCGCACCATGTTCAGACCCGGCGCTTTTCTGCCGCGCAGGCAACATTTCCGATACGAAGACAAATTCTCAATTCCAAATCCTACTTCGAAACGCGGCTCCTGGCCTCAGCCAAGGTCGAAACATCGATCACCAGCGCTCCGTTTTCCGCGTGTGACGGAACCCCCACCGGATTGCACCCGCCCGCTTCTCCAATGGTCGGAATGTAAATGGCGGACGCGCAATTGCGGCAAATCACGTTCGAACCTTCCTGACGGTATCCCGCCGTGCCGCAAATCAGGCAAGCGTCCAGCGCCGTTCCCCAGCTTCCGTTGGGCTTTCGAATGACCATAAACCGCACACTCGTGCCGCTCGCATCCACACTGTAAATGTGAAGATTCGCATCGCTGATTTCCGACATGGGAATTCGAACGGCTCCATTCTCAGCCTCGATCGAACGAGCTTCCGTCGTGGCGGTCACGCGCGTATATGCGAATTCAGCGGCTAAAATCAGGATGACTGCCGTGCAAGTGAAAGCCGATGCCAGCGCCCAGCGGCGCTGTTTGCGGCGTTCCCATTCGAGGCGACGGCGTTCCGCGCCATCCGCTGGAAGATTTTCAACCGCTTGAGCGCGCGCCGCGATCCACTCGCGCAGGCCGAGCAGCGCCGCCGCGCCGAGGATCACTGTAAAAAAGAAAAACTCATTGCGCACGATCGGGCCGACGTAGGCCATCTCCACGCGGCTCGACGGCAACCACATCGCCTCGCTCAATTCATGAATGCCGGTCAAGGCCAGTTGCACGGCGACAATAATCAGAATTGTGCTAGTCGCGGAGAAAAACTTCCCGAGAGAAATTTTCAGCGTTCCCTGGAAGAAGAACAAACCCACGGCAACCGCGACGGCAAGGCCAAGCACGGTCCCGATCCATACGGCAACGCCTTCCGAGGACAACTCCACGGCGCGTAAAATCAGCGCAAGCTCGGCGCCTTCGCGAACCACCATCAGGTAAACAAATGTGGCCAAGCCGATCCCGGCGGAAAATTCAGCTTTTGACGCGTGGATTTCGATCCGCTTTTCGATTTCCGCTTTCAGATGCCGCGCCACGCGGTTCATCCAGATAATCATCGTCACCACAAACACGGCCGCGACCAGCAGCAGCAAACCTTCAAATCCGTCTTCGCTGACTTTCCATCTCTCGAGCGCAATCGCGATCGCCAGGCTGGAAGCAACCGCGGCAAACACGCCTCCCCATACCCATCTTGTCAGGGTTGCCCGCCCGGTACGATTCAGGTAAACGAGGACGATGCCGACAACCAGCGCGGCTTCGACACCTTCACGAAGTGCAATGAGGAATGCTGATAGCAAAAGTGGTCCTTAAGTTTAACTTTTTGGCATCACGCGTCATTTCAAAAAAATCGCCTCACGGCGCAGGGGCACGACATGTCGTGCCCCTACAGTCGCGAGCGTTCCGCGTAGGGACAAAACATGTGCGCAAAATGGGGCCCCCAAAAGGGACAACTCCAGTTGCAACTCATTCGCAACTGGAAACAGTAGTGTACACGCCCTGATTCACTCAGGTCAAGATTGCAAGTTTCTACCGCAGCATACCTCTCCTGACGGTAGAATGTGCATCTACATGATTTTATCTATGACTGAGCCCCGGTGTCATCTTGCAAATCGATCCCTGCCTGACCGACTAGTTATAGTCGCGAAGTGCTTCGCTATTTTGGCAATCGCTGGATGGCTGGCCGTGGCATCGGGCTACGCTCAGAGTTCCGCCGGTCCATCTTCTCCCGTTGGAGTTTCCGCACAGGCTGAGAACCCTGCCTCTACTGCTCCCAAGCCGGACAAGTCCCGCGCTCGCAATGCCTTCCAGCTGGGCAGGCGCGCCGAGCAGGCTGGAGACTGGAAGGCGGAGTTTGCCGCTTATTCAGAAGCTGCGACTTACGATCCGTCCAATCGCCAATATGCAATGCTGAAGGAGCACGCCCGATTTCAAGTTGTTCAGTCGCTGGTCGACAGCGCGGAACGACAGGAAATCGCTGGGAACGCGACTGGTGCGCGGACACTGCTGACCGAAGCGCTGCAAATTGATCCAAATTATATTGTGGCGCGGGAGCGTCTTCAGGAAATAACTCCAACGGAACAAGAGACGGAGGCCGCAAAGGGTCCCCGGCTCGGAGGATTGCCTCGGTTAGTTCCCAGGCCGGGAACGCAATCGTTCGATTTTCGTGGCACTACGCGAGGGGCATATCAGGAAATCGGCAAACAATTTGACGTGAAGATAATTTTCGATGGCGACTTGCAAGATCGCGCTGTCCGCTTTACCGTGCCGAATCTGGATTTTGAAACCGCGGTGAAGATCCTCGCGCAGGAAACCAGAACGTTCACCCGCGTGGTCGACGAGCACACTTTGTTTGTGACCGAAGATACTCCCCAGAAAGTACGCGATTACACGGTCGAAGTGCAGAAGGAGCTGTTGCTTCCCGCCTCCGTTACCACCGACGAAATGAATGAAACGGTCCGCATGATCCGCGAAATGACGGGAATCACGCGTACGCAGTTGAACACGGCGTCACGCACGTTGACCGTTCGCAGCAGTGAACAGAACGTGGCCCTGGCGCAAAAGCTAATCGAACAAATCGAACAGCCTCACGGCGAACTCATGCTGGAAATTGAAATCCTGGAAGTGGACCGCACCAACGCCACCCAGATGGGAATTACGCCCCCCACGGCCTCAAGCGTATTTGCCCTGACCGTGCCCGAAATTCGACAGCTGCAGGCAGCGCAAAATAGCGGCAGCTTGATTCAAACCTTGCAAAGTATTTTTGGAAGTAGTTCGGTGAGCTCCGCCACAGGCTCCGCTCTTCCGGCTCTGATTGCATTTGGAGGCGGAAAAACTATTTTTCTGGCCACCATGCCGGGAGCGTCTGCAAATTTTGGAACAACCCTCAGCACCGTGCAAAGCGCACAACGCGTCTTGTTGCGCGCGCAGGATGGAAAGCCCGCAACATTTTTTGTGGGCGACCGTTATCCCATCGATCTGGGTTTGCTCTCTGACAGTTTGACCTCGAATTCAACGGCGCTTACACAGGCACTTCTCGGCGGCGGCGTTACGCTTCCGCGCACCGATTACGACACAGGAAAAGGCCCGATTTCCGTTGCGATTGCAACCTTCAACACAAAAAATAGCGGCCATCTGGATCTGGCTATTGCAAATCAAACGGACGGCACGATCTCAATTTTGCCCGGGAATGGCGATGGAACTTTCGTGGCGGAAGCCACAACGTGCACGCCTCCATCTTGCATCGCTCTTCCGCCGGTAACGTCAGGAACAGCCACAACGGCGGCAAGTCCTTCTTCAATCGTCACGGGTGATTTCAACGATGACGGTTTTCCGGATATCGCCGTAACAGACGCGGCTAATAACCGGGTGCTGATTCTGTTGGGAAACGGTGATGGCACTTTTCAAATGCCCGTGGCCTATCCAACTGGCGCTAAACCTGTAGCCTTGATCGCGCAGGATTTCGATGGCGACGGCCAGCCAGACCTCGCCGTCGTCAATCAAACCGATGGCACGGTGACAATCCTTCTGGGAAACAAAGTGAACAACATCCAGAACGGAACATTTGGCACTCCGCCCGCCCATCCTGCGGCTTTCCCTGTTGGAGGATCTCCTTCCTCCATCGCCACGGGGGAGTTTGATACCGTGAACAATACAAACGCGGACCTCGTCGTTACCAACAGCACGGATAACACGGTCTCCATTTTGCTTGGAAATGGTGATGGGACCTTCACTACACAAAGTGTATTTGCCACAGGAAAAGGGCCTTCCGGCGTTGCTACTTCAGACTTCAATGGCGACGCAAAAGCTGATTTGGCCGTGACCAATCAGACCGACAGTACCGTTTCGATTCTGTTGGGGAATGGCGACGGAACTTTTCTAGCGCAAAATACTTTTGCCACTGGATCGAGCCCGGCGGGAATTGTTGCAGCAAATTTCACCGGTGGAAATACTGATCTCGTTGTCGCCGATGAAACGGCGAACACTGCGGGCGTCCTGATCGGAAACGGCGACGGAACATTTAACACTCCCATTTCGTTGCCCACGGGAAATTCTCCGATCGGATTGGCAGCTGCGGACTTGAACGGCGATGGCACTTTAGATCTTGTCACTGCGAACAACGCTTCCAACACGGTGAGCGTAACGCTTAATACTTTGGCGTCATCGTTGTCGAATTCAGGCTCGAGCCAAGTGGGTTATCCATCGGCGGAATATGAAGACCTTGGGCTGAAGGTGAAGGCTACGCCGCGACTCCACGGCGATGATGAAGTCACTTTGCAGCTTCAATTCGACATCAAAAGCCTGACCGGATCGAGCATCAACGGCATTCCAATTTTAAGCAATCGAAATATTGAGCAAACGATTCGTCTTCGCGAGAACGAAACTTCTGTTCTTTCCGGCATTCTGCAATCCAACAAAATTACGACCAGCAGTGGATTGCCGTGGATTTCAACCGAGCCGGGAATTGGATTGTTGACAGGGGAAGATACTACCAACGATCAAGAATCTGAATTGCTCATCCTTGTAACGCCGCGAGCGTTGCGCGCTCCGCCCCATGAAGTCCCTGCAGTCTACGCCGGGCGTGGGGAGCCATCCTCGGCTCCATCCGCGCCTCCGCTGCCTGCCGGAGGTCCGCAACCTGGTCAGCCGGGGCCTGTAACCCCGAACCAGCCACCGCAACAGGGGCCCCCTCAACAAGGGAGACCTATATTTAATCCTGGAGAGCAGCCAGGACAAGCACCTCCGCAGCTACAGCAAAATCCAGACCAACAGCAGCAACGTCAACTTCCCCAGCAGCAGTAATTCCGGTGGCGCTGGCGTCTCGCCTGCGGTTTTTTGCGATGGTCCTGCAACCTCTAAACCCGCCGGCGGGACGCCGGCGCCACAGAAAACTACAGCTCCACACCAAAATTCATTCAACTAACTATTTTTTAAACTATCCTGCCGCGGGGGCATGTCCAAAAATGCGTGCATCACATGCCAGAACTGCTCGCGATTAATTCCCAGAGAAAGAGCGTGGGCTGCGCCCGGCAACACGATGAACTGGCGATCCGGAACCGTCAGTTTGGTATAAAAGTTGATGAGATCCACTTCCGTTGCAATCCCGTCATATTCGCCACGAACAATCAACAAGGGCGTTTTGATTTTCAGCGGGTCGACGATGGGCAGATTAGAGGTCATGTCCAGGTATGTTCCCGTGGGAACGTCATCCCCAAATTTCATTTCCACATCGGCGAGCGCTTCACCCACGGCAGGATCGGACGTACCCACCTGATCGCGCGTGAAAATACTGCGAATCATGTCTCGATCGCGCGGGCGGCGATTGTGCGTTTTGTAAAATTCCAGTTGCTTCGCGCGATCCTTCAGCGTCGGCGAGCCCTCGCCTGTGTAGGTGAATGCAGCGAGCACAAGCCTGTCGATCATTTCCGGATGAGCCATGGCAAACGCGCCTGCGCGCAGCGCGCCTGACGATTCGCCAAACACGTGGAACTTCTGCTGCCCTGTTTCCTGCACGACGGTGGGAAGTGCCGCTTTCAAGTCCTCCACGCCATCCTTGATATCGGAATTTCCAGTGCCTCGCGAAGATCTACCGTAACCAGTAAAATCCATGGTCCAAACATCGAATCCAAATCGCGCGAACGCATTCATCATGGAATATTCGCCGCGCCCCGGCACCGTCAAATCCATCCCCGCGGATGAAGTGGAAGACCCGTGCACGAGAAACACCACAGGCAGCGCAGGCTTCCCCGCCTGCGGCGCGCCAACGCGCTTCCGGAACATGTACAGCTTGATGTCGCCCTTCTGCGCCCAATATTCCTTGCTCCAAATTTTTTCGTCAACCGTGCCAGATTTCTCTTTCGCGCTCGCAGGGGAAGGTTGCGCAAGCGCTTCGCGAGCCACGCTCGTGAGCGCAATTCCGCTGGCAATCGCCGGCGCAGCACCCAAAATAAATTGTCGACGCGATGATCCGCCATTGCTCATGGACATCTCTACCTCCAGGAATATTCATTCAGAATCGTGAGCATACAATACTCTCTTCGCGACGGTTTCTTCAATATCAACTAGCTGTTAGCTGTGCGGCGGGGAAGATAATTATGCGAGGGGATGCCGCCAGCGCAAGCCGGGAAATCTCGAAAAGTCACGATCTGCTGTAATCCATTCCGCCCCGCATTCGATCGCGAGCGCGGCAAAATAGGCGTCGGCCACGAGAGCACCTTTTGCGCCTGCCGCCCGGCACAGGCGATCAAAAATCTCCCAGTGCCGCTCGCCCGGAGCAACAAGAAAACAGGAATCGTGTTGCCGGAGTTGACCTGCAAAATCGAGCGCGCGTTCCATAGGTGTCGGGTCGGGATAGATTCGCGGGTGCGTGACAATCCGGACAAACGCGGACAGAACCAATTCCGAGATTCCGAAG
>Ga0210386_10005713_pt1 | contig 10071 bp, 15 predicted proteins | sample IncBWH32OmetaG_FD_160091 | JGI IMG/M metagenome (GOLD analysis project Ga0210386, IMG submission 160091) | Forest soil microbial communities from Barre Woods Harvard Forest LTER site, Petersham, Massachusetts, United States - Inc-BW-H-32-O ... | reverse complement strand
CTTGAAGGGGGATGAGAAGCTGGCGACGGCGGCGATGGCCCCGATTGATCCCAAGAGCATCGACGATGCGCTCAAAGCCCATTCAGCCGACGCTTGACGCTGGGGCCAGGCCGAAGCCGAAGACGGCCTGGCTGGATCGGCGCAACGGGCGCAAGATTGGGCCCAAGCGGCACAATCCGAGCGATGAGACCCGGAAGATGGTGGCCAACATGGCCGGCTACGGGCTGGATGTTCTGACCGTATCGAAGCTCACCGGGCTGAGCAGCGCGACATTGTACAAATACTACCGGCATGAGATGACCACGGCGGCGGCGCAGAAGGATCTGATCGTGCTCCAGTCAGCTTTCCTGAAGGCGATTGGCGGGCCGGACCAGAATTGGGAGAAGGCCGACGCCGGGATGCAGAAATGGTGGATTTCATCGCGGCAGGGCTGGCGCCCGCCGGCGGATCGGATGGTCACCGCCAATTTCCATATGGATCTGAATAGGCTGAGCGACGATGAGCTGGAGCAACTCGAACGGATTATGGAGGCAGCAGCCTTGGACGATCGACGACGTCAAGCGCTTGCGGGCCCAGAGATCGAGCCAGAGGACGGAGATTGAGCGCGATCAGGGCCGCGGCAATATCCGCGCCCGCTGCGAGCGCCGGCTGATCAATTTTGTCCGCGAAGCCTGGCATGTTTTGGAGCCCCGGGCGCAATACATCCATAGCTGGCATATCGAGGCGATCTGCGAGCACTTAGAGGCGGTAACCGAAGGCGGGATTACCCGGCTTTTGATGAACGTGCCGCCCGGATCGATGAAGAGCTTGCTGACCAGCGTCATGTGGCCCGCCTGGGAATGGGGCCCAAGAAATCTCAGCTCCTATCGGTATCTCACCTCAGCCTTCGCCGAGACCGCGGTCAGCCGCGACGTCCGCAAGATGCGCCTGCTGGTCCAATCCGACTGGTATCAGAACCTTTGGCCGCACATTGAGCTGATCCGGCATGGCGAATTCTCGCTGGAGAACACCCTGACCGGCACCAGAGACGGGGTGCCCTTCGGATCGCTGACTTCCCGGCGCGGCGACCGGCTGATCTTGGATGATCCGCACAGCGTAGAAAAAGCCGAAAGCTCGACCGATCGCGAAAAGGCGGTGCGTCGCTTTCGCGAAGGCGCGATCAATCGCCTGAACGACCAGCAGCGATCCGCGATCGTGGTCATCATGCAGCGCTTGAATGAAGGCGACATCAGCGGCGAGATCTTGGAAAGCGGGATGGATTACGTCTGCGTCATCCTGCCGATGGAATACGAGAAAAGCAGGCATTGCGTAACCGACATCGGCTTCGAGGACCCGCGCTCGCGGGATGGCGAATTATTAGCCCCGCAACGCTTCCCCCAGGATACGGTCGACGCCTTGAAGCGGGACATGGGCGCTTACGCCTACGCCGGTCAATACCAGCAGCGGCCCGCCCCCAGAGGCGGCGGCATCTTCCCCTACAACAGCTGGGAGTATTGGGAGCGCGATCTGGCCGCCCGCTACGGGCGGACCGAGAACCAATTTCCGGACATGGATTTCATCTTAGGCATTTGCGACACCGCCTTCACCGAAAAGCAGGAAAACGACTTCACCGCCATGGTCGTTCTGGGCGTCTGGTCTGACTTCAATCAGCTGCAAAACATCATGCTGATGCACTTCTGGCAGAAACGTCTGAAATTCGCCAACGCCGTCGAAGAGATTGTGAAAAGCGCGAGAAAATTCAAATGCGACCGGCTGCTGGTCGAAAACAAGGCGAGCGGCATCAGCATCTATCAGGAAATGGTCCGCCTCACCCGTGAAGAGCAATTCCCGATCCAGCTGGTCGATCCCAAAAACGAGGATAAGGTCGCCAGAGCCGAAACGGTGAGCCAGTTCTTCGGCGAAGAGAAGGAAGGCGGCGACCGCCGCAAGGGCCTGGTCTACGCCCCGGCCCGCTTGCAGGACAACGGCGCGGTCTGGCCGCGCGAATGGGCGGACGAGCTGATGGGCCAGGCCGCCTCCTTCCCCAAAGGCAAGCACGACGACGGCGTCGACGCCCTGGTCCACGGCCTCCGCTTCCTCCGGGCGAGGGGCTTGATCCGCAAATCGGCGGAAATCATCATGGAGGAGCACCGGACCTTGCTCATGACCCCGACCGCGCCGAAGCCGCTGTACCCATGCTAGGCCCCGAGCAGCTCGCGCAGCTGGACAAGGACGACCTCCAGCACGCTTGGCAGCGGCATCGGATGTTCTGCCTCGAATTGGCCGCCAAGCTCGGCGCGCACTATCCAAATGAGGCGATCGAGATGGCCGAGACGCTGAGCGTCTACATCCTCGTCGGCAAACCGCGCCCCGCGCCGCCGGATGAGGCCGGTTCATGATCCCCAAGCCCCTCCGCTTCGTCTATCGCGGCGGCGATTGGGCGATTTACGCCGGGGTCAGCAAGTTTCTGGTCGCCGAAGGCGCCGGCTGGTCGACGCCCATCGGCCGCGCCCTCTATCGCCAGCTGAAAGATGGTCAAAAAGATCAAATGGCCCGCACCCGCCCCAAGCCCCAGTGCTGCTGACCCGGCTCCACTGGACTGGCTCAAGGAAAGGCGGCGCGCGTTTTGGCGTGAGGCGCAAGCGAAGTCGCGCGCCGCGAAAAAAAGGGCTCTATGTCGTGAAGAGCCTAAAAAGCGGGGCCGCCCGAAAGGGCCGCCGCCGACGTGGCGGCGGGTGATTGCGTTTGATGCAAAACAAAGCTATTCTGACAGCCGACAAAGGGCCTTCAATCGCATGGCTGAGCTCGAGACTTGGAACCGCGCCCCGCGCAACCTGGATGAGGTCCAATTCATCCTGCAAGCGATGGCCAAACGGGTCGGCCAGACCTACGGCGTGTTCCTCAATGTCGGCCGCCGCGGCGATGATCTGATGTTCATCAACGAGGCCGGCGAAGACATCGTCGATCCGGGCGGAACCGGCAACGCCGCCTCATCCATCCTGTGCGCCGAAGCGCGCGAAGTCGACAGCGGCGATTTCCTCAAGCTGTTCGCCGCCAGATCGCTCTACGCCGCGCTCACCGTCCGCTTCAATCAGGCCGACAGCGGGCCGCTGCAATGATCAATCGGCGCTCCGTTCTCACCGGCCTCATCGCCGCCCCGGCGATCGTCAAAGTCTCGGCGCTGATGCCGCTGCCGCGCGCCCCGTGGCCGCCGCTCCGGCGGGTCGGCGACAGCCTCGTCTGCAACGGCGCGCTGGTCAACGTCGCCGACTACCCGGAATTGTTCGCCGTCGTCGGACACGCCTGGGGCGCCGCTCCCGGCCGCTTCCGTCTGCCAGATCTCGGGGCCTCGGTGATCAAGCCGCTGCATTATCTGATCAACGCCGCGCCGCGCTGGGACGCGCCGGTCGGCGCGCTGTCGCTGTGGGGCCTTCCCGCATGACCGATCACGATCCCGACGCCCATTCGCACACCACCGGCTGGCGCTACGGCGACCAGCCGCTCGAGGACCAATATCGGCAGATGATGGTCAACGTCGCCGGCGCGCTCGACGAGGCCTTCAACGACGGGGTCAAAGGCCCGGAGCGCAAGGTCGGCTTTATCTTGCTGGTGTTCCCGTTCGGCGAAGGCGGCGGCCGCTGCAACTACATCAGCAACGGCGCCTCGCGCGCCGACGTGGTCACCATGCTGAAAGAGCAGATCAAGCGCTTCGAGGGCATGGCCCATCAGGAGGGCCACGCATGAAACGATCGCCCTATCGCGGCGTGCGCGTTTCCGCCGTCATCCTGTTTTCATTCGACCGGCGCCAATATGCGCGGCGCGTCCGACCCAAATATCGAAAACTCGGGTACAGGTCATGAGCGCCCCCGGCGGCCGCGGCGACCGCCTGCCGATCCTGTGCCTCGACTTCGACGGCGTGATCCACGATTATCACTCCGGCTGGAAGGACGGCCGCATCTACGGCGCCGTCACTCCCGGCTTCTTCGCCTGGGCGGAAGACGCCGCCAAGCGTTTCACGCTGATCATCCATTCCTCGCGCGGCAAGACGCCCGAAGGGCGCGCGGCGATGGCCGAATGGCTGGGCGAGCAGGCGGCGCTGACCGGCAATATCGGCATCGAGGGCCTGTTCACCATCGCCGCCGAGAAGCCCCCGGCCTTCGTCACCATCGACGACCGCTGCGTTCGCTTCGACGGCGATTGGAGCGACCCCGACCTCAATCCCGCTGAGCTGCGGAGCTTCAAGCCTTGGATGAACCGCGACACGCCCTAGCCGGATTGGACGATCCCCATCCCGACGAGCCGTTCTGGCGGCTGTTCCCGCGCCCCGGCGGCTTCGTCATCGGCTATAAGACCAATGCCCGCTTTTCCGAGGCCGGGATCATGACCATCGGCATGGCGGGCGGCACCCCGCTCTACGCCGTCATCGACGAAGACGCGATCTACCCGACCGAGGAAGACGCCTTGGCGGCCATCGAAGCCCAGCAGGAGGAACCCTATGAGCCTAATGTCGCTGATCCTCGCCCTCGCCCCGGCGCTGGCGTCCCGGAACCACACCTCAAGCGTGGAAGAAAAAATTAACGCAGCCGAAAACGACGCCCTCGATCTGGCGGCGCTGCTGATCGACGCCAAGGCCGAACTCGCCGACATGAAGGCGCAGCGCGACACCGCGCTCTCCGCGCTCGCCGACGAGCGCGACGTCACCATCGATCTGCGCCGCGAGCTCACCGATATGACCCGGCAGCGCGACTACGCCTTCGACCAGACCCGATCCGCGCGCAGCTTCGCCAACCAGCTCCAGCTCGAGATGGAGCACCTGCGCGCCTTCTATGTCGGCGCGCCGCAACAGAGCGACGAGCAGCTGCGGGCGCAAACTGAGTTGGTCGCCGCCGGCGACCGGTTCCAGGCCACCGCCCTGCTCACCCCGGTCGAGCCGCTGATCTCCTATCCCGAACCGTCGGCGGCGCTGCTCGAGGCGCGCGCCGCCATGCAGCGCGCTCAGGCTTTGATGGCGATGCCGGTGTTCGCCGACGTCCCAGTGCACAGCAACGGCGATGGCCCCATGTCGGTCTTATCCGAAACCCGGGTGCGTGTTCGCCCCGGCGGCGAGGCTGTGCTCGATCCCGGCCACACGCACGGCGGCTACGTGCTGCCGCGCGAGCACGTGATGTGGGCCGCCTGCACCTGCGTCCCGGGCAGATCGGACGCCTTCCGCCGTGGCTGACGAGCGCCAGGACGGCTTCTCCAGCTTCGTGCTGCGGATGGAGTTCGACCCCGAAGAGGTCGTGCCAACTTTCCTGCTCCACGCCGCCCTGGAGAAGCTCGCCTGCATGCCCGACAGCCCCGAAGGCCAGGGCGAGCAGGAATGGATGCTGGAGGAGATCCTCGCCAACTTCTTCCCCGGAGAAGGCTCATGATCCAACGCCTCGAACCGCGGATCATCTACAACCACGACGACAAGTTCGACATCCAGTTGTCCCAGTCGGCGATCGACACCCGCCAGCTGGGCGACATCTTCCTGTTCAAGAACATCGGCCCGCTGAAATTCGAGCTCAAGACCGAGCGCTGGCTGTGGCGGGACAAGAACCGGATCGCCGTCGAGTACAAGCGCTTCGGCAAGCCTAGCGGCATCTCGAAGACCGAGGCCGATTATTGGGTGCACGAGCTCCGCTGGTCGAAGAACGCGCCGACGCTCTGCTACATCATGTGCCCAATGCCGGTCTGGAAGGATCTGACCCGGGCCGCCATTCGGCGCGGCGATTGGATGGACGGCGCCGGCGACGAGAAGGCCTCGCACATCGCCTTCATCTACCTGATCGATCTTCTAACCCTGTACGACCCCACTTGACCTCGGGCTAAAGCCAACGATACTTGCCGCGCGCAAGGCGATGCGGAGGCGCCGCGCGTTCTCCCAAGGAGCGCCCGCCCATGGCCAAGACCCCGCAGCGTTCACACCACGCGCACCCGCAACCCGCGCGCCGCCCAGATCGCGAATACGATCCGCCGCAAGCCCAGCAGCCCGCCGAAGACACGCCGCCCACCCAGGCCGAACTCGACCGCGATCGCGAGCCGCTCAGCCCGGAAGAGGCCGAGCAATTGCTCAGGGCCGGAACCCGGCTTCGGATCAAGGGCGAAGACCCCGCCAACTGGATCGCCATGTCCCGTCATTCCGGCGACCTCGCGGTCGCCTACGCCGCGACCCCGGAAGCGATCGAGATGGCGCTCAATCACGAGCTGCTCGTCGCCGACGCCTAAGAGGCGGTCATGACCCAGGCGCTAGACCCCAACGAAGCGGCGACGCTGTTCCGTTCCGGCACCGCGCTCGCCTTCCTGGCCGACCCGGAAACGCCGTTCGTCATGGGCCGCTGGATGAACCAGCCGGCTTTGTGCCTGCCCTCGCCGGACGATCCGGTCGCCTACTTCACCACCTATCCCGTGATCGTCTACGGGACTTACGCGCCATCCCCGCCCGGCGAGGCGGTGCGCGCGGTCATCACCATCTCAGCCGCCGGGTGGACTGCGAGAGGATACGCCATGGCTGTAGCACTCCCCAAAGGTAAGGCCGTCGATCTGACCATCGCGTTCGAGGACGACGCCGGCAATCCCGCCGAAGCTCCCGGCGCCGTCACCTGGACCTCGTCTGACGACGAGATCGCCACCGTCGACCCCGACGCCGATGACGATACCGAAGCCGTCGCCACCGCGGTCGCGGAAGGCGCGGCCACCATCACCGGCTCATCCAACGGCATCAGCGCCACGATCGACATCGACGTCACAGTCGAGGCCGGCGGCGCGGTCACCGCCAACATCTCAGCCGGCGAACCCTATCAGCCAGGAGCCGAGAACCTGCCCGAACCGCCGCCCGAGGGCGAAAGCTTCCCCGACCAAGGGCTGCCCACCGCTCGCCGCGGCGCCCCGCTGCACCCCGGCGCTCCCGGCCAAGGCGTCCGTCCCGGCCAAGGCGTCCGTCCCGGCCAGCCGCAGCAGCCAGCGCGCGCTGGCGTTCGCGTCGCCGCCGCGGTCTCGCGCCCCGCCCAGCCGCAGGCCCCGGTTCGTCCCGGCCAGCCGATCCAGCGCCCGCGCTAGGAGCGTAACCGTTGGCCCAAGGTCTCGGCGCGATCCGGCTCCCGCCGAGCCCTTCCGATGGCGAAGGGCCGCCCGATGACGTGCTCCCCGGCATGGACATCGATCTGGAGAGCGACACTCCGGTCGATCCAGCCACCGCGACCAAGATCGAAACCGCCGATGGCGGCGTGGTCGTCTATATCGGCAAGGCCCGTCGCAAGAAGCAGGACCTCTCTTTCGACAGCAACCTTGCCGACGATCTCGATGACAGCACGCTGGGCGGCATCGCCGACGAGCTGATCGAGCGGATCAACGAAGACGATCAATCGCGCAAGGAATGGCTCGAAACCCGCGCCCGCGGCATCGAGCTCATGGGCCTCAAGATCGAGGCCATGCGTTCTAACGGCAGTGACGGCAGCGCGCCGCTAGAGGGCCAAAGCCAAGTCCGGGCCACGCTGCTCGCCGAAGCCGTCGTCCGCTTCGGGGCCAATGCGTTTGCGGAATTGTGCCCGACCGATGGGCCCGCGAAAGTCGCCGAGGACACCTCCGGCGCTTATCCCGATCTCGACACGCTCGCCGACGCGCTCGAAAAAGACCTGAACCACTACCTCACCGTCATCGACAAACCCTGGGTTCCCGACACCGACGCGATGCTGCTTAGGACCGGGCTCGACGGGTGCGTCTTCAAGAAGGTCTACCACGATCCGATCCTTCGACGGCCGATCAGCCGCGCCGTCTATGGAGAAGACCTGATCGTCAACAATTCGGCCAATTCGCTGTACGACGCCGGACGCGTCACCCACCGCATCTTCATGCGCCCGTCGCTGATCCGCCGCATGCAGCTGGTCGGGGCCTGGCGCGACGTCAAGCTCGGCGACCCCGGCTGGCCGGAACGGACCGCGCCTGAGCTGCAAACCGAAGAGATCGCCGGCATCTCCAAACGCGACGCCTGGCAGCGCGAGGACCGCGAGCACGAGTTCTACGAAACCTATTGCGAGCTCGACCTGCCCGGCTTCGAGCACGAGACGTCAGGCGAAGCCGATGGGCTGGCGGTTCCCTACAAGGTCGTCATCCACAAGGAGAGCCGCAACATCCTCGAGGTCCGGCGCAACTGGAACGAAGACGATGAGATGTGCCTGCCGAAGACCTACTTCGTGCAGTTCCCGTTCATCAGGGGCTTTGGCTTCTACGCCATCGGCCTCAGCCACCTGCTCGGCAACCTCACCAACGGCATCACCGCCGCATGGCGCGAGTTCGTCGACAGCGGCATGTTCGCCAACTTCCCCGGCCTCTTGGTCGCCAAGGGCGCGGGGCGGCAGAACAACAACATCTTCCGCATTCCGCCGGGAGGCGCAGCCGAGATCGAGACCGGCGGCTTGCCGATCCAGCAGGTCGCGATGGGGCTGCCGTACAAGAGCCCCGACGCCGTGTTCGTGGGCTTCATCCAGACGCTCAATTCAGAAGGCCAGCGCCTCGGCGGGACCGCCGAAGTGATGGTGGGCGAGGGCCGTCAGGACGCCCCCGTTGGAACGACCCTCGCCCTCATCGAACAAGCCATCAAGCCCTTGATGGCGACCCACAAGCGGCTGTGCGCGGCGCAATCGGACGAGCTTCAGCTCTTGGTCGAGCGCTTCCGCGAGGATCCGGACGCCTTCGTTCGCGCCTCGCAACAGGCCAAGCCCAAGCACAAGGCCAACCCCAAGCAGCCGTCGCGGGTCGACTGGGACACCGAAGCCTTCCTGCAAGCGATCAACGAAAACCAGATCGTCACCAAGGCCGATCCGAACACCGCCTCGCATTTGCAGCGGATGTTGCGCAACGCCGCGCTCTACCAGATGGGCAAGGACGACCCGCCCAGCTTCAATGTCAAGCGCATCCGGCAGGTCTGCATCCGCGGCATCGGCTTCGCCGACCCCGATCAATATCTCAATCAGAACCCGACCGGGCCGCCGCCAGACCCGAAGGCGCAAGCCGACGCGATGAGCGCGCAAGCCGATCTCATCGACGCGCAAGCCAAGGCGGCGCAGGTCCAGCACGACATCCAGTACGGCGGCACCGACGCCGCGGCGGATGCGCGCGACCAGCAGACCAAATTGCAAGTGGCGCAATTGGGCGTGCAGAAAGAGAAGCTCATGGCCGACAGCCAGGAGCGCCAGACCAACGTCCGCGCCCAGGCCGATATGGCGCAGACCCACGCCACCAACGTCCACGAAGCGACCAGCCAGGCGCGCGATCACGGCCACGAGCGCGCGCTCGCCCAGCACGACGCCATGCACGACGCGCTGACCACCGCCGCCAATCAGCAGCACGAGCGCACGCTGAACCAAGCCGATCAGCAGCATGAACAGACGATGGGGGCGCAGGATCGCCAGCACGAAGCGCAACAGAACGTCGTCCAGATGCAACATGAGGGCGCGCAAGGCGCTCAGGACCGCGAAGCCCAGCAACACATTGCGTCCATGCGTCCCGCGCCAGCTTCCAGGGCCGGACACGCAGCGGGCGGCCCTGTCGAGGATACGTTGGACACCCCGATGGGGCCAGCCCGTCGCGCGCCGGACGGTCACCATTACGTCCAGGCGCATGACGGCAAGTATTGGCGGATAAGGAAGAAGGGTGGCTGACCCAATCGACATCGGCGAGGATTGGGAGGCCGAGCCGGTCGAGCATGATCCGTTCGCGAGCGCGCCTGCGCAGCCTGCCGCCCAAGGCCTCGGCGCGATCGCCAGCTCAGGCGGGATCGGATCGGACGCCGTCGCCGGCGGGACGGCCAGCACGCCAGCCCCGGCGCCGCTCGATCCGCATGATCGCGACCAGATGATCAGGACCATCGCTGGCGAGGCGGGCGGCGAGCCGGAGGAAGGCCAAGCCGCGCTCGCCCATGTCATCTTCAACCGCCGAGCCGCGGGCGGCTATGGCGACAGCCTCGCCGACATCGTCAAGGCCCCGGCGCAGGGAACCAGCCCCAATTCCGGCTACCACGAGTTCACCACCTGGAACCCGCCCAACAAGCACGGCAACACCATCGCCCAA
>Ga0210386_10005712_pt1 | contig 10071 bp, 10 predicted proteins | sample IncBWH32OmetaG_FD_160091 | JGI IMG/M metagenome (GOLD analysis project Ga0210386, IMG submission 160091) | Forest soil microbial communities from Barre Woods Harvard Forest LTER site, Petersham, Massachusetts, United States - Inc-BW-H-32-O ... | reverse complement strand
CTCGACTCATTTTTTAACGTATCTTTCACACTTAAAACAGGAGTTATTCATGAAAATTTTTCCTAAAATCTTTAAGTTATTAGCTGTCTTTTCGATACTAGCGCCAACTTTTTTGCTAGCTGAAGGAGAGCGCGTTCTTGTTGGAGAGCCTAAAGAGCAAATTGAAGTCTTAGATGATTTCGATTCTGAAGAAGCGAGTGAATTTAAAGATATCACCCGCAGCGGCTTTTCCAATCAATATCCCCCTGTTTATTATCCAGCTTCTTGCCATTGGATCATTAAAATATCAGCTCTAGGCGATTCTTTAGAAATTGAAGATGGTTCGGTTTGGGAACTCAATTCTCGAGACGGACACAAGGCGCTTTATTGGAGATCCCGCAATCCAATCATGATCACGCAAAATACTAGTTGGTTTTCCAACTACAAATATCGAATTCTCAACCAGCAAAGCGGAGAATCGATTGAATCAAATTTAGTATTGGGACCTTTTGCGCAAGGAGAATATACTAACTTGATTTCCATTATGGACAAACACAATGGAGCTCTCGCATTGACAGACAATTCAAATTTACAAATCTGTTCTAGCGATCTCAAGACTTTTTACAACTGGTCAGAAGGCCAATCGATCATTATTGGGGTCAATTCCGGCTGGCATAGCCATTATGATCTCATCTTGATTAACGTAAATATGAACGATTTCGTTCGCGCTAGACAATACTAAGGAATTTTATGGCTATTTCGGGCTCTTTTCCCGCCCAATCCGGCGCAATGCAAATGCAAAGAACTAATTCTTGCATGAATAGAAAACAAATCCTCAAGATTGTAGCGGTCGCTCTTGCAGCGATCGCCGCGATCGTAAGTTTTGTTTTCTTACCTTGGCCAGTAGGTCTTGGTTTTTCCCTTGTAGGGTTAGCCATTGTCCCTTGGCTTTTTATTGATTGTCCGCGGATTGATTCAGCTAGATTTTTCCAGCCCCATCATACGCAAACCCACATACCTTTTTGGCGCCCTTTTTCTCGCTGGATTGTTTCGGATTACGAACCCAATCAAGGCCATCACCTCCGCGTAGGAGACCCCTACGACATCCCAAGAGCTAAAGCGAGCGAGTATTCTCACAAAAAAAACTTTAAAACATCGGAGTCATTTATGAACAATCGAGTCGGCTTAGGCAGTGATAATCCTTACCATAGCACCCATTCCAACCCACCTCCTGCAGCAAACCTTGCTGGAAGGACTGTTGTTCCAGCCCCAGGCAAAGAGTCTATGCAAAACGCAGCCATGCGAAACATACCGCCTAACCTTCCTCCTCCAGGATCTCATAGCTCACCGCTAAACCAACGAGAAGTCGTCGGTGGAGCTGCTGGCAATGCCCCTCCCCGCTTAACACCAGGAGCGCCACAGCCACACTCCCAACCGTCATCTTATGTTCCCCCGCCAGCTCACCATTCCTCGGGCCCAGGCAACCGAGAAATCGTCGGTGGAGATGCCGGCAAAGCTCCGCCGCGCTTAACACCGGGAGCACCCCCTCCAGGCTCTAAAAAGTCTCCTTGGGGATAACGGAGCTTCGCTCCATGCCACACCAAAGGACTATCGTCCTCTGGACTCCTAATTTTTTCATAAAATAATAGGAGTCCAGAGGACGATAGTCCTTTGGTCGGCGAAGCCTAGTTTCATCTAAAAATGTTTTCCATGGTATGCTTTATATAGAATAAAAGGTATTCAATGGAAAGCGCCCCCCTCTGTTGGAAATGTGGCAAAGAGGCCACAGACGTTCCATTAAAAATCGGTTTTAAGGCTCTTTGTCCTCATTGCAGCGCGGCATTGCATTGCTGTGTGAACTGCAAGCACTATATGCCTGGCAAACCAAATGATTGTGCAATCCCCGGGACCGACTTTGTCCGAGATCGAGAAATGATCAATTTTTGCGAAGAATTTTCTCCAAAAAAAAATGCTTCAATTTCCCTTTCCTCTGATGCGATCAAAAAAGCGCGGCGTCTATTGGGAGAAGAGGATCCTCCGAATAACAAAGATTTTAACTCTTTGTTCAAATGAAATGTTTTGACAAAGAACTTTGGAAAAAATAAGTACATCCGTTAAAGAGTCTCTGAATTTGGGCCTATCTTAATGGAAAGAGGAGTGATTGTTGGATGCGATGAGCAGCTTGAATGGGCTCTACCCTGGTGGTGGAAGCACTATTCGGCTCATAATCGCTACAAAGTTGCTTTTTTTGATTTTGGAATGTCCCCAAAGGCTGCAGCATGGTGCAAAGAAAGGGGCGTATTGCTATCAATCCCTTTTCCCGAGATTGTCCTCAAAACGGAAAAAGAGAGGGAATGGATCCCCTTTTATGGCCAAAATATCCCCACTTCCCGTATTGCGTGGTTTAAAAAACCTTTCGCAGCCCTTCATACCCCCTTTCCCTTGACTCTCTGGCTAGATCTAGACTGCCAGGTCAAAAGCTCCTTAGACCCCCTTTTTTCTTATTTGCTTCTAGGAGCCCAGATCGCCTTACTTAAATACCCAACCAGCCAATGGATGAAACAAGGCGAAAAACACTATAATTCTGGAGTATTGGTCTTTCAGCAAGGGGCTAAAATCATTAAGGAGTGGGCTGAACTCAGCTTAGAGCTAGCTACTGAGTTCCCCGGCGATGAAGAAGTACTCTCTCGAGCAATCAACCTTTATAATCCCCCCCTCATCGAAATCCCTTCTATTTATAACTGGTTTTACGACCTTCCCCCTAACCCCAATAGCGTAATTGAGCATTTTACAGGCCCCGGAGGAAAAGTTAAGATTTTATTAAGATTGTAACTATTACTCATTTTTAATATCTCATTAAAAACAAATAATTTAAGTAATTAATCTAAAGTGAATGTAAATCTAAAATTAACTTGAATTATCCTTAATATTTTGATACAATAATAGTAGGAAAGTAAACAAAAGAGGGGAAAGATGTCTTCTATTCTTGGTGATTTTTGCTCAAAAGAGCTAAATATTGAAGATATAGTAAAGTTAGACCCTGTCGAATTCCGACGAAGAAATCGAGATAGGTTCATTAGTAAATTTAAAAAAGAAGACCCAGCCGACACCCAAAGGCGCATCAACGAGCTGTACAAGAATGTGCAGGAAAAATTTAATAAAATGTTGGAAGCCAAAATTCCACCTACTAAAGACCAAAAAAAAATTTATTGCCATAATTTATTAACTCTAGAAAGGGCAAAACTGGAATTTCCTGTAGAACGCCCCTTTGAAGTTGTCGAAGAAGAAATATCTTCAGAAGAGATCGCGGAAGAGTTCGTTCTTATTCCCAAGAATCCGGGAGAAAAAGCAGGGAGCATTTTCTGCAAGGCGGCTATAGAAGAGTTATCTGATCCCGAAATAAAAGGGTTTCGTTCTTGCGTACCGTTTGCATTTATCGAAGCCGCACAAGCCGCTAACCCGGAAAAAAACATCTATTACGCTCGATGTAAGCAAGTTGAAGATAATCTAACGTTAATAACTGATATGCAAAGGCTAAAAGCGGAATTAGATGAGGAGCGAGTTTCTGAAGGGGTAATTTTTATTCCAATGGGGTTGAAAGGACAGGGACCGAGCGGTCTTTTACGAGGGACCTTCTCTGAGGATCATGCGACTCTTATTACAGTCAAGTTCTCAGAAAAATGGAAGGAAGTAAGGATAGAATATTATGACCCCAAAAAACATGGAAATCCCAAAAATCACATGTGTGTATATGGAGAAAATCTCCAAGATACTTTAGATAAGGCGAGTGAAATTTTCCGTACAGCATCAGGAGAAAAGGTAAATGTAGAGATCTCTTCAATCAAGGATCAATCTCGGCTAAATAAAACTCATTGCGCCCTTCATGTACTCCATCACATGACCAGATGGATTGAAAACGATATGTTCTTAAAAGAAACTATCGAGAATACAAAGGTTCGAGCCTTAGCCCTTATAAGCACTCATCTGACGCAAGCAAAAGAGGAAAAAAAACCTGGCCAACAACAAGTATCGGAAATACAAATTGGCTTAGAATCATGGGGACTGATCCATGATAACGAAATCCAATCCTCTAGCAGCGATGAATCCTTTTAAAATTTTCCGTTCGCGACTCAAAAATCGGCTTTTTAGCGAATTCTTGAGTCACTCAAGCGGTATAAATTAATAGATAATTTCGGTTGCTCTTTCATCTCCTTTTCCTTTAGGATACGCGAGAAAAGGAGAGCGCCAAAATGCTTGATCGGCTGTGGGATTTTTTTGTTGAAAGCTGTACCCTATTTTTCGTCCCCTTAATCTGTATTTACTATTCCATCGGGGGAAATTTGTTCCTTAATTCCGCCGCCTCGGATGCTGGTGGAATTGAACAAGCAGGCAACACGCTACTTGCCCCTTTCCAATATATTTTTAAAGGCCAGACAGCCCTTTTAATGGAAGATGGAAGATGGGTCTATAAGCAACGCTTCGATTATCACGGGTTTTTTTGGCTTAAGAGCGCAGGAAGCATCATTGCTTTGCCTGCAAGCCTCATTTTAGGCTCCGCCATCAAAGGACTTGCTTATCTCTCTCCTACTCGCCGCTCGCAGCTCGAGTTCATGAAATCTTCTTATTTTTCTCCAAAAATCAAATCCAATTTAGAAACCTACCAAAAACTCGGACTAACCATTTTTGATCCCGAACGAACAGAGTGGGTACCTTCTCAAGGATATACCCGAAGGCCCGGAGATGAAAAACATCTACAAGCAGAAAAAGAAGCTTTAAGAGAAGTGGGTTTTTTATTAACGCAAGCGAACATTCCTTGGTGGGTCGATTGCGGAACTTGCCTAGGAGCCTATCGCTATGGGGGCGTCATCCCCTGGGACGGTGATATTGATATCGCTGTGTTATTGCCCGATTTTGATAATGTAAGAAGAGTGTTGCTGCAGCTAGATCCTCAAAAATATCTCGTCCAAGATTGGTCCAGTCGGCGAGATCCTCAAAATTATTTTAAAATTTACATCAGAAAAACAAAAACTCTCATCGATATCTATTATTTTGCCATTGAACCTAGCACTAAAACCATCCGTTATATATTTTCTCTAGATAGCTCGGTCGTATTCCCTGAATGGGTGAAAATCCGAGAAAGGCGCTTTACAGTGCCAGCCCCCTTTGACATAGTTTTTCCCTTAAAAAAACAATTTTTTGATGGAATAGAGGTGTTTATTCCCAATGACCCTCTCAAATATTTACAAAGATACTATGGAGAAAATCTAGATCCAGTCAAAATCTATGATCCAGTCACCAACCAATATGAAAAAGTACGCGACCATCCTTACTGGCAAAGAGAGTACGCCCACTAATTTCCCCTCTTGAAAAGATGGGTTTGTTTCCCGTTTATCTCGACATTCCATTTGGAAATGAGTGGTGTAAATTTGGCGTCACTCATTTCCACATGAGACACTTTAGTTCCTTAACTTGTTGAAATGAGCAATACCGGCGGCAGTAATTCGATAACACCCAGTCAGATTGAGACTCTTTAGCTTACTCAAATGGACAAGAGCGGCGGCGCTGATTTGGGAGTAACTCAAATCGAGACTCGTTAAGTTCTCTAGCTTGCTCAAATGAATAACACCAGCATCGGTGATTTTATTGCACCACCCCAGATCAAGGCTCGTTAAATTCTCTAACTTGCTCAAATCGAGAAGACCGGCGTCGGTAATTTCATTGCACCAACTCAGTTTGAGACTCGTTAAATTCTTTAGCTTGCTCAAATCGGCAAGACCGGCGTCGGTGATTTCAGGGCATTCACTCAGATTGAGACTCATTAAACTCTTTAGCTTGCTCAAATCATGAAGGCCAGCGTCGGTAATTTCATGGCACAAACTCAGATTGAGACTCGTTAGGTTCTTTAACTTGCTCAAATTGGGAAGAGCGACTTCTGTGATTTGATTACAGCACCCCAGTTCGAGTCTCTTCAAATTTTTCAGCTTGCTCAAATGAATAACGCCCGCATCGGTGATTTGATTGCACATATTCAGACTGAGACTTGTTAGATTCTTTAACTCGCTCAAATTGGCAAGGCCGGTGTCGGTAATTAGACTACACAACGTCAGATCGAGACTTGTTAGATTCGTAAGCAACAATCTCAAATGGGCAAGACTTTTGTCTGTAAGAGCATAGCACTGTGTTGCATTGATCTCTTTGATATTTGGAAATTCGTTGATAATATTTTTTAGTTCGCCATCTGTGATATTACTATTTGATAAATCAAGTTTAATTTCATCGAATAAAAAACCTCTTCCATTTCTCTTTAACTCTTCCAAAGTAAGCGTTTTGGAAAGCGGAAAGGGCTGGTTTCCATTAAATTGACGATCATACAGTGTCAAAAATACATTCGTGGGAGGCACTTTAAGCGTTTTAGAAGAACGATCACGTAACCTTCCAAAAACGGAAGAGGTTCTCGAAATCGCGGACGGTTTTTCTTCAGAGTTCGATGACTCACCTAATTCTGACTCTGAAGAAACAGGTTCATGAGAAGCTAAAGACGGTTGTGATTCGAAAACTCTACTGAAAGTTGATGAACTTATATTTGATGCGCTCATTACTTACCTATTTTATCGGGGTTGTTAAGTTTATATTTAACACATCGATCAACTATCGATTTTAATTGGCACATCTTCGCATAATAACCATTTATAATTCAACGTTTTTTATAATAATAAAATATAATTTTAATTCACATTACTAGAAAATAATTACATGAAAATAAAGTCAAAATCTGAATTCATTAGAAAGAGTCATGCTTTCTAATATAGCGCCCACTCAAATCGAGACTGAGCAAGACTGGCAGCAGTAATTTTTGGAACACTCTTTAAACAAAGGATAAATTCTCTAGCTTGCTCAAATGAGCCCAACCAACGTCGGTGATTTTATGAAGCCAACTCAGACGGAGATTTGTTAAATTCTCTAGCTTGCTCAAATGAGCCCAACCAACGTCGGTGATTTCTTTGCACTCACTCAAATCGAGACTCGTTAGATTCTTTAGCTTGCTCAAATGGGCAACGCCGGCGTCGGTGATTTCTTTGCACTTACTCAAATCGAGACTCGTTAGATTCTCTAGCTTGCTCAAATGAACAAGACCAACATCGGTGATTTGATGGCATCCACTCAGATTGAGACTCGTTAGGTTCTTTAACTTGCTCAAATCAGCAAGGCCGGCGTCGGTGATTTCAGGGCATTCACTCAGATTGAGACTTGTTAAACTCTTTAGCTTGCTCAAATCATGAAGGCCAGCGTCGGTAATTTTATCGCACTCCTTCAGAACAAGATTTGTTAAATTCTTTATCTCGCTTAAATTAGCAAGAGCGCCATTGGTAATTTTATGGCACCACCCTAGATCGAGACTCGTTAAATTCTCTAGCTTGCTCAAATGAATAACACCAGCATCGGTGATTTTATCGCACCAACGTAAATTAAGACTCGTTAAATTCTTTAGCTCTTTCAAATCGGCAAGGTTGGCATTGGTGATTTTATCGCTACAACTCAGATTGAAACTCGTGAGATTTTTTAGAAATTTCAAATGAGCAAAACCTTTGCCTGTAAGACCGTAGCACTTTTTTGCATTGATCTCTTTGATATTTGGAAATCTGTTAATAATACTTTCTAGTTCGCCATCTGTGATATTACTATTTGATAAATCAAGTTTAATTTCATCGAATAAAAAACCTCTTCCATTTCTATTTAACTCTTCCAAAGTAAACGTTTTGATAAAAGGAAGAGGCTGCCTCCCAGTCAATTGACGTTTATACAATGTCAAAAAAGTATCCTTGGAGTGAGCTCCAGATATGTTAGAAGGACGATTATGTAACTTTCCAAAAACGGAAGAAGTTCTCGAAATCACAGATGGTTTTTCTTCAAAGTTCGATAACTCACCTAGGTTTAACTCTGAAGAAATCGGTTCCTGAGAATCCAAAGACAGTTGTGATTCGAAGAATCTACTTAAAGTTGATAAATTTATATTTGACGTACGCACTGATTACCTATTTTCTATGATCTATTTTTATAGATCTGCCCAAAAGAGCAAGACCAGCATCGGTGATTTCTTTGCACTTACTCAAATCGAGACTCCTTAAATTCTCTAGATTACTCAAATCGGCCAGGCCAGCGTCGGTGATTTCATCGCACCAACCCAGATTGAGACTCGTTAGTTTCTTTAGCCTACTTAAATCGGCAAGACCGGCGTCGGTGATTTTTTTAAACCCACTCAAATGGAGACTCGTTAAATTCTTTAATTCGCTCAAATCGGCAAGACCAACGTCGGTGATTTGATCGCATCCCTGAAAAACAAGATCTGTTAAATGCTTTAATTTTTTCAAATCGACCAGGTTGGCATTGGTGACTTTAGAGCACCACCTCAGATTCAAACTCGTTAGATTTTTTAGAAATTTCAAATGAGCGAGACATTTGTCTGTAAGAGCATGGCAGTGTGTTGCATTAATCCCTTTGATATTTGGAAATCCGTTGATAATATTTTCTAGTTCGCCGTCTGTGATATCACTATTTGATAAATCAAGTTTAATTTCATCGAATAAAAAATCTCTTCCATTTCTCTTTAACTCTTCTAAAGTAAACGCTTTGGTAAGCGGAAGAGGCTGGCTCCCACTCAATTGACGATTATGTAATTTTCCAAAAACGGAAGAAGTTCTCGAAATCACAGATGGTTTTTCTTCAAAGTTTGATAACTCACCTGGGTTTGAGTCTGAAGACATCGGTTCCTGAGAATCCAAAGACAGTGATTCGAAGGATCTACTTGAAGTTGATAAATTTATATTTGACGTACGCATTAATTACCTATTTCAGTGATCTATTTGTACAGATCTGCTCAACTGAGCAAGGCCAGCATCGGTGATTTGATTGCACTCATACAGATCGAGATTCATTAAATTTTCCAACTTGCTCAAATCAGCAAGGCCAGTATCAGTAATTCTGTCGCATTCCTGTAAAACAAGACTCGTTAAATTTTCTAATTTGCTCAAATCGGCAAGACCGGCATCGGTGATTTTATTGCATCTAGACAAATCGAGGCTCGTTAAATTTTCTAGCTTGCTTAAATGAGCAAGACCAGCATTAGTGATTTCATCACAGCAACTCAAATCAAGACTCGTTAAATTCTTTAGCTTGCTTAAATGAGCAAGACCTGCATCAGTGATTTGATTACAGCAACTCAAATTAAGACTCGTTAAATTCTCTGACTTGCTCAAATGAGTAAGAGCAACATCGGTGATTTTATTGCATCCACTCAAATCGAGACTCATTAAATTCTCTAGTTTGCTTAAATCGACAAGGCCGACGTTGGTGATTTTATCGCACCACCCCAGACCGAGACTCGTTAAATTCTTTAACTTGCTCAAATCAGAAAGACTAGCGTTGGTGATTTTATCGCACATATGCAGAACAAGATTCGTTAAATCCTCTAGCTTGCTTAAATGAGCAAGACCTGCATCAGTGATTTGACCACATCCCCTCAAATCGAGACTCGTTAGATTTTTTAGAAATTTCAAATGAGCGAGATATTTGTCTGTAAGAGCCTGGCAGTGTGTTGCATTAATCTCTCTAATATTTGGAAATTTTTTGATAATATCTTCTAGTTCGCCGTCTGTGATATTACTATTTGATAAATCAAGTTTAATTTCATCGAATAAAAAATCTCTTCCATTTCTCTTTAACTCTTCCAAAGTAAACGCTTTGGTAAGCGGAAGAGGCTGGCTCCCAGTCAATTGACGTTTATACAATGTCAAAAAAGTATCCTTGGAGTGAGCTCCAGATATGTTAGAAGGACGATTATGTAAGTTTCCAAAAACGGAAGAAGTTCTCGAAATTACAGATGATTTTTCTTCAAAGTTTGATAACTCACCTGGGTTTGACTCTGAAATCGGTTCCTGAGAATCCAAAGACAGTTGTGATTCGAAGGATCTACTTGAAGTTGATAAATTTATATTTGACGTACGCATTGATTACCTATTTTAAGTGGTATATTTTTCCATAATAATTAATTTTAATCCATTTTTTTTTAACCAATTGAAATATCAGCTTCTGACA
>Ga0210386_10005710_pt1 | contig 10073 bp, 6 predicted proteins | sample IncBWH32OmetaG_FD_160091 | JGI IMG/M metagenome (GOLD analysis project Ga0210386, IMG submission 160091) | Forest soil microbial communities from Barre Woods Harvard Forest LTER site, Petersham, Massachusetts, United States - Inc-BW-H-32-O ... | reverse complement strand
GGATTGATGATGGCAGTCGCTTATCCGATTAATCGTGCCGATCGCGAAGCCGTCGCGAACTATTTGGGAACGAAAGCTGAAGAAGCGCCACTACCTGCGAGCGCATTCTGCGCTGCAAATGTGGGGATAATGTCAGGGCCATCAAAGAATTCCTGGGCTGGGTGGAGTCCGGATGCTTCCAATGCGCGTTTTCAGACCGCCGAGAGCGCAGGGATAGCAGCGGGACAAGTACGACATTTGAAATTGAAATGGGCGCTCGGATTTCCGGGAGACGTGACTGCATTTGCAGCGGCGTCGATTGTGAACGGCACTTTGTTTGTGGGCAGCGCGAGCGGCGCAGTCGAGGCTGTTAATGCAAGCACCGGTTGTATTCATTGGGTGTATCAGGCCAATGGTCCCGTGCGCGCAGCAATTTTGCCAGTACAGAACGGCTCTGAAACGTCACTCCTGTTTACAGACTTGATCGGCTGGGCCTATGTGGTGGATGCGAAGTCCGGCAAATTGATTTGGAAAAAGAGGATTGAAGACCACGACGCGGCGCGGCTGACGGGTTCGTCCGTGGCGCTGAATGGAATTGTGTATGTTCCCGCCGCGTCTTGGGAAGAAACGCGTTCGCTTGATCCGCAATATGTGTGCTGCACATTTCGCGGGAGCATAACGGCGTTGCGCGTTCGTGACGGTTCCGAAGTTTGGAAAACCTACATGATGGATCCGCCGAAGAGAACCGGCACGAACAGCGTGGGCGCGGCTCAGTGGGGACCCTCGGGCGCTCCAATATGGTCCGCGCCGACGATCGACACCAAGCGAGGATTGCTGTACATCGGAACGGGCGACAACTATTCCGTGCCTGCAACGGGAACAAGCGACGCGGTGATGGCGTTGGAATTGAAAACGGGGCGCGTCGTGTGGATTACGCAGGTGCTGGCGAATGATGCCTACACTTCCGCGTGCCGCACGAAGGGAGTGAATTGTCCTCCGCCGAATGGTCCCGATTTTGATTTTGGTTCTTCGCCCATCCTGGTTCGCGCGCCCAACGGAAAAGAAATTATTGTCGCGGGACAAAAATCCGGCCTCGTGTATGGATTCGATCCGGACGCGAAAGGAAAAATACTATGGCAAACGCGCGTTGGAAAAGGCGGTCTCAACGGCGGCGTGCAATGGGGCATGGCCAGCGATGGGCAAAAAGTTTATGCGGCAGTTTCGGATGTTTCCGGCGTGATGAATACGGCGGGGCCTGTGGGTGGCGCAACATTTGATCCCGCGAAAGGTGGCGGGCTCACCGCGCTGCACCTTGAAGATGGCACGAAGGCGTGGTATGCGCCGAGCCATCCATGCGATCCGCCGCTGCCTGGTTGCAGTCCGGGACAATCCGCTGCGCTCACACTGATTCCGGGTGTTGTATTTTCTCCGGGGCTCGACGGGCACTTGCGCGCGTTTAGCACCGAGGACGGCGAGATGCTTTGGGATTTCGATACCACTGCGCAGACGTACTCCACCGTGAACGGAGTCGCTGCGAAGGGCGGCTCGATCGATGGTGCGGGGCCTGTGGTTGCAGGGGGAATGGTTTTCGTGAATTCAGGTTATCCACGCAATGGTGGTATGCCGGGCAATGTGTTGCTGGCGTTTGCGCCGGAAGAGTAACTGCATTTTGTAGCGCGGGCTTCAGCCTGCGGGGTTTACGGTTTTGTACCGCCGGCGTCTCGCCGGCGCCACAAGCGCCAAATTCCGCAGGCTGAAGCCCGCGCCACATAAGATCAGAAAATCGTATTAATCCATATTTACATAACTGATAAATACGCGTATAAATGTATTTTCTGGAGGTTTCCTTGCGTTCCGAAGAATTACTCAATCCCCGCGATGCCGCTCGTTCGCTGGGGATCAGCTATCCCACGCTGAAGCAGTGGATCTATAAAAAGAAATTGCGGAGCATCCAAACCGCGGGAGGGCATCACCGCATCCCAGCATCGGAAATTGAACGATTTATTCCGCGCACGGAAGAAAAAGATACGCTGGCCGGACGTCGCAATTTCCGCCGCATCAGCGGGCGCAATCAATTAATTGGCAGGATCCTGGAAGTGCGCTACAGCGGCCTGCTGGCGCAGGTGAAGCTCTCCATTGGCGGCCAGCGAATTTCCTCGATCATTACGGCGGATGCCGCGCGCGAAATGCGCCTGGAAAAAGGTCAGACAGCGGCAGCACTTATCAAATCAACCGAAGTCATGATCGTTCGCGTGTGACACAAGAGGAACATCCTTGAAAAACACTCGCATAAAAGTTGCATGGGTGGGGCTCGCCGCAGCTGTTTTGCTCGCGCCATTTTTTGCCGCGCGTGCGGCTATCGAATCGATGTTGCCGCAAGTTCCCGCAAAGCCGTGCGGCACGGTGACAGTCGCCGCGGCCTCCGATCTGACTTTCGCGATGAATGAAATTGCCGGTCAATATCAGAAGGCTAGCGGCTGTTCGGTTCAGTTGAGCATGGGCTCGTCCGGAAATTTTCTAACGCAAATTGAAAATGGCGCGCCCTTCGATGTGTTTTTCTCCGCGGACATCGCCTACCCCAAGAAGCTAGAAGCGGAAAGTCTTGCCGCGCCCGGAAGCACGTATTTATATGCAATCGGCAAAATTGTTTTGTGGGCACGGAATGATTCCGGCGTGAATGTAAGCAAAGGCTTTTCCGCGTTGCAGGATTCCGCGGTACGTAAAATCGCGATTGCAAATCCGGCGCATGCGCCTTACGGCCGCGCCGCAGAAGGAGCGCTGCGCAAAGCAGGCGTGTATGACAGCGTGAAAAGCCGCCTGGTTTTGGGCGAAAATATTTCGCAAGCGGCAGAGTTTGTGGAATCCGGAAATGCCGACGCGGGAATTCTTGCGCTTTCGCTCGTGCTTTCCCCCACGATGAAGGACAAAGGCCGCTCCTGGAATATCCCCGAAAATTTATACGCGCCGATCGAGCAGGGCGCAGTCGTGGTGCTGTCTTCAAAAAATCAGCAAGGGGCAAAAAACTTTCTTGAGTACATCAAGCTGCCCGAGACAGCCGCACTTCTTGCGCGATATGGATTTGCGCGTCCTGCAAATGCTTCAAGCGGGGGGAGGCATTGAACTGGCAAGCAGTTCTTCTTTCGCTCAAGCTGGCGATTTGCGTTGCGGGGATTTTGCTCGCCGTGGGCATGCCTATTGCGTACTGGATCACGTTTTCGCGATGGCGTTTAAAGTTTTTAGTGGAAGCAATCGTCGCGCTGCCCATCGTGTTGCCCCCGACGGTGCTTGGCTACTACATCCTCGTGGGCCTGGGTCCGCGCCATTTCGCGGGAAAAATGTCGCAATCGTTGTTTGGGCATACGCTGCCATTTACGTTTGGCGGCTTGCTGATCGCGTCCGTGATCTACAGTTTGCCGTTCGCCGTGCAGCCGTTCGCTGCTGGATTTGAATCTGTGGATCGCCGGTTGATCGAGGCGGCCTGGACGCTGGGAGCGTCGCGGTTAACTACTTTTCTTCGGGTGATTCTACCGCTTTCCGTAGCCGGCGCTGTTACGGGAGTTGTGCTGAGCTTCGCGCATACGATCGGCGAGTTCGGCGTGGTGCTGATGGTCGGAGGAAATATTCCTGGAGTGACGCGAACAGTTTCCATCGATATTTACGATCAGGTGCAGGCAGCGAATTACGATGCGGCGGATCAGACGGCCGTGATTCTGCTGCTGTTTTCTTTTTTTGCGCTGGCGCTGATATATGGAACGAATCGGCGAGCGTTGAGTTTGTGGAGAGGTTTTAAGTAGCGCGGGCTTCAGTCTGATGGTGTTAGCCCTTGCGAGGGCTAAATTCCGCAGGCTGAAGCCCGCGCCACTGAAAGCGAAACATGTCTCTGGAAGTCGAGATTGAAAAAAAAGTAGCGGGATTCCAGCTGGCCGTTGAATTTGCAACTGACGCGGCGCCGCTCGGCTTGCTCGGGCCTTCGGGCTCGGGCAAGTCAATGACGCTGCGCGCGATCGCGGGGCTGGAAACGCCTGACCGCGGGCGAATCGTCTTGAATGGAAATGTGCTGTTCGATTCCGCGCAAAAAATAAATGTACCCGCTCGCGAACGCCGCATGGGTTTGCTTTTTCAAAATTATGCCCTATTTCCGCACCTGACGGTCGCAGAGAATATTGCCTTTGGTTTGCAACACGTTTCTGATTCAGAGAAAAAACGGCGCGTGGCTGAGCAGATTGCCGCCGCGCATCTGCTTGGGCTTGTGGAAAGATATCCCGCAAAACTTTCCGGAGGCGAACAGCAGCGCGTCGCATTGGCAAGAGCACTCGCCACAGACCCTGCTGCATTGCTTCTGGACGAACCATTTTCGGCGTTGGACACGCATTTGCGAGGCGCGCTGGAAAGGCAGCTTCGCGAAACTTTGGCGACGTATCGCGGGTCGACCTTATTCGTAAGCCACAATCTGGAAGAAGCCTATCGCGTTTGCGAAAAAATAGTGGTGCTGGCGAATGGAAAGGTAGCGGCGCAGGGGCCGAAGGAAGAAATTTTTCGCCACCCTCCAACGATTGAGGTCGCCCGTGTGACCGGCTGTAAAAATTATTCACGGGCGCGCCGGCTTCCTGACGGTTCCATTGAGGCGACAGATTGGGCCTGCAAGTTGAGCGTTGCGCAGCCATTTGAGAAATCGCCTGGACATGTGGCAATTCGCGCACACCACATACGCGTTTATCCGCCGGACTATTTTGTGGCGAAAACTTTTCGGAAAAATATTTTTCCCTGCTGGCTGGCGGCGATGACCGAAACGCCATTTCGAGTCACGCTCGATTTGCGCATTGGTCTGGCGCCCTCCAATTCAAACGATTTCCACGTGCAGGCTGAGGTTTTCAAGCAGGAATGGGAATCGTTTCGCAGTCTTCCGCAGCCGTGGGCGATGGAACTTGCGGCGGAGAGGTTGTTCTTGCTGCCGGACTGATTTGGAATGGATTCTATTGGAACACGTTTCAGCCTGTTTGCTTTTGAATTTTTTACTCTTGCTGCAAAAGTCAAAAGAATACAGGCTGAAGCCTGTTCTGCTTAATTCAACGGCTGCGTTGTGGGCGTGCAGCCTGGGACTACTCCCGTGCAGGTATCTCTTACAAATAATCCAATGGACGAAGCGGAAATCGAGCCCAGGTTTGTGGCCGAGGTTTCGAACGTAATGTAGCGACCCGTGGCGTCGATCGTCGCCGATAGGATTGCGGCGTTAGCTTGCGCTACAACTGTGCCGTTGGAGACCGAAACAATTTGCGTTGAAGGCGTGCAGCCGGAGGCAACTCCCGCGCACGTGTCTCGGACAAATGCCTGCATGAGCCCATTCGTCGCGGGCGACACGAGATTTGTGGCGGCAGACAGGAATGCTACGTAGCGTCCATCAGGACTATTCGGCGCGCTATTCGCGCTGATGGATGGCGAGACGCTGTCCCCATTGGCCGGATTGCCGCCGGTTCCAGTGGAAACGAGAGTCGTGGAAGGCGTGCAGCCGGAAGCTACTCCCAGGCAAGTATCCTTCAGGAAAATATTTTGTGTTGTCCCGGGCGTTTCTGTCGTGCCAGTGGTTGAAGCGAGCACGAACACGCCGAAGCGCTGGCTCGCGCTCAGGACCGGCAATGATAACGGAGCACCTGGCACGTTTGTAATGGTCGGCGATCCGGGCGTGAATACCGCGAACGGCTCACTGTTCGAGGCGCCCAGTCCGGGCGTAACTGCAGTGATCTGATTCGTTCCCGTGGCGCCGAGGTTAGCCGCAGGAATGAAGGAAGCGATTCCTCCAGAACCCACAAATATCGTTGCAGGCAAAGGATTGCCATTCCACTCGGCAACCGTGCAGGGCGACAAACCATTTCCATTTAAGGTCAGCGCGATTGCGGGCCCGGTCTGAGCTTCAGTTGCCGCGCTCGTCGGCGAAATCGAGCTGAGGACGGGTGTGGGCGGAGTCGTGCCGGTGGGCAAAGTGGACACCGTGAACGGGAGCGAGTTTGAATTCGTCCCTGGATTCGCGCCGGACACAGTGATGGCCATCGTGGCTGGAGTTGTGGCAAGAAAAGCAGTGTCCGCAGCCGTAATTGTGGCGGTGAGCTGCGTTGCGCTCACAAAAGTCGTGGGGCGCGGCGAACCATTCCAATTAACAGTGAGTCCATTCGCGAAACCTGTGCCATTCACGGTAAGAGTCAGACCAGACGGGCTGCAAAAGGGCGTGTTGTTCGCAGTAGTTGTGGACGCAGAGAGCGAAGTTACGGTGGGCAAAACGATACTGAACTGAAATTGTCCAGATGCATTTGTGCTCGACGCAGGACTTGCAATTGTGAGCTGAGCCGTTCCAACTGAGGCAATGTCAGCGGCCGGAACGACGGCGACTAATTCAATAGGATTCCCAGCAGTTGCGCTGATGTACGTGGTCGCCAATTGAGTAGTACCGCTACCATTCGTCAGCTGCACGACCGAGCATGGGAGGATATTCGTCCCCGTGACGGTCAACGTCGCGCCGGAGGCACCAGCGGTCGCTGTCGCGGGCAAGACGGCTGCAATAGTCGGTGCGGGCGGCGTCGACGGCGAAATCGTAAAAGGAACTGAATTGGAGAGGATACCGGCACTCGAAACATCAATCTGGACCGTGCCAGAAGAAGCCAGGAGTTGAGCCGGGACAATAGCTGTGAGTTGCGTTGCGCTTACAAAAGTTGTGGCCAATGTCGATGGCAGGGCAGGGGGCGGATTTACGGCCCATTTTACGACCGAGCCAGCTACGAAATCTGTGCCAGTTACTGTCAGCGTGATGTTCGAAGGACTGCACGACGGCGTTGCGTTGTTCGAAGTGGCGGACGAAGATACGGAAGTAATCGCCGGCCCGGTGATGGTGAACGAAATTTGACTGGAAGCGCCACCGCCGGGACCGAGTGTGAACACATTAACCTTAGCGGTTCCTGCAGCAAGAAAATCCGCGGGGGGCACGGTCGCAGTCAGTTGGCTCGCGCTGTTGAACGTGGTGGGCAGCGTAGTAAGGACGTTGCTGGGGCTGGTCCATTGAACTACGGAACATGGAAGAAAAGTTGGAACAGCACTTGAGTCTGTCACGGTCAAAGTTAATGCGGGACTTCCAGCTCCAGCGGAAGTTTGAGACAGCAAACTTAGTTTGGGAGCGGCCAGTGCGGCGCTCGGAGTCGTAAGCGTGATGGGCGATGAAGGGGACGTGCCAACCGAGTTGGTCACCGTGACGCTGGCCGTGCCGGGGAACGCGGCGTTAGCAGCCGGGACCAATGCGGTCAGTTGGGTTGCACTCACGAAAGTCGTCGCGCTTACCGGCGGCCCCGAGCCGTTCGGTTTTAAGAGCTCCGCACCATTCCAATTCACTACGGCGTCACTCGTAAAATTCGTGCCGTTCACGGTCAGCGTAAAACCCAGAGTACTGCAGGCTGGAGTCGAAGCTACGGAAGTGGTGGAGGCTGAGAGGGATGTGATCGCAGGCGGTGTTCCGGGCTGAGCTGCGATTGTGAAAAGGACCAGGTTCGAAATTTCGGTTGTCGTCGTGTTATTGATGTTCGAAGTGGCGGATTGCGCGGAGCCTGGAATTTGAACGGCAATTTTTACCGTTCCTGTGGAGGTCAGTAAAGACGCGGGGACCGGCGCAGTAAGCTGAATACTGCTGACGAGTGTGGTATTCAGCGGCGTAGAATTCCACAAAATAATTGCACCTGCAACGAACCCTGTACCGTTCGCCGTGATCGTAAAGCTCTGCGATCCAACCGTCGCTGCGCTTGGGCTGACGAACGCCAAGGTAGAGGAAGACGTCTGAATGGATAGGTTCGTATTGTATTGCGAACACGCGGAAACCAGTCCGCACGCCATAATGACCAGAATTAACCACTTGCGCGAACACATCCGAACACGCTCCTCGCGAGCTACCCTGCCGGGACAGCGGGCAGACAAAAACGCATCGATATCAATTCAGGTGCTGAGGAAGTCAGAGACGTTCCAGTTTTCCAGCAGGCTTCGTGCATCGTCTCCACTGCACTGGCAGTGAATTGCACGGCTCCAACGAATGGCCCGCGCCCCAAAATTGAGAAGAACCCCCACCAAATCAGACTGCTTCTGATACCACCGGGAAACTACCAAGTCAACCCGTAACGTCGCCCCATAGCTTACCGCAGCGCTGTTGAGATGCACAGGGCTCGAAGGGACGTTGCCCAAGATTTCTGGCGTGAGGAAAGTCGGTCAGGCTACTTTGAAGGATTTGGCTTTGACCCAAGGTCAAGTATGGCGAGGGCTTCGCGCGTAAGCAGGCGGGCCCGGTCAGCGCATGCCGCCCCTTCCCAGGGAACCTTGGTTATCGAATGAAATCTTGCGGCTGCCTCTTCGCCGTGGCCCAGTTTTTGCTCGATGTCTCCTACCAGCAGCAAAAAAATGCAGTTATTGGGATACTCGGTGAGAAGCGGCGCGGCGGCCTGTTCGGCGCCCGCGTAATCGAAATCATAATTGCGAAGGCTCTTGGCCATGTTGAAGCGGGCTTCCACCTGGGTCAATTCGCCTTCGGTGGATGCAATTTCCAGCTGGCGCAAACCTTCGTGTTTGTCGCCGCCGGGGATGCCCATAAAGAAGCGCAAAATTTTGGCCATGGCCGAAAGCGTGTCGACGTAATAGTTGTACAGGCCGAGACCCAGGTAGGCGTCGGCCATCTTGGGATTCAGCTCCAGGCAGCGCAGCAGGTGCCTGCGCGCCTCGACTCCCGCGCGAGCTACCGGAACTTTTTCATAACGCAAACCGAGCAGGCGCGCGCGCGACGCATATCCTAATCCGGCGTACAATTCCATCTCCGCCGTATCTGCCTTGGCAATGTTGGCCTCGGCCAGGCTTGCGACTTTATCGGCAAGCGCGAGCTCGGCGTCATCATCAGCGTCCGCCGGACGAGTGTGACTCCACGCATCAATCGTGTTGTACTTTCTTTCCGACCACTTGCAATAAATATTCCACCACAGTACGTCCGCTTCGATCAGGTATCCGAGAGGATGGTCAGGCTTCGCGGATTCCAATTTGTGTGCTAGCGCAATGGCCTCCTGCGGCTTGCCCTGGTACATCAACTCGATGGCTGAATGAGCGTCCGGCGGAATATTGAGTTCGGAGGCGTGCAGTTTGCAGGGCAAAAGCGCGGCGAACGCGCCTAAGGCTGCGCAAAAAAACAAGCCGTAGCTTCCCTGAGAATAACGCACGAATCCATTTCACCTATTTGAAATATTTTTTCTCGGCGACATATCGGGGGCTCAACAACCACGCGCCGTACGCGTACATCGTAAAGCATTCTAGCGCAAACACCGGGAATGCCAGATAGCCCGGCGCGGGCATCTGAAAAATTTTCCATTGCTGTCCGATTGGAAACGTGTAAATCCAGCCGGTGCGAGCCCAGTAATTCCAGAACTCCCACAGCCAGCCGCAAATCCAGCCCGCGGCCAGGAACGAATACAAACGGCCGCGGTCGCCGCGCTCCAGATCTCCTTCGAAGGAGGGCAAGTGGATACGATAGTTGATCGGCTCCAGCAGAAACAGGAAGCCTATCCATACCAACCCGAATAAATACAAAGCAATGTATTTCGGCACCACCAGCGGAGCGAGAAGTACTGCCGCACCAAAAACAATCGATGCGGTTTCTGTGCCTCGCGCAAAGCGAATCGGGCGGGAATCCTGTTTACACCAGCCAAAGGACTCGATGAGCGTGGCGGTCATAAAAATCCCCGGAGTGATAGTGGCGAATGCCCAGCCGAAACCGAACCATCTTTGCATATGGCTTTGCGGTAGTCCGCCATAGGTCCAATTCGACAAACGCAAATTGTAAGCTTCGAAAATCAGCCATAACGGAATTGAGAGAGCTGCCATTTTCAGCAGGCCGCGCCACTCGTCGCGCAACTGCGAATGGCCCGTGATCGCGCAGATCGCGGCATCAACGATCAGGATATAGGACGTCCACGCCATGGGCGTGAAATACGTGGCCGCCGGTTCAATGCCGTGAAACATCAGGTATTCAGAGCAGACGAGAGCGAAAAGTCCGAACCAGCCATGCAGGGGAAATGGTCGCCGGCGCATAC
>Ga0210386_10005709_pt1 | contig 10073 bp, 9 predicted proteins | sample IncBWH32OmetaG_FD_160091 | JGI IMG/M metagenome (GOLD analysis project Ga0210386, IMG submission 160091) | Forest soil microbial communities from Barre Woods Harvard Forest LTER site, Petersham, Massachusetts, United States - Inc-BW-H-32-O ... | reverse complement strand
CATCAGCGGGGCGGTGCTTGCGGTCGTGTTCGGCTTCTGCCTGTGGCAGAACCACAGCCTGTTGCACGTGCTCAACAAACCGCTGCAGGTGCAGACGAAGAAGCAGGTCGCGAAGGGCGAGGGAACGGTCGGCCAGGCGGTGCTTGCGCAGCAGGGCGTGTTGAAGCTCTCGGGCGACACGCGCGCGGCGCTCGAAGCGCTCGAGCGTCCGGGCAGCGGGCTCTCGGCGCAGACGCGCGCGCAGCTTCCGGCGCTGGTCGCGGCGATCAAGGCGGACGTCGCGAAGATCCCGCGCGGCCCGGTCGGCGACAACCCGGTGACGCTCGGCGTCGGCGAGCCGTTCACGACGACGATCACGGTCTCGCTGCTGTTCGCGCTCGTGATCTCGCTGCCGCTGATCCTGTACGAGCTCTACGGGTTCATCATGCCGGCGCTCAACTCCGATGAGAAACGCGCGGCGAGACCGCTGCTGACGGCCGTCCCGTTCCTGTTCGCGATCGGCGTGCTGTTCGGCTACTTCGTCGTGCTGCCGGCGGCGGTGCGCTTCTTCGTGAACTTCAACGCGGGCGAGTTCAACGTGCTCGTGCAAGCGAGCCAGTTCTACAAATTCGCCGCGACGGTGCTGCTGGCGATGGGACTCATCTTCCAGGTGCCGGTCGCGATCCTCGGTGCGACGCGGATCGGTCTGGTGACGGTCGAGCAGCTGCGCAAGAGCCGGCGCTACGCGATCGTCGCGTGCGCGGCGATCGCCGCGTTCCTGCCGGGCGACGCGATCACGCTGATCCTCGAGACCGTACCGCTGTACGTGCTCTACGAGGCGAGTATTCTGGTGGCCGCGATCGCCGGGCGCAGGAGCGCCTCGGCGGAAGCTCGGGGCGCCGGGAGCTCTCAGCGAGGCTCGGCGCCGCCTTCAAGCGACTCAGCGGAGCCAAGCGTGCAGCAGATCATCGACCACGTCGACCACGACCACACGAGCTGATGCTGTTCGACCTCAGAGGCCGGCACCGTCGACGCGCGGTCAAGTTCATCTACGTCGGCCTCGCGCTGTTGATCGGCGGCGGGCTGATCCTGTTCGGCGTGGGAGCGGGCAGCGGCGGCGGCGGTCTGCTCAACGCGGCGACCGAAAACAACGGCTCCAACAGCGCCAGCTTCGCCAGCCAGATCAAGAAGTACGAAAAGACGACCCAGCGCCAGCCGACCGACACGGCGGCGTGGGAAAAGCTGACCGCCGCCTACCTGCACGAAGCGGGCGGCGAAGCGTATACGACGAGCTCGGGCGCGCTGACGTCGAAGGGCCGCCAGCTCTACGTCAACGCGTCGCGCTCATGGGAACGCTACCTCGCGCTGAGCCCGCCGAAGCCGAGCCTCGAACTGTTGAAGCTGATGCTGCGCGTGTACAGCGCCGAAGGGCTCAACCAGCCCTCATCGGCCGTGCAGGTGCTGCAGCAGATCGTCGCGGCCGAACCGAACAACGCCTCGTTCTACGCGCAGCTCGCGCTGTACGCGTACAAAGCGAAGAACGTGCGCGTCGGCGACCTCGCGTCGACGAAGGCGGTCGGCCTCGCTCCGACCGCCGATCGCGCGCGGGTCAAGACGGAACTCGAAACCGTCAAGAAGAACCCCGAAGGCCAAACGCTGACGACGACGACGAACGGCACGACGTACACGGGCAAAGCAAACGGCGCGGGCGGCTTCGTCGGCACCGCCGTCAAAACGACGCCGCAGCCGACGAAGACGTCGACGACGAAATAGCCCGCGCGCGACGGGCTCGGTAGACTCGTCGCCCTCGCGGGCCGTTAGCTCAACCGGCAGAGCAGGGGCCTCTTAAGCCCAAGGTTGCAGGTTCGATTCCTGCACGGCCCATACTTCGGATGAACTCTCGAGGGCGATCTAGCACTGGCAAGCCGGCGTCGGAGCATCGCGAAAATGGAGGCCAGGTGTACCGAACAGGAACGGAGTCCGATGTGGCGGCGGCAGCGCGAGAGATCGCCGCGCGGGTGCTCGCGCCACGGGCCGCCCATCACGACTCGACGGGAGAATTCCCTGCTGAGAATCTCGCCGCGCTTGGCGGCGCCGGTCTGATGGGCCTGCTCGTGCCGCATGAGTACGGCGGGCCAGAGGTGTCGATCGCGACGTTCGTGGAGGTCGTGGAGACGCTTGCCCAAGCCTGTTCGTCGACTGCGCTCGTGTTCGTGATGCACCACTGCCAGTACGCGATGATCGTCGATCACGGGACCGCTCGGCAGAAGGAAACCTTCCTGCCGCCGATCGCGCGCGGCGAGGAGCTCGTCGCGTCCGCCACGACCGAGCCCGAGACGGGCGGAAACGCCGCGTTCTGCGTCAGCGCGAAGGAGCGGGACGGCCAGCGCCTTCGGCTCACCGCGACGAAGCCGGTCGTGACGAGCGCCAATTACGCCGACTGGATCTACTGCACGACGCGCGCCGCGCCCGACTCAGCCGGCGACGAGCTGAGCGTGCTGATCATGCCGGGAGCCAGACGCAGCGAGCGCGTCGAGCCGTTCGGCGTGTGGGACTGCATCGGCATGCGAGCCACGTCGAGCAGCGGCCTGCGCTTCACCGAATGCGAGGTCCCCTGCTGGCATCAGATCGGCCCCGACGATTCCGCGCACGTGCGCGCCAGCTCGATGACGATCGTTTCGCGCGCGGGCTTCGCCGCGGTCTGGCAGGGCATCGCCGACGCGGCGTTCGACGAAGCGCTCGCCCACGTGCAGCGCAAGCGGCAAGATTTCATCCGGCGTGACAGCGGATCATCCGCGACGAGAACGGAACACAGGACGCTCGCCTCCTCGGAGACGACGCAGCGCCAGCTGGCCGAGATGAGGGTGCGGACGTCGGCCTCGCGCGCGCTCCTGTACAGCGCGGCGCGGCTGATCGACGAGCACCGCGAGGACCTGCTGGGACGGCGCTGCGCCGAGCTCGTGCAGGACCAGCTCTGGTCCGCGCGCATCGCCTGCGGTGAATCGGCGGTCGAGGTGACGCGCCAGGCGCTGCGCGTGTGCGGCGTGACCGGGCTCCGCGCGACCGGCCCGCTGGCGCTGGAGCGGCGCATGCGCGACGCGCTGACCTCGCAGGTGATGGCGCCGAGCGAGGACGCGACGAAGCTGATGCTCGGAGGGCAGCTTGCCGCCGGCTGAGGCCGGTCCGTCCGACGACACGGCGCAGCCGGAGGAGGGACTGCGCGTGCGCGTGCCGGAGCCGATGGTGATGGACGAGCCCGCGGCCGTCGCCGCGTTTCACCGCGCCGGCAGCGACGACGGCCCGCTCGTGCCGCAGTACGAGCTGTGCGCTCGCAGCATGAGCGCGCTGCTGCGAGCCGGCGGATCGGTGATCGACCTCGGCAGCGGCTCGGGCCGCTATCTCTCCTACCTCGCCGAGCGTCGCCGCGACGCGCAGATCGTCGGCGTCGAGCTCTCCGCGCCGATGATCGAGCTCGGCGAGCGAATGCTCGCCGAAGACGGTCTGCAGGATCGTGTACGGCTGCTCCACGGCGACATGACCGACTGCGCCGGCTTCGCGCCGGCGCGGCTGGACCTGCTCAGCTGCGTGCTCGCGCTGCACCAGCTGCCGTCGGCGGTCGAGCTCGATCTCGCGTTGCGTCAGATCGGGCAGATCAGGGACGCGACGGGTTGCGCGGTCTGGATCTGGGACCTGGTGCGCCTCGAAGACGAGCAGGTGATGAGAGCTTGGTTGTCCCAGACCCCCGAGGCCGATCCGCTGTTCGTGAGGGATGCGTTCGCCAGCGAGGCCGCCGGCTGGACGTCCTCGGAGCTGATCGACGCCGCGACGCGGGCGGGCTTGGCCGATCTGCGCCATTGCGCCTCGCAACCGCCGTTGCTGCAGGCGCATTGGGCTCCGGTCCGGGAGGATCGGGGCGCCGGCTTGCCACCCGCGGAGTGGCACGAGGCGCCGCGCTCGAGCGGTCTGCGTCGTCGCGTGATCGCGTTGCGCCTCGGGTTCAAGGGTCTGCCCTAGCTGCTCTCGACGACCACGCGCACGGTGCGCAGCAGCCGGTCGCTCGCGCCGCGCACGCTGCCGCCTTGCGCGAGCGTGTCCTGGATGTAGGCGAGCGTCTCGGCGGTCAGTCGCTCGCCGGGCAGCACGTTGGGGATCCCGGGGGGATAGGTCGCGAGCGACTCGGCCGCGATCCGCCCGCCGGCGGTCGCGGCGGGAACGGCCTCCTGCGCGCCGAGGAACGCTTCGCGCGGGGTCATCGCGAGCTCGCCCCACGGCGGCGGCGCGGCGAAGCTCGCGCTTGCTCCGGCCGGATCGACGCCGACGCGCTCGACGGCGTCTTGCAGCGCGTGCGCGAACCGCGCCGCCTCGGGGATCGTCCGCTCGCCGATCCCGAACACGGCGACGATCACGTTCTGGCCGTACAGCTCGAGGTTGACGTCGCCGAGCTCGCGCAGCAGCGGCGCGAGCTCGTAGCCGTTTGCGCCGATCCCGCGGACGTCGACGGCGAGACGCAGCGGGTCGTATGCGAACACGCCGGCGCGCCCCGTCAGGCGCTCGTCGAGCACGTCGAGACCGTCGATCGCGCGGATCTGTTCGCGCGTGTTTGCGAGCACGTCCATCGTGTGCGCGAGCAGCTCCCGTCCGTGCACGGCGGCCTGCCGTCGCGCGGCGTCGAGCGAGGCCGTCAGCAGCGAGCTGGGGCTGGTCGATTCGGTCAGCGTGACAGCGCGGTCGACGGCGTCCTCGCCGATCAGCTCGCCGCCGCGCTCGCCGAGATGGAGCATCGCCGACTGCGTCAGGCTGCCGACGATCTTGTGCGTGCTCGAGATCACGAGATCGGCGCCGAGCGAGAGCGCGTGCGCGGGCAGCCGCTCGTGGAACGCCATGTGCGCACCCCACGCCTCGTCGACGATCAGCGGCACGCCGTGCTCGTGCGTGACGTCGGCGAGCGCGGCGACGTCGGCGACGGCGCCGAAGTACGTCGGCGAGACGATCCACGCGCCGACGGCGCCTGGCGTCCGCGTCAGGGCGCGGTCGAGCGTCTCCGGCACGAGGCAGTGCGCGATGCCAAGCTCGCGGTCGAGCTCGGGCGCGGCGAACGTCGGGCGCATGCCCGACAAGACCAGCGCGTCGATCGTGCTCGAGTGCGCGTTGCGCTGCACGACGACCTCGCCGCCGTTGTGCGCGAGCGCGAGGCCCGCCGACAGGTTTCCCTGCGAGGCGCCGTTGACGAGGAACCAGGCGCGCCGCGCGCCCCACGCTTCGCCGGCGAGCTGCTGCGCGCGCTGGAACGGTGTGGGGTCGGGTCCGACGTCGACCCCGTGCGTGAGCGCCGGGATGTCGAGGCTCAACGTTCGCTCGCCGATCGCCTCGAGCAACCCCGGGTCGGCGCCCGGCCCGCCCTTGTGGCCGGGCACGTGCAGGCGCGCGGGCGCGCGCTCGGCGTACTCGCGCAGCGCGTCGAGATACGGCGTCTGGTTCTGATCGGAGCTGATCGACCCAGGCTAGCCCGCCGACGTCGACCGTCGCGAGCGGCGGCGGCCTGAGCTAGCCGCTCTCGGCGTCCGGCCCGTGGCCGTTGCGCCCGAGCAACGTCGGCTTCGCGGCGTCCGTCCACAGGACCTGCTCGCGGCCGGGGCCGACACCGACGAGCGTCACCGGCGCGCCGACGTGCTCGGCGATGAACCGCAGATACTCGCGCGCGCCGTCGGGCAGGTCGGAGAGCGTGCGGCACTCGCCGAGGTCCTCGCTCCAGCCGCGCAGCTCGGTCAGCTCGGCGTGCGTGTGGTGCAGGACCGTCTGGTGGTAGGGGAAGTCGTCGAACACGGCGTCTTCGGCGCCGCGGTAGCTCGTGCAGACCTGGATTCGATCGAACCCGGAGAGGACGTCGAGCTTCGTCACGACGAGCGCCGTCATCGTGTTCAACCGCGCGGCGTAGCGCAGCGCGACGAGATCGAGCCAGCCGGTGCGCCGCGCGCGTCCGGTCGTCGTGCCGAACTCGCCGCCGCGCTGCCTGATCCGCTCGCCCATCTCGTCGTGCAGCTCGCTTGGGAACGGGCCGGCGCCCACGCGCGTCGTGTACGCCTTCGAGATCCCCCAGACCTCGTCGATGCTCTTCGGCCCGACGCCCGTCCCGACGCACGCGGCGCCCGACAGCGGGTTCGAGGATGTGACGAACGGATACGTGCCGTGGTCGATGTCGAGCATCGCGCCCTGCGCGCCCTCGAAGATCACCTTGTTGCCGGCGTCGAGCAGGTCCCACATCAGCTTCGACGTGTCGGCGATGTGCTGCTCGAGGCGGTGGCCGAACGTGAGGTATTCCTCGGTCATCGTGTGCAAGTCGAGCGACGGGTCCTTCTCGAACGGGCGCAGCGACAGGCGCTTGGGCTCCATCGCCGCGACGATCTTCTTCTTCAGGATCTTCTCGTCGAGCAGGTCCTGCACGCGGATCCCGAGCCGCGCCGCCTTATCGGCGTAGCAAGGCCCGATCCCGCGGCGCGTCGTGCCGATCTGCAGGCTTCCGAGCTTTGCCTCGCCGGCCGAGTCGAGCAGCAGGTGGTAGGGCATGATCAGGTGCGCGTTCGCCGAGATGCGCAGGCCCCCGACGTCGACGCGTCGCGCGCGCAGCGCGTCGAGCTCGCCGATCAGCACCTTCGGGTCGATCACGACGCCGTTGCCGATCACGCAGCACTTGCCCGGATAGAGGATCCCCGACGGGATCAAGTGGAGCTTCCACTCCTCGCCGTCGCGCACGATCGTGTGACCGGCGTTGTTGCCGCCCTGGAAGCGCACGACCGCGTCGGCCTGCTCGGCGAGCAGGTCGGTGATCTTGCCCTTGCCCTCATCGCCCCACTGGGCGCCGACGATCACGATTCCCGGCATGTCTTAGCTGCAGTCTACGGACGCCGCGCCGGTCTCCCGCGCGGGACGCGCGTCAGATCGAGTGCGCCTCGCGCGGCTGCGAGCGCGCGTCTCTCAGCGCGCGCCGGTCGTCCTCGCCGAACAACGGCAGCCCGTTGCCGCAGATCGCGACGAGCCGCGAGACGGTGCGCTCGCCGAGCTGCTCGATCAGATCCTCGTAGGCCAGATTCGTCGTGACGATCATCGCGCGTTCGTCCTCGTAGCGCGTGTTGACGATCGAGTAGAGCTGCTCGAGCACCCACTCGGTCGTGTTCTCGACGCCGAGGTCGTCGATGTGCAGCAAGTCGACCGCGGCGAGGCGCTCGAGGAAGCCGACGATCCCGGCCTCCGTCTCGATCGCCGCGCGGATCAGGTTGAGCAGGCGCGGCAGCGAGTAGATCGCGACCGAGCGGCCGGCGTCGAGCGCCGCCTTCGAGACGATCATCGCGAGCGTCGTCTTGCCGGTGCCGACGTCGCCCATCAGCCAAAGCCCCTGCCCGGCGTCGAGCTGCGCGTCGATCTCGCCGACGTAGCGTCTGACCGCCTGCACGACCTCCGGCGCGACGCGCGCGATTTCGGGAACCGGCGGGCGCTCGAAGGAGACGCCGCGATAGCGCTTCGGGACGCGTCCCTCCAGCCCCGCCGTGCGCGCCTGCGCGATCCTCCCGGCGCGGCAGGCGCAGTCGCTCGCCGTGTTCGTCGCCTCTTCGACGAGGAAGCCGCTCCCGTCGCACACGCCGAGCGGGCACCGCCCGGCGGCGGAGCCGCCGGGCGGCTCGATCGGGTTGGCGCGGCGCGCGATGCTCACGGCGTGTAGCGCTCGCCGGCGTAGTTCATGAACTTCGGGTACTCCTTCTGGAAGGTCAGCGTGACTTTGCCGACGGCGCCGTTGCGGTGCTTGGCGATGATCAGGTCGGCCTCTCCCGGTCGCTCGGACTCCTCGTCGTAGTACTCGTCGCGATAGATGAACATCACGAGGTCGGAGTCCTGCTCGAGGTTCCCGCTCTCGCGCAGGTCCGACAGCTGCGGTTTCTTGTCGGGCCGCTGCTCGACGGCACGGCTCAGCTGCGAGAGCGCGATCACGGGCACGCCGAGCTCGCGCGCGAGGATCTTCAGGCCGCGGCTCAGCTCGCCGACGGCGGTCACGCGGCTGTCGTAGCGGCTGTCGGTGCGCATCAGCTGCAGGTAGTCGATGATGATCAGCCCGAGCCCGCCCTCGCACTGGCTGTGCAGGCGGCGCGCCTTCGCGCGAATCTCGAGCATCCCGACGTCGCTGGAGTCATCGACCCACAGCGGCGCGGCGGCGAGCACCTGCGAGGCCTTCAGGATCTTCGGCCAACGTTGCTCGGCGACGCGCCCCTTGCGCAGCTCCTCCCCCTTGATCCGCGCCTGCGATGCGACGAACCGCTGGGCCAGCTCCGCCTCGGCCATCTCGAGCGAGAACAGCGCGACGGGCTTGTCGTGCGTGACGGCGGCGTTCTCGGCGATGTTGCAGACGAGCGCGCTCTTTCCCATCGCCGGGCGCGCGGCGATGATGATCAGGTTGCCCGGCTGGAAGCCGCCGGTGATCTCGTCGAGGTCCTTGAAGCCGGACGGCGTGCCGGTCAGCGACGTGCCTTCGATCGACAGGCGGTGCAGCTTGTCGAGCTCCTCGTGCAGGACGTCCTCGATCGCGCGGAAGTCCTGCTGGCGATCGTCGCGCGCGACCTCGAGCATCGCCTTCTCCGCCAGCTCGACGAGCTCGCGCGGCGCGGCCTGATGGGAGACGACGCTCTCCTGGATCTCGTACGACGTGCGCAAGAGGCGGCGCAGCAGCGCGTTCTCGCGCACGATCTGCGCGTAGCGACGCGCGTGCCCGGCCGCCGGGACGACGCCGGTCAGCTCGTCGACCGCCGCCGGGCCGCCGATCTGCTCGAGCTTGCCGAGCTGGCGCAGGCGGTCGATCACCGTCAGCGTGTCGACCGGCTCGCTTTCGTTGTACAGCGCGAGCATCGCCTCGTAGATCGCGCCGTGGCGCTCGCGGTAGAAGTCCTCCGCGCGCAGGCCCTCTTCGATCACGAGCGCGTACAGCGAGCGGTCCGACAGCAGGATCGCGCCGAGCACCGACTGCTCGGCCTCGAGGTTGTGCGGCGGCGCGAGCCCCGCCATCGAGGCACTGCCGGCGCCGTTGCCTGTCGCGATTGCGCTCATCGGTCGGGCGAGTTTAGGGTCGGCGCGGCATCCGCTCCGGGGCCGTTCCCGCAATTCAGAGGAAAAACTCTCGCCGTCGCCCGCACGAACACATGTTCGCAGGCGCGGCGGACCGCCCGAGCGCTATTTCTTCGCGACGACCATCGTCTTGATCGTCGCCGGCACGTCGTTGACGACCTCGACGACGACCATGTACGTGCCGACGTTCTTGATCGGCTCGGGCAGGTGGACGTTGCGTTTGTCGATCTTCAGCCCCCGCGCTTCCTTGATCGCGTTGGCGATGTCCTGCGCGGTGACCGAGCCGAACAGGCGGCCGTCGGCGCCGGCCTGCTGGGGGATCGTCAGCACGGTGCGGTTGAGCAGGTTGACGTTCTCCTCGGCCTGCTCGATCGCGTTGCGCTCGGCGCGCTCGGCCGCCTCCTGGCGCTGGCGGATCGCCTCGACGGCGCCGCGCGTCGCCGGCTGCGCGAGCCGGCGCGGCATCAGGTAGTTGCGCAGGTAGCCCTTCGAGACGTCGACGACCGAGCCCTGCTCGCCGAGCGTGTCGACGTCCTGAAGGAGAATCGCCTCGGGCATCGCGCTAGCGGTCCCTGTCGCGATCGCGACCGCGGTCGCCGCGCGGGCTGTCCTCGCGACCGCCCTCGTTGACGTACGGCAGCAGCGCGAGCTCGCGCGCGCGCTTGACGGCGCGCGCGATCTGCACTTGGTGGCGCCGGCAGGAGCCGGTGATCCGGCGTGAGCGGATCTTGCCCTTCTCGGAGATGAACTTGCGCAGCGAGGCGACGTCCTTGTAGTCGACCTGCTCGACCTTGTCGCGGCAGTGCTGGCAGGACTTGCGACGACCGGAGCCGGCGCCGCCCTTCTTGTCGCGCCGGCGAACCGGCTTGCCGCGTCCGCGCGCCTTGGCCATCAGCGCGCTCCGCGACGATGGTCGCGGCTGTCAGGCATGGATACGGATGAATGCACGAAGACCTCGCTGTTGCCGTGTGAAACTCAGAATGGGATGT
>Ga0210386_10005708_pt1 | contig 10073 bp, 7 predicted proteins | sample IncBWH32OmetaG_FD_160091 | JGI IMG/M metagenome (GOLD analysis project Ga0210386, IMG submission 160091) | Forest soil microbial communities from Barre Woods Harvard Forest LTER site, Petersham, Massachusetts, United States - Inc-BW-H-32-O ... | reverse complement strand
CAATTGCGAAGTCTGGAATCTGGATTCCGGAACTGAAGCGATATTACGCGGCTGTTCCAAAGCACCTCGTTCAACTGATGCCCACAACACAATATAATTATCATGATTGGATCACCGAAGAAGCGCACCTGATGGTTTTTGAACAGATTCCTTAATTGGAAAAAAGACGGCTTTCACTGAAGCGGCGAGCCAACACCCCATTATTGGAATGGGACCGGAGCCACGGCAAGGCGCCGAGTCACATTCCGACAAGAAGGGCTTGCTTGACTGAGCTGAAGCTAAGGTCTGCGATGATTGCGCGGTGGACAATGTGTTATCAGAGAGCAATATCGTGCCCGGATAGCTTCGGCGCTACGAAGGGAAACGTAAGAAGTATCATCAACACATTTTTTGATTCGTCGGCGGAAGTATGAGTCCCCATGGTGAACCAATGCGTGCGGAAAATTGTCGAACGGCCACATGGAACAAACCAATGGATGGTATCTTTCTTCGCGAATCAAGCACGCCAGGATTCAAACTCAATGTTTCTCGGCAATCTATTTTTTCCCAGAGTGGCGGCGGTTCTCACTTTGTGGCTAGCGCCGGCTTGCCCGTTCGAAAGTCGAAGATAGCGACGAGTATGATTTTTCGGATATTTGGATCGACAAGTCAGTCGAGCAACAGGCAGCTGCCTGATCGATCTTACAATTGCCGCGCGAGCGGGGGAGGCTGGAACAGTGTCAGAGAAATCGAGTGCATCAAAGCAAGCATCGTTCCTCAGGTGGACAAAATCGAGACGGAGTGAATTTGCCGATCGTTTTGATAGTGATAAAATCGTTGTTCTGACCAGGGGGGAGGCGTACGATGCTCAGGAAATGGAGCCAAACCGGGAATTCCAATTAGACAATTGCAAATTTCATCCCGACTTAAACTTATTGTCGTCCCACAATTATCTTCAATTCGTTGTTCGTTTTCATAACCTCCAAATCATTATGAAAAAACATTTTTCAATTTTGCGTTTGGCTGTATTTGCTTTTGCCTTGCTTACCTTTACGCCATTCGCCGCGGCGCACGAACGCGACACTTTTAAGATTGGCGACAAGTATTATCTCCTGACAGTGGGTTCGCTGAACGAACCATTCATCGTGGACAACCTTTCCGGGGTTGACCTGCGCGTATCGCAACTCTCCGGACCCGTAGGCGGTGTCGCGGGCAGCGCGGCGGGCAAAGGCACGCCTGTTACCGGACTCGAGCGAACGCTAGAAGTGGAGCTTGCTGCGGGAGATAAAAAGGAAACGCTCCCCTTCGATCCTTCGTACAACACTCCCGGGTCTTACGCCGCAAACTTCATTCCCACGGTGCAAACGGCCTACAGCTATCGCATCTTCGGGACCATCGATAACAATTCGGTCGATCTCACATTCACTTGCGTCACCGGTGAAGTTTCGGAGTCATCGGAGGATAATTCTCTTGTGAAAGTTTCCGACTCGATTACCCGGCTTCGTAAAGTCGGTGCGTTTGGCTGCCCAGCCTCCAAAAGGGCCCTGGGTTTTCCCGAACCGTCGCTGTCTTCGTATGAATTGAACCAGGCTGTGCAGAGTCTAACGGCTGGTAATCAGGTTGCACGCAAACAGGCGGCTACGGCGCAAACTTTGAGCATCGCCGGGATCGTAAGCGGGCTCTTGGGACTTGCGGTCGCAGGAATAGCATTGAAAAGAAAGTAGGTGTTTCACCGTTGAAGCGCATTATTTTTCTCTTTCTGGCTTGTATGTTGGCGGAAGCCGCATTCGCAAACGGCCTTGGCGGCGAGCGACTCGAAAAAGTCGTTGGCGATCTGATTGTCGATATTGGGACGGATCAATCTGCAACGCCCGTGGCGGGACAACCCATCGAATTTGACTTCGGTCTTTTGCAAAGCAACACGCGAGAGCCGGTTTCACTGGCCACGAGCGTGGGCATCGACATTAGCCGCAACGGAAAATCGATGGTGAACTGCGACCTCATTACGGAAGAACCGATGACGTTTCTCTATTACACCTTCCCGGAAAGCGGCAATTACACTTTGAAAGTAACCTTCTTTGACAGCAAACGCGAGCGGCAAAATCTTGCAACCGCCTCGTTTCCGCTTACGATTTCGGGACCCAAGGGCAATACCAGAGCTCTGTACATTGCCGCACTATTCGTGAGCATTGTCCTGGGACTCTTGGGTGGTTTTTGGGGAGCACGCAGGCGAGGAACTCGTTAACGAAGCCGGATGAATTCTTTGCTCTTGGTTGCAATTGACTTTAGTCATCCTTCGCAAGTTTCGAATGATGGTATGCATACGAGATTCCATAAATTCTTAAGCGTATTCTGTTTCTCAATCCTCATTTCGATGCTACCCGAACTCGCATTCGCGCACGCGACGCCTATCCAATATGTTCCGGCCGCATCGTCGGTGCTTTCCAAGGCGCCGGCGGAAGTGCAAATCCATTTCAGCGAACGCGTGGAGCCTCGCGCCTCCAGTATTATCGTTCTCGCGCCGGATGGTTCGCGCGCCGATCTCTCCAATTCCGGACCTGACCCGGCGGATCCCAGAGTCTACCGCGTGGGAATGAAAGACGAGGGCTCAGGAAGCTACACGGTTTCGTGGGAGGTTATTTCTTCGGATGACGGCCACTTCACGAAAGGTGCGTATGTCTTTTCGGTGGGGAATGAAAGGCCCAGCGCCACCACGGAAGCGGCCGGATTTCAGACGGTTCACAGCTCCAGCGTGCCCGAAGCCCTGACCCTGGCCGTCGAACTAATCGGAGACGCGTTAATTTTAGGCGCACTGATTGTGCTCGCCTTTATCTGGCGACCGATGCGCAGGTATTTTCCCGAATCGAAAGCCGATGAGCCTGAGTTCGTTCGCAGATTTCAGTTTCTCTTTATCCTCGGAAGCATTCTGGCCCTGGTTGGCGGCATCGCCTACCTCATCTATAAAGCGAACGATCTCGCTTCTCTTCAGGAAACAACATTCCTTGTAGGCTGGGGTTCTTTCATCACCACTACCTCGGCGATGTACACGGTATACCGCCTACTTGGTGCGGCATTTCTATTGATCGCTTTTCTAGTTATGCAGAAACGATTTCTGTCAGCTGAACGGACCTCGAATATCGAATACGCGTTCTTCGGGGTTCTCACGCTGATCGATCTCTCTCGCGCGCGCGTCAGCCATGCCGCCGCCTCCACCTTCGCGCCAGCATTTGGCGTGCTCATGAACTTCGTCCACCTGTTTTTTAAGGACGTCTGGATCGGCGGCATCATTGCTCTGGTCGTGCTTCTCTCACCGCTCATCGGAAACTCGCGAAACGCGCGGGGAGCAGCGTTCGTGGTCACTGCATTTTCGAGAGTCGCGAGTGTCGCGTTCGGCATTGCGGGCGTCACGGGAGTCTATGTCGTTTGGCTCCATCTCAAGAGTTTCTCCTATGTCTTGACGACGGACTGGGGGAAACGATTCGCCGTCCTGTCGGCGTTTGCCGCGGTTCTGCTTCTGGCGCGTTTGTTCGCCCAATTGTATTGCGAGTCCAAAATTGTGGAGGCTATCCGTAAAAAAGATGAGACGCGGCTGCTTCGCATCTTTTCATGGCTCGGCTTCACGCTGCCGGCGGAGATGGTAAGCGGTATCGCCATTCTGGCGGCCACTTCGTTGCTGATCATCACCACGCCTCCGCTTGCTCCCCATTACAGTTTCGTACGGAATGCTGTGAGCCAACGATTATCGCTCTCGCTTACCGAGCAGCCTTCCGAAAGCGGCAAATTCCTGGTAATCGCCGAGGACCCCGTAACGATGACCGGCGCAGATGTGAAAAATATAGTCGTCACACTTACGAACCAGGCGGCGGGTGTCGGCCCGATTGTTGCTCCGCTCGACCAGAGATTTGCCGGGGGATATGTATTCGCGAAAAATCTACTCACTCCCGCCGGAATGTGGGTGGTCGATGTCACCGCCCAAAGAGCGGGAGCCTACGATGCCACTGCGTCCTTCAATTTAAATTACCCGCAAGAAATAAAGGAGAGCGACGCGCACTCAGTGGACAGGACGTTCGGGCCGTTTGAAGTAATTCATCTGATTGCCGCGATCCTGATCCTTATCATACCCGTCATCCTTTATCACCGGAGCACGAAATGGAATCAAAACGTGCTCGACGAATCCGATGTGCACACGGCAGTCGCGTCATTGACCTTTGTGCGGCGAGGCGCCTGGATTCTTCCCCTGATACTGATCGGCGTCATAATTTACGTAAGTGGAGGATTCCCCGCAGTTTCTTCCGGCGAACTGGAAAGTCCATTTCAGCGAGTCTGCGAGGAAACGAATACCATGGACGTCTGGCACGAGAGCGTTCCCGAACGTGCCGGAGAGGCGACGTCCGATCTCGCTCTGCCCGGGTGCACGGTGGGACTCGGGCTTGGCCAATTTCATTTCGTGGACCCTCGTGAATTCTCTTACTTTGTTCGACCTGCGCGGGCAAGGTCTCAACTAGCAGCGACCCCGTCAACTCTCCTCCCCAACGTTCCGACGACACTTACCTTTACTTTGCGCGATTACCAGGGGAATCCTGTCCAGGATCTTGTTCTCGATCACAATCGCATTATGCATGTGGTTATCGCGAGCAAGGATTTCTCCGTCTTCGCGCATATCCACGCGGAGGATCTCGGGCCAATAACGCCTGAAATGCTCAAAACCGCCGAGTTCTCTACGCACTACACTTTCCCTAAGCCGGGGATATATCTGGTTTCTGTAGACTACTCCGAAAGAGCCTATATTTTTTCCGATCAGTTCTACCTCAATGTCGTGTCATCCAGCATGATGAGCGCCCCCGCGAATGAAACTTTTTCGTTACAAGAAAATATTGATGGCTATAACGTGACGCTCAAGACATCGCCGGCGAGACTCAAGGCGGGCGCCACTACGATTCTCGATTACCACATCGAAAAGAACGGTAAGCCATTTACCGACATGAACCCGTACCTTGCGGTCCCCATGCATATCAGTATCATTCGCGATGATCTTATGGGGTTTCTCCATATTCACGGGCTCCTTCCGGTTTCGTTCACCGGCAAACTATTGGGGGAGAGCATACATGCTTCACACCTCCTCCTCCCCGATAAATTCGGCCCGGATATCGAGGCAGCGGATTTTACTTTCCCATCCGCGGGCGTGTACCACGTGTTCGGCGAATTCAACGCCGGGGGCAAGATCGTTGTGACCCAATTTACGGTCAACGTGGAGTAAAAGGAACGTACTTTTCCTCGAAAAAAGATCGTGTTTTCCCGAACTGCCTTCCCTGTTATCAACCAGATCTAGAATTATTACTTATCAAATATTCTGGACTTTATTCGGCACTGTCGGATGAAATCGTTCCTGCCGATGCTCCGCCACGCGGCGAAGGCGTTCAGGGCTTAGAAGTTTCCCTCTGCAATATCCTTCAGACCCTGCTTCTCTAGCGACAGCTCCGCTACCAAGCGCATGAGCTTTGCGTTCTCTCTTTCTAGTTCCTGGAGTTGTTTCGCTTAATCCAGTTTTAGGCTGCCGTATTCTTTTCACCAGCGATAGTAGGTCTGCACTGTGATCTCAGCTTCCTTGAAGGCTTGCGGGGTGGTCTTTCCGTTGGCGATTCCCACTTCAATTCGCCGTGGTAGATTCAAGATCTGCTCTGGCTTGTATCTCTTCATTGGCATCTCCAGCTCTCCTATAGAGTGATTCTCTCTCACTCCCGCTGGACTAAATCAAGCTGTCGGCTCAAGCCATTCAACCGGAACGGCGGGCTTTCAATTCGCAACAGCCTTGGCAGACGCTCACGTGCCCAAGTACGAGCCGCTTTGTCGTCAACGCAAACTTTCCCTTATACCTAAACTCTCTCGACCGACACAGTTTTCCCATCATCGGTTGCAGGGTGTGATTGTGGAAGAATCCCACGAACAAATTGATTCGCCGATGTAGCTGGTGGAAGCAATCTAGCGGAATTCAGGATAAAAGCCATCTCGGATGAAACGTGAATAAAGGCAGCCAGCAAAGGATTGAGAAATCCGAATGCCGCCAGACCAACACCGATGCTGTCGACCACAAGTGTTCCGACGAAATTCTGCATGATAGTGCGATGGCAGCGTCGCGCCGTTCGCAGGGTCTCGACGAGCTTCGAAAGATCGCTCCCAATTAATACGACATCGGCACTCTCGCGTGCGACATCCGTTCCAGATCCCATCGCCACGCCGACCGATGCCTGCATCAATGCAGGAGCGTCGTTAATGCCGTCCCCGACCATGGCAACTTTATGGCCCTTCTCAGTTAGTTGCTTTACGTACTGCAATTTGCCTTCAGGTAGAAGGTCAGAAACAATTTCATCGACACCCAGTTTTCTGCCAACGTCTTCCGCCACAGACTTTGCATCACCCGTCAGCAGCACTGTCCTTAGCCGCATCGATTTCAGGGATTGAATGGCATCCTTTGCTTCGGGTCGAAGCATGTCGGCAATTTGCAGAGTTCCTAAGAATCGCCCGCCGCGTGCCACAAAGATTTCCGAGCCTGACACCGCGCCGTTCTTTTGATTAAGTTGAACTCCACGTTCGACTAAGAAGTGCTGATTCCCGACAATGATTTCTTCGCCGTCGCTACTAGCGATAATTCCTTTGCCCGGTGTGTATTCAAATTGGCCAGGATCTTCGTATGGAATGCCTAATTGCGTCGCTTTCCTGAGGATTGCCTTAGCGATAGGGTGCTCGGAACGCGATTCAGCAATCGCAGCAGTTTTTAACAAAATTTCGGCGGAAGCCTGCAGGGCAGGGTACACCTCCTGGAGTTCTGGAGTGCCGTAGGTCAGAGTCCCGGTCTTGTCGAGAAGAACGGTGTCGACTTCCCCGAGCTTTTCGAGGTAAAGCCCACCTTTGATGATCGCACCCTGCTGGGCAGCTCGGCCTATAGATCCCAGGATCGCCAGCGGAGTTCCCGCTGCGATGCCACACGCTCCGGCCACGATGATTACGGAAATCGTAGAACGGATATTGTGGGTGACGAGAAAGGTGAGGACTGCTGCACCCAATGCGAAATAAACAAGGTAACCTGCAAGCCGATCCGCAATTCCTTGAATGGGCGCACGCGATTTCTCCGCTGCTTCAACTGCCACAATAATTTTTCCAAAGGTTGTATTACGGCCCAGGCGCTCAACCCGAATTTCGAGCGCACCTGATTGATTGATCGTGCCCGCGTAGACAATCGCACCGGTGCGTTTCTCGACTGGCATGGACTCCCCAGTAATCGGTGCTTGATCGCCACAGGAGTGACCTCCGACAACTTTTCCGTCCACCGGGATGCGCCCCCCAGGCCGAACGAGCACTTCGTCATCCTTCGTGACATCCCCAATCTCTACGTCGTTCCACGATCCGCTTCGACGGACGGTCGCCACACTCGGCAACAGATCGACGAGATGTTGAATGGCCTGGCGGCCTCGCCCAACCGTAAGGCCTTCCAGGATCTCTGCCACGAGAACAAAGAGAGTGATGACAAGAGCCGTAAAAAGTTCACGTATCGCCAGGGCTGCGACGATGGCGATGGCCATGGAGAGTTCCATCGTCATACGGCGTTGGGTAATATTTTCGTAAGCTTCATGAAAGATTGGGAAGCCGCCGACTATCGTACAAATCACTCCAATCGCGATGACGTATGGATTCGTTGACCGGCCCACAAACCAGATCCCAACTCCCGCAGAGGCCACGAACAGGACGCGAGCGATTTCCTGCCAGGGCAAAGGATGCGCGTGCTCGTGATCGTCTTCGCGCTCGCCAGCAGTTACAGGAGCGAATCCCTGGTGCGGCTCAACAGATTTCAAAGCTTCTGGTTCTTTCACATTCGTTCGAGTCATGATTTGTGTCCTTAGCCGAGAGAGCATGCTCGCAATTCGCAAATTCTCGTGGTTACTTCAAATAGGCCCGAATTACATCCATCAATTCCTCGGCAGCTTGTGCTTGGGGAGAGTTCTTGCCATTGTCAGGGGACAGAACGTGGAATCGAACATGCCCTTCCATAACTTCGGCCATCAAACCGTTTAATGCGCCACGGCAGGCAGCCATGAGTTGCAGGACACCAGAGCACTCCTGCTCGGATTCCAGAGCTCGCTCGATGGCGTCGACCTGTCCCCGAATGCGTCGAACACGAGTCAAAAGCTTGTCTTTGTTTTTTGTCGTGTGAGCCATGTCTGCATCATACTATATACCAGTATAGTATGCAACGAAGCAGGGGTATTAGATGTTAGGTGCCCTAGATATACAGCATGCTGCCGAATGACACTTACGGGCGGGAAAGTCGTTTCAGATAAGTACGGACAATCTCGATGAGCTCGTCGGAGGCATCTTGCAAGGGCTTGCTGGTAGCGGGCATGTGATTCCGGATGTGGTCTTCTATAAGTTCCGCCACAAGGCTGTTGATTTCAGGAGGTCCTTCTCTCCAAGCGCCGGCAGCGCGGCCGTTGATTGGCGTTTCTCCCGTGCGCGGCTGCGAAGATCTTCCTGCAGCAGTTCACGAAGCCGCAGGCGGGCCTTGTACAGCTAGGATTTGGATTTCCCAGCCGAGCATCCCAGGATCGTGGCAATTTCGTGATGCTCATATCCTTGGACGTCGTGGAGAATGAACATTTCTCTTCATCTATCCGGTAACTGCTAGATGGCCTTGATTAGATTTATGCGGTCGGCCATTCCGCTGGGCCGAAGATCAGGTCCGGCAAGTTCCATGACGGGCCTGGAGTCTTCTTCTTCGGGTTCATGCGTGGCGTCGAGCGGCACCTCCGGGTGCCGCTTCTTGCGAAGCCGCATGAGCACGAGTTTGGTTGTGAGCCGGTGCAACCCTGTGGAGAATTTTGCTTCTCCGCGAAAAGTGTGAATCTTGCGGAATATCAGTAGAAACGCCTCTTGAGTTAAATCTTCAGCCTCGCCCGCATCCTTTACGATCCGAAGGCATATGGAGTAGACGTGCCCACTGTGTCGGCGATAAAGCTGATCAAATGCCGAAGCATTGCCTTCCTGGGCCAGCCTGATTGTGTCTTCTTCAGGAACGCCTTTAGTTTTAAGTTCTCGTTCTACCGATGATGGCATAGCATTCAACCTCTTCAACCCTGTTCTATAAAATGCGAGCAAAATCCAAAAATTTCCACCAATTGGAACCTCAATCCAGATAAGTCTCACGAAATCAGCATAGCTATGGGATTTCCATGACGTGTCATGGAGATGTCGCAGGTTTGTAACAATCTTGCCGAAATCGCCGCAACAATTACCGTCCGCATAATCGAGTTTTTTCGGTCACTTGACCGCCAATCCGGCGAAAGCTGAATGGTAAATCCATAAGGAGCTTAAAGCGGTCCGTTGATCCCGCTGACGAATCCGCCGACATATCCGGTCAACAGGGTTAAAGCAACCGCAACGATCTCCGCGGCTAACCGAAGGCCTGGTTAATTGCAATTCAGTTTGCGCTGTTCCTGGATGTGCAGCCAGCAAACGAGCCAGATCAGATCAGGCTGTGTCGGCCATAGGACACTTAAAGGAACTGATCCAAATCCAAGGACGTTAAAGAGCGTATTAGGCTGCCCGAGCATACATAAACCCCGCATCAGGGAAATGAATACCCTGTTCGTTCTTAATTAATTCCCTGATCTGAATACACATCCGGACGCAGTTTTCTGTTGCAAATACCTCAGTGATCAAGCGTTAGCCATAAAGAATTAGGGCCAAAGGAACGAAATTCCCTGTATTATTCCCTGATAGCAGGGAATTCGCGGCAGAGAAAAGTTCGCGAGGGACTGCATCCTCCGCCACTCAGTCGACAATTATCTCTATCGATAATACAGCTGTGCTGAAATAGCGCGATTTGGCGCGATTATTGGCGATTTGCGTGACCTGACCGGGGATTTTTGTACCAAGTGAAATGAGAGAGAATTCACCTGGAGGAAGACCGGTCATGCCAATGAAGAGATACAAGCCGGAGCAGATCGTGAATTTGCTGCGGCAGATTGAAGTGGAGATCGCCAACGGAAAGACCACCCCGCAAGCCTGCAAGGAAGCCGAAATCACCGTGCAAACCTACTACC
>Ga0210386_10005705_pt1 | contig 10075 bp, 8 predicted proteins | sample IncBWH32OmetaG_FD_160091 | JGI IMG/M metagenome (GOLD analysis project Ga0210386, IMG submission 160091) | Forest soil microbial communities from Barre Woods Harvard Forest LTER site, Petersham, Massachusetts, United States - Inc-BW-H-32-O ... | reverse complement strand
GGGATCCAATTGCACCATCACCAGGCCGATGCGATTCAGCAGCACCAGCCCGACGATGCAGCCCAGCACACGGTTCAGGAGGTTGCCCAGCGGCAGGCGGCGCGCCACCGGGTCGTCACCGGAGGCGCCCTCCAGCACCGGGTTGATCGCGGTGCCCAAATTGGCGCCCAACACCAGCGCGAAGGCGGCGTCCGGTGGCACCACCCCGCGCGTGGCCAGCGACATCACCAGGAGCACGACGGCGACCGAGGAATGCGCGGCCCAGGTCAGGGCGGCGGCAACGAGCACGTCCAGCACCGGTTGGGTGGTGATAGCGCCCAGCACCAGACGCAGGCTGACCGTGTCCTCGAACGGAGTGATGGTGCTGACGAGCTGATGCAGCGCCATCAGCATCAGGCCGAGGCCGATCGCGACGCGGCCCAGGTCGCGCGTGCGGGTGGCGCCGGCACGGCGGAACAACAGCACGCCGACCAGGATCAGCGCCGGAGCGATAGCGGCGACGTTGAAGGATAAAACCTGCACGATCAGCGTGGTGCCGACATTGGCTCCCAGCATTACCGCGAGTGCTGGGACCAACGCCACCGCACCGCCGGCGGCGAAGCCGGTCACCATCAGCCCGGTGGCGGTGCTGGATTGCAGCACGGCGGTCACACCCAGGCCGGCGGCGAAGGCGGCGAGCCGTTTGTTCAGCGCGGTGCCCAGAAGCCGGCGCAGGTCGGGGCCGAAGGCGCGCTGGATGCCGGTCTGCACCATGTGCACGCCCCACAGCAGCAGAGCGACGGAACCGGCGAGGTCGAGAAGAGTCCAGGTCGTGTCCATGTCTCCCCCCTTTGACGTCCGCACGGGCGGATGCCCCGCAAGGTTTTACCACGGAGAAAACCGAGAACCACGAAGGGTTGGGAGAGGTGCGACACGCGCGGCCTTGTGTGGGTGGCAGGTCAGTTTGATGTGCTCCGCGCGAAGCGCATCAAACCTACGTGCCACGGCGCCACGGCTGAGGCCTCCCCCCGACTCTCGGCTCTTCGTGGTTCTCGGCCTTCTCTCTGGTGAATCCTTTCTGTTCTGTCTGCTACGGCAGGATCCGCGCCTCGAACGGCGGCCGCAGGTCGGGCGCCTCGAACTCCACCACCCACAGGTCGGGGTCAAAGCGGAGCTGCCGCGCGACATAGGCATCGACGGCGTCCTGGTCGACCGGCGCGACCCCCGTTGCTCGCATCCATACGGCATCTCCCTCCGCCGTGCGGGCTTGCGACAGCACACACAGCCCCTCACGTCCCCGCAGCACGGCCAGGATACTCCCGGAGTCGGCGTCGCCCTTGCGCAGCACCGCGCCCGGCCGGCCTGCGATGTCGGCCATGCGCAGGGCGCTGCTGACCCAGATGCCGGCTTTCACCCGCGCTTCGGTCATCGCCTCTTTCCTGATCCGGTGCGGCGGTCATTATGCGCGCCGGGACAGGGCGGGGCACTGGGGAACGTCGCATGCGTTGGATCATCGCGCTGCTTGTGGCTGTGCTGGCGCGGCCGGCCCTGGCGCAGGATCACATCACCTTCGGGCTCGATTGGTCGGCCGAGGCAGAATACGGCGGTTTTTACCAGGCCGTGGCCACCGGGATCTACGCCAAGCACGGCCTGATTGTGACGATCCGTCCGGGCGGGCCGCAGGTGAACCAGATGCAGCTCATGATGGCGGGGCGGCTCGACTTCAACTTGGGCGGCGGGCGGGCGATCGAATTCGCGCAACAGAACCTGCCATTCGAGGCGATCGCGGCGATCTTCCAGAAGGACCCGTCGGTGCTGATCGCGCATCCGGGCGTGGGCAACGACAGCTTCGCCGCGCTGAAGGGCAAGCCGATCCTGATCGGGGCCGACACGCGGGTGGGCTGGTGGCGCTTCCTGGCGGCGAAGTTCGGCTACAGCGACAGTCAGATCCGCACCTACACGTTCAACCTGGCGCCGTTCCTGGCAAACAAGAACGCGGCACAGCAGGGGTTCCTCGGCTCCGAACCGTTTTCCATCAAGCAGGCGACGGGCGAGGCACCGGTGGTGCTGCTGATCGCTGATGCCGGGTATCCGGGCTACGCCAACATCATCACGACCAGCGACAAGCTGGCGGAGCAGAAGCCGGATCTGGTGCAGCGCTTCATCGATGCGTCGATCGCGGGATGGTACTCGTATCTCGATGGCGATCCGACGCCGGCGAACGCGCTGATCAAGAAGGACAACCCCGAAATGACCGAGGCGCTGCTGGATTACGGGCGCGCGGTGATGAAGTCGCACCGGACGGTTGAGTCGGGCGATGCGTTGAAGCTGGGTATTGGCGCGATGACCGATGCGCGTTGGGCCCAGTTCTATGACCTGACGTCCTCGCTGGGGATCTATCCTAAGGGCATCGACTACAAGAAGGCGTATACGCTGCGCTTCGTCGATCGCGGCGTTGGCCTGATGAAATCGCCCTGACGATGCTGCGCATCGACGCGGTGGGTCGGCGCTTTGCCGGCGGCGTGGAGGCGCTGCGCGATGTGTCGTTGCGGATCGACGCGGGCGATTTCGTTGCGTTGCTGGGGCCGTCGGGCTGCGGCAAGTCAACGCTGCTGCGCCTGATCGCGAGGCTGGACCAACCGGACAGTGGCGCGCTGCGCTGGCAGGAGGGGCATGCACCCGGCGTTGGCGACGTGGGGTTCGTGTTCCAGGATGCGACGCTGCTGCCTTGGGCGAGTGCGGCGGACAATGTGCGGCTACCATTGCGCCTGCGCGGTGTGGCGGGCGCGGACGACGCGGTGAGGGCGGCGTTGGCGCGGGTTGGGCTGGAGGGGTTCGAGACCGCGCGGCCGGCGCAGTTGTCGGGCGGGATGCGCATGCGCGTCTCGATCGCACGGGCGCTGGTGACGCGCCCGCGGCTGTTGCTGATGGACGAGCCGTTCGCCGCGTTGGATGAGTTCACCCGGCATCGGCTGCAGGAGGATTTGCTACGACTTTGGCGCGAGCTGGGCTGCACCGTCGTGTTCGTAACGCATTCGATCTATGAGGCGGCGTTCCTGGCGCGGCGGGTCGTGCTGATGACACCAAGGCCGGGACGGATCGCGACCGAGCTGGGATCGCCGTTGGGGGATGGGACCGAGCGGCGGCTGGATCCGGCTTACGCGGCCTTGGTGGCTCGGATCACGCACGAAATGACCGGGGCGCTGGCGAGGTGAGGGCGATGCCCGCAGTATTCGCCGTGCTGGCGTTGGGGCTGTGGGAAGCGGCGGTGCGGGTGACCGGCGTGCCGTCGTATTTGGTGCCGGGGCCGGTCGATATCGTGGCGGCGTTCCTGGCGGATCCGTCGACGTTGCTGTTGTCTTTGGCCTCGACGTTGAGCGTGACGTTCGTGGCGCTGATCGCAGCGGCGGTGATCGGGGTGGTGCTGGCGCTCGGCATCGCGGCGAGCCGGCTGTTGGCGGCGGCGATCCAGCCCTGGGCCGTGGTGTTGCAGGTGACCCCGATTGTCGCGATCGCGCCGCTGATCATTGTATGGGTGGGCAATCCGTTCGCGGCGCTGGTGGTGTGCGCGACGATCGTGGCGTTCTTTCCGGTGTTCTCCAACACGGCGACGGGGCTGGCGTCGGCGCCGGGGGAGCTGGTGGATTTGTTCCGGTTGTACGGTGCGGGACGGTGGCAGACGCTGTGGCTGCTGCGCCTGCCGGCGGCGTTGCCGTTCTTCCTGGCGGGGCTAAGGATCTCCGGAGGGCTGGCGCTGGTGGGCGCGGTGGTGGCAGAGTTCGTTGCGGGATCGGGCGGGTTCGCATCGGGGCTGGCGTATCGGATTCTGGAGGCGGGGTACCGGTTGCAGGTGCCGCGGATGTTCGCCGCACTGGTGCTGCTGTCGGTGACGGGGATCGCGTTGAATGTGGCGCTGGGGGCGTTGGAGCGCGTGGTCATGCGCGGACGGTAAGCGACAGGTGCGCACCGGCCACCCACCGTCATGCCGGGCGAAGGCCCGGCATGACGGTGGAGAGAGCAGCCGGAACAGCGTTACGTCGTCGCCTGGTATAGCTCCGCCTCCCACCCCGCCGCGGTCAGCGGGAAGGTCTTCAGCGTATTGCGCACCGCGAACTGATAGATCGGCTGGAACAGGATCAGGTAACTCGCCTGGTCGATCAGCGCCTTCTCGTAGTCCACATACATTGCCGAGCGCTTCGTCGTGTCCTGCTCGGCCGCAGCCTGATCCACCAGCTTCATCAGTGCCGGATCCGGCGTCCAGTGGATACGCTTGGCGACGCGGCGCACGCTGGCCTGGGCCCACTGGTCTGTTTCGACACCGGATGGGTTCCAGAAAGTCAGCACGCCGCCCTGCGACTTGCCGGTGGTGTATTGCGTGCGCAGGTTCACCTGGTCGACCGGGTCCAGCACCACCTTGATCCCCACGCGTGCCAGGTCGGATTGCAGCTTCTGCGCCAGCACAGCGTAGCTGAGGCCCGATACCGCAGCGTCACCGTAGCTGATCTTGAACTCAAACCCGTTGGGGAAGCCGGCCTTCTGCAGCAACTGCTTGCTGCGGTCGAGATCCTGGTGCCAGCCGATCTGCTTGGTGGTTTCCTCGGTCGAGCCATACAGGCCGATCGGGATGAAGCTGGCGCAGCGCATTGCCTTACCGCCGAGCAAGCTGTTGATGATGCCATCATAATCGATGGCGCAAGCGATCGCCTGGCGGGCTTCCTTCACTGCCAGCGCCTTGTTGAACTCCGGCTCATTGGTCATCGCCATGTAGACGTAGTCGAGGCTGCGCAGGCCCTCGACGCGGACATTCTTGTCGCCCTTCAAGGTGGTAATCTGTTCCGGGATCAGGTTGAACGCGACGCCGATATCGCCGCGCTTGATCGCCAGGAGCTGCGTCGCGCTGTCGCCCATGTGTTTGACGATCACATGCTCGAACTGCACCTTGCCGCGGAAATAGTGCTCGTTGCGGGTCAGCAGGATCTGCGCGCCGCGGGTCCAGCCCACCATGGTGAACGGCCCGGCGCCGGCGGAATGCTGGTTCAGCCAGTTGGTGGCTTTGTCGGCTGTCGGCGCATCCTTGCCGTCCGTTCCGCCTTGGGCCTCCACCGCCTTCTGTTCCATCACACCGAAATTCGGCCCCGACAGGATCGCCAGGATCGGCTGCGTCGGATCGACCAGCATGATGTCGAGCGTCTTCGCATCGATCACGTTGACCGCCGAGACATTGGTGACGTATTGCGAGGGCTGGTCCTTCAGGTTGATCAACCGATCGAAGGTCCATTTCACATCCGCCGCGGTGACGGGATTGCCGCTGTTGAACTTTGCCTCGGTAAGGTTGAAGCGAATCCCGTTGCCGTCAGCGGTTTTGCCCCAGGACTTCGCCAGCGCCGGCTTGACTTCCAGATAGTCGCCGGGCGACATCGTCACCAGCGATTCATAGGCCGCGCGCAGGCTGAGCGGCGCGGTGTATTGCGCCTCACGCGCCGGGTCGAAAGTAATGGAGTCGCTGATGTCGATGCCCAGGACCAGCGTGCCGCCACTGGTGGCCGCACGCACGCGGTCGGGCAGGTTTGCCACCAAGGCCGCGCCACCAACGCCCAGCAGACGCAGTACGTCACGCCGGTTGATCCAGCCGATGTCCCCCACGGTATCCTCCCTCGTGTTTGTCGTGTTAGCGCGATCATACCCCGACGAGGGCCCGGCACAATGGAGGTGAGCGCGCACGGGACTGCTTGGCCGCAGCCTGCCCTTCCTGTATGCGGCGGAGTGGGAGGACATAACACGTGCTGCGGTATATCTCATCGCGCCTGGTGATCGCCGTCGCGATGGTGCTGGCGGCGACACTGATCATCTTCCTGATCGCCAACACCGTCCCCGGCGACCCGGTGTTGACGCAGCTCGGTGACGTCGCGGCGAACAATCCCGCGATTGTCGAAGCGTATCGGCACAAATGGGGCCTCGATCTGCCGATGTGGGACCGCTACTGGCTGTTCCTGCGCGGGCTGGCGCATGGTGACCTGGGAATCTCAATCTCCTCACAGCGCCCGGTGATCGAGGACATCGCGCAATACGCGCCGGCCACGGTGGAGCTGTCGACGGTGGCGTTCCTGCTGTCGGTGATCTTCGGCCTGCCGCTGGGCGTGCTGGCGGCGATGAAGCGCGATTCGTGGATCGACCATCTGGCGCGCGCCGTGTCGCTGATCGGCGTGTCGGCGCCGACCTTCTGGCTGGCCTTCATCATGCTGGCGGTGTTTTACGGTTGGTTGGGCTGGGCGCCCGGTCCCGGCCAGATCGGCTCCGATCAGTTCCCTCCCCCCGACGTCACCGGCGTGATGCTGATCGACGCGCCGCTGGCGGGACAGTGGGATACATTCTGGGATGCGGTATCGCATCTGGTGTTGCCGTCGATCGTGCTTGCCTCCGCAACAATCGGGCTGATCACCCGCACCACGCGCGCGGCGATGCTGGAGGCGCTGTCGCAGGATTATATCCGCGTCGCACGCGCCAAGGGGCTGCGGCGCTATGGGATCATGATGGGGCATGCACTGCCGAACGCGCTGCTGCCGGTGGTGACGCTGGGCGGGCTAGCGTACGCGCAACTGCTGACCGGCACAGTGCTGACGGAAACGATTTTCTCCTGGCCGGGACTGGGACGTTATACGTTCCAGAGCGCAGTGATCCTGGATTTTCCAGCCATCATGGGGGTCACGCTGGTGGTGGCGATCGTCTACGTGGTCGTCAATCTGGTGGTGGACGTGTCCTATGCCCTGCTGGACCCGCGGGTCATGCGGCGATGACGCCACCGGCAACCCGGGCCGCCCTGACCGACGCCGCCGCAACCGTGCTGGCGACGGGCGCGGATACCAGGTCCGGACGGCGGCGGCGCTGGTGGCGGCGCTATGGGCTGGCCGCGCTGGGCGGGGTGGTGATCCTGCTATGGGGGTTCGCCGCGCTGCTGGCGCCGGTGATCACCCCTTACGCGCCCGATACAGTCGATGTCGCCGGGCGGCTGGCGGAACCCTCGACGCTGCATTGGCTCGGCACCGACGAGCTGGGGCGCGATGTGCTGACGCGCATCATCTACGGCGCGCGCACGTCGTTGCTGGTGGGGTTCACCGTGGTGCTGATTGGCGGCGCAGCGGGCACGCTGGTGGGCGCGGTGGCAGCTTATGCGCGCGGCTGGGCGGAAGAGGTGCTGATGCGCGCAACCGACCTGATGTTCTGCTTTCCGCCAATCATTCTGGCCATGGCGATCGCGGCGGCCTTGGGCATCGGCACGCGCAACACGGTCATCGCGATGCTGGTGGTGTGGTGGCCGAAATTCGCGCGCCTGGCGCGTAGTTTGGTCTTGGGCCAGCGGTCGCTGGAATACGTCGCGGCGGCGCGGACCATTGGGTTTCCGCCGACGCACATCTTGTTTCGTCAGATCCTGCCGAATGCCGTCGGGCCGCTGGTGGTGCTGATCACGCTGGACCTGGGCAACGCGATCCTGGTGTTCGCGGGCTTGTCGTTCCTCGGGCTGGGCGTGGTGCCGCCGACACCGGAATGGGGATCAATGGTGTCCGAGGGGCGGGAGCTGGTGTCGCAATGGTGGGTGGCGACGTTTCCGGGGATCGCGATCCTGACGGTGGTGATCGGTTTCAACTTCGTGGGCGACGGCCTACGCGACTGGCTTGATCCGCATGCCAGACGACGCTGAGCCGCTTTTGCAGGTCAGCGACCTGCGCACCTGGTTCTTTACCGATGCCGGGGTGGTACGCGCGGTGGATGGTGTGAGCTTCACGCTGTCGCGCGGCGAGACGTTGGGGATCGTGGGTGAGTCGGGATCCGGCAAGAGCGTCGCCGCCAAGTCAATCATGGCGCTGCTGGAGGAGCCGGCGCGCATCGTCGCGGGATCAATCCGGTTCCGCGGCAAGGAGATCACAGCGCTGGACGAAGACGCGCTGCGCGAGGTGCGCGGCGCCGAGATCGCCATGGTGTTCCAGGACCCGATGACATCGCTGAACCCTGTGCTGCGCATCTCGCATCAGTTGATCGAGACCATGACCGCGCATGACCGGTTCAAGCCCCAGGCCGCGCGCACGCGGGCGGTGGAGCTGCTGGGACGGATGGGTATTCCTGGGCCGGAACGGGTTCTCGACTCCTGGCCGCACCAGTTCTCTGGCGGCATGCGCCAGCGGGTGATGCTGGCGATGGGATTCGCCAATGAACCGTCGCTGATCCTGGCCGACGAGCCGACCACGGCCCTGGACGTGACGATCCAGGCGCAGATCCTGGACTTGCTGCGGGCGCTGAACCAGGACCTGGGTACCGCGGTGATCCTGATCAGCCACGACCTGGGGGTAATCGCCAGCGTCTGCTCGCGCGTGCTGGTTATGTATGCCGGCGAGGTGGTGGAGGAAGGCCGACCCGAGGACTTGCTGGGCAATCCGCTGCATCCTTATACGTGGGCGCTGCTGCACGCCGCGCCGCGACTGCAGGACGAGGTCGCGGCCGACCGGCGGTTGGCGACGATTGAGGGGCAGCCGCCCGACGCACGCGCCTGGCCCGAGGGTTGCCGCTTCCGCGCACGCTGCCCGTTCGCGGTAGAGGCGTGCGCGCGGCATCCCGAACTATTGCAGGTCGGGAACGGCCGCAGCGCGCGGTGCTGGGTGACGCAGAGTGGTGCCGCGCTGCACCCGCCAGCGGCGCGTATGAGCGCGGCGCATGTGGTGGCGGAGAACGCTGCGCCACGGCCGCTGCTGGATGTACAAGGGCTGGTCAAGCATTTCCAATTGGCGCGCGAGAATTTCCTGGAACCGCATCGCGTGCTGCGCGCGATCGATGGCGTCACTCTTTCGGTGTATCCGGGGGAGACTGTGGGGCTCGTGGGGGAGTCCGGCTGCGGCAAGTCGACGCTGGCGCGCGTGGTGATGCGGCTGGAGGATCCGACGGCGGGACGCATCCTGTTCGACGGGCAGGACATTTCGACTGCGTCACAGGCGACGATCCGGCCATTGCGGCGGCGGATGCAGATGATCTTCCAGGATCCATATGCGTCGCTCAATCCGCGCATGACGGTGGGTCAGATCCTGGCCGGGCCGCTGCGGCTGCATAAGCTGGTGGATGGTGCCGCCGGCGCGCGGGCGCGGGTGGCGGAGCTGCTGTCGCTGGTGGGGCTGCCAGGCGAGGCAGCGGGACGATTCCCGCATGAATTCTCCGGCGGACAGCGGCAGCGCATCTCGATCGCGCGGGCGCTGGCGGTGGAGCCGGATTTCGTGGTGGGCGACGAGCCGATCTCGGCGCTGGACGTAAACATCCAGGCGCAGATCATCAACCTGATGATCGGGCTGCAGGAGCGGCTGCGGCTGACCTATCTGTTCATCGCGCATGATCTGGCGGTGGTGCGGCATATCTCTGATCGGATCGTCGTGCTGTATCTGGGCCGCGTGGTGGAGACGGCGCCGGCAAGCGAGCTGTTCCGCCGACCGCTGCATCCCTACACGGCGAGTTTGATCTCGGCAGTTCCGACGCTGCAGGGTGCGCGGGCGCGCATCATGCTCACGGGCGAGGTACCGAGCGCGCTGGCGCCGCCCTCGGGCTGTCATTTCCGCACGCGCTGCCCGGCGGCGACGTCACGGTGCGCGGAGGAGGTGCCACCACTGGCCGAGCTGGCGCCGGGGCACTCAGTGGCGTGCCATTTTCCGGGATCGGTGGTCGCGGCGTGATGTGGTAGGGTGTCGTGCGACCGAAGGAGGATGCGATGACCGAACGCAGGCCGGTGCTGGCTGTGACGATGGGCGATCCCGCGGGGATCGGGCCAGAGATCGCGGTGCGGGCGCTGCGGGATGAGGCCGTGCGTGGGTGCTCGCGCAGCTTCCTGATCGGCGATGGGCGGGTGTTCGAAAAGGCGCTGTCGGTGTGTGGGCTGGGCGCGCGGCTGAACCGCGTGGCGGGGCCGGAGGCGCTGGCGGACGCGCCGGGCGTGATCGACGTGATGCACCAGGAGACGGTCGATCCGGCGGTTTTGCAGGTGGGCAAGGTGCAGGCGCTGGGGGGCGAGGCGGCGTTTGCCTCGATCAAGGCGTCGATCTCGCTGGCGATGGCGGGACGCATCGAG
>Ga0210386_10005703_pt1 | contig 10076 bp, 7 predicted proteins | sample IncBWH32OmetaG_FD_160091 | JGI IMG/M metagenome (GOLD analysis project Ga0210386, IMG submission 160091) | Forest soil microbial communities from Barre Woods Harvard Forest LTER site, Petersham, Massachusetts, United States - Inc-BW-H-32-O ... | reverse complement strand
ATTTGCGCGGCCTGGCTACCACGCGGCACCGGCTTATGGCATTGCTCGGCGACGCCCAATCCGACTACCAGTCACTTGTTCCCATGGAAGGCCAGGTAGCGGAGGACCTGGCGGCGGCTCTCCCGCTCGACCAGCTTGCGGTCGAGCGCGGCGTGGCAGTCAGATGCGTTTACCAGGACAGTGTCCGAAATAATCGCGCGATCCTCAAGGAAATGCATCGCATAATATCGATCGGTGGCCAGGTCAGGACGGCACCTACACTCCCGATGCCGGTCGTGATCATCGATCGTGAGATCGTGCTCGTTCCCGACGAACTAGCACGCGACCGAGGATCTGCCCTGCAGGTGTCGAGTCCCGCGATAGTGGCGGGGTTCGTGGCACTGTTCGACCGGATCTGGAAGTCAGCATCGACTGCTGGCCAGCCGGTCACGGCCGACCAAGCCGGGCTGACCCCCTTCGAACGCCAGCTTCTCGACCTGCTGTCCGACGGGTGCACCGACCAGCGGGCTGCGCATCAGCTCGGAGTCTCGCTACGGACGATTCGGCGTACCATGTCCGACCTTAAGGAACGAATGGGGGCAGAGAGCAGGTTTGAGGCCGGAGTCCGCGTCGCCCGCAATGGCTGGCTTCAATGACTCGCGCCCGTGCACTGGTCACCGTCCGGCGGGATTCACCTCCAACCGCGCCCCGGATGAATGGGTCACCCTCATGAGCGACCTGCTCCTGGCGGTATTTTATTTCTACTCGCTGTGACGGTCGGGCCGGCCAGCGTGGGGTTCCCCGTCGTGGACAGGTGTCCATGACATCGTGAGGTTACTGGCCGAAGAGCTGGTCTTCGGATCCCTTTCCCCCGCCGGTACCGTGACCCTCGATCTCAGTACCGGTCACACCCTGGCCGGCACGTACCAGGGCGGCTCGATGCCCCGACCGGCTGCGCCCTTCGCTGGGCCATCATGGCGGGCGCCTGCCACTTCACCTACGACACGATCACGTAGCCCCTTCCTGGGGCGGACGGCTCGCGCCCAGGTCGCCCGCCCGGGAGGAGCCATCGTGGGCACTGGCGCCCGATGACAGCAGGAAGAGCCGATGGCGTGCCTTGCCCGCATCGTTAGGACGGAGGCTGTCGAATATGTTCAGCGCGCGCTCCCAGGCCTCTCGAGCCTGGGCCGGGGAGCCCGCGGCGTCATGGGCATCACCGAGCCGGATCAGGAAATCGGCTTCGGCGAAGCGGTCGCCGACTTCGCGAATCAGGGCCAGGGCCTGCTGGTAACAGTCGACGGCATCGGCCAGGCGGCCGAGCAGGTGCTCGGCATAGCCCAGGCTGTCCCAGGCGACCGCCTCGCCGCGGCGGTTGCCGAGCTCCCGGTGCAGGGCAATGGACTGCTGACAGTACACGCGGGCCTGCGGTCCATCGCCCAGCAGCGCATGGGACCAGCCGACGTTGTTGAACGCGTCGGGCAGCCGGGCCCGGTGGCCGGCCGCTTGCAGCAGGCGGAGGCACTGCTCGGCGTGGCTGAGGGCGAGCTGGTACTGGCCGCCGCGCTGGGCTATGAAGCCGAGGCCCTGATGGATGTAAGCCTCGCCGACCCTGTCGCCAAGCTGCCGGTAGAGCGCCAGGGAGCCATCGAGATGAGCGCGCGCGTGCTCGTGGTCACCGAGGCGAGCGTAGGCCATCCCCTGCCGACGGCGCAGAGCGGCTTCGGTGCCGGTGTCGCCGAGCCGCTCGGCCGCCGCCACGGCCGCCGTCTGAACGGCGATCTGCTCGTGCCACTGCCCCTGCCGGGTGAGGAACTCCGCCATGGCCCACGGGAGCTGCCAGGCGCAGGCGTCGAAACCGTTGTCGGCGGCCAGCGGGACAGCCGCGAGCAACCCGCGATTCTCGGCCTTGAACCAGTCGAGCGCTTCCTGGATCTCGGTGAGGTGCTCGGGTGTGACTCCTGGCCAGGGCGGCATGATCGTGATGGGGTCGCGCCCGGGGTAGAGCAGGTGATCGGCGACGCTGGCCGCCTGGAGGTAGTGGTCGAGGACCCGGCCGATGGCCGCCTTCCGCGCCTGGTCGGCGTCGACCGCGGCGGCCTGCTCGGCGGCATAGGCATGCAGTAGGTCGTGACAGGCATAACGACCCGGCCGGTGCTCGGCCAGAAGGTGCGCGCGAGTGAGCTCCGCCAGGTCCCGTCGGGTGGCGACTGGGTCGCGCCCGGTCAGGCTAGCCGCCGCCGAGCCCGATATGTCGGGCCCGGGGTGCAGTCCCAGCAGCCGAAACAGCCGCCTGCCCGTCTCGCTGAGACCCAGGTAGGACCAGGAGAAGACACCCCGGACGGTCACGGCCGGGTCACCGGTGTCCAGGGCGTCCAGGCGGCTGCGGCTGGCACCGCCCAGCTCCCTGACCAGGGCGGTCAGCGGGAACGCTGGCCTGGCCGCCGCTCGCGCGGCGGCGACCGCCAGCGCCAGTGGCAGGCACGCGCACAGGTCGGCGATCTGGCCGACCGCCTGAGGTTCGGCGGCCACTCTGTGGCCGAGCCGGCCCGCTAGGAACTGGCATGCCTCGGCGCGGCTGAGCACGTCTAGGCTGATCAGCTGGGCGCCTTCGGCGGCGGCCAACCCGGTGAGCAAGTTCCGGCTGGTGACGAGGGCCAGGCAGCCGGGACTGGCGGGCAGCAGCGGGCGGACCTGGCCCTCGTCGCGCGCGTTGTCCAGCACGACGAGGACCTTCCGGTCGGCCAGCAGGCTGCGGTACAAGGCCGCCTGGGCCGCCATGTCCTCGGGGATCCGATCCGTGGGCACGTCCAGCGCAGCGAGGAACCCGCGGATCGCCTCCCCTGGCTCGACCGGCGAACCGGAGGGGGTGAAACCCTGGAGGTTCACGTAAAGCTGGCCGTCGCCGAAATGCCCGGCGACCCGGTGCGACCAGTGGACGGCCAGCGTGGTCTTGCCAACCCCGGCGGTCCCGCCGATCGCGACGATCGCCGCCGATCCAGGCGGCTGGCCGTCGATGCCTTCCAGCATCGCGTCCAGTGCCGCCAGCTCGGCTGTCCGCCCGGTGAGGTGCGCTGATGCTACGGGCAGCTGACGCGGCGTCGTCCGCGCTGGCGGCTGGGCCCCGGAAGCAGGCTCCCCCGCCGTCAGGACGGCTGGGGCAGGCTTCGCGGCCGCCGGCCGAGGGGCGCCCAGGTCCGGGGCGTCGGTGAGGATCTGCTGATGCAGGTCCCGCAGCTGCCTGCCGGGCTCAGTGCCCAGCTCCTCGATCACTACCCGGCGTGCGTCCTGGTAGGCGGTGAGCGCTTCGCCCTGGCGCCCGGACCGGTACAGGGCGAGCATAAGCAGCATGTGCAGGCGCTCCCGTAGCGGGTGCGCGTCCGATAGCCGCCGCAGCTCCGGCACCGCCTCGGCATGACCCCCGAGGTGCAGCGCGGCGTCCAGCTGCGCCTCCTGCGCCTGAAGCCGCAGCTCCGCCAGCCGTGGCACCTCGCGAGCGGAGAGCAGGTCGCAGCCCACGTCCGCCAGCGGCTCGCCCCGCCACAACGACAATGCCTCGGCCGCCTGCTGCGACGCGCGCTCCCATGAGCCATCGCGGATCGCTACGCATGCCGCCGCCGCCAGCATCTCGAACTGGGACACATCCAGCTCACTGGTCGCCACGCTGATCGAATAGCCCGAGGCGTGGGTGCTGATCCTGCTCCGGTCGGCGTCACCGAGCGCCTTCCGTAGCCGCTTCACGTAATTCTGCACGGTCACCCGCGCTGCGGCGGGACGCTCCTGGCCCCACAGCATCCGGGCCAGGTCATCGACCGATACCAGCTGGCCGACATTGAGCAGCAGCACTGCCAGCACCGTTCTCTGCTTTCCCTGCGGTACCTGGACCAGGTTCCCTTCGCCGGAGTCTATCGTCAGAGGGCCTAGCAATCCGAATTTCACGCCGCAGTTTAACACGTGTCGAGATTCTGACCGCCCACGAAACCTCCCGATTCGGCCGCCCCGGGCTGACCAGCTATTCCCCAGAAAATAGGCCGCCATAACCGAATCCGTCTCTACGTATGGTTTGTGCCAGTACAAGGTCGGCGACCTGGCCGCGCTACTGCCTTGGGCATCTCGCACGGTCGGCCCTGTGGGTGCCGAATATCTTGTCACCCTATGCGACCTGGGCATATTCGCGGATCAGGCCGCCGAGCCGGTCCCGCCGCAGGACCCGGACATTCGGGTCCGTAATGGGCGGACGCTCACGCCCAGCGCGGCGGCCCTTGGCAGAGCGCCCGGTGCGGACGATGAACCTTATAGTGCTCGACGTACTCACCCAGGACCAGCCGCGGTGCCGCTCGACGGTTATCAGCATCCGGTCCAGGCATTCGCGCCGGGCGCTGGAAATCCACCGCTCTGCGATCGCGTTCGCCCGAGGAGCCGTGGAAAAAAGCCCACGGCTCCAGGACAGCCGAATACCCGGAATTGACACTTTTTCCGGAGTGGCGGACCGACTGAAGTGATCTCACAGAAAATGGATGGGGCACCCGGTCTTTAACTAAGATCATGTCGGGAGAGCCGAACGGCGGAATGGCCCTCTCTGCCCGGCCAGGACCCAGGTCAGGACGGCCCCGAGCACCAGCCACGCGGCCAGGACCGCCAGCTCTCCCCAGCTCACCACGGCAGGGCTACCAATGCGGGGCATGACGCCGCAAGCGCGGGCGGGGCTCGTCGGGCATGTCCCCCAGGATCCGACGGCCTGGCGCATGAGAGCGAAGCCTGCAATCCAAGCGCCTGCCCACGCAACTGCGCGGAGCCAATTGCGCGGCCGCCAGCCGTGAAGCCTGACAAACCCGGCGACCATCACCGGAAGAGGCAGCGCCAGCCATACGACAATTGCCAGGGCTACAGCGATCTGGAATGCATCGGGAGTCGTGCCCCACCCTGGAATCCCGAGGGTCCAGTCAGCCAAGGTGAACGGCTTGGTGCTGTTGTAAAAGAGGTAGCCAGTGATGACGGCTCCCGACGCCGCCCACAGCATCGACAGCAGCGAGGTCCAGCCGCGGACGCGCAGGCCTGCCGTGATCAGCGACCGCGCGTCGCCGAAGGAAGGCCATCTCACGCCAGGAGCAGTCGCCGCCAGCAGGGTACCGAGCATTTCCTCGCCCCGTCTGCGCCGGTACCAGGCGGGATAGCCGAGCAGCAGCAAGCGGCAGCGCCGCTCCAGCCGGGTCACGCAGGACGAGTCCTCCGAGCCCTGCCGCCCTGCCTTCAGGTCGCCGCCCTGGCCCGTCACCGGGCGGGCCGCCTCCGCCAGGCGGGCCGACTCCGCCCCCCGCCCAGCCTCGGCCCGCAGCGTCCCATCTCCACGCGGCGTCAGCCCGTAGGAGCGCCGTACCCGGCCGCTGACGATCTCCTCGCGCACCAGCTCCACATGGCCCTTAGCGGTGAGGTGGTCGAGCGCCGCGTACAACGTCCCGGTCGCCAGCCGGACCCGGCCACCTGACAGTTCCCCAGCGCGCTGGATGATGGCGTAACCATGCAGGGGCCCACCCAACAGGGATATCAGAACAAAGTATTGCGACTCCCGCATCGGACGCCTTCTCTTTTCCATGCGAGAACAATAGTGAGGTGATCTCGCAGAAAGCGGATCGGGCGCCAGGTCTTTAACGACGCGGACAGCGCGTTTCGGGCAGGCTCGCGGACAGTCCAGACAGTTCTGACGTGCCGGGAAACAGCCGTGGAGTCCCAGTAGAACGTGGAGTCCCAGTAGAAGAGGTCTCACCACAAGATTTCTTCAGCCCCAGGACTCCACGTGATTCCATATCGAGCCATGCTCGACGTCCCCGCGGAACTGCTTCGCTACCTGTCCCGGCTGCTGGCCGCCGAGCGCCGCCGCCGGGGCACCCCGGCGAAGAGCAGGAAGCTCTCGTGCCGTGACCAGGCCGTTCTCGCGCTGCGCTGGTTCCGCGACCGGACCAGGATCGAGGCCCTCGGGCGTGACCACGGCGTGTCCCGCGCGACCGCCCACCGCTACGTCGCCGAGGCCGTCGACGTGCTGTCCGCGCGGGCCCCGGGCCTGGCGCAAGCGCTGGAGCGGGCCATGGCCGAGGGGGCGCCCTTCGTGGTCCTCGACGGGAAGGTCTTCGAGACCGACCGCCTCGCCGAAACCGTGACCAGCGTCAAAGGCGAGGACATCAACGCCTGGTACTCCGGGAAGAAGCACCGCCCAGGGGCCAACGTCCAGGCCGTCATGCTCCCCGGCGGCCTCCCGATCCGGGCCGGCCCCGCCGAGCCCGGCCACGTCCACGACATCACCGCGGCCCGCGCGCACGCACTCCCGGCCCTCTACCGCGCCGCCGCCCTCGGAATGCCGACACTCGCCGACGGCGGCTACGAGGGAGCCGGCATCGGCATCTGCGTCCCGGTCAAGAACCCCGGCGGGAACCAGCGGCTCGACCCCGACACGAAAACCCGCAACAGCCTGCTCCGCGGCCTGCGCAGCCAGGGAGAACGAGGGTTCGCCCTCCTCACCCAGCGCTGGGCCGCCCTCCAGCGCATCACCGCCAGCCCCAGGAGAACCACCGAGATAGTCCGGGCCGCACTTGTCCTCACGCAATTCGAGCACAAGTACATCCGGTGAATATCTCTGAGATCACCTCACTGACCCATTCGGTGTCGTTGGCTTGGGCAAGCATGAACGCGGCGACGTCGGCCCGGCTGATCATGGACATGCCCTTGAGTCGGACTGCTTCGCTGGCCTGGTAGGTGCCTGAGCGGAGCTTGCCGGTGAGGGTGACGGCGTAGACGAGTGTCCAGGCCAGATGATCTGAACGCCAGATGGCGTCGGCTCGGGCCTTGTCCTCGAAGAGGGGCCGCAGCGCGGTCTTGTAGATCGTGCGCTGTATCGCGCTGGCCATGGCCAGGGTGTCGCCTACCCCGAACGCCGACGGCACGATCACCCGGTCAGGTCCTTCGCGTTGGAAGCCGGGCACGGCTGCGGCGCAGCGGCTGTCAAGGTCCGACTTCCGGTCGGTTGCCGGTTCGGCCTGTCGCACCTAGGACAAGGAGCTTCATGAGAGGGTTTCCCGCGCAGCCTCGCGGGCCTCTCGCCAGAGGGGGATGCCGAGGAAGTGGTTGTCGAAGCGTTCCTGGCATCCCGGTCCCACCCCCGGGCAGCCCCTCCCGCCGCCAGCGGCAGGAGTCGCCCCGCCGATGGCCGACTTCCCGTTCCAGACCACCCAGACCGCCGTCCAGCTCGTGCTCAACGGCGTCATGGACCGCTACCCGGACGTCCGCGTCATCTTGTCGCACGCCGGCGGCTTCCTGCCCTACGCCTCCCTCCGCTTCGCCGAGCTCGCCCGCGTCTTCAACCCCGACGCACCCAGTCCCGACGTCATCCTGGCCAGTCTCCGGCGGTTCTACTTCGACACCGCGCTAGCGTCAGGTCCCGCCCTGCCTACCCTGATCGCCTTCGCCGGCAGCAGCCGCATCCTGCCTCATGCCCGCGCTCAGTCCGCAGCCCAGAAATGCCGAATGCACGGCCGGACAATAGGACCAGGTTCGCTGCCAGCAGGAACTACTAAGCGTGTCTGCGACTCTTGCCGGCCCCGACCGCAGCTTCCACGTCGAGTCGTCCCAGGCACCTATACCTTTGCCGACGATGGCCACGACCTCTCCCGGTGTGCCTCAGACGCCAGGGAGCGCGAATTTAGTAGCGGACTCATAATCCGCCGGTCGTGGTCGCCAGGCTCATAGAAGTGCATCGCGGTGGGTTAGCGCCAGCGTCAGCAGGGCCTCCGCGGCGGCCTGCAGGGGCGTGCCCGCGATGAGCTCGGTGACCGACGGCTCGTCGAAGGGGCGCGGCTTGATCACCCGGCCCTCGGCGTTGGCGTCGACCAGGGCGCCGAAGAGGTCGTCGTAAAGCGGCGCGTCGATCACCACGACGGCGAGCAGGTCGAGCGCGAACGTGAGCGGGTCCACGCCGAGGCCAAGGCACCAGGCTTGAACGCGGCCGTCGGCGAGGGCGTCGGTCATCGCCTTCGCCAGGGGCCAGGCGGCGTAGTCGATGGGGGCGCGCTCGCTGCCGTGGTCCTCGTCCGCGCCGAGGAGTTCCTCGGCGTACTCGCGCAGCAGGCCGCGCCACAGGCTGAAGTCGTTGTCCTCGTTCCACCGTGCTTCGCCGGACGGCTGGAAGACGCCGACAGGGATCACCTGGTAAAGGCCGCCCGCATGGCTGACCTTGCCAGGGTGCCGGTAGTGCAGCGGGAACGTCGCGGTGCCAGAGACCCGGTCGTACCGCAGGGTCAGCGCGCTCGTCGCCATCGTCGCCGAGCGCCCGGCAAGGCAGGCCGGGCCGCCGAGCGCGGCCCGGTAGGGGCGGCGGCCGGGCGCGACCCCGCACTGAGCGGCCGCGAACTCAAGGCCGGCCGGGCCGCTGTCGTCGATCCCGTCGAAGAACCTGCCGCGTGAGAAGGCCAGCCGCGGGCCGGCCTGGGCGGCCGGCCCGGCCTCGGCGTCCGCGCCCGCCAGGGTCGCTTCGATCAGCCGGTAGATGGGCCTGTTCTCGAAGACGGCGGGCGCGGCGAGCGCGGCGACCACGTCGCTGTAACGCTGGTACCTGGTGCCGTCCGCGCGTTCCGGCAGCGCGTACCCGGCAAGCGCCGCCACGTCGGGGACGTCGGGGCGCGGCGCGTCCTGGCGGAACTCCAGCCTGACGCTGTCGAGCTTGACCGGGCCGGGCAGCCGCCAGGCCGGCGGGGCGAGCAGCGGGGTGCCGGCCAGCCTTAGCTCGGGCGGGTAGCCTGCCGCGGCCAGGACCGCCAGGTCGTAGCGGTCACGGTTCAGAGCGCCGGTGACGCGGAGCCACAGCTCTTCTGACGGCGTGCGGTCGGTCATCGAGCCCTTCCTAAGGGATTTCTGATCGGTTTGCGGATACCAATTGATAGCCGGCTGAACGCATCGCGGTTCGGTCGCGACCGGATCAGTCGTGTCGGGAACGTAATAGTTCATTCGCTCATGAGCACACACCCGCAAATCCGGGTCAACGTGATCACACTCGCCCTATCGGCGCTGCTGGGGGTTGGCATGCTTGCGGGCTGCACCGGCGGCGGCTCGCTACAGCCGGCCACCGCGCCGACCGGCCAGGCCACAGAGTCCGCGCCGACCCTGGTGGACGCGGCAGTCGGCGCCGTGCTCTCCGCCGGCTCAGTGCACGTTAACTGGGTGCAAACCGGCCCGAGCTACTCGTTGACGGAGTCCATTGACGTGACGGCAAGCGGCGGGCGGGACGTCGTCACTGCCAACGAGACCGACTATACGACCATCTTGTTCATCGACGGGGTAGCGTACGTCGAGGCCGACCAGCCCGGTCTGGAAGCAGTCTTCCACCTGCCCGCGTACGCGGCTGAGGAGTTCTGGGACGAATGGATCGCTGTCAGGAGCGGCGAAAAGCTCGGCTCGCTAAGCTACGACGACCTTGCCGAGGGAATGACGCTGTCCTCGGTCGCCAACGTGGTGCAAATATGCGGCGCTTGCACGCTGACCGCACCGACCACCGTCGCCGGCCAGCGGGCACTCAGCGTGCAGGCGCCGGCGCCGGCTGACGACCACCTGCCCGCCTCGGCACGGTTCGCTGTACATGACAGACAACTCGCAGCCGAAGCCGATGCTGGCCGAGCTGCGGGGCGACAGCAACATCACGAACCGGATCTCGTTCAGCGGGTGGCACGAGACCGTGCACCTGAGCGCGCCGACGGACACGATCTCCGCCCAGCTGGTCACTATCGCCGAGAGCGTCACCTGATAGCCCGAATCGGGTAATTTCAATGTGGCGGGAGGTGTCGCTGATGAGCGGTGACCGCCAGCTGCGGTTCCCCGACGGGTTCCTATGGCGAGCAGCCACGGCCACCTACGGTCATTGAACTCTTCCTGATGGATTTCTGAATATCTGGCGATGACCGGCTGAACGCATCCCGGTTATGTCACGATCGGTTCCGTGGTGGCCGGGAACGTGGTATTCCATTCGCCCATGAGGACACAACGGCAAACCCGGGCCAACGCGATCACACTCACGATATCGGCGCTGCTTGGGATTGGCGCGCTGGCAGGCTGCACCGGCA
>Ga0210386_10005702_pt1 | contig 10076 bp, 7 predicted proteins | sample IncBWH32OmetaG_FD_160091 | JGI IMG/M metagenome (GOLD analysis project Ga0210386, IMG submission 160091) | Forest soil microbial communities from Barre Woods Harvard Forest LTER site, Petersham, Massachusetts, United States - Inc-BW-H-32-O ... | reverse complement strand
CACCAGGACGGACACGCAGTCGCCTGCGCTGCACGTTGCCGACAGCCACGATCTGATCCGCGTACACGGCGCGCGCGAGAACAACCTCAAGGACGTCAGCGTTGAGATCCCGAAGCGTCGGCTGACGGTGTTCACCGGCGTCTCCGGCTCGGGCAAGAGCTCTCTGGTGTTCGACACGATCGCCGCGGAGTCGCAGCGGCTGATCAACGAGACCTACAGCGCGTTCGTGCAGGGCTTCATGCCGACGTTGGCGCGGCCCGAGGTCGACGTACTCGAGGGCCTGACGACCGCGATCATCGTCGACCAGCAGCGGATGGGTGGCGACGTCCGCTCCACGGTCGGCACCGCCACCGATGCCAACACGATGCTGCGCATCCTGTTCAGTCGGCTCGGGCAGCCGCACATCGGCTCGCCCCAGGCGTTCTCCTTCAACGTCGCCTCGATCAGCGGAGCGGGTGCGGTCACCCTGGAGCGCGCCGGACAGACCGTGAAGGAGCGCCGCAGCTTCAGCATCACCGGCGGTATGTGTCCTCGCTGCGAAGGCCGGGGCACGGTCTCCGACCTCGACCTGACCCAGCTGTACGACGACACCAAGTCGCTCAACGAGGGCGCGATTACCGTTCCCGGCTACACCGGGGGCGGCTGGAACTCCCGGCTGTACAGCGAGTCGGGCTTTGTTGACCCGGACAAGCCGATCCGCAAGTACACCAAGAAAGAACTGCACGACTTCCTGCATCACGAGCCGGTCCGGATGAAGATCGCCGGCATCAACATGACCTACGAGGGGCTGATCGTGCGGGTCCAGAGGTCGATGCTGTCCAAGGACAAAGAGTCGATGCAGCCGCACATCCGTGCGTTCGTAGACCGGGCGGTCACGTTCACCGCCTGTCCGGAGTGCGGCGGCACCCGGCTCAGCGAGGCGGCCCGGTCGTCGCGGATCAAGGAAATCAGCATCGCCGACGTGTGCGCGATGCAGATCAGTGACCTGGCCGATTGGATCCGCGGTGTTGACGAGCCGTCGGTGGCGCCGCTGCTCGCGACGCTGCAGCAGATTCTCGACTCGTTCGTGGAGATCGGGCTGGGCTACCTCTCGCTCGACCGCCCGTCGGGCACGCTATCGGGCGGCGAGTCGCAGCGCGTCAAGATGATCCGACACCTCGGCTCCTCACCGCTCACCGACGTCACCTACGTCTTCGACGAGCCCACCGCGGGCCTGCACCCCCACGACATCCAACGGATGAACGACCTGCTGCTGCGGCTGCGGGACAAGGGCAACACGGTGCTCGTCGTCGAGCACGAGCCGGAGACGATCGAGATCGCGGACCACGTCGTCGACCTCGGTCCCGGGGCCGGCACGGCGGGCGGCACCGTCTGCTTCGAGGGCACCATCGAGGAGCTGCAGGCCAGCGACACCATCACCGGCCGCCATCTCGCCGACCGGGCCGCCCTCAAGGAGACCCTGCGGACGCCCACTGGGGCACTGGAGATCCGTGGCGCGACCGCGCACAACCTGCGCGACGTCGACGTCGACATCCCGCTCGGAGTACTTGTCGTCGTTACCGGTGTCGCCGGCTCCGGGAAGAGCTCGCTCGTACGCGGGTCGATCCCCGCCGGCGCGGGTGTGGTGTCGATCGACCAGGCCGCGATCCGCGGCTCGCGACGAAGCAACCCGGCGACCTACACCGGGCTGCTCGACCCGATCCGCAATGCGTTCGCGAAGGCGAACGGCGTGAAGCCGGCGCTGTTCAGTGCCAACTCCGAGGGCGCCTGTCCCAATTGCAACGGCGCCGGCGTCATCTACACCGACCTGGCGATGATGGCCGGCGTCGCTACCACCTGCGACGTGTGCGAGGGGAGACGGTTCGACGCGTCCGTGCTGGAGCACCACCTCGGCGGTCGCGACATCAGCGAGGTGCTCGCGATGTCGGTGACCGAGGCGGGGGAGTTCTTCGGCGACGGCGAGGCGCGCACCCCGGCCGCGCACGCCATCCTGCGCCGGCTCGCCGACGTCGGGCTCGGCTATCTCAGCCTCGGCCAGCCGCTCACGACGCTGTCCGGTGGCGAGCGGCAACGGCTCAAGCTGGCCACCCATATGGGGGAGAAGGGCGGCGTCTACGTCCTCGACGAGCCGACCACCGGCCTGCACCTCGCCGACGTCGAGCAGCTGCTCGGCCTGCTCGACCGGCTCGTTGACTCCGGCAAATCGGTCATCGTCGTCGAGCACCACCAGGCGGTCATGGCTCACGCCGACTGGATCATCGACCTCGGCCCGGGCGCCGGCCACGATGGCGGCCTGATCGTTTTCGAGGGCACACCCGCCGACCTGGTCACCGCCCGCTCCACCCTGACCGGCGAGCATCTCGCGGCCTACATCGGCACCTGACCGCAGCAGCGTGCCCTCTGCCCTCACTTCGTTCTCGTTCCTACCAGCAGTGAGTTGCGCAGGTCCGGCAGCACCACCTCGGTCCAGGTCAGCCTGGGTTCGCTGGTGAAGAAGCTGCGCTTGATGTCGTCGGCCCGCAGCGGCGAATCCGGTGGGAGCACGTGTTCGGGGGTTACGTCGTCCATGACGATGCGCCCGCCGATGCGGAGCAAGCTGACTAGCACACCAAAGTCTGCCGGGTCGCGCACTCCGCTGTCGGCGAAGAGCAGATCGAAGGGCCCCCGGCTGGGAATGAGGCGGAAGGCGTCGCCCGTGATCACCTCGACTCGCGAGTCCGCCGCGAGTAGCTCGCGAGCCGCGCGGGCGAGCGGTTCGTCGATCTCGACGGTGATCAGTACGCAGTCGGCGGGCATGGCGCTGGCTACCCACCCGGCCCCGATCCCCGCGCCGGTGCCAAGTTCGCCGATCCGGCCGCCCATGCATCCGGCCGCCAGCACGGCCAGGAAGCGGCCGACGTCCGGCAGGCACGCCGACGGGCGGCCTGGGCCTGCTTCTTCCCGGGTCAGCGGAAAGCCCGCCTGCCGGGCGGCGGCCTGCGCGCGCGTCACGAGCGGCGGGAACTGCTCCATGGCAAACCTCCACGGCCATTATCTGTGCTGTTCTGGTAGGCACCGTGACCACTGTTGTAGCTCCGGTGCGGATTCGTTCGGTATCCGGGGCTGACAAAATCGGCTCCGTGGATCCTGCCCTGCTGAAGGCCTTTGGCCTCGACCCTGACGTTCTCCACCTCAACCATGGCGCGTTCGGCGTCGCACCGGTCGTCGTGCGCCGGGCTGCTGCTGCCTGGCGCGAGCGCGCCGAACGCAATCCGCACCGCTTCAACCGCGTGGAGATCGGCGGGCTGGTGGCGGCGGCGCGGGAGCGCGCGGCCGGGTTCCTCGGCGTCGACCCGTCCCGCGCGGCGTGGGTACGCAACGTTTCCGAGGGAGTGTCCGCAGTTCTCGGCTCGCTGGAGCTGCATCCTGGCGATGAATTGGTCATCTGCACGCATAGCTACGGTGCGGTACGCAAGGCGCTCAGCCATTACGCGGTCCGCGCAGGGGCGCGGATCGTCGAGGCGGCCTATCCTGTCGGCGCCGGGGATGACGTGATCGTGTCGGCGTACGCCGCCGCTTGCTCGCGCCGCACGCGGCTGGTTGTGATCGACCGGATTACTTCGCCGACCGCTACCGTCATCCCGGTCGCGGCCGTGGCCGCCGCTGCTGCCGGCGTCGGGACCTCGGTGCTGGTCGACGCCGCGCACGCTCCTGGCCAGCTTCAAGACGACATCCCGGCGCTCGGCGCCGACCACTGGATCGGCAACCTGCACAAGTGGGCGTACACCCCTCGCGGCAGCGCCATACTGTGGAGTCGGCCGGGAGTCGATGTGATGCCGACCGTGCTCAGCTGGCAACTCGACGACGGGTACGCCGCATCATTCGACTACCCCGGTACCTGGGACTATGCCGGCTGGCTGGCGACCGCGGACGGTCTGGCGTACTGGGAGGCGCTGGGTGGCTGGGACGCTGTAGCCCGGCTCGCCGACCTGGTCGCCGATGGCCAGAAGAGGCTGGCCGAGGCACTGGGGGTCACGCTCGAGCGGCTTCCGTCCATACCTGCGCCTGCCATGCGACTGGTTCCGCTGCCTGTCGGCGTCCTCACCTCTCCCGATCAGGTCGAACCCTTTTACGAAGTCCTGTCGCAGCAGCGTGTCGAGGTCGCGCCGGTCCACTTCGACGGAGTCGGCTATCTGCGCATCGCGGCGGCACCGTACAACACCCCAGACGACTATGACCGGCTAGCCGACACCGTCCGGGAACTACTGGGCCGACAACGGTAGTACCGCCATGAAGCCCGCTGCCCTCAACTTCCTTAGCGGTATTCGGCCAGCCGCCGGTGCGTTCCGGCGATCGCGAGGGCCGCGATCAGCGCCGTGCCCACGGCGGGAATCAGCGCGATCCACGGTGAGCCGGTGGTGTGGCCGTCCCCGATCGCGGCGGTGAAGGCGTTCTCGTTGATGGTGATCACTGACCCGAGCGCGCCGTCCCATTGGTTGAATGCCCAGTCGGACTGGCCTGGGCTGGTGCCAATGTCGAACGCAATCGCCTGGGCGAGGTTGGTCTTCGCCATAGCGCGGAGCTTGCGGTCGTACTTCTCGTAGACCTGGTACGCCAGGAGTGCCCGGGTGGCGGCGGCCCGCTCGCCTGGGAACGTGATGTTGCGGAACTCGGTGCCCAGGTACCCGCCGAACCGCACGTCGGCGTGGTCCGCCTGGTACGCGTCGATGTCCGCGGCCAGTACCGCGTCGTAGGAGAAGATGCCGACGTTGCCCACGTTGACCAGTCCCTGCGACTTACGCAGGAACGCGTCCTGATATGCAGCGGCGCGACCCGGGTCGACCAGGAACCTGGTCTCGTCCGCATTGGCGTCGTAGCTCACCGCGCGGGCCTGGGTCAGTGCGAGGATCGAATCGAAGGCGTCCTGCTTGGCGACCTTCAAGTTGCCCGCCTGCGCGCCGAGTTGCACCGCGCCCGCGATGGCCAGGCCGACGGCCAGCACCGTGGCCGCCGCGAGCGCCGGGTTGACCAGCCGCCGGAAGCGTGCGGCGAGGAACACCTGGGTACCGAGGAGCGCGCCCGCCACGGCCAGGCCGAGCACCAGCACGAGGACCTGCCCGCTCGTGGCGGTCGACCGGCCCTGGTAGTAGCTCCTGTCCAAAGCGCTCGCATTGGCCGTGGTCAGCGACGCGGCGGCCGGCAGCACGGTCATGCTCATCAAGTCGGTGGCCTGCTGGAAGTAGCCCAGCGTCGCCGCGGACGGGCGGCCCGCCGGGTCGTGGCCGCGCTGGTTCACCACGATCGCGTCCGCGGCCAGTGCCTCGTACCGGCCGAGCGCGTCGAGTACGGAACTCACCGCCCGCTGGGCGGCCGGGTCGGCCGCCGCGGTGACAGCCACCTGCTGCAGATCCTGCTCGGCATGCTGCTCGTCGCTGGCGTATAGGGCCAGATCCTGCTGCTGGTCGGCGGCCAGCGCCGGGTCGCTCCCGGTGAGCAGCACATTGCCGACCTGCGCGTCCATGTCGCTGACCGCGTAGTACAGCGCGTTGCTCTGTTCGACGAGCGGCGCGTCATGGCCTCCGATGGCGGTGAACCCCGAGTTGACCGCGGCGAACACCACCCCGGTCAGCAGCCCGAGCCCGCAGGTAAGCAGCACCACGAGTGCCACGCCCGCGCGGAGCCGCCCGGGGGTGGTCCGCAGCCCAGCCAGCCATCCGCCGTTCCGCGCCCCGGTCGGCGGCATGGTGTCGGTGACGAGCTGAGCTTTTACGAGCCCGGCCATGGGACCTCACAACGCCCGGTGCGGCGATACACCGCCGATTGGTCCCGAAATTACTCCAGGTCGCGGCGTATGGACCGGCCCGCGCCGTTAGGGTCTCGTTAGCGTTCCGGCCAAGACTCGCAGACGACATGCCTTCCGACAGGACGAATGAGATTCGACATCTTCCGTGAGACGGGACAACCTCAGCCCTGTGCCGTCAGTGGTTGGCTGAGCCGCAGGTGGTTGCCGCTGGGGTCGCGGACGGCGGCGTCACGGACGCCGTAGGGCTGGTCGACGGGCTCCTGGAGGATCTCCGTCCCGGCGGCACGCAGCGATTCGAAGGTTTTGTCCAGGTCGTCGACCTGGATGAAGACCGGCAGGTCGCCCTTGGCGACAATCTCACGCATCGCCTGCCGGTCGGCCGGCGGGATGTGGTGGTCCACAGCCGCCAGCAGGAGGTCGTGAGGATCGCCGGGGGCATGGACGGTGAGCCAGCGCATCTCCGGCCCCATCGGGACGTCGTCGCGGACCTCGAAGCCGAGCCGCTGGGTGTAGAAGGCGAGCGCCTCATCCAGGTCAGTGCAGTACACGGGGGTGTGCGTAATTGAAAGTGCCATGTCAGCGACCCTACGCGCGGTCGGCCAGGAACGCTTCTCCGATCCTGCATGGCTGCGCGATCCACCCCGGGCGCGCCCAGACGCGCGTCATGCACGGCGGAACCGGTGCGAGCCGCGAGTGGTCACGGGCTTTGTAGATGGACGGCGGCTCGCCTACGAGGCGCGTGAACGTCGAGCTGAACGAGCCGAGCGATGTGAATCCCACGGCTATGCACACGTCAGTCACGGACATGTGGCCACTGCGCAACAGCGCCATCGCCCGCTCCACGCGCCTGGCCTGCAAGTAGCCGTACGGTGTATCGCCATAAGCCTCGCGGAACCGGCGGGAGAACAGCGACGGCGACATCAGCGCAGCGCGCGCCATCACCGGGACGTCCAGCGGTCGCGCGTACTCCCGATCCAGCAAGTCCCGGGCCCGGCGCAGATGCGCCAGCTCAGCGACCTCCATACGAGGACCGTACACTCTGGCGATCGCCCGAGCAGCGTGCCTGACCCGGGCCGTCCCCGGAATACCCATCACCGTCGCCTCCGCGGACCTTCCCCCGCGCGGAACCGACGGCGCGGAGTTGCCTCGTGGACCGGGGGAGTGGGTACCCGACGTGCTCTTGGTCTCCCCGCGCGGCCAACCCGCCCCGGGAGCCTACGGAGCCTGGCTCGACGCCGGTCCTGGGGTAGCGTGCAAGTCGCTTGCACCGCCGGTGAAATCCCCAGGCCGCCAGTAGGGTGGCCGGGCTGGGAGGAATGGGCAGCAGACCACTGGCCGTCATGCACCGACAGCTAGCCTGACCGTTCCTGTCTGGGCCATCCTGACGGCGTCCGTGCTGGCCAGCGATGCCGCTGGCGTATCTCCCAGGAGGGCTGCTCGGGGTCATCGTTGTGCACGATGATGTCGGCGTGATCGGCTGGACGGGCCTCGGCGAAGTAGAGCTCTTGGGCGGGGATGTAGCGGTCGCGGAAGCGCCGCTCGACTGCGGCGGTGGATCCGAGCCGCGCCAGGTCCCGGATCCGGCCGCGGTCCAGCATCTCCTCGAACGTGGCAGACACGAAGATACATAGATCCCACCGATCGATCAGCTCCGGGCGCTGGAGGAACACGCCGTCCAGGAGCAGCACCGCGTCTGCGTTGGCCGTCGTTACCGGCGGGGACAGCGCGGTGTCCGTGTGCCAGTTGTAGACCGCGTCCTGGCACCGCCGGTCGCCGTCCGGGCCCAGCGGGTCGAGCAGGACCCGGCGGAGCGCGCCGTAGTCGAAGGAGTCGCGGTAGCAGGCTTCGGGGGAGTACTCGCCACGCTGGTAGCGCTGCGCCCGGGGCAGCATGAAGCTCTCGATCGTGGCACGGATGACCTCGCGGCCCCGGGCGCGCAGGATCACGGCGAGTTCGTCGGCCAGTGTGGTCTTGCCGGCGGCGGGCGGCCCGTCGACGGCGACTCGCAGCGGGTGCGCCGCCGGTACGGACTCGATCGCCCCGGCCAGCCCGCCAAGGAGTTCGTCGCGGGTGCCTTCGTCCATGGTCTGTCACCTTCCTTGGGTCGTGTGTCGCGCCGGGCTGGCCTGGTCTCTTTCCCGGCACGTGTCAGGCTGCGGTCGCCTGCTCGTGCGGCGAGGACGTTTCGCTCGAAGCGGGCTCCGGCGCGCACGTGCCGGGTGGTTCGCCGCAACGCGGGCTAACAAGGTGGCGTCGGCTTTAGTGGCGCCGTTCGAGCGTGAGCAGCGGCTCAGAAAACACAGGCGCTGGGGCGCCGGGATCTGCGGCAACAGCCTGCTCCAGGCGGCGGAAGCCGACCTCTATCTCGTCGGGAGTGAGCTGGGCGAAGAACGAAAGGGTGCGCAGGCGCAGCCGTTCGAGCGCGTCACCGCGGGCGCCGGAGGACGGCGGGGTGGCCGTGCCGAAGCTGGCAACGCGCCAACCGGCCGACGTGAACAACGCGATGACCTCGTGCAGCGGCTGAAACAGCGCGGTGTCCGCCTCCAGGCCGCGCGGGAAGTACTCCAGCCACCACGGCTCGGGATGGTGGTCGCTGAAATTCGCGCGTAGTAGCAGCCGCCCGCCGGGCCTGAGCACCCTGGCCAGCTCCCGGGCCGCCTGCGGCTTGTCCTGGACGTGGTGCCAGGACAAGAACATGAGAGCGTAGTCGGCGCTGCCGGACGGCACCGGCATGTCCTCGGCGGAGCCGGCCAGGTACCGAACACCAGGATGCTGGGACTGCGCCTGCGCTATCTCGCGCATGCGGACCGACGGCTCGATGCCGGTGACCGGCCCGAACGTTCGCGCCAGCGTGGGGGTGAATCTGCCGGTCCCTGAGCCGACGTCCAGCCCCGCCAGCGGACGCCGCTCGGGCAGCACCGCGGCGAAGGCGCTGCCCCATGACCGCAACTGCTGCTCGGTGAGCGCACGGCCACGCGCGTAGTCCTGGAACTGCTTCGTGTCGTAGTCGATCCGCGTCATCGCGGCTCCTGCGTTAGTCGTGCTATTGGCAAACCGTCAGTTCGATATATCGATCCGATACATCGGCACGATATGCCGTAGCGCGTCATGCCGCAAGCGGGGCATGACCGTCAGGTGGGCCGCGCACGCGCGACGGTCTTAACCAGATGGCTGAACGTAAGCCTGCTCTGCGGCGACTGGAGCAGGCTGCGCCTGCCGCGACCGCTCCGCGAGATATGGCAGGGCACTCGCGCTTGTTCATAAAGAGCGGCCGTCCGAAGTCCCCGGCAGGATCGGATCGGGCCAGGTCAGCGCCGTTAGCCGGAGGAGCCGGCCGGACCGGTAGGCCGCGACGAACAGGGCCTCGATCCTCACGGCCTGTCCGCACGCTCGGTGCGTGGTGATCCAGGTCCGCCCCGCCAGGCAGTCCTGCCCCTCGACCCAGGAGTCCTCGTCGTAAGTCACGGCGAACGTGATCCCCGTGCGCTGAACACGCTCGTGCTCGGCCCGGAATGCGGCCAGGTTCTGGCTCCGGCCGTTGACGGTCAGCAGGAAGTCGGGGTCGTAGTAGGCGTCAAGGAGTGAGGTGCTCTCAGCCTCGACCGTGCGCGTGACGATTTCGCGCATCCGCGCCCGCAATGACACGCCGGCTTCACGGCCGAGTGCCCGGATCGCGGGGCGGTCCGGCTTGCCCTGCTCCGTACGGGGGACGCGGGCCAGTGGGACAAGGGCGAGGCTGGCCGCGGCTTCGGAGCCATACTCCATGGCGACGGAGGCCCGGCAGGCGTCGGTGTCGACGGCCGAGCCCGGCCACGGCACCACCGCGGCTACTCGGGCGGCCGCCTCCGGATCCGTGACTACGGCGGCGTAGCGTACTCCCGGCACCCGGCAGAGTGTGTCCTGGATGAGCGCCGGGCTGATCATCACGCCGTCGGTCCAGGTGACGTCGGCGGCGCGGCCAAGGATGTGCAGGTAACCCTCGTCGTCGAGCCGGCCGAGGTCGCCGGTGCGGTACCAGCCGTCCCGGAACGCCGCGGCCTGCTCGACCGGCCGGTTCCGGTAACCGGCTGCCATCGCGGGGGAGCGGACCTCGATGCTCCCTGCTTCTCCGTCCTCGGCGAGGGTGGCGTCGGGTCGGCGGAACCGTACGTCCACGCCTGGGTGGATGCGCCCGGCGCAGGTGAAGCGTTCCGGGTGCGCAGGGTCGTGCTCGGCGGGGGACAGCGCGCTGACGATGCCGATCTCGCTGGCGCCGTAGGTGTGGGCGACCACCGGACCGAGACGTTCCCGGGCG
>Ga0210386_10005701_pt1 | contig 10077 bp, 7 predicted proteins | sample IncBWH32OmetaG_FD_160091 | JGI IMG/M metagenome (GOLD analysis project Ga0210386, IMG submission 160091) | Forest soil microbial communities from Barre Woods Harvard Forest LTER site, Petersham, Massachusetts, United States - Inc-BW-H-32-O ... | reverse complement strand
CACCGCACAAAGAAAAAGGCGCCAATCGCGTCGGTCTGAAACGATTGGCGCCTCAAAGGAGCCGCTAAACCTGTCGGCGCGCGTTTTTTATTGAAAACCCCACGACTGACGGCCTTGCGCCGCGCGCCGGCGCGGCGCCGGCTGCGGATCGCCGAAGCCGCCGCCGAAAAGCCGCGAGAAGAAGTTGCCGCCGTTCTGATAGCCCTGATAGCCGTTTTGATAGTAGCCGCCCGCCATCGCAGCCGGGCGACCACTATAACCTTCGCGGCGCTCGACGGGACTTTCGGCGATCTTGCGTTCCTCGCCCCGCAGGATCGCGATCAGCGCCAGATCGCGGCCGTACATGTCTTCGCGGAATTCCAGACGGCCGCTTTCATCGACGAACGCCGTCTGATAGGTCAGATGGACCGGCAGGTTGTGCGGGAATTGAATGTCCTGCTCTCCCCGGCTGGCGATCATCTTGTGAATGCGCTCCTCTGAGTAGCCATCGCCCGGCCGCACGATGCTCAGCAACACCTCGGCGTATTTCACCGGATCTTGCACGCGCATGCAGCCATGGCTGAACGCTCGCTTGTCGAGCGCAAACAGGTTTTTGTCCGGCGTGTCGTGTTGGTAGACAAGGAATTTGTTCGGGAAATTGAAGCGTATCCGGCCGAGCGCGTTATGGTCACCGGGCGGTTGCGAGATGTGGATGCTGCCGTCCGGATTGTAGGAGACTCGCAGCCCCATCCGCCCAAGCACGGTCGGGTCTGCGGCCAGCGCCGGCATGTATTCTCTGGCGACGATCGAGGGCGGCACGTTCCAGGTCGGGTTGACCGTGATGTACTTCATCTCCGCGGTCATGATCGGCGTCGCCATGGTCGGCTTGCCGGTGACGATCCTGGTCATCCAAACTTGGTGGCCGTCGTGGAAGACGCGCAGCGTGTAGTCCGGCAGATTGACGATCACATAGTCCTTGCCGAGGTCGTGCGGCATCCACCGCCAGCGCTCGAGATTGGCGAGGATGGTGTCGATCGGCCGGTCGGGCGAACGGCCATTGAGCGCGTCGATGGTCTGCTGCGTGAGCAGGCCGCTCACCTTGAGCTCATGCTCTTGCTGGAACTTTTTCACCGCGTCGGCGAGGGCCTTGTCGTAGATCGTGCCGTCCCCGCTCAGCCCAAACCGCTCGCGCAGTTGCGGCACGCGGTCGTCTTGTCCGCCGAACTTGGGTGGCGGCCCATTCGGGATCGGCGTCTTGCCGGGCGTGGTTTTGCCCGCGCGCAAGTCGGCGAGCTTGGCTTTGAGCGCGATATAGTTCGGCGCCTGCGGCTCGTAGCCTGCAAGCGTTGCGGCCACATCCTTGGCGTCAGCCATGGCGCCGAGAACGTCGGCGGGCACCGGCGGTTTCACCTCATAGAGAATGGAGCTGCTGACGCGCGACCAGTGCACGCGTCCGACCGAAGCATGATGGGCGTAGGTCACGACCGAGGCGGAGAGCCGCACTTCCGCTTCCGCCAATGCAGCGGGATCGGTGACAGATGCGGAGATGTTCGGCACCGGATAATCGGCGGGATCGAGGCCGTCGGCATCGACCTGGCCGAGATACGCGATTGCAGCCGCGGCGCGCGCGTTGAAATTGCCGTCGGTGATCCAGATCGGCGCGTAACCGTGGGCGGCGTAATAGGCGTCGAAAGCCGGCCGATCCTTCTTGCCGCCGACGATGCGGTCGAACTTGCCACTGGCGAGCTCGCGCAATTGCGTGGCGATCGGCGTATTGGCATCGGCGACGACCGGCGTGGGCGCTGCCGCAGGTGCTGCCGCGTTATCAGTCGCGGGCGCCGCATTGTCGGCAGGCGCGGTTGGGCTGGGGGCGGGGACCTCGTCGCCGCCGGTGGCGGTCGCAGCAGCAGCGGGTTGCGTCGCCGGCGCTTCGGTGACCGTCGGAGCGGGAGTGGTTCCGGTCGTGGCCGGTTCGGCGGGCGCCGCTGCTGTCGCGGGCTCGGCCGGGTTAGCCTCCGCTGCTGCGGGTTGAGCCGGTTCGGAAGGCGCGGCGGTCGCTGCCGGCTGTTCGGTCGGTGCAGCCTCGGTCGGCGTGGCGGTCGCCGCCGGCTGTTCGGCCGGTGCCGCCTCCGCGGGTGCGGCGGCCGGTTGCTCGGTCTTTTCCTCGGCCGGCGCGCTTGCCGACGCCGGCGAAGAATCCCTTATGTCCTCCGGCTTGACGATCGCAACGACCGCGTGGTCGGCCCTCGCCTGCGGCTTCGCGGCCGGGGCGGCCATCGGTTCTTGGCTTGAGGGCTCGGCCGGCTTGGCAGAGCGGTTGATTTCGCCGGACGGGGCGCCGGTCGCGGCCGGGGCGGTGGCCGTTTCGGCGGCCGTTCCGAACTTCGGCTCCGCCGAGGCGATGCTGGCCGCGCCGGCAAGGAGGAGGATGGCCGCGGTCGAAGCGAGGAGACGGTCAATTCGGACGCCCGGCATTGCAAATTCTCCTTTGAGTCCGGCGAAAGGTCGCAAAACTTTCGCTCGGGCTGGGTATTTGGGGTTCCCAACCTCGTCATTTTTACGAAGCCAAAGCCTAATTTAGCGCTTACCCTACGCGACCGGTTCCGGTTTGTCCCACGAGGCGGGCCGCGCCCAGGGCCAATTTCAGGCGATTTTCCGCGGCTGTCGCTCTCCTGCAACGCCTTCGGTGCCGGGGTCGTCGCCGCCGCCGTGCAATCCGAGGGTTTCCAACTTCCGATAGAGGGTCGAGCGGCCGATTTGCAGCCGCCGGGCGACTTCCGACATCTGCCCGCGGTAATGGGCGATGGCAAAGCGAATCAGTTCGGCTTCGATCTCCTCCAGCGGACGGACGTCGCCGGCGCGATCAAGGAGCGGCAAAGCATCGAGCGGCACCGCCGGGAGCGGCGGCATCACTGGCCGCTCGGGGAGCGGCGCCATGGCCGCCGCGGCAGCAAGGGCTTCCCCTGGATGGTCGGCCAGCGCCTCTAGGGCCTGAACGGGCTGAGAATGAGCGCCCGCCGAAAGCTGCGCGGTGATTTGCGGAAATTCGTCGACCCCGAGGCTGTCGCCGTCGGCGAGCACAACCGCTCGGAACACGGCGTTTTCGAGCTGCCGGATATTGCCGGGCCAATGATAGGCCATCAGAAGCTGCAGCGCGTCCGGCGCTATGGCACGGATGCGCTTTCCCTCCTCGGCGGCAAACAGCGCCAGGAAGTGGCGCGCCAGCGCGGGAATATCGGCCGGCCGATCCCGCAGCGGCGGCACCGTGATCGGAAATACGTGCAGCCGGTAGAACAGATCCTCGCGGAAGCGGCCTTGCTTCACATCGGCGATCAGATCGCGATTGGTGGCGGAGACGATGCGCACATCCACCTTGACCGGTTTGCGCGCACCGACCGGTTCGACTTCGCCTTCTTGAATGGCGCGCAGGAGCTTCACCTGCGCTGTCGGCGGCAATTCGCCGACTTCGTCGAGGAAAAGCGTGCCGCCGGAGGCTTCGACGAATTTGCCCGTATGCCGCTCGGTGGCGCCGGTGAACGAGCCCTTCTCGTGGCCGAACAGAATCGACTCGATCAGGTTTTCCGGCATCGCGCCGCAATTGACCGCGACAAAGGGCTTGCTCCGCCGCTCGCCCGAGCCATGGATGGCGCGCGCCACCAATTCCTTGCCGACGCCGGACTCTCCCGCGATCAGCACCGGAATGGTCGAGGCGGCCGCCTTCTCGGCGATGCGCAGCAAGCCCTGCATGCCCGGGCTTTTGGTGATGATGTCGGCAAAGCCGAGCGTGCCGGAGCGGCTGTGTCTGATGCGGTTGAGCTCGCCCTCGAGCGCGCTGGTATTGAGCGCGTTGCGCAGACTGACGTGCAGGCGCTCGGCGCCGACCGGCTTGACCACGAAGTCGATGGCGCCAGCGCGCATCGCGGAGACGACATTGTCGATGCCGCCGTGTGCGGTCTGCACGATCACCGGCACCGCGATCCCCGCCTGCCGCATTTTCGCCAGCACGCCAAGCCCGTCGAGATTCGGCATCACCAGGTCGAGGATGACGCAATCGATGCGCGCGCCCTCCGGCGCATTGAGCAGCGCCAGCGCGGCATCGCCGTTGTCGCGGGTCAGCGTCTCGTAGCCGAATTTCTGCAGCATGCCTTCAAGCAGGCGGCACTGCACCGGATCGTCATCGACAATAAGGATCGCCATCATTTCCCCGGCAATACGCGGACGGCGGGTGTGCCGTTTCGGGGCACTCTGGGCGAGCGTTCTTAACGGGCTGTTAGCGCCATCGGGTATTTCGGGCTCTATCTGGAGACGAGCCGAGGCCTAAGGGCAGTCCGTTTTCCTCCATCTCGTCGGGAGTCCGGCGAAGATAAAAAGAATCGCCGCATTTCGCCGCCCGCCGATTCGCCGGAGCCCCAAAGGAATGCTGGCTCGCGCTTATGGTGTGAGGTTGCGCTACTCGTTCACTGCCTTCGTACCGAAACGCGGCCAGAGCTGCTGCCACTCTTCCTCGGACATCGGCTTGTAGCCGATGACACGCCGGCGAAGTTCTTCGTTCTCGAGATAGGGAAATGCCAGCCAACCGGCTCTGCGCGCCAGCTTCAGGTAGCGTCTGGCAGCAAATAAGTCGGGCTTCGGCCGTTCGAGAGCTTGTCGAGCAAGAGCGTGACATTGTCGCGCCAACTTCAGCGTCGCCTCGAGCGCCAAATGAGGGCTCTTCGGCTTCTGAAGAGCGGGCGCGTTCGGCGGCAGTCCGCCATCGTCGGACTTCGCCAGTGCGATCAACGTCTCCCAAAGATAGCCGCTCGACAATTCGTCGGCGTCGATCGTGAACTCTCCCTGCACGTTCGCCGCAGGAGCGCTGACGTGGGTGACGCGCGCGCGAACAGTCGCTTCACCCACCGAGACCTCAATTACTTCGCCGAGTGCCGGGACCGTCGCTCGGTGCTGTATCTCGATCGTCTCGCCCTCGGCGTCGCCGATGCGCCTGAGCTTCATCACGCAGGTCTTGAGTTCTGTTGCGAACGTTCCGACAACAGTCATGTTTGAGCGAAGCTCCAACGCGGCCGGGCAGCGATGGTGCTGCGGGAGCCGTGCTTCGAATGAAAAAAGGCGTCAAGTCGGTGCTGCGGGCCTTTGCGTACGGCAATCGGTCATGACCGCCCGAATTCATCCCTTAGGGTCGTTCAGAAGATTTGCGGGACGGTAAAAGGCGTTGGTGCTCAACTACCGGCAATGACGTTTTTTGGATTTTTGTTGATGTGCCGGGCGAGCAACGCGATAGGCGTCACGATTGTTCCCGCGCCTTCGGGCTTCACCGGTGGCGCCCGCCTTCAGCGGTCGCGGGCTGACGTCGCATCGTGCGAGCGACCAAGCGGATCCTCGCCGAAGCGGTTCGGCCCATTGCTGCCGGGCAGAAAGCCGAGAACCAGAAGAAGCAGAAAATAAGCCACCACATGCAATCGGTTGAACTCGCTCAAACCCGCAACGAACGTGACGGCCGGCAGCAGCAACAGCCACCACGCGGACAGATTAAGGTCGTGCAGCCGCTTGGCGTAAATCGCGATAACCGGCCATGTCAGCGCCAGCGAGATGAATTCCGGCCAGCCGAACGAGTCGACCTCATTCCGCCAGGCCTCGTTGTCTGGGGTGTCGCCGGGCAAGAAATAGATCGCGCCGCCGGGATACGGCAGCGAGTGCACGAGGATGAGCGCGATCACCACAATGCCGAGATAGCCGAGCCAGAATTCCTGGCGACTGACGCGACCACGCAAAGACAGAAAGAACCAGGCGAAAGCGTTCATTGCGTTCGTTAAGTGGGGCCTCGCGCCGCAAAAATGGCTTTTTGCCGACGAAGCGACGTTACAAAAATAGGGCGGGTGGTGAGCGTGGTGCGTGGTCGTGTTGGGCTAGTGTCCCGTTTCCGAAGTTCGCAAGGCTTCCGGCCCGTTCGTATGCGAACTTCGGAATTAAAAGGGACACTAGCAAATTTATGATCCAGTGCGGGTTTTGGATTTGAAGTTCCTATCCGAGTGAGCCGCTTGATCTTAGGAACTTCATATCCACCGCACTAGGTGTCGGAAAAGCATCATAGCAAAAGGTGAGCGATGGCCGCGAGCGAGATCGGCGTCATCCGGACATTGTTGAGCTCCAAGCCGCGGCCGCAGGGTTGGGCCGAGCGGCGGGCGCGGATCGACGAAGTTGGCTCGGTCTGGCCGGTCGCCGCCGATGTTGAGCTTGCCAGTGTCGATTTCGGCGGCATCCCGGGCGAGTGGTCGATCGTGCCCGGGAGCGAGAAGGGGTGCGTGCTGCTCTTCTTTCACGGCGGGGGCTATTGCTCGGGCTCGCTGCGCAGCCACCGCCGGCTGGTGAGCGAGGCGGGCAGGGCGGCCGGCATCCGCACGCTCGCCATCGCGTATCGCCTGGCCCCGGAGCATCCGTTTCCCGCCGCGCTTGACGAAGCGCTGACCGCCTGGCGCTTTTTGCAGGCACAAGGCATCGCGCCGGCGCAGATCGCGGTCGGCGGCGACAGTGCCGGCGGCGGGCTCACGGCCGTGCTGATCAATCACTTGCGCGCGGCCGGCGAAGAGCAGCCGGCTTGCGCGTGGCTCCTATCGCCGTGGACCGACCTGACCATGTCGAGCGCAAGCCTTGCGACCAAGGACGCGGTCGATCCGCTCATCCACAAGGATTATCTCGAACAGCTGGCGCGCGCCTATTTGCCGAAGGGCTTCGACAGAAAAGATCCGCGCGTGTCGCCGCTCTATTCCAGCTTGCGCGGATTTCCGCCAACGCTGGTTCAGGTCGGCTCCGACGAGACGCTGATCGACGACTCTGTGCGCTTTGTCGGTGCCGCGGGCTCAGCCGACGTGGCGGTCACGCTCGAAATCTGGCCGCACATGATTCACGCGTGGCCCATGTGGAACGCGCATCTGGAAGCCGGCCGCCTCGCCTTGGCGAGCGCCGGCGCCTTCATGCGTCGGCATATCGCAACGGACCGCGCACGGAACCGCTAGCCGCGCTGCGACAGCACCGCGGCAAACGTCTTCGCGAATGTGTGCGTATCGCCGGGCCAGCGCGCCGACACATAATTGCCGTCGCGCACCACAAAAGCCGGGCGGTCGTCGTCGAACGTGTCGCGCGTCAGCCCGTCGGTCTTGCGCCGGTAGTCGGGCGCGTCCGGCGGCACATCGAGAAAATCTTGCGGCTTCGCCAGCGCGCGCGTGACTTCCTGCTGAACCGACATGTAGCCGTGAGGCTCGCCCGGCTCGTCCAGATAGGTTCGATAATAGTTGGGGTCCCAGAAGCGCACGACGCGTCCGACCATCTCGGCTTTGTGCTCGAAGCTCCAGGTCAGGGCCGTCGTGCGGTGGCCGTAGAGAACCGAGAGCCCGTTTGCCGCGCGGCTGCGCGCCGCGAGCAGCACGCCATGGCAAATGGCGGCGACCGGCGCATCCGCGGCGAAGAATTCCGCCACCATGCGCTGCAGGATTTCGCTTTCCAGATAGTCGCGCATGCCGCGCGCGCGGTGCCCGCCGGGAAGAAGAAGGCCGTCGAAATCTTGCCGCCGCACGTCGCCCCATTTCAACGGCGCCGCAAACGCCGGGTCCTTCTCCAAGGCCGCATAGGCGCGCCGCGCGTCGGCGTTGGCGCGCATCAGCCGGCCGATGGCGACGAGCTGCCGCACGCCCGGGATGAAGCCCCAGATGTCGAGACCTTCGCCGGTGAGCATCAGGTCGTCGGCTTGGCCGGGCTTTCCGTCCGGCGTGGCGAAGGCGACGCTGTGGTTAAGGCGCTTTAGGACGCTCCAGCTCACCGCCGCTTCGCTCGGATCGAAATCGCGGTGCGGGATCGGAATGAGTACCTTTGCCATGATCAATACCGGCTAGCGGCGCGCGGGCGGACTGGCGGACTTGCGCCTGCCTTAATGCTGCGCCACATGAAGCCCGGTTCGGCCAAAAGATTTGATACACGCGGCTCCAAACATCCACCCATTCAACGTCATTCACGCGTCCGACAGGATCATGCCTTCCAAAGCCATCGTCCGTTCCAAATCAAAAGCAATAGCGGTCAAGCGGCAGGCCAAGAATAACCCGGCCAAGAATAACCCGGCCAAGAACAGCCCGGTGAAGAATAGCCCGGCCGGCCGCAAAGCGGCACTTCCAAAATCGGGCTCGGCGCTCGGCGCATTGCCGGAGTGGAACCTGGCCGATCTTTATTCCGGGCTCGATGATCCCGCCATCAAGCGCGATCTCGCTCGGATCGATTCCGAATGCCTCGCGTTCGAGGAAGCCTTCAAGGGCAAGCTTGCCGTATTGGCGCAATCGCCGGAGGCCGGCAGCGCGCTGGCGGAAGCCGTGCAGCGCTATGAGGCGATCGACGATCTGATGGGCCGCATCGGCTCCTATGCCGGGCTCCTGCATGCCGGCAACACCGTCGATCCGGCCCGCACCAAATTTTATGGCGACGTCCAGGAGCGGCTGACCGCCGCCTCCACGCACCTTCTGTTCTTCACGCTCGAGCTCAACCGCATCGACGACAAGCTTCTCGAAGCGGCCATGAGCGACGCGGCGCTCGGCCATTACCGGCCGTGGCTCGAGGACGTGCGGCGCTATCGTCCCTATCAGCTCGAAGACCGCGTCGAGCAGCTCTTCCACGAAAAGGCGATGACCGCTTCGGGCGCCTGGAACCGGCATTTCGACGCCACTATCGCCAACCTCCGTTTCAAGGTCGGCGGCAAGCCGCTCGCCATCGAGCCGACGCTCAATCTGTTGCAGGACCGCTCCGGCCCAAAACGCAAGGCCGCGGCGGAGGCTTTGGCGCTGACCTTCAAGGACAATATCCAGGGTTTCGTGCTGATCACCAACACGCTCGCCAAAGATAAGGAGATTTCCGACCGCTGGCGCGGCTTTGCCGATATCGCCGACGATCGTCATCTTTCGAACCGGGTCGAGCGCGAAGTGGTCGACGCGCTGGTCGCGGCCGTGCGCGCGGCGTACCCGAAGCTGTCGCACCGCTACTACGCGCTCAAGGCGCGCTGGTTCGGCAAAAAGAAGCTGCCGCACTGGGATCGCAACGCGCCGCTGCCGCAAGTGCCGATCCGCACCGTCGGATGGATCGAAGCGCGCAACACGGTGCTCACCGCCTATGGCGCCTTCTCGCCGAAAATGGCCGCCATCGCCGAGCGCTTTTTCGACGAGCGCTGGATCGACGCGCCGGTGCGTCCCGGTAAGGCGCCGGGCGCGTTCGCCCATCCGACCACGCCGTCGGCGCACCCTTACGTGCTGCTCAACTATCAGGGCAAGCCGCGCGATGTGATGACGCTGGCGCACGAGTTGGGCCACGGCGTGCATCAGGTGCTGGCCGCGCCAAATGGCGCGCTAATGGCGCCGACCCCGCTGACGCTCGCCGAGACCGCGAGCGTGTTCGGGGAGATGCTGACTTTCAGGAAATTGCTTGCCGCCACCGGCGACAAGAAAGAGCGCAAGGCAATGCTCGCCGCCAAGGTTGAGGACATGATCAACACGGTGGTGCGGCAGATCGCGTTCTATACTTTCGAGCGCTCAGTCCATACTGAGCGCAAGAATGGCGAACTCACCGCCGATCGGATCGGCGAATTGTGGCTAGACGTGCAGCGCGAGAGCTTAGGCCCGGCGATCGAGATCAAGCCCGGCTACGAAACCTTCTGGGCCTATATCCCGCACTTCATCCATTCGCCCTTCTACGTCTATGCCTACGCCTTCGGCGATTGCCTGGTGAACTCGCTCTACGCGGTCTACGAGCACGCCGCCGAGGGCTTCGCCGAGCGCTATCTCGCCATGCTCGCGGCGGGCGGCACCAAGCATCATTCCGAGCTGCTCGCGCCTTTCGGTCTCGACGCGCGCGACCCATCCTTCTGGCAAGGCGGGCTCGGCGTCATCGAGCGCATGATCGACGAGCTGGAACGCTTAAGCTAACAGATACTTGCAGTCCGTAAAACAAGTGTTGAACGTGCCGTTTTGGCGCGTTATACATATTGTATAACGCCTGCGGAGCGGCAACCATGAAAGAAGCGTCAGGTGCAAAGGACGAGGATGGGATCGTCCTTCAGATCAAGAAAATCGG
>Ga0210386_10005700_pt1 | contig 10083 bp, 10 predicted proteins | sample IncBWH32OmetaG_FD_160091 | JGI IMG/M metagenome (GOLD analysis project Ga0210386, IMG submission 160091) | Forest soil microbial communities from Barre Woods Harvard Forest LTER site, Petersham, Massachusetts, United States - Inc-BW-H-32-O ... | reverse complement strand
AATTTGCTATCGTGTTTGAGTTCCCCCAAGAGGCTTTATGACGTCGCGCCGCTTCCATCCGCTTTCGATATATCTGCTTGTTCTCGTATGCCTTCCGGTTCTCGCGCAAAACAAGGCGCTCGATCCAGCCCTTCTGAAGAAAGCGAATGCCGGTGACGCGCAGGCACAACTCGCGCTGGGCGAAGACTACCTCTCCGGCACCTCGGCTGCCCAGGACTACACGAAGGCCGCTTCCTGGCTCCAGAAAGCGGCCGACCAGGGTCTGGCGCACGCGCAATATGACATGGGCGCTCTCTATGAATCAGGCAATGGAGTTCCGCAGGACGACACCAGGGCCGCCGCTTTTTACAAGAAAGCCGCCGAACAGGGCTTTGCTCCGGCTGAACTACACCTCGGGCTGCTTTACGATCACGGCAACGGGGTTACGCAGAACTCTGCCGAAGCCGCCGGATGGTATCGCAAAGCTGCGTTGCAGCGTCTTCCAGAAGCCGAATACAACCTCGGCACTCTCTACGAACGCGGCATCGGTGTTCCGCAGGATTATGCACAGGCGGCCGATCTCTACCGCCGCGCCGCCGAGCAGGGAAACGCCTCCGCCCAGTTCAATCTTGGCCTGCTTTACGACAACGGAACCGGCCTTGAGAAGGACTACGTCCAGGCGGCAGCCTGGTACGCCAAGGCCGCCGAGCAAGGTCTGCCCCGCGCCCAGTTCAACCTCGGCTCCATGTACGCCAATGGCCAGGGCGTCCCGGTCAATCTTGTGGAGTCTTTTGTCTGGCTCGACCTGGCTGCCAAAACCTGGTCGGGCAACCATCAGCAGGATGCAGAGCAAGCCCGTGACCTCGTCGCCAAGCACCTGAGCCCAACCGACCTGGCCACAGCGCAGGACCGCTCCGCCAAATGGCTCGCCGCGCATCAGAAGTAGAACTGCGTTGCCGGGGATGCCCAAAAGCAAGCATCAGACCGGTTCTAATCTTGGCCGAAAAAGTGATTTGCCTGCGCGAGTTCCGGAAGATCTGAATCGGCCTGGCTGCAGTTTGTGAGCAGCCTGCGGTAATGCTGCTCCGCGACAGGCCGTATTCCTGCCTCCTGGGCGGAAACAGCGGCGCCGTATTCCGCTCTGAGTCGCCCCGGAGTGGATTTCAGGGCCGACTCATAGGCCGCCAACGCGAGCTTCGGCTGCTTTGCCAAAAGCAACATATCCCCCAGCATCTCCGGTGCTGGAGCGATGGAACCCGGACTCACAGGCGATTTTTCGGTCGCATCTTCGATGGCTGCGGCCGCTCTCATCTCTTGCAAGGCCGCACTATGATCGCCTTCCGCCCACGTGATCCAGGCGGTCACAATCTTCAATTGAATATTCACCTGTTCCGCATCGTTGTCGCCTCTATGCGCGAGTGCGTCACGCAACGAGAGCAGCGGTTGAAGTGCGGCCTGCGCCGCCCTGATGTCGCCGAATCTGGCCGCACCCAGTGCGCGGGCGAAGTAAAGAGTCGCTTCAGTCGACGCATATGCCTCCCCGGAGGAGGTTTGTGATGGCAAAGGAAGCGCCGCGGCAGCACCCCATTGCCCGCGCTCGATCCAATAACGGGCTGGTATGGCCGCGGTCGCGTAGAGCCCGGCGTACCTGGCCGCATCGCCCGGTTCGACAACGGGAAGCTGTTGGGTCAGTTTCTGGGCTTCCGCTACGCGCCCGGTCTGCAGATACGCGTAGACAAGGTAATCCAGAGCGTGTAACTCGTCGCCTGCCAGATTTTGGTTGCGCGCGCTGGCAGCCGAGGCGAGGTTTGAGGCAATGGATTCGTCCCATAAACCAAGCCTCGTAAAAATATGAGAGGGCATGTGAAGGGCGTGAGGCGAGTCCGGTGCAATCTGGGAATAACGCTTCGCCGCATTCAAAGCCTGCTGAGCCAGCGCCGGATTATCGTCGGCATGGATGATGTAATGCGCTATACCCGGATGTTCCGGCTGTTGCAGGAGGATCGGTTCGAGAATGCGGGTCGCCTTGTTTTGATTCGCGTAGGTCTTGTCGTTGTGGGGAGCATTCGCGATCAAAGACAGAGCGTAAAAGATGGCCGCTTCGGTGTCCTCCGGATATCGACTGTGCATCGACTCCATCGCAATCTCATATCGCTTGGCGCGAACGCTGTGACTTTCTGAGCCTGAATTCTGATAGAAACCCTGAATCGCGCTCAGATAGTCGCGTTCCCTTTGAGTCTTGGGTCCCATCGACAGGCCTTCTTGAGCGGCCTTCAGGCCGATCCTCAGATCGTCCTCCGTCGGTGGATCCCACAATTCGCGATAGTGGCTCATCGCAATGCCCCACTCCGCCATGCTGCACCGGGGGTCCTTTTTCAGGACGTCCGCGAATACCTGCTCTGATTTCCGGTAGCCAAAGGAATGCAAAGTCGCCACCGCAAGATCGAACTCGTCGTGCACCTCACGACTGCATGACGTGGGGAATTGGACCGTCCCCATTCGATCCGACGGGCCGGACTCATGATCGTGCTGACCCGCACTTTCCGCCTGGGCCGATTCAAGTACCAGGAAGGCGAGGAACAGTGCGAAAACAATGCGCGACATAACCCACGTCTCCTCAATCCATGGATCATGTTAGCCGGGTTCGCGGGTCTTGCATTGGAGACGTCAGACAACCGCGCTCATCGAGAGAGACCGCATCGGGGAACTGCTTCATGCCTGGACGGACCCTACCGTCCAGTCCCGCCCACCGTCATCCGGTCCAGCTTGATGGTCGGCATTCCCACGCCCACCGGCACGCTCTGCCCATCTTTCCCGCAGGTCCCGATCCCCTCATCCAGCTTCAGATCGTTCCCCACCATCGAGACGTACTTCAGCGCTTCCGGCCCGTTGCCGATCAGTGTCGCATCCTTCACCGGAGCCGTAATCTTTCCGTCCTCGATCAGGTACGCCTCAGACGCCGAGAAGACAAACTTCCCGTTGGTGATGTCCACCTGCCCGCCGCCGAAGTTCACGGCATACAAGCCCCGCTTCACCGACCGCAGAATATCCTCGGGCGCGTCATCGCCGGCCAGCATGTAGGTATTCGTCATCCGCGGCATGGGAATGCAGTGATAGCTCTCCCGCCGCCCCGACCCGGTGTTTGCCGTTCCCGTCAGGCGCGCAGAGAGCTTGTCCGTGAGGTACCCCTTCAGGATGCCGTTTTCAATCAGCACCGTCTCCTGCGTCGGCGATCCCTCGTCATCCACGTTGAGCGATCCGCGCCGCCCGGCCATCGTGCCGTTGTCCACTACCGTGACTTTCGAACTCGCCACCGGCCGCCCGATCAGCCCCGTGAAAGCCGATGTCCCTTTGCGGTTGAAATCAGCCTCAAGCCCATGTCCTACAGCCTCGTGCAGCAGCACGCCCGGCCACCCCGGCCCCAGAACCACCTGCATCTCACCCGCCGGCGCCGGTACCGCGCCAAGCTGCAGAATTGCTCCCCGAGCCGCCTCATGCGCCAGCCCTTCCGGGCTTTTACTCCCTATGAATTGGTCGAGGCTGGCGCGACCGCCCCCGCCAGCCGACCCCTTGGTAGTCGTCGGGCCATCTTTGGCAATTACAGACACATTCAGCCGGCAAAGAGGCTGTGTATCGCTGGCAAATGCCCCATCCGAAGCCGCAATCAAAATGCGCCTCAACTCCTCGCTATACCCGGCCCGCACCTGCACAATCCGCGGATCGTAGGCCCTCGCTGCCCGGTCCGCACGCAGAATCAGTTCCAACCGCGCCGCCAGGTCAAGATCAAAGCCACCAAGCGGGACAGGATAGAGGTCTCCGCCTTCCGTCTCTGTAAATCCCTGCACCGGCTGCTTGGCTGGCCCAGACGCAATCAGCGCCGCCGTCCGTGCCGCATGCAACAGCCGCTCCGGGCTCAGGTTGTCGGTGTAGGCGTAGCCGGTCCGTTCGCCCGACAGTACGCGAATTCCGCACCCCGCACTCGTCCCCGTGCTGGCTGACTTCACGATCTGCTCGTCAACCCCGAGCGAGGTCGAAGCCACGGATTCAAAATACAGATCGGCGTAATCTCCGCCGGCGGACAAAGCTTCACCCAGACAGCGCTCAAGCAGCCGTTCGGTGATTCCAAATTTTTCAAAAAAGTAACGTCTGTGACTCGGCTGGGGGGGAGGGACAGTCAGGCTCATCGCTGCATTTAGTTTACGCCTCTTCCCCGTGGCTCGCATTGCGGCACAAACCGTTTCCTTGCTTGATTCGTGGTGTCAGTCGCAATTGTTTCCACAATTGCCTTCGTGCTAAATTTCTCCCCATGAAGAAGATCCTTGCTGCTGTGCTCCTGGTCCTGGTTTTCGCCGCTCCGGCGTTCGCCGCGACTACGCATCATCACCATCACCATCATCATCACCATCACACGGCCTAGGTCCGACCGCAGAGTCGATACGGCGTGGCCAAAGGCTGAGTGTGTGTAAGCCGAACGATTGGCCCATCTCATTGTGGGCCAGTCCCGGCAATCTGGTGATCAGCTGTGGTTTCCGCTTAATTGGTGTAGTTTTTTTCCCAACCCCGCCTCATTACCTCTCTTGGTCCAGTGACTTCCGGTACTATCGCCCGCGCCGATCTCGTGCTACATTCCTGCCATGAGGAAATTTGCAGTTACCGCGTTGTTGCTGGTTCTGTGTTCCGCTCCGGCCTTCGCCGTCTGGCCTTTTCACAAAAAGCCCCCGAAGGATCCACGGGTTGTGGAGCATCCCAAGGCCCTGCACGCAACGAATCAGAATCTTAAGAATGCGCCGAAACACAAGATGCCGAAGCACCACGCATAAATAGATTCACCTCGCGGAGCGCCGAATCATCCCCGCCCTGCGAGCCCCCCAGGTTAATGGGCAATGACAGAAACGGAAGACCTACGCTACCCGATCGGCCGCTTTACTCCTCCGGCCTCCTCTGACCCCTCGGCTCGCGCAGAACTCATCTCCATCCTTCGCCTTCTTCCATCCACCCTGCAGACCGCGATCAGTGGACTCAATCAGGCGCAACTCGACACGCCCTACCGCGAAGGCGGCTGGACCGTGCGTCAGCTGGTCCATCACATCGCGGACAGCCACGCAAACGCTTACGTGCGCACCAAACTGGCCCTTACCGAAGATTGGCCCACCATCAAGCCCTACGACGAGGCAGCCTGGGCCCGCCTCGCCGATAGTCGGCTCCCCATTGACGGGTCACTTGAGATGATTGGCGCACTGCATGAGCGCTGGGTGGCGCTGCTCGAGTCCCTCTCCGACGCGGACTTCCAGCGCGGCTACAACCACCCTGAAAACGGCCGTCAGAATCTCGCCACCATGCTCGCGATCTACGCGTGGCACTCTCGCCATCACACCGCGCACATTACAAATCTGCGCTCACGGCATAACTGGTAAGCAGATCGTGCCTACTGCAGCAGACGCACCAACCGCCGCCAATCTCGCCGAAATCCTCGAAGAATACCTCGCAGCCCATCCCGCCGCCGCCCTTCTCGAAGACGGCCGCGTTCTCTTTGATATGCGCCTCGCGCGCTACTCCGTCACCGAGTCCCATGGCCGTTGCCTCGTTCAGTTTTGGAGCGAAGAACGCAACCTCGTCCGTACCGTGGTTGAAATTCAGCCGCGGGCGCAATGTCTGCGCGTGATGACCCGCCGCATGGGTGCGCCAAAGCCGCAGGCCCTCGAACTCGTCCCCACCAGCGATCGCCGCACCCCCACAACGCGCGATTCGGCGCGCCGAAACTACCAGCGCCTGCTCGATCGCGTGCTTACCCGCGTCTTTGTCGGCTCCAAAGTCGACGGTCTTCGATCCGCAATGGATCTGGAGCATAGCTTCGGCCCCGCCTACATCCGCGGGCACCTCCTGCGTGGAACCGCGGCCGAAGCCATCATCGGCGTCAGCGAAACAGAATCCGCTTCCACCATTGATGGGATCCTGACCCTTGGCATTCTCTGGCTCGATCACTGCCGGCAAAAGAGCGATACCCGCCGTCACTTCGGCGGACTTAAAGTCGTCGTGCCGAGGGGGGCAGAGCGCACTACCGCCGAACGCATGGCCTGGCTCAACCACGCCGCCGCCGATTTTCAGCTCTTCACGCTCGATGAGCGCAGCGAGGAGATCGAATCAGTCGACTTCCGCGACCGCGGCAACCAGACGGCCCGTCTCATGCACGCATTCTCGCCGCAAGCTGCGCTCGACCGCTGCCGCTCTGGCATCGATAAGGTGCTGGAACTCCTGCCGGTAAACGCGAGATCCCGCATCGAAATCCGCCCGCGATCGGCAGTCGAAGTTGGCTTAACGCTCCACGGGCTTGAATTCGCCCGCGTCCGCCAAGGTGCCGGAGCACACTCTTTTTCGCAGCAAGAGGAGATCACCTTCGGCGCAGGGGCCAACGAGACGCCGCTGACCGGAGAGACCGAATCCCTGTGCCGCGAACTTTGCGCGCGCCTCTTCTTGAGCCGCTATCGCGATGGCGCTCACAGAGACCCGCTCTTCCGCATGCAGCCCGAGCGATGGCTCGAGTCTGAATTCCGCGAAGGCCTCAGCGACCTGCTTCCGTCTCTCCGCGGCGATCAGCTCTACTCGCAGGTGCCTGCGCTCTCATCTGGAGATCGCGGCATGCTCGACCTGCTCACGCTCGATCGCACTGGCCGCCTCGTCGTCATCGAACTCAAAGCCGACGAAGATCTGCATTTGCCCTTGCAGGCTCTGGATTACTGGATCCGCGTCCGCACCCTCAACGCCGATCGTCAGCGTGCTGCAGGCAGCGACCGTCCGCTCTCCGCTTTCGCGCGCGAAGGCTACTTTCCTGGAACCGAAATCTCGCCGCTTCCGCCCCGCTTGCTCCTCGCCGCACCGGCCTTGCGCATCCACCCCGCCAATTTACCGGTCCTGCGCTATATCTCCCCCGAAGTCGATTGGGAACTCATCGCCTTGAGCGAACACTGGCGCCGGCAGTTGCAGATCGTCTTCCGCAAACGTCCCACCGACGCTACTCACTAGACCCAGAAGGGGCAGAACAAGGCTGAGCTCGGACGCGAGGCCAGACACTTCGAAGGGTTGGCATGTGGCCGCCCGGATGTGTCAGGGCACGACTTCAGTCGCGCGGTTGATAGTCACTTCTCCTTAGAGAGTGTCATCCTGAGTTCCGCGCGTTTGGTGCCCCGTCGCGCAAAAAAGCGCGATGGGGTAAGCGGAGCGAAGGATCTGCTTCTATTCTTTATCGGAATGCGTGGACACCCGGTTTACGTCACCGCCGTTGTCGCAGCAGCGCGACCAATCATCGCGCACTCTTCCAGATCTTCGAGCAGCGCATCCACCCGCTTCAAATCGGTATCCCACGCGAACATGATCCGCGCCGCACCGCCAATAAATGTGTAGAACTTCCACCCCCGCCTGCGCAGGCTCTCCAGAATCTCCTCCGCCGCGCTCAAAAACACCGTGTTCGCCTCCACCGCCGACACCACGTGCACGTTTGCGATCCGCGCTGCTCGTTCCACGAAGTACTGCGCGCAATCATTCGCATGCTCTGCATTTCTCAGCCAGGCGCCGCTTTCCAGCATCCCCACCCACGGCGCGGCAAGAAACCGCATCTTCGAAGCCAGCTGACCCGCCTGCTTGCAGCGATAATCAAAATCCGTCGCCAGCGCCTTGTCGAAAAACAACACCGCCTCGCCCACAGCCATGCCATTCTTGGTGCCGCCAAAACACAGTACATCGACGCCGCTCTTCCAACTCAGCTCTGCCGGCGAACACCCCAGGCTCGCGCAGGCATTCGCAAACCGCGCTCCATCCATGTGCAGCAAAAGCCCGTGCTCCTTGCACGCAGCCGAAATCGCCTTCACCTCGTCGATCGTATAAACCCGCCCCGTCTCTGTAGGCTCCGTAATCGTGACCACCCGCGGCTTGGGGTAATGAATGTCCTGCCGCTTCGTCGCCAGCTCGTGGATTGATGCGGGCGTCAGTTTTCCATCCACGCCCTGCGCCACCAGCAGCTTCGATCCGTTCGAGAAAAACTCAGGTGCGCCGCACTCATCGGTCTCCACGTGCGATGAATCGCAGCAGATCACCCCGTGATACGACTGGCACAGCGAAGCCAGCGCGAGCGAATTCGCTGCCGTCCCGTTGAATACGAAGAACACCTCGCACTCGCTTTCAAACAGCTCGCGAAATGCATTTGCCGCCCGTCCCGTCCATACGTCATCGCCATATGCCGTCGCATGCCCGTGATTGGCCCGTTCCGTTGCGGCCCATGCCTCGGGACAAATCCCTGCATAGTTATCGCTGGCAAACTGCTGCCCCAAATCACCGATCTCTTCAATCATCTCGTCTCTGCTTCTTACTTCCTATTCCCTTGTTTACTGAATGTCCGCCATCGCCGAGTTCAACCCGCTGAAGATCCCGTCGTAGTGTCCGTTCTCCGCGGCAAATCTCAACCCCTTCACGTTCTCCACGCAGATCTCCGCAGGCGTTGGTTGCAACTTCAGAATACTCATCACCTCGGCGATGTACCGGTGCAGCGGCATCGCGCGCGGATCCGACTTCCCACCCATCAGGTCTGTCGCAACATACGGCGGAATCAGCTCCAGCACTTCGATCCTTGTCTTCTTCAACTGGTACCGCAGCGACTGTGTGTACGAGTGAATCGCCGCCTTCGTCGCACAATACGTCGGCGTCAGCACCATCGGAACAAACGCCAGCCCCGACGAGACGTTCATGATCGTAGCGGTGGGCTGCTTCTTCAGGTGCGGCATCAGCGCCCCAGTGAGCCGGATAGGCCCCAACAGATTCGTCGCCACTATAGCCTCGGCGTCCCCCAGGTCCTCTTGCGGATCGATCAGCTTTTCTGCGCGCATGATCCCCGCATTGTTGATCAGAACATTCAGCTTGGGAAATTTCCCCGCGGCCTCCGCGGCAAAGGGCAGAACGCCCCCGCGTTTCTCGATATCCAGCACCATCGACTGCATGCCGGGATTCGCCTCCGTGGTTTCATCCAGCGCCTCCTTCCTGCGCCCCGCAATCACCACCGCGTTTCCCAACCGGTGCAGTGCTTCAGCCAGTCCGCGACCAATGCCCGATCCGCCCCCGGTGATCAGAACCGTATTTCCGCTCAGTTTCATACGATCCGCCCTCTTTTTCCGCCCTGATTTGAACGATCAGGGTCCAACTTTTGCCTCAATTCTGGATGATATCGCTCGTGCGTCTTGAATAGTTCCACAGTGAGGTTCGGCATTTCCCGACCGCCGTGCCACGTCGTCTCAGCCTCTCGGGTCGCCCATACGGAAGATTTCCAACTTACGTACCGATTTTCCGCAGAAATAACTTGCACTGCCAATTCGCCGAGGTGATATAAATCACATATTTCCTGAAGAAAGCGCGGGAGAATCGTTTTATTCCGCGAGAGTAGTTGCTCAGTTCCTGAGTGGTTCATGCTTCCTCCGGCATGAACCCTCAGGTAGGAGTTTTCATCGTGTCTAGTCGTGCCGTCCATGAGTTTCGGTCCCCGGCAGTTCGAACCGCCGCCGCTTCCTCCACCCCTTTTTATATCCCGGGAAGAGTGGTATCGATATGCGACTCCCCCGCCTTCTCCAGAACGTCCGAAGAGGAGAACGTCGAGTCGAACCTCGACGGCCTCGGTTGTGCGCGCGGTCTCCGCTCCGCTCTTCTTATCGAAGCCGGCTTAGTCCTGCTTGCGTATGGAGTTTGGTACTTGTGGCACCTCGCGCACTAGGCAGAGAAGCCGGACAGGCCGCAGTGCCCTTGGCCGCCCAGGGGATTTCGCGATTCTCTCCCTGAGCCGCAGATTACTTCTTCAGCGGCTTTCGCGCGAAGTAATACAGCGAATACGCCAGCATTGCAAATCCCAGCACCGACACCCAGTCGTGATCCAGCACTGTTCCTCGCGGAAAGTTGAGAATGTCGCGGTTGTCCATATAGGTTGCCTCAACCGCCTTCAGCGCCACGCCAATCAGGCCGGCAATTCCGCCCGCGGCAATCAATCCCGAAGCAAACAGCGATCCAGATGAAATATCGCTTTCGGCCTCACCCTCGCCCGCACGTGCAGCCGCCCGGTCCACCATCCACCGC
>Ga0210386_10005698_pt1 | contig 10085 bp, 4 predicted proteins | sample IncBWH32OmetaG_FD_160091 | JGI IMG/M metagenome (GOLD analysis project Ga0210386, IMG submission 160091) | Forest soil microbial communities from Barre Woods Harvard Forest LTER site, Petersham, Massachusetts, United States - Inc-BW-H-32-O ... | reverse complement strand
GCCGTGGCGGGGATCGCCGTATATGGCAGCGTCGCGATCCAGGGTGTGCGAAGCGACCTGACTAAAGGGCTCGATGCCGCCGTGGCGGAATACCTAGACACCGCGCAGGTGTGGGTCGCCGCCAACGACAAGTTCCTGACGGTCGACAGCTTCAAGGACGCCGGCGCCACGGCCGCGGTCGCGCGCGCTCCCGGGGTCTCGGCGGTGCGCGTGTACCAGGGCGGCCTGCTCGACGTCGGCTCGCGCACTCTGTGGATACGGGCTCGCTCGCCGCGGGACAGCCGGATGATCCAGTCGAGCCAGCTGCTCGAAGGGGACTTGCAGCAGGCGAGCGGTCTGATTCGCCGCGGAGGCTGGGCGGCGATCTCAAACGCCTTCGCGGCCGAACGGGGTTTGCACGTTGGCGACTTCTTCACGCTCCCGACCCCCGGCGGGAACGCTCGCTTCGGCGTGGCGGCGATCACGACGAACGCGGGCTGGTCGCCGGGTGCGATCACGCTCAACCTCGCCGACTACCGCCGCTGGTGGGGCACGAGCAGGCCGACGGCCCTGGAGGTCGACCTCGAGCCCGGCGTCAGCCCGGTCGCCGGCAGGGACAGCGTAAGGCACGCGTTGGCCGGCCGCCCGGGCCTGCGGGTGGAGACGCAGGCCGAACGGGTGGCGAGCTTCCAGGCGAGCGCACGGGAAGGCCTGCGCAGCCTGGGCCAGATCTCGACGCTGCTGTTGATCAGCGCCGCGCTTGCGGTCGCCGCGGTACTGAGCGCCTCGATCTGGCAGCGCCGGGCGCGCCTGGCATCGCTTGCCGCGCAGGGCTTCGATCACATGCAACTGTGGCGGGCGGTTGTCTTGGAGAGCGCCGTCGCCGTGGCGATCGGCTGCGCCGACGGGGCGCTGCTCGGCCTCTACGGGCACGCGCTGGCAAGCCGCTGGCTCGCGTTGAGCACGGGCTTCCCCGCGCCGTTCTCACTCGGCCTGGGGGATATCCTGCTCGCGCCGGCGATCGTCGGCGGGTGTACCGTGCTGCTGGCCGGGGCGCTCGGCTTCAAGTCCGCGCGCGCGTCCTCGCGTCTAGCCTTCGGAGATCAACCATGAGCGCCGCGACGGCAATCACCTTCATGCGGGCCGCGCCCACCTACTGGGGCTCGGTCTACCCGCGGGTCCGCGGGGAGATCGAGTGCCAGCGTAAAAGGGCGGCCGCAATCCCAGACCCCGAGCTTCGTCGCATCGCACTTGGTGTGCTGCGCACCAAGCGCGCCAACATCGATGGGGCTGCGGCATTCGCGGCGTTCGTCCCGCGCGTGCACCGTGCGGCCGTGATACGGGCACAGGTTGCGTTCCAGTCGCTGTATGACTATCTCGACACGCTCACCGAGCAGCCGCATGACGATCCGGTGGCCAACTCACGTTCGCTGCACCGTGCGCTCGTTGCGGCGCTCGACCCGCACGTGCAGAGTCGCGACTACTGCTCCGCTCAAACCATCGGCGACGACGGCGGCTACCTTCAGAGCACCGTCGAGCGTTGCCAGACGGCGCTGTCGGCGCTACCCGGCTATGCGGCCGTGCGTCCCTCCGCCGCCAGGCTGGGCGCGCACATCGTCGAGTACCAGAGCCTCAATCTCCCCTGGATCCCCTCTCCACCCCTTGCGGGGTGTAGGGGAATGGGGAATGGGGCGCAGGTGCCCTCTCTACCCCTTGCGGGGTGTAGGGGAATGGGGAATGAAGCGGAGGCGCCCTCCCCACCCCTTTCGGGTTGGAGAGGGCGGGGGAATGGCGGGGCCCAGGATCCGCACGAGATGCTCGAGCGCTGGGCAGCCGAGAGAACACCGCCTGAGAGCGGTCTTGCCTGGTGGGAGACCGCCGCCTCGGCCGGTTCCTCACTCGGCCTGTTCGCGCTGATCGCGATGGCCGCGCAGCCGCGTCCCAGCGCTGCCGAGGCGCTCGCGGTGGAGAACGTGTATTTCCCGTGGGTCGGCGCGTTGCACTCGCTGCTCGACAGCCTCATCGACCTGCCCGAAGACAGAGCCAGTGGCCAGCCGGCGCTGATCGAGCACTACGGCAGCGCGGGGGAGGCGGCTGCCGGGTTGCGTCGTCTGGCACGGGAGTCGCGCCGGCAAGTGGCCGCGCTGCCGCACTCCGACCAACATACGCTCATGCTTGCCAGTATGGCCGCGATCTACCTGGCCGAGCCGCGGGTAGGAGACCCGCATGTGCGCGCGGCACGGCGCGCTGTGCTCGGGGTGTTCGGTGCCCCGAGCACGGCCACGATGGCGGTCATGCATATGCGGCGTTTGGCGTTGTCGGCACACTCGCACGCCTGATTCCGGCGCTGTCGAGCGTATATGGCGGTACAGGACTATACCGGTACCGCCCTTTCCAAGTTGTCAACCACCAACTAGGTTTAGCCACACATCGAGTACGTGCGACATACGTGCCGGTGTTGTTTGTCACGCCCGCGGTCCCGCGGTCACGCGTGGATCGCACTTTGAGGAGGGGGAGGGGTTTCATGAATGCTCGCCGGCTCGTATCGACGGTGTCTGCCGTAGTCGTTGGGGTGCTGATGTTCGCGTGCGGGTCGGCGTTGGCGGCCGCTCCTGAAGCGCCGGAAACGGGCAAAGCGACTGTGGTCACGGCGACGTCGGCGAAGCTTGGTGGCGTTTTGAATCCTCATGCTGCGGGCGTAGCGGGTGTCTACTATTTCGTGTATGCGCCGCGGGGATTGGCGTGCACCGAATACGGTTTTTCTGTCGAAGCGATCTCGGCGGGTTTTGAAAAAGAACCTGTCGCTCCGCCGGTCGAAGTGGCTGGTCTTGAACCGAGCACGCAATATGCATTCTGTCTGGTCGATCGCAATGAAGCCGGCGAAGCGACCGTAGGTTCTTCGGAAACGTTCACGACGCTTGCGGCAGCACCGGCTGTCGAAGGCGAGACCAGCTCTGGCGTGAGCTCGACTGCGGCGACACTCGAAGCACAGGTCAACCCGAACAACCAGGTCACCTCTTGTGAAGTGCAGTACGGCACCACGACCGCCTATGGCACAAAAGCAGCTTGCGAACCAGCGAGCCTAAACGGGTTCGGTGACCAGCGTGCCGCTCTGCCCGTGACCGGGCTCACACCCGGCACGACCTACCACTTCCGTATCGTCGCCGAAAACGCCGGGAAAGAAAAGACCGAAGGCACCGATCAGACCGTCACGACCGTTCCCACGCCACACACAGATCCCGTGACGGCAGTGGCAGCGACCACGGCGACGCTCAACGGGCATTTGACGCTCGATCCCGTCGATACGCAGTACTTCTTCTACTACAAAGTCGGCAGCGAATGCACCGGCGAAAAACAGACCACGACCAAAGACGCGGGCAGCGGCCCTGGCACGCTCGCCTCGCCCGAGGAACCCGTGACCGGTCTCATCCCGGCTACGCAGTACATGGTGTGCTTCGTAACGTCGAACGCTTTCGGCTTCGAACAAGGCTCGCTCGTGAGCTTTACCACGCTCCCAGCCTCCCCTGTCAGTATCGGCGAATCTGTGACCGAAGTAACAGCGACCAGCGCGAGATTGAGCGCGGAAATCGATCCCGGTGGCGCGGAAACGACTTACCATTTCGACTATGGAACTACGACGGCGTATGAGTCGAGCACGCCTGAGTCGGTGTCTGTCGGGGCTGATAACAGCGAGCATCCCGCTATCGCGGAAATCCAGGGTTTGCAGCCCGATACGACCTACCATTACAGGGTCGTGGCGACGAACTCGCGGAGTCCTGTGGGTGGGACGCCGGGTCCCGATCGAGTGTTTACGACGCAGACGACGGGTGGGGAGTTCTCGTTGCCGGACGGTCGGGGGTATGAATTGGTGTCTCCGCCGCAGAAGGATGGTGCGGAAGTCCTGGGGATCGGAGGTGGCAACCTGACGCCGGAGGCCGGCGGTGCGACGCAGGCCTCAGAAGACGGAACGAGCGTGACCTATCTGGCGAATGCTCCTGTCGGCGTGGGTCTGCCTGGGAATACGCTTTCCACACAGGTTTTCTCTACGCGTGGTCCTGGCGGGTGGTCCTCGAAGGACATATCGATCCCGCACAGGTTCCCCGTCGGCAACGACAAACTTCTCGCCGAAGGCGAAGAATACCGGTGGTTCTCCAATGACCTTTCGCACGCCGTGATTGTCTCACCCCACGAAGCCCTGCAAGCACCTTTGGCGCCGGAAATACATCAGGAAGTGGCTGGCGGTGTTAGAAGCTACGCAGGGCCAACCAGTCAGGAGATCTATCTGCGTGACAATCTAACTGAAATTTTCCGGGCGGTGGTGACCACAGAACCGTTGCCGAAAGTTGAATTCGAAGGCGCCACGCCAGATTTGAGTCATGTCGTTTTCGAAGGGCCGGCGGGATTGGATCCTCGCTATCCGCATGGGGGTAGCCTGTATGAGTGGGCTGCCGGGAATATACAGCTTGTCGATGTATTGCCCGATGAAGAACCTGTGGGAAATGGCCTGCTGGGTAGCCTCTTTGAACGTTCCACAAATGGACCGATTATATCCGGTGCGGGACATGCCATCTCCGATGATGGGACAAGGGTCGTGTGGGTCGGGGAAAGTGGCTTGTTCACTCGTGATATGACAAGCGGGAAAACTGTCCAGGTCGACGCCGCGCGAGGCGGGGGCGGTCCGAGTGGGGGCGGTAGTTTCTTGGCCGCGAGCAGCAATGGTTCGCGTGTGTTCTTCGTCGACTCGCACGAACTTACGAGTGGCGCGCATGAAGGTGGCCTCTTCATGTTCGACGTCGCCGGCAATCAGTTGACCGATCTCACGCCCAAGGGGACCGGTGGAGAGTCTCTCGTTGGCGCAAATGAAGAAGGCACATCCCTCTACGTCTCCTCCTCGGCCGTGCTGAGCGAATCGCCAAACAGCCAGGGACAGGTCGCGACAGCGGGAGAGAGCAACCTGTACGTGATACGCGAAACACCTGTTGGTAGTGGTTCTTGGAGCACGATGTTCATCACCTCTGGGATGGAAGAGGGCACTGAAAATACTATTTCTGCCAAAACGCCGCAGGCTGCTCAGACGTCGCGTGTCTCGCCCAACGGACGTTTTCTGGCCTTTATGTCTCAGCAGAGCCTGACCGGTTATGACAATCGGGATGTGAACAGTGGCCTGCCGGACGAGGAGGTCTACCTCTATGACGCGGAAACCAACCGGCTGGTGTGTGCCTCGTGCGATCCGACGGGTGCCAGGCCCGTCGGACATTACGACACGGGAGAATTCCCCTGGTTGTCGATGGAGCCCTGGGGGGTATGGGAGACTCATTCGTTGGCGGCTTCGATACCGGGCTGGACTCCGAATGGGAAACTCACATCTGGGCATCAGCCGCGTTACCTGTCTGATTCAGGGCGATTGTTCTTTGACAGTGCCGATGGGCTGGTGCCGCAAGATATCAATGGCAAAGTGGATGTATACGAGTACGAGCCGGTTGGGGTCGGTAGTTGTGAGTCGCCGTCTTATGGGGAGAACGCGAGCAATGTTTTCAGCCAGAGCACGGGCGGGTGCGTTGGGTTGATCTCTGCCGGCACGGGCAGTCTGGATTCTGCGTTCTTCGATGCGAATGCGAGCGGGAGCGACGTGTTCTTTACGACCTCCGACGGACTGGTGGCAGAAGATCAGGATGGCGTGGCTGACATGTATGACGCGCGAGAATGCACAACCTCAGAACCTTGTAAGCCGTCGCTCGCGGTGCCTCCGGCGTGCACCACGACGGATTCCTGTCGTACGGCACCCTCGCTGCAGCCTGGGATCTTCGGTCCCTCCGGGAGCGCGACATTCGTCGGTGCCGGCAACGTGACTCCCGGGTCGAACTCGGTGCCGAAGCAGAAGACAAAAACGAAGATCGCTGGGCAGCTTCGCAAAGAAAAGCTCGCCAGGGCATTGAGGGCTTGCTTGAAGCATAGAAAGCGGCGTGCTGTGTGCGAAGCGAGAGCGAAGAAGAGGTATGGGAAAGCCAAGACGAATGCTCGGAGGGTCAAGTGATGCGTCTCTTTAGAGCTTTCTCGATCGTATCTGTATCAGCGCTCCTGCTCCTGGGAGCGTTGAGTGTCGCCCCGGCAATTGCTGCTGACCCCGTGTTTGCTGTTGACACGTATAGTCTCCCGACCGACCTGCCGCCCGGGGGCACCGGCGAACTTTTGCTCGAGGTCGAAGATATCGGTGATGCTCCCGCTGTGGGGCAATCGAATCCGATCGTGGTCGTCGATGAACTGCCGGAAGGGTTGGAAGCTGAAGCCGTTACCGGTCCGGGATGCGCGACCGTGACCTCCCGGTTGGTGAGATGCGAAGACAGTGGAACACTGACGCCGTTTTCGTTCTCGATCATCGAAGTGAAAATCGCCGTCAAAGTGGGCGATGGAGTCGCTTCGAGTGTGATCAACGAAGTGAGTGTCGGCGGCGGCGGCGCGTTGGGCGTGGTCGCCAGAGAACCTTTGCGGGTGAGCAGCACACCGGCGAGCTATGGTGTGGAAAATGTTCGGCTTGTCCCGACGAACGAGGATGGGTCGGTCGATACCCAGGCGGGGTCCCACCCGTTTCAGTTGACTACGACACTCCAGTTGGCAACAACGATCCAAGCGGATCACCGCAAAGAACACCCACCCTTCGATCAGCCTCTTGCCTTGACGAAGGATCTGCGCTTCGATCTCCCCGCCGGTTTGGTCGGAAATGCGCAAGCGATACCACAATGCAGCGGCGAAGATTTCGACGCGGTACTAGCCTCTCAAACAAATGCGTGTCCCTCCGATACTGCTATCGGGGTGGCGGTCATAATAGGCGGTGGACAGGGGTCACGTGTTGCTCTACCTTTGTTCAATCTCGTGCCTTCGCATGGAGAGCCGGCACGGTTCGGGTTTGAGTTTTTCCATATCCCGATCATTCTCGATACGTCTGTTCGCACGGGCGGCGATTATGGTGTCGTTGTAAACGTTAATAGTATTTCCCAGACCATAGCTGTCTATGGAAGTCAGGTAACGTTCTGGGGTGTTCCGGGCGATCCACGCCATGATTCCTCGCGCGGCTGGGGTTGCGTATGGGAACTCGTGCCGTGTGAAGCGTCGCCTAAACTGCCGCAGATACCGTTCTTGACATTGCCGACATCCTGCTCTGGTGCCAATGGAATGCGCATTGGAGTCGAAGCGGATTCGTGGAGTGAACCAGGTGCGTTCAAGGACGGCGAATCCTTGTTGGAAGTAGGAAAGAGTGGTCCCCTGGGTCTCGTTGGCTGCAACAAATTGCCTTTCAAATCGTCGATCAGCGTCGCGCCGGACGGACAAGCTGGTAGCACGCCCACCGGGTTGACGGTAGGCATACATGTGCCCCAGGGCGGCGCGTTGAACCCGACCAGCCTATCCCCGGCGGACGTGAAGAACACGACCGTCACGCTGCCCGCGGGGATCCAGATCTCGCCTGCCGGCGCAGACGGTCTGGAAGCATGTTCGCTCAGCGAGATCGGCCTTGAAGAGCATTCTGATCCGTCGTGTCCCGATGGGTCGAAGGTAGCGACCGCCGAAATCCACACGCCGCTACTACCGAACCCGCTCACGGGCGAGGTGTACCTGGCCGCACAGAACGCAAATCCGTTCGGATCGCTGGTAGCGATGTATATCGTCGCCAAGGATCCCGTCTCCGGTGTGCTGGTCAAGCTTGCGGGCGAAGTCAAACTCGACCCCGTAACAGGCCAGCTGGTCTCCACGTTCGACAACACCCCGCAACTGCCGTTCGAAGACCTGACATTGCACTTCTTCGGCTCCGCGAGGGCCCCGTTGACGACACCCGCATTGTGCGGGACCTACACGACGACATCCTCTATCGCGCCGTGGTCGGGGAACGAACCGATATCGCTTGCCTCGAGATTCCAGATCACCTCCGGCCCAAACGGTGCTCCGTGCGCTGACCCGCAACCGTTTGCTCCCAGCTTCAACACCGAGTCGACGAATATCCAGGCGGGAGCGTTTACACCGTTCAGCTTGACGATGACACGCCCCGATGCCGATCAGACGCTCAGCCGCATCGAAATGCAGTTCCCTCCGGGTCTGCTGGGAACGCTCTCCACGGTCAAGCTGTGTCCCGAACCGCAGGCCTCCCAGGGTGCCTGCAGTGAAGAAAGCCTGATCGGGCATACGGTCGTCAGCGTTGGCTTGGGCAACGACCCGTACACGGTCACGGGCGGCAAGGTGTTCATCACGACCGGCTACAAGGGAGCACCGTACGGCCTGTCGATCTTGAATCCAGCCAAGGCGGGTCCGTTCGATCTCGGCACGGTCGTCGTCAGGGCTTCTGTGTTCGTGGATCCGCACACCGCAGCCCTGAAGATCATCAGCGACCCACTGCCGACGATCCTGGACGGCATCCCGCTTCAAATCCAGCACGTAAACGTCACGGTCGATCGGGAAAAGTTCACGTTCAACCCGACGAACTGCAATAGAACGCAGATCGGGGCGACGCTCACGAGCACCGAAGGAGTCGCCGCACCCGTATCGACTCCCTTCCAGGTCACCAACTGCCGAGCACTGGCGTTTGAACCGAAGTTCGCGGTCTCGACCGCGGCGAAGACCTCGAGGGCGAACGGCGCGAGCCTGCACGTGAAGCTCACCTACCCCAATACGCCCCAGGGCACCGAGGCTAACATCCGCTCCGTCAAGGTCGATCTGCCCAGGCAGTTGGTTTCGCGCCTGTCCACTTTGCAGCATGCCTGTCTGGACAGTGTTTTCGACGTGAACCCCGCAGCGTGCCCGGCTGCGTCGCGGATCGGGACGGCGAAGGCGCTCACGCCGATCATCCCCGTGCCGCTGACCGGCCCGGTGTATTTCGTCAGCCACGGCGGGGCGAAGTTCCCCGAACTGGTGGTCGTGCTGTCCGGCTACGGCGTGAGCGTCGAGCTGGACTCGGAAACGTTCATCAGCAACGCGGGCATCACGAGCAGCACGTTCCGCACGGTCCCCGACGTGCCCGTCGGCGCGTTCGAATTGACGCTGCCCGAGGGAACGGACTCGGCTCTGGCGGCGAACGGGAACCTGTGCAAGATCAAGGGTGGCCTGAAGATGCCGACGGCGTTTACCGCGCAGAACGGCGCGGTCATCAAGCAGAGCACGCCGATCGGCGTCACGGGCTGCTCGAAGCACAAGACTGCGAAAACCAAAGCGAAAGGAAAGAAGAAGAAATAAGCAGGGCCGGGGGCTCCCCGGGCGCTCCCTCCCCTCCCTCCCGCGCCCGGGGCGGCCCCCAAATATCGAGGCCTCGCATGCTTGCGTCGCCTGAGGGTATGACTGGCCGATGACGCTGGTGCAGCGCCGTTAAATGTGGCCGGGCGCGAGGCAAGGCGTGGTGACCGGCCAAACAGGCCGTCCTTCGGATGGCCAAGCGAATCTTGTCTCCCAAAAGGAGCCGCCCAAACACCCAGGCGCTGCGAGCAGTGCTCGCACCTCGCGTCACAGCGCCTTATGATCGCTGTCGTGAGCGGCACGCGGCCGAATGTCTTCGCTGAGAGGTTCAGCAGGGAGCGCTCCGGCCTGCGGGCCGAGCCGGTCGTGGAGGCCGCGGGGGGCGAGCTGCTCGGCGGGACGCTGTACGAGCTGGCTCCGCGCTACGAGGGCGTCCCGCTGCACATCCACCACGGAATGGAGGAGCTGGCCATCGTGATCTCCGGCCGGCCGACGCTACGGACGCTCGAGGGCGAGTCCGAGCTCGCGCCCGGGGACATCGTCGCCTTCCCCCGGGGCCGCCGGGGCGGCCACACGCTGGCCAATCGAACTAAGGAGCCGGTGCGTTACCTGATGGTGTCCAACAAGGTGATGCCCGAGCTGGTGGAGTATCCCGAGGATGGCACGATCCGCGCCCTGACCCGAGGCCGGTTCGACCCGCCCAAGGCGGACGAAGACCCGGCCGACCGCCTGAATCTGCGGTTCAAGCGCTCAGACGCCGAGGAGCAGTAGCTCGGCCACCCCACCACGGGCACGCTTTGAAGTCAAGGCGCCGGCGATGATGGTCCTAGGGATGTGGTCTTCTTGGGGCGAGAGTCCCCACTCGGCAAGCGAGCGATACCACTCCGCTGTGG
>Ga0210386_10005694_pt1 | contig 10091 bp, 11 predicted proteins | sample IncBWH32OmetaG_FD_160091 | JGI IMG/M metagenome (GOLD analysis project Ga0210386, IMG submission 160091) | Forest soil microbial communities from Barre Woods Harvard Forest LTER site, Petersham, Massachusetts, United States - Inc-BW-H-32-O ... | reverse complement strand
GAACGATTGCAGGCCTGCTCTTCCGATAGCCGGCGCGTTGCCGACTTCAGCCGGCAGCGTGACGGGTTCGATTCCGAGCAGGCGCAACGACCGCCCGCCGATCTGAATGCGCCCTTCGAGAACGGGCGATACCGGCCATCCGGCGCGGCGCAGATCGACAAAGAGCTGTTGCGAAAAAGTTGCGCCATTGCGGCCGGCCAGGACAGCCGTTCTGACGCCGCCGAAAGCCGCCGCGGCGCGATCGTAACTGCTGCGCGCCTGCTGGTTCAGCGCCTGTACGCCGCTCCATAGCGCGGTCGCGGAAATCAATCCGATCAGCAGTGTTGCGAGCTGCATCGGATGCCGTCGCCAATGACTCAATAGAACTGCGAGAATCCACAGGACGCGGGTCATGCGACCAATCCAGCACTGAGATGGATGTGCCGGTCAAGTGTGGCGGCGAGCCGCGCGCTATGGGTCACCATCAGAAAGCCACAGCCCGTTCGCGTGACCAGATCGCGCGCCAGCGCGAGAACGTCATCGGCGGTCGTCTCATCGAGATTGCCGGTGGGCTCGTCGGCGAGCAGTAGCACCGGCTTGACCGCCAGCGCACGGCCGATCGCGACCCGTTGCTGCTGGCCGCCGGATAATTGTTCGGGATAGCGGTGCAGGAGGTTACCGAGCCCGAGCCGTTCCACCAGTTCGGCATGCCAGGTGGCATCGTGGCGGCCGGCAATGCGCGACTGAAACACGAGATTGTCCCTGACATTCAGGCTCGGGATCAGATTGAACTGTTGAAAAACCAGACCTAGCCGATCGCGCCGCATCGCCGCCCGTCCGGTATCGGTCAGATCCTTGATGGAAGTGTCGGCGAGGGTGATCTCGCCGCTATCGGCCCGATCGAGGCCTGCGATCAGATGCAGCAGCGTGCTCTTGCCGCTGCCGGATTCGCCTGTCAGCGCGACGCGCTCGCCCGCCGCGACGCTCAAATTCACCCCGCGAAGCACGGCGATTTGCTCTCCGGCGGAACGATAGGCCTTGGTCAGATTGCGAACGCTCAGCACGATCTGGTTGCCGATCGTCATGCGAAGCGTATGACCATGAAAACCCCTTTGCTGGGCTCAACATAGCAAGACCATGGCTGGAGATCACGGTCTCAATCATGACGGCGACGCGATCGTGATCTGGTTGCAACGCGCGTCCGAAACAGCGTCAGGCAGCGTCCGCGTGAGGCGGATGTCGCTGCAGTGCGTAAGGGAGTGGACGAAAATACCCGATTGCAATGGCTGACGGGCCTTGGATAGCATCGGGCATGCCTCAATCGAACAAAGTCAGCAAAACGATAGCGGAGGAGACACCATGATCGTGCAACCGACGCCCAAAGGCGCCTGGAAGATCACGTTTCTGCTGTTTCTCTTCATGGTGGTGAATTTCGCCGACAAGATCGTGGTCGGCCTTGCCGGCGTGCCGATCATGACCGAGCTCAAGCTTGAGCCGGAACAATTCGGTCTGCTCGGCTCCTCGTTCTTCTTTCTGTTTTCGATCGCGGCCATCGTCGTCGGATTCGTCGTCAATCGCATCGACACGCGCTGGGTTCTGCTGGCGCTGGCGGCGGTATGGGCGCTGGCGCAATTTCCGATGGTAGGTACGGTCAGTTTTACCACGCTGTTGATTTGCCGCGTTATCCTTGGCGCCGGCGAGGGTCCGGCGGGTGCGGTGGCGGTGCATGCGATCTACAAATGGTTTCCTGACGAGAAGCGAACCCTCCCCACCGCAGTTCTTACCCAAGGCTCGGCGTTCGGCGTAATCCTCGCGGTACCGGCACTGAACTGGGTCATCGTCAATTATAGCTGGCACTATGCGTTCGGCGCGCTCGGCGTCGTCGGCCTGATGTGGGTGGTGGCGTGGCTGATCCTGGGCAAGGAAGGGCCGTTGGCTCAAACGGCCACGATGGCAGCGGCTGAGCCCCGTATTCCCTACTTCCGGCTTTTGACCTCGCGGACCTTTATCGGCTGCTGCGCTGCGACCTTCGGCGCCTATTGGGTGCTGTCGCTGGGTCTCACATGGTTTACGCCCTTCATCGTCAAGGGGCTGGGCTTCTCGCAAACGAATGCGGGTTGGATTTCAATCCTGCCATGGGTGTCCGGTGCGGTCGTCGTGCTGCTGACGGGGTGGATGTCGCAGGTGCTGATGGCGCGCGGCGTATCCAGCCGCGGTGCGCGCGGTGTGCTCGGTGCGGTCCCGTTGATCGTCGGCGGGCTGGTCCTCGCCGTTATTCCGTATGTCCAGGGCGCGGGCCTGCAGATCGCGTTGCTGGTGATCGGTTCCGGGCTTTGCGGATCGATCTATGTGGTTTGTGCGCCGATGATCGGAGAATTCACGCCGGTGTCGCAGCGCGGTGCCGTGATCGCGATCTATGGCGCGATCTATACACTTGCGGGCATTCTGGGCCCATGGGTGATGGGCGGTGTGATCCAGCGCGCGTCAGGAATTCTTGACGGCTTCATGACGGGTTTCACCATCAACGCCGTCATTTTGATCGTGTCCGGCTTGCTTGGCCTGCTGCTGCTCTGGCCCGATACCGAGCGCGCGCGCTTGACAGGTGAGGCGCCGCAACCGAAATTCGCCTGACGATCCCAGACCTGACGATCTCAGTCTTTACTGACTGTCCGGGACCAGGCTCGGGGATCCATCAGTGTTGCGTCGGCCGATTGCCGAACTGTCGTGCGGGTCCCGTTCGGTGACCAGTGCGAGCAGGACGGTGAGGATCATGAACACGACCGACGCGCCGAATACCCAATGCGGCAAATTCTGATCCATGATCCAGCCAAACAGCAATGGGCTGATGATGCCGCCGACATTGAAGCCGGTGGAGACAATCCCGAAGGCCCGGCCGGCTGCGCCCGGTGGCGCCGTATTGCGCACCAGCATGTCGCGCGAGGGGGCAATCACGCCGCCGAGGAATCCCGCTGACGCCATGGCTGCCATCAAGAGTGGCGACGGCAAATTGATCGCCGCGATCATCAGCACGATGGCCGCGTTGATCACAAAGCAGGCGGCGGCCACTTGTCCGTGGCGTCTTGTGTGGTCGGCGAGAAAGCCGCCCGCCAGCACGCCGATGGCACTGGTGCCGAGATACGCCGTCAGCGCGATATTGGCGCTGGAGAATGACGCACCATAGCCGCTCATCAGCGCCACAACGCCGAAATTGCCGATGCCGGCATTGGACAGGCTGAGCAGCATGAAAAAGATCGTCAACACGATGAGGGCGGGTGTGACGACGTTTTGCTGCGGCACTTCTGTGCCCGCACCCCGCCGGTCTGCGGCACTTGCATCGGGAATGCCGACCACGAGCAGCAGTAGCGCGACAAGCGGACCCACTGCACCGGCTGCAATCAGCGCGCCGCGGCCTCCGGCCATCGCTACCAGCGCTGCCACGATGGCGGGTGCGACCGCGCCGCCAAGAAAGCCGGCGAAGGTATGGATCGAAAACGCGCGGCCCATGCGCGCCTCGTTCATGTGGGCCGAAAGGATCGCATAATCAGCCGGATGATAAACGCTATTGGCGAGTCCCAGCAACACGGCGCTGGCGATTAGCCAAGGGTAGCTCAGATGCAGGCCGAGCACGATCAGCGCGAAGCCGCCCGCCGTGAGGCCCATCAGCAGGATTTTGCGGGCCCCGATATGATCGGCCAGATAGCCGATCGGCGCTTGCGTCAGGCCGGAGGTCACGGCGAAGACGGTCAATGCAAAGCCGAGTTCGACATAGCCGACGCCGAGCTGCTCCTTCAAAAAAGGGAACAGCATCGGCAGCACGAAGATATGGAAATGACTGACCCAATGCGCCGTCGAAATCAAGGCCAGGGTCCGCAGCGATTCGTCAGTCTTCTCGTCAGTTTTGGCTTGTTGCGGTGCGGCGAGAACGTCGACCATTTCGAATTCAACCCGGTTTCGGCGCGGAAACTATCGGCTGGGCCGGTTATTTGTCTATGAATATGGCTGCATGGCAGCCCTTAAAAACACGGCCGCAACGGGAATACGGGATCAGCCGCAGGAAGCAATGACGGATCGGAAGTGGCGACTCTCGAAACTGTGTTGCAGGGTATTTCAGAATCTTAATCTTAAAGTGGCTGGTCGTCGTCGCCATAACGGTCGCGCTTCGGCGTGGCGAAGTCGCCATCCTCACGGTCGTCGTCTTCAGTGGTTGCCGGCGGCGGTTCCTTTGATTTGCCGTCGTCCTTCTTGGGAGGCTCTTTCTTTTTGCCGGTTCCACCCATGTCATTCCCTCCGGTGGGGATGGATTGGGATCTTGCCTGACTATCCGGTTGTGTCCGCGACCTCAATCTCACCGTCTTCGAAATGGTATATTAGCCGCAATCTTAGCCGCACGGGACAATCTTTCCTGCCTTTTTCCGATATTCAGTGTAAAGGGAGGCGCAATCCGGGAATGTTTCGGAAAAGCGGGAATCCGTTTTCCACGGGACAAACGCAAAGCGTTGGCCTGGAGATCACAAACAAACAGATGAGATCGTGATCCGGCTTGATCGGATCATGATCTGGAGCGATGTATGAAGAAGCCGAAGATCGAAGCAGAAGAACAACAGCCACGAAAAATCATTCGTGCCGACAAGGCGCCGACCGACGGCTACTCGCTGGTGGTGGATGGTCACTTCAAGTCACACCACGCAACGGTCGAAGCCGCCGAAGAGGCGGGCATGGCCTTGAAGAACCAATTCCAGATGCTTCAGGTGCAGGTCTACGATGCCGCGACCAAGACGCGGTCGATGGTCGAGTGGCCCGCGCCGGTCTGATGTGCGCTTAGATTCGGCGCCCGCCGCTTTGCTGTCCCGCCAGCCAATCAGACAGCGCCGGGCCCTTTTCTCCTGACGTCTTTTCTCCTGGCGCCTTGGACTTGGTGCGCGCCTTCCTGGACGCGGCGGCCGGGCGTAGGGGTTCGGCGGCCTCGCGGGCGAGCCGCAATGCTTTCAGCTTCGCCATGTTGTCGGTTACGACCTTCAACGCGGCGTCGCGCTCGGCCTTGCCGTTTTTGGCTTCGTGCGCCTCGTGTGCGGCCTTGTTGGAACGGGCATCGGCGCGGTTGCGATCTTCTTTCGTCATTTAAACTGTTTTCTTCTTCCTGGCCTTGGTTTTGGGTTCAGCCGGCTTCTCGCGGTCGGCGGCTTCTTTGGCCAATCGAATCGCGCGCAGGTCGGCTGTTCGCTTTCGTATCGCGATATCGGCGGCCGCGATATCGGCCATGGCCTTGATGCCTTCGGCATCCTGGGCGAGTTTTCGGTTCAGCCGGATCTCTTTCAACTCGGCGGCGCTTTTCGGTTCGTCATCCATCGGAGGCCTCAATTTTCACGGCGCGCACAATCGTGCGACGATCTTTGACACAATCCTATCATGCATTGCGCTGCGAAAGGGGCATCTTTAGAGCCCGATAGGCTGGAAAACAGCGTTTTTCGGGTCAAATCGACGATCTTGGTGAAGAGGGTTTCATCGTTTGCTGTGACGCCGGTCCGATTCCCACCAGCCACCGCTGCCGTGCGCCGCCTCCTCTGGACCGTACTTGTATTCCCGACTGGACCAGCGCGCCGCTTTTGTCGCATGAGTTCTGTTTCGGACTGAATCGCATGCCTGCGCCGGTGCAAATAGAGGACGATTGATGAATGCCCAGAACGTCACGGTGGCGGCTGACGTCGCAGCGCACCGACGCGCCGGTGTGATCGGCGCACTTGTTGTGCTTGTCGCGCTGCTGGCGTTGATCTCGCTTGGGATCGGGCCGGTGCGGTTGTCACCGCTAACGGTGATCGATGCCCTGTTCGGCGGCGGCAGCGACGTGCAGCAGGTGATCGTCCGTGAAATCCGGCTGCCTCGCACGATACTGGGATGCGCGATTGGCGCCATACTCGGCCTCTCCGGCGCGGCGCTGCAGGGGTTGTTGCGCAATCCACTGGCGTCGCCTTCGCTGTTCGGCGCGCCGCAATCGGCTGCCTTCGGCGCGGTACTGGTGATCGCGCTCGGTCTGGCCGATGTGCGATCCTACGCGCTGCCAGTAGCGGCGATATTGGCCGCGTTCGTTTCGGTATTCGTGCTGCTGGCGATCGCGGGCCGCAACGCCGGGCTATTGATTCTCATCCTGGCCGGTCTTGCAATATCCAGCCTGGCGGGTGCCGCGACCGCGCTGGTGATGAATCTTTCCAGTAATCCTTTCGTGGTGCTCGAGATTGCGTTCTGGCTGCTCGGCTCGCTGGAGGATCGCAGTTTTCGCCACGTTGTGCTGGCGCTGCCGTTCATTGTCGTGGGCGCGATAATCCTGTTCCAGCAGCGCAACGCTTTCCGCGCGCTCAGCCTCGGCGAGGAGACGGCGCAAAGCCTTGGCGTTGACGTCGACCGGCTGCGGCTTCTGGTGATAACCGGGGTCGCGCTCGGAGTCGGCGGTGCGGTCGCGGTGTCCGGTACCATCGGTTTTATCGGCTTGGTCGCGCCGCATTTGATGCGGCCGCTGATCGGTCACGATCCGGCGCGGCTACTTGTTCCGAGTGCGCTTACCGGCGCGGCGTTGCTGCTGGCGGCCGATATCGCGGTGCGCATCATTCCATCGACCAGCGACATCAAGGTCGGCGTGCTGACCTCGATCATCGGGGTGCCGTTCTTTCTCTATCTCATCATGCGCGAGCGGCGCGCGCTCTCGGGAGGCGTCGCATGACGGCGCCGGCCTTTCTCACCGCGCAAGGTCTGGGCGTGACACTGGCCGGCCGCGTTGTACTGAACGATATTTCACTGTCGCTGGCGTCAGGCCATCTGGTCGCGCTGGTTGGGCCGAACGGCGCCGGCAAGACGACGCTGCTGCGCGCTTTGGCCGGACTGGTGCCTTCGGACGGCGCCATCCATGTTGGCGGGGACGTGCTGTCGTCGTTGTCGTTGCGCGAGCGGGCGCGGCGATTTGCCTATCTGGCGCAGGGCCACGTCGTGCACTGGCCGTTGCCGGCGCGGGATATCGTGGCGCTCGGACGTTATCCGCATGGCGCGACCGACCCCGCGCGATTGACGCCGAGAGATTCCGAAGCCGTGTTGCGGGCGATGCAGGTGGCTGATGTCATGGCATTCAGCGAACGCCGCGTCACGGAACTGTCCGGTGGCGAACGCAGCCGCGTTGCACTGGCGCGCGTATTCGCTGTCGAGGCGCCGGTAATCCTGGCGGATGAGCCGACGTCCTCGCTCGATCCGCGTCACCAGATTGACGTCATGAAAAGCCTGCGCACGGCCGCCGACAAAGGCACCTTGGTGCTCGCGGTGACACATGATCTCGGGCTTGCCGCACGATTTGCGGACAGGGTGCTGGTGCTTTCGGACGGCCGCCTTGTATCGCAAGGCGCTCCCGCCGAGGCGCTGTCGGAACAGGTCATGGCGGAGGTGTTCCGAATCAGCGCCTATCGCGCGGAATATCAAAGCCATGCCGTAATCGTGCCATGGGCGGAAATCTAGAGAACCGCGGGGACGACGAGGCAACCGATCTCAACCTGTCAGCACCGGGCCGCCGGCCTTCTTCCAGGCGTCGACGCCGCCTGCGATGTGCGCGGTGTTGGTAAGGCCCATTTCTTTGGCGGCAGCGACGGCCATTGCCGAGCGCTCGCCGAAGGCGCAGAAAAACACGACACGTCGCCCGGTCGCCGCTGCGACTTCGCGCAACATTCCGCCGGGCTGCAAACTTTCGCTGATTCCGGGATATGGCGCGTGAAGCGCGCCCGGCAGCATGCCGTGCTTGGCGCGTTCGCTGCTTTCACGAAGGTCCACCAGAAGGATATCGGGTCGGCCGAGACTTTCGATGGCATCGCGGGCGCTGAGCGCCTGCCCCTGTTTGGCGAGTTCGTCTTGATGCAGGCCGACGTGCATGTTGGCCGGCAATACGACATCCATCAATTTGGGGTTCGGCAGCTTCAGATTGTTCATCAACTCGACATATTCATCGACCGAGCGCACCTGCAGCCGCGGATTGTGGCGTTTTTCCTCGCCGATGGTGGAGACGGTATCGCCCTTGTAGTCGTGGGCAGGAAATACCATCGTCTCATCCGGCAATTTGAGCAGCCGGCCGAAAATGGAATCGTACTGCGCCCGGGCGCTGCCGTTCTGGAAATCGGTGCGGCCGGTACCGCGGATCAAGAGCGTATCGCCGGTGAACACGCGATCGCCCATCAGGTAACTGTAGGAATCGTCGGTATGGCCCGGCGTGTACATAACGTCGAGGCTGAGGCCCTCGATCATGACCTTGTCGCCATCGGCGACCCGCATTGCCACCACGTCTGCCTTGGACTGCTCGCCCATGATGGTGACGCAGTGCGTCCGGTCGCGCAGTTCGCCAAGCCCGGTGACATGGTCGGCGTGCAGATGCGTATCGACGGCCTTGACCAGTCTGAGATCGAGCTCACGCAGCAACTGGCAATAGCGATCGACCTTTTCCAGCACGGGATCAAGAATCAGCGCCTCGCCGCCGGCGCGGCTGGCCAGCAGATAGCTGTAGGTTCCCGAAACGCTGTCGAATAACTGACGAAAGATCATCTCTGGCGCGCCTGCGAGTTGATTCCCGATATTACCACGCAAAAAGACCGAGCATAACTCCGGCGCTTCCCGTCATCCCTGACCCGCGATTCCAGGGTTGTCGTCGACGCCCTTCAGCGCGACGCCGGCGGCGCGTGCATCCGGCATTTTACCCGCACCGAGATGTCTGGCAAAGACATCCCACGCCGGTATTCCCTTATGCTCATTGACCGAGGCCCATCCGGCCACTTTGTAGCTCTTGCCGGCATCGAGCCCGCGGCCACTATCGAGCTTCAGATCGGAAATCCGGTGCCCGATGCTTTCCGCGGGAGTGCAGGTATAGGTGAAGCCGCCGACCCGGACCATATCGCCGCCCTGCTGATAATAGGGATCGGAATTGAAGAGATTATCGCAGACGTCTTCGAGGGCATCCTTGATCTGGCTGCCGGTCATGCTCTGGACGTAGGTTTCGGGATACGTGATCGCGGTCTCGGCCAGCACGTCTTCCATCGTCAGCGGTTGGCCCGGCAGAACGCTTGAACCCCAGCGGAAGCCCGGCGACAGCGCGATCTCGGCGTCTAATTGATTACGTAACGCGTCGCAAATCAATTGATCCACGGTGCCAAAGAAATTGCCGCGGCGATAGAGCAGGCGATCAGCGGTCGCGATCTTCTCGGCATAAGCGGCCATGTGCGGCGCGCGAATTTTTTCGATCAGCGCCTGCATCTCGACATCGGGCTTGAGCAATTCCGAGAACACCGGCAGCAAGCGGTATCTGATATCCTTGACCCGGCCTCGTGCCAGTTCGAGATCGAGCACGCCGAGGAATTTTCCATTCGAGCCGGCATTGGTAACCAGTGTAATGCCGCCGGCATTGGTCACGGGGACGGGTTGCGGAACGGCATCGTGGGTATGGCCGCCGAGAACGACGTCGATGCCGCGCACGCGGCTGGCGAGCTTGAGATCGACGTCCATGCCGTTATGTGACAGCAGCACCACGGCATCGGCCTTGTCGCCGTTTCGCAAGTCATCGACCAGTTTTTGCAATTCCTCGTCGCGGATTCCGAACGTCCAGTCCGGCGTAAACCGCTTCGGATGCGCGATCGGAACATAAGGAAAGGCCTGACCGATCACCGCGATACGATGGCCGCCGATCTCCTTGATCGTGGCCGGCTTGAACACCCGCTTTGTCGCGGGATCGAATGCCCGGGCGTCATTGAACGCGGCTTCGTCGGTGAGGTAGATATTCTGCGCCAGGAATTCGCCCTTGAACCGTTCAAGGTTGCGGCGCAGAACGTCTTCGCCATAGGTGAACTCCCAATGGCCGGTCATCGCCTCGATGCCGAGCAAATTGGCAGCTTCGACCATATCGGCGCCCCGCAGGGTGTTGGCGAGGCCCGTGCCCTGCCACAGATCGCCGCCGTCGAGCAGCAGCGAATGTCCGGGCCCCACGTCGCTGCGCAGGCGGTCGATCAACGTTTTCAGATGCGCGAATCCGCCGAGTTTGCCGAAGCGAGCCGCGGATTTTTCGAAATCGAGCGAAGTGAACGCATAGGCATCGGCACTGTCGG
>Ga0210386_10005692_pt1 | contig 10091 bp, 7 predicted proteins | sample IncBWH32OmetaG_FD_160091 | JGI IMG/M metagenome (GOLD analysis project Ga0210386, IMG submission 160091) | Forest soil microbial communities from Barre Woods Harvard Forest LTER site, Petersham, Massachusetts, United States - Inc-BW-H-32-O ... | reverse complement strand
ATTGCGATTGCTCTGCGGCGGTGATCTTCAAACGCGTATGCAGATCGGTGATCCGTTGCTCTGCCGCCTCCGCCATAGTCTCGCCCGACGTGCGGCTGGCCGCGGTCCGCGCGTGCGACCTTGCCGGATGATGCGTCGCGGTCGTCGCCGCCGGCGCGGTGGTGGCCGCGCTGCCGGACGCCGCCGTGCCAGGGGTGCTGCTCGCGGCGGGGCTACTCGTGGCTGGGGCGGGCGTGGTCTGGGCGAAAGCCGTCACACTGACCGCACCGGCCAGAATGGTCGTCAGCGCAAGTGTGGGAGCGGCACGGGCAAGCAGCAAGGCTTTCATAACTGTTCTCCGAATCATGGTAGGGAAGGGCGCGGGGATTGCTCGCGTTTCCGCGCGGCGCCTGGATCGGGGCGAATTGTGGCGGCTTTGGTCCGACTCTCCGGAAAATGGTCGCCCGCGACTTCGGCGCGGATCACGTTGAAGCGGCAGCGCGGCAGTGTCAACGATCCAATGCCGGATTTGTTAACTCACGTTGCGGTGGTAACTGTAACGGTAACCGGGGTGGTCGTAACTGTAACAGTAACAGGGCGTTTCCATATCACTTTTACCTTGGTTCTGTAGCACGAGAGAATGTGACATTCCTCTCGTTTTCGCGCGTTGCTTACGTATCGATCGTCCGTGCATTCTAGATAAGATTACAGTTCCGGAAGGGAGTGTCGGATGTCTGGATCGACTTGGACGTGGCTCGGCAACACCACGGCGTGGGCGGTTGCATCAAACTGGTCACTAACACAGGGCGACACAGGAAACCCAAATAACTATCCCGCTCCCGGCGACACGGCGCTGCTCAACAGCGGGACCGTGCAGCCCCTGGTGATCACGGGCGCGCAAACGAGCGACAATTCAATCGACCTGTCCGGCGGCGCGGTTCTCGACTTTTCGAACGGCAGCACGCTGGACGGCGGTTCTGCGGTGAACAGCTCGGACGGCACGGTTGACGTCAGTGGCGTCTTCACCCTCCTCGGCTCCCTCGGCGTCGTGGACGCTACCGCCACTCTCACGGTGGCGATCGATGGCACGCTGGTTTCCAACGGTACGTCGAACGATATCGGTATTAATGACGGGCAGGCGGGGGCGTTGAACAGCGGGACCTTGGTGATAACCGGCGGGACCGTCGAGGCGGAGGGTATCCACATCAATGACGGCATCGCGATCGTCAGTACTGCGCTTGATGCCAGCGACGAAGTCTCGATAACTGGCGGTAGCGTCGAGGTCGATCTGACGACGGCGGGGGCGCCGGCGCTGCAGTTCGTGGCTGCGACAGTGGGCAGCACGATCAAGCTCGACGATCCGACTTTCTTCGAAGACGGCTCCCTCCAGGGATTTGCCACCGGCGCCACGCTCGACATTGGCGCGAACGTCATAGGGACAATCATCTATAGTGGCGACCTGGGAGGCTACGCCGACCTGACTGTCGAGAATTCCAGCGGCAGCACCCTGCTTTCAGCCGTCATCAGCGGTGGCGATGAGTCGGCGTTCCAGGCCGGGACGTTCACCGTGGGCGCATCCGGCGGGACCGCCGGCAGCTTCCAGGTGACGCAGGGGTCGGGCGACACGCTGATCACCGAGGCAGGTGCGACATCGCCCGGCCCCGTCGTCAACGCAGGCGGCAGCGTAAGCTATACCGCCGGCGGCACGCCCGCGGCACTCGATTCCGGCCTGGCTGTCAGCGATTCGGAAGCCACGACGCTGACCGGTGCGACGGTCGTCATCAGCTCCGGCTTCCTTGCGGGCGACATTTTGGCGGCGGCCGCGTCCGAACCCGACATATCGGTCAGCTACAATTCGGGTACTCTCACGCTTACGGGAACGGACACCCTGGCCGACTACCAGGCGGTGCTCGACTCCATCACCTATGCATCCTCCGCCGCCGACCCAACCAGTGGTGGCGCCGATGACGGCCGCGGCATCTCATGGATCGTCAACGACGGGACAAACACGGGCACGGGCAGCAGCAGCCTGTCGGTCAGCACACCGGCGACCGGACCGTTGGTTACCGCCGGCGGCAGCGCGAGCTACAACGCCGGCAGCTCGCCAGCGACGCTCGATGCCGGGTTGACGATCAGCGATGCGGAATCGCCGACCTTGGATAGTGCCACGGTCGCCATAACCTCGGGCTTCCTGGCCGGCGACACGCTGAGCGTTGCCTCTGCGGACGGCATTTCCGCCAGTTATGACGCAAGCAGCGGCACACTTACCCTGTCTGGCGCAGCAAGCCTGTCCGACTACCAGACCGTGCTCGACTCCGTCACCTATTCATCCTCCGCCGGCGACCCGACCGATGCCGGCACGGATTTCAGCCGGACCATCGGCTGGGTCGTCAACGACGGGACAGCCAGCAGCACGGCCAGCACCAGCAGCCTGACGGTCAGTGCAAGCGTAGGCACTGCATCCAATGCGGGCATACTGTTTCAGAACACTAGCGGCCAGATGGACGAGTGGCAGTTGACCGGCACTGTCATCAGTTCAGCCGGCTACCTCGGGCCGGACCCGGGCTCGAGCTGGTTTGCAATGGCCTCCGGAGGATTCTTCGCCGGCGACTCCTCCGATATCGCCTACCAGAATGAAGATGGCCAGGTTGCACTGTGGCAAGTGAGTGGCGGCACTGTCGAAGCCGGGTACATTTTGAGCGCCGATCCTGGTAGCTCCTGGCATATCGCCGGGTCGGGCGATTTCTACGGCGACGGCAAGTCCGACCTGCTATGGCAGAATACCAGCGGTCAGGTTGCGGTGTGGGAGATGACCGGCACCACCATCAGCCAGTGGAGCTACGTCGCGAGCCCGGGTCCCAGTTGGAATGTGGAGGGCACCGGCAACTTCTACGGCGACGGCAACACCGACATCCTGCTACAAAATGATAATGGTGCCGTTGCTGTCTGGGATATCGCGAACGGCACGTCGATCGTGAATGCAGGGACTATTGCGGATCCCGGCCCGTCCTGGCGTGTCGAGGGCACCGGCGACTTCTACAGCGATGGCAACACCGACGTCCTGCTGCAGAACAGCGACGGCGCGGTCGCCATCTGGGATGTCGCAAACGGAACCACGATTACCCAGGCCAGCGTTATCGCAAATCCAGGGCCGACCTGGCATGTCGTCGGCGCGGGCGAGTTCACCGGCGGCAACACCCCGGACATCCTGCTGCAGAATGAGAACGGGTCGGTGGCGGTCTGGGAGGTAAACGACGGCACGATCGCAGCGGCTTCGGTCCTGGCCAATCCTGGCACATCATGGTCGGTTACCGGCAGCGACACCATGCGGTTCATCTACAGCGGCTCGGCAGGAGAGACGCTGGCGGCGACACCGACGACGCCGGAGGAGTTCGTGTTCACCAGCGCCGCGGCGGGCGAGCACACGATTACCGGTTTCACCCCGATGCTGGACACAATCGAGCTGAACGGTGGTCAGTTCTCAAGCTTCGCGGCGGTGGAGGCTGCCACAAGCGCGACCCAGGCAGGCGCCATGATCAACCTGGAGAATGGCGCCTCGCTGTTGCTGGCAGGGGTAGAGCCTGGCTCTCTCAATGCCAATAATTTCGCGCTGACGTGATGTACCAGCGCACACGGGACCGAGCGTGATGTAGCAGGTCGTGCGAACACCAACCGAAGTGGGTCATGGCCGGCGAAGGCCGGCCAACCATCCGCGGATACTTCCACAACGTCAGGATACCATATACATTTACGGTGAGTCGTCCTGATCGGAGCTATGTTCTTGAACCAGATGGCATTTCGCTTTCCGCAGCCTGGCACCGTCATGCGCTTCGACGGTGAGCGTTATGTTTCGGGTTTTCTTGGTGAACCCTCCTGGGGCGACATTCAAAGCGAACATTATCATAGGTACCTGTTTGCCCTGCAATTCTGTGCAGGGAAGGACGTAATAGATATTGCCAGCGGCGAGGGATACGGCAGTTGCTGCCTTTCACAGGTAGCCAAAAGTGTCATTGCCGTCGATGCCAGTGTCGAAGCCGTGCATAGCGCGAGCCGCAACTACCAGAACGATCGCGTTTCTTTTATCGTCGGCAAGGCACAAGAAATACCTGTCATCGACTCATCGGCCGATGTGATCGTGAGTTTCGAAACGTTGGAGCACTTCGAGGAACACGAAGCGTTCGCGGCCGAGGTGAAGCGCCTGCTGCGGCCGTCTGGGATCCTGGTGATTTCCTCGCCCAACCGTGCCATCTACACTGATCAGGCTGGCCGGCTGAACGAGTGGCATCGGCGCGAACTTTACCGCAGCGAATTCACGAAATATCTCTCTGACAACTTCGCCCACGTTCAGATGTTCGCCCAGCGTCCTCTGGCGGGATCAGTCATCGCGGGCGATGAAGGGCGATGCGAGGGCCGGCCGGAGGGCTTCATTCTCCAAAAGGATGGCATCTTCAACCGCACAGAGGGCGTGCCGTACCCACCCTTCTTCGTTGCCGTCGCATCTGATGCCGAGCTTCCGGAAGTGCGACCCAGTGTTTTGCAGAACCCGGCTCTCCTATCGCACGTCAGTGCACAGGCGGCAGAGGCCGCGGCGCAACGTGACGCTGCGATTGCGGCACGTCACGCTGCTCTGGCATCGCTGGCAGAGGTTCGGCAGCAATACGAGGAACTCGTGGCCGAGACGCGGACTCTGCGCGACAATCTGCTAAACGTAACGGAATCCACGACTTGGAAAGTTACCTTTCCCCTGCGGCAACTTGCCTCTGCTTTGCCGGCGAATGTGCGCACCGCGCTGCGCTCCGCAGCCCGGACAGGTTGGTCGCTGGCCCACCTTCACCGCCGTCGCGACCGGAAAGCAACACATTGACCTGCCCCGGGGGCCGGCTATGGCTGCCCGGAACCACGTAAGCTCAGCAGAGCAAGTGGCTCATCGTGATACCAATAAAGCGCGAGAGTTGGCGCTCAGCCAAGCCAGGCGCCTCACGAACCAGGGCGCAAGAGACTGACCTGGCTTATTCGCTGCGCTCGTCCGGTGAGTGTTTGCCGGTCAGTTGCCGCAAGGCGCGAATCGGAGCAGCGAGGCGCCACCATGTGGTAGCCCCCTTGATGGCAAGCACGTGCTCCTTCACAACCTGGACCTGCGCCTCCACCGCCTGGACCTGCTCCTCCACCGCCTGGACCTGCTTCTCCACAGCCTGGACCTGCTTCTCCACAGCCTGAACGTGCTCCTCCACAGCCTGGTTGAGCCCCTCGAGTGCAGAGATCTTCCGCTGGAGTGTATCAATGTCGCCATTGCGTGCCCGGAGTAATGACCGCAGTCGGACCGCCTCATCGTTTACTGCGGCTAATGCGCCATATTCAGGTTCGGATAGTTCAGACACTTCCAGAAGCGCTTTTGGATAGTCCACAATCATCCGCAACTGCTCGTCTGACTTGCACCATTCCATCGGTGCGATATAAGTGTTAGTGCGGTCGCAAATCACAAACGGCCGTGCCTGCCTGAATCTCAGGGCCATGGCCAGCATGGGCTCCGTCCGAGCCTGATGCAGATTCGCATGAGTTTCAATGGAGCGGAACGCAAAGTAGCTGCAGATTTTCGGCGACAGGAACGCGGCAGCTTCAGTAAACGTGCTGAATGGCGCTGCGATATGCGCGGCGCCGAGAAGGCTTCGCAGATCATCCGCTGGGCTTCCACTCAAATCGATTGGCGTGAGGCCGTTGTCGTGCAGATACTTCTCAACCGCACCGACAGCCGGATTGCGCCTATCTTCATAAACCAATGCAGCGCTCTTGACGCCCAGGTGCGTTTGGGCAAATTCAAAAGCTGCAAGGTAGAATGACGCCGGCGGCTGCACGTACCGGGCGCTGGCGGGAGGGTCGTCGAAGATGTCACCGGAGCGGAAATTCAGCACCATCAACGACCCATCGAGAGTCGGTGCCTGGCTCAGGTGGTCTGCGAACAGCGGCCGGATATAGCATTGGATCGTCTCCTCGAGGAAATGAGACTGAACGGCTTGCAGACAACTCTCGAAGGCAAAGCTGTTAAAGAAACCACCAACGAGCGTTGGAACCGGTGGCCCGTCGAATGGACCAAAGCTGTATGTGATTCCGCCCACCTGAATCGCTGTCTCGCTCGGACCGAGGTCGAACGGGAAGACCTCTATTTGATCGCAGCCAATCGCCCGGGCGAGTATGGTTGCATGCAGAATGCTGATAAAGATGTTGCCGAACCGGAATCCCTCCCCGGTGATCCGGATACGCGACGCGGCGCCGGTGAAATCATCGGTGGCGTTCTCGATCCAATAACGGTCATCCGGGCCGGCCATCCGGTCGGCAGAAAACCCATGCCGCTGCATGAACCGGACGGTGGCTTCGCTGGCGTGCTGACGATTTGACATTGGCTGCGCTGACAAAAATTATCCGGGTTGTATAGCGGCAGGGAGAGGATTCTGCCAACCTTCCCCCGTTGTAACGATTGATGGTCCGCCAGAAGTTCGGCATGGCCGGCGGCCGGAGGCGGCCATTCCGCGGCGTATCCGTCGCAACGCCAAACCCTGCAAAGTGGGGATCAGCCGTCGATCTTTGCCATGTACGCGATTGCGTCCGGGTAATCCACGGTCGCAATGGAAACCGATGCAAAGCCTGCCTGAATGACAAATGCCCAGGCGTCAGCACCAAATTCAGACGCGACCACATAGTCGTCTCTCGCGGTCCCGGGAAAGCCGTGGTAACTCTTCGGCAGTCCTGCGCGCGTGCGGCTCAGGCGCCCGACGATCGTCGGGACCGTGAAGCAAAGCGCCCCGCCAGGCTTCAATACGCGCCGGCACTCGGCCAATGCATGGACGGGATTGGCCACATGTTCCAAAGTATCCGAGTGAATAACCAGATCAAATGTGTTATTACGGTACGGTAAGGCGTGGATGTCCACTTCGGGATATCTGGCCAACACGTGACCTGTTATGCGCCGGAGGATCGTGCCAAGGTTGCCAGCCTCATTCACTTCAAGAACGTCGAGGTACTGCGCCCTTGGCATACTGACAAATTCCCGCAATGTGCCAGATGTGTTCACCGCGGCGCGAATTGCATTGGCGAGCGCAATGATGCGCAGATTGGCTCCGCATGACGTGCAGGCCGTCCCCTGCTGGCGGTTGACGTAGGCGACCTCATGGGGGCTAAGCTGCCACTCAGCGATCAGGGCATCCCACAGAACAGGATTGTGGACAAACGATTCACCACCACAAACTGTGCATCTCGCCATTCGCAGTTCCTCAGACACCCATCGGCCGCAGCATACGGTTCAGGATAACGCCGATGCCTATAGCACCGCAGCAGCGTTGCGTTGTCATGGATTGAACCTCTCAGGTATGTGTCTAGAACCCCGCCCGCATGTATTGCGACGGCACCTCCGGCTTCACCCCCAACGCCTTCGCCGCGCGCAGCGGCCAGGCCGGGTCGGCCAGCATCGCACGCGCCACCAGCACCACGTCGGCGCGGCCATTGGCCAGGATCTCGGCCGCATGCGTCGGCTCGGTGATCAGCCCCACCGCACCGCTGGCGATGCCGGCGCCGTGCTTCACCGCCTCGGCGAACGGCACCTGGTAGCCGGGATGCAGCGACGGAATGTGCTGAGCAAGCGATACGCCGCCCGACGAACAATCGATCAGGTCCACGTCCCCGCGCGCGGCAAGCCGGCGGCATAGCGCAACGGTGTCGTCGATGGTCAGGCCGCCCGGCGCCCAATCCGTGCATGACACGCGCACCCATAACGGCAGGCCGGCCGGCCATTCGCTGCGCACTGCGTCGATCGTCTCCATCAGGAATCGGCTGCGGCCCTCTGCATCGCCACCATACTCGTCGTTGCGGCGGTTGGAAATCGGCGACAGGAAACTGTGCAGCAGGTAGCCGTGCGCGGCGTGCAGTTCCAGCACCCGGACGCCGGCCTCGCGCGCCAGCCGCGCGGCATGTGCGAACTGGCCGGCGATGTCGGCGATCTCGCCGGTGCTCAGCGCGTGCGGGTCGGTGGCGCCGGCGACCATCGGAATGGCGCTCGGTGCCAGCGGCACCCAGCCCCTATCCCCCGGGGCGCTATCCCCAGGGACGCTATCCCCAGGGACGCCATAGCCGGGCGCGATCGGCGCGCCGCCGTCCCACGGGCGTTGCACCGACGCCTTGCGCCCGGCATGCGCAAGCTGCACGCCCGGCACCGCGCCGCCGCGCTCGATGATCGCCACCAGCCGGCGCAACAGCGCCTGGTGCTGCGCGTTCCACAGGCCCAGGCAGTGATGCGTGATGCGGCCCACCGCCGAGACATGCGACGCCTCGGTGAACACGATCCCGGCACCGCCCATGGCGCGAGCCCCCAGGTGCTGGACATGCCAGTCGTCCCCCAGGCCATCGATGGCGCTGTACTGGCACATCGGCGAGACGACGATCCGGTTGCGGGCGGTGACCGAGCGGAAGCTGATCGGCTGGAACAGCAAAGGCGTGTGCGGCATGCGCAGGCGATCCTTATCGGTTGCATGGCGGTGGTGCCGGCGACGCCAGCCATCGTCAGTGCGGACAGCATAGCGGCGCTGACCCGGACCGAACAACGCGCTACGCTGCCCCGATGACCGGCGCATCCCCCCCGCAACGCACGCTGCACATCCTGTCGATCCAGTCCTGGGTCGCCTACGGCCATGTCGGCAACGCCAGCGCGGTGTTCCCGCTGCAACGCCTGGGCGCCGAGGTGTGGACGATCAACACCGTGCAGTTCTCCAACCACACCGGCTACGGCGACTGGACGGGACAGGTCTATACCGGCGCCCAGGTGCGCGACCTGGTGGACGGCATCGCCGCGCGCGACGTGCTGCGGCACTGCGACGCGGTGCTGTCCGGCTACATGGGCGACGCGGCGATCGGCGAGGCGATCCTGCACGCGGTGGCGCGGGTCCGTGCAGAAAACCCGGCCGCGGTGTATTGCTGCGACCCGGTCATCGGCGATGTCGAAGAAGGCGTTTACGTCCGCCCCGGCATCGAGGCCTTCCTGCGCGACCATGCCCTGCCGCAGGCCGACATCGCCACGCCCAACCGATTCGAGCTGGAGCGGCTGACCGGCGTCGCCTGCACCACACTGGCCGAGGCAAAGCACGCAATGCACACGCTGGCCGCCACGCTGCGGCCGGAGGGGCCAGGCTGCGTGCTGCTGACCAGCCTGGATACCCGGGAAACTCCGGGCGACCACCTCGATCTCCTGGTAGGCGAGGGGGGAAAATTCCACCTGTTGCGCACGCCGCGCCTGCCGGTCGCGGTGAACGGCGCCGGTGACGCGATCGCTGCGCTGTTCCTGTTCCATCGGCTGCGGACCGGCAGTGCCGTGGCGGCGCTGGAGGCAGCCGGATCCGCGGTGTATGGCTTGCTGAAACGCACCGCGGACGCGGGCTCGCGCGAGATCCTGACGGTCGCGGCGCAACAGGAATTCGTCGAGCCCACCACGTGGTTTACCGCGTCGCGGTGCTGACATGGCATTGCTCACCTCCGCCGGCGTGATCGTTACCGACGGGCGGCGCCTGTTGCTCGGCCACGCCACACACTCGCCGCGCTGGGACATTCCGAAGGGCATTGCCGAACCGGGCGAAAGCTTCGTCGCGGCGGCGGTGCGCGAGCTGGAGGAGGAGACCGGACTGGTGGTGCCGGCCGAGGCACTGCGCGATCTCGGTTTGCATGCGTATCGGCCGGACAAGGACCTGGCGCTGTTCGTCTGGACGCCGGCGGAGATGCCGCGACCCGACCAATTGGTCTGCCGCTCGATGTTCTCGCTGCGCAACGGCGCGATGGTGCCGGAGTTCGACAAGTTCGGGATTTTCGCCTGGGACGCGGCGCTCGGGAAGGTCGGGAAGAACCTGGCTCGGCTGCTGACGGCGCTGCGTGGCGAGGTTGGCATCACAGCGTGAGCAAAACCTCCGCCGCGGGGAGGCTCGTGTAGTGATCCTGACGCTTCGATGCCGCTTCTGCCACACTTGAAAAGCCGCCGCGATACGCCAGTCCGCAAGCAGATTCACCACGAAGGCAAAAAGTGTCAGTTCTTTGTGCCTTCGTGCCTTTGTGGTGAATCTGCTTGCGGACTGACAGCGGCC
>Ga0210386_10005691_pt1 | contig 10092 bp, 9 predicted proteins | sample IncBWH32OmetaG_FD_160091 | JGI IMG/M metagenome (GOLD analysis project Ga0210386, IMG submission 160091) | Forest soil microbial communities from Barre Woods Harvard Forest LTER site, Petersham, Massachusetts, United States - Inc-BW-H-32-O ... | reverse complement strand
CTTTCCCTCGAGAAAGCTTATGATATCGCCGTGTGGCGGCCACACGAATATTCCGCCCAGGACCAGGATGAGAAACCCGAGCGGAATTCCGAGCCAAGCCCAACGCAGGGCCGGGAGATAGGTGATCGCTGCACCAGCCAGAAACTCCAGAATGATCGGGTTGCCAAGAAATTGGAATGGCGGACCCAACGGCCTCAGTGCAAACGCGCCCAAATACAATGTCAGCAGCAACCACAGCAAGCGACGATCGATGAGCACCAACGCCGCGGCCGCATAAAACAAGATTTCGAAACTCAGGGTCCATGCCACTGGCAGCACTGACAATGACATCCTGTCGGTCGCCGGCCAAAGCGCAGTGGCAAGCAGCTCACGCCATCCGATTCCGCGGCTGGCGGCCGACAACAGACTCGGGATGCACCACAAATAATAAAGCGGCAGGATCCGTATGATGCGGCCCCTGATGAAGGCGGACGGAGTGTGCGTGGGCGCGGAGCGCGCGATGATTGCGCCGGAAATCACAAAAAAAATATCCACGCCCGCACGGCCAAAGATACCGAATCCGTACCCGAAAATCCCGCTGCTTCCGGTGCTTTCGAACGCTGTCTGAGCCGCGTGCATGTGCAGGACCATGAGCGCGGCGACGAACCTCAATCCCTGCAAGGAGTAGATTCGCTGGTCTTGAGCGGTCTGCATAAGGGGCTACCGGGCAGACGTATCTTCTGAATTGCGCGGTTTGACGACATAACGCGGGCGGCCACGCGTCTGATCGTAGATTCTGCCGATATACTCGCCAATGATGCCCAGCGTCACTAGCTGCGATGCACCGAGAAACAGCAGTACGACCATCAGTGAGGTCCAGCCTTCCACGGTCCGCCCGGCGAGCAGCTGGTCGAAAATATAAGTAAGGTAAACAAGGGATAGCAACGCCGACAGGCAGCCGATGTAAAAGGCGAGCCGCAGCGGCTTTACCGAGAACGCCGTGATGGCGTCGACCGCCATCGAGATCATCTTGCGCCATGTGTAGCTGCTTGATCCACCGGCGCGCGCGGCGGCTGTGTAGTGCAGCGAGACAGTGGGGAAGCCGAGCCAGCTGACCATGCCTCTCAGGAACGGGCGATGGTCCCCAAGGCGCAGCAAAGCATCCAGGGCGGAGCGGTCGAGCAGTTGGAAATCCGCCGCGCCGGGCGTAACCGGCGTGTCCGAGAGCAAATTCATCAGCCGATAGAAATTGCGCGACATGACGCGCTTGGTGAAGCTCGCATCGACGGTCTCGTCTCTCACCATCTGCACAACTTCATATCCATCGCGCCAGGCCAGGACCATTCGCGGAATAAGTTCCGGCGGATGTTGCAGGTCGCAGTCCAAAGTGATTACGGCGTCCCCGGTCGCCGCCTGGAGTCCTGCGATCAGCGCGGCCTGGTGTCCGAAATTGCGGGTAAACGAGACTAGCCGGACACCGACGGCTGCGAGTCTCAAAACGCGCTCCGCGGTTGCGTCACGCGATCCATCATCCACGAAAATCACTTCCAGGCCGAGGTCGAGATCCTTCACCGCCGAGCTGACGGCGGCATGCATTGCCGCCACGTTGGCCTCCTCATTGTGCGCCGGAATGACCACGCTGAGCCGCTTTTGGGTCATGGCCGACTCCAGTCTTTTTCCACGGTAAGGGCGATACAACCCAAAAAGATCAGCAGAATGCCGGCAATCTTGAGCGCGCCCAACCTCTCTCCGAGCAGCATCGTCGCTCCCGTTGTGGAGAATGCCAGTGTGAGGCCAATGGAAATTGGATAGGCCGTGGACAATGGCATGCGAGCCAGGATGCGGATCCACATCAGGAAGCTGGCGATGTAAAGACCAAGGCCAGCAGCGAGCAGCAAGGTATCCGGGGTAAATGCCAGGAAACTCCCGCCGGCCTTTTCAATCCGGCCGAGTGAGCGCTTGAGCATCAGAAGCGCCGTCGAGCTTGTCGCGACGTAAGCGATAAAAAGTGCAAAATTGGCGGCGAATTTGGGCATCACAACATTCCTCCAATACGGCGCCGTGGCGGTGAAGCAGCCAGATGTGGACAGATTGGCGGTGAAACTTCGATCTCTGTCATCTTCTGTCCGTCCAAGCGAGCGCGGCCAGGACCTGTCCTTTCCCAGGGATGTCGCTGCAGACTACCAAGCCGGCACTGGCGCGACAGACGCTGCTTGTGGCAGCGAGCTGCCGCATCCGTGCATAGCCGGGATATTCATCCAAAAAGACGGACAGTTGCCGCGCCCCAGGTTGGGGCATTCCGTCAATTCGCCGTTCCGCGGCGCAATCGGCGGTGTAGCGGGACGCATAGACCGAGTTTATCGGCCGGTCGGCGAGTGCTGCCAGAAGCTGCAGTTGTACGGTTACTTCGTCGTTCCATCCGATTTGACGCCTGAGGCAGAACCATTGCGGCAAGACGCGAACGCTCTCGTATTGCGGGATAGCGGCCTGCCAGGCGGCCAGATCGATGTGCGGCTTTTCCGGAGCGTGGGTAATTGTTGCAAGCGCCTGCCGCAGCGGAGTTGTGTCGATCCACTGTAGCGGTATGGCCAGGCACAACAACAGCGCGCCGCGGCAACCGTAAAGGGGTATGGGGGCTGCTATCGTCAGGGCTGCGAGGCAATACATCACGGGCCAGAAGAACCGCCCCGTTGAGCGGAATATCCCGGCAAACTGCATGACGGGCCCCGGCATTTGAATATGGAGCAGCTGGACGGGACCGAGATAAACGGTGTTCGAGAGGGCAAAAATCGTGAATCCCAGAAAAAGCGCAGTTATCCAGGGATGCCGAGGAATGCGCGAACCCAATGCGCGCGCCTGCTGTGGCAACGTCATGATCAGAAGCACCAACAGGCCGGCGCCGAGATAGCTGAAACCTTCGTATTGTCCACCGGTGCCGTCGGCCATGACGTTGCGCAAGGATGCAATGAGGCCGCTCCGCTGCGGGTAGAAAGGGGACAGGAGGTTCATGGAAAAAATCCCCACTCCCCCCGCTTCCAGAGCGCCGCGCGATTGTAGATAGCCGGACAGGGCGATTAAGGCGCCCATCGTGGCCGCAAGCCCAGCCGATACCGTGAGCGCGGCCTTGCCATTTAGCGCCCGATTGCTGCAGGACTGTCCGATGGTCACGAGCACGATTGCGCCCACCATTGGAAATAGATAGGTGTGGGTCCACAACGCCAGCCACATCAGGCCCGCGCCTTTCACGAACAGCCGCCAAGGTCGATCGCATCGGTTGTTCCTCAGATAAAAAATCAGCGCGAGGGGGATTTCGAACTGCGCCATCATGGACATGTGGCCCCAGCGCGCCAGCAACGCCGGCATGCAGAGGCCTGCCGTGGTGGCCATTGCGGCGGCGGCAAGATTGCGCTGGCCCAGATTCGCAACCAACGAAGTTAGCGTCGCGGCCGATGCCATGAAACAGAAAGCTGTCCAGAGTCCATACAGGTTGACCGTCTCTCCGGTGAGGCGGAACACCAGCCTTCCCGCAAGCACAACCCAGGGAATGCTGTCGGTGAAGATGATGTTCATGCCCGCGGGAGCGCCCAACTTGGCGACATGGAACAGCGGCCATTGCCAGCTGTCGCGCTGGAAGTAGGCATAGCCGCTGAGGGCGGCGGAAATATCGTACAAGCTGCGTCCGACAAGACCCCGCGGATTGATCCAGAAGGCCGAGGTCCCCAAAAGAAAGCCGGTGTCGAACTCAATCAGGCAGAAGATGAAGGCGGCGATCAGGCTCGCCGCCAGAAGCAGCATTTGCGGGCGATCTTCCGCCAGCAGTTTGCAAACCTTGTCCAGCGCGGCCGTGGAATTTTGCCGCAAGCAGGTGATGCCTTTTGCCACGTTCACCGTCATGCGGCGGCCTCCCTAGCTGATCCGGCGCAATTCATATGCCGGATCACGACAGCCAACATGGCGAGAGACACAAGCGGACCGAACTGAATGCGCGATGGCACAAATGTCAAAATGGCCGGCATCAGCCAGGCACACAGGATCACGGCTTTTTCGGCAATGCCGAGCCTCGCCAAGGACATCAAGGCAGCGGCCGGCAGGACAAGGAGCACCATGTCATAGCCGCGCAGATAAGGAGTAACCAGGACTGTGGCGGTCGCCAGCGTGGCCAGCCGAAGCGCAGCACTTCCGGTTTTCAACCACGTCCAAACGACGAGTATCGATGCAAGCGCCGCGACGGTCCAGTGACAGAAGGTGCTGGACATTTCGCTCATTCCAAGGGTTCTGGCGAGAATCATCACGCTGGGTATGCCGCGCCAGTCCGATGAACTCGACGAAAACACCGTGGAGGCGTGAGTGATCCTTTGCAGGAAGGCAAGCCATGGACCGGTGCTCAGTACCATTGCGGACAACAGCATCAGCGCAGCCTGGGAGACGATGGCGGCGGCGAGGGCGCGAAACTCCTTTCCCGCCAGCAACGCCAGCGGGATCAGTACGGCAAATTGGGGTTTGTAGGCCATCATGCCCAGGAGGATGCCGGCGATGATCGGGCGGGAGCCCAGCAGGAGGACGCCTGTACCCATGAGGACGGCGCTGAGAATTCCATTTTGGCCGACGAACAGGTTGACGGCCGCGCCGGGAGCCAGCAGCAAGAATCCGAATTCCAAGGGATCGTCAACCAGGCGCCGCGTCAACAGCGCATAACAGCCATAGAGCACACAGGACCAGATGAGCCAAGCGACCGCGTAGGGAAGGACGCCGAACGGCATGAGCATCAACTGGAAGGTTGGCGGATAATTCCAGGGGAGCCTGAGCCGGCTGCCCGGGAAGGCCGCGTGTTGTGCCGCCAGCATTTTGCCATCGTCATAGGCATCGGCCGCATGACCTGTGGCGGCCATCTGGCCAACCTGGTGGAAGACGGTGAAATCGTAAAAAAGCGGCGCGCCGCCAAGGCCGACACGGTTGTGCATGTTGGTGGCGGCAGTGACGACGAAGAGAATATAGACGCCCACGGTCAACGCCGCGAAGGCGATGAACAGCAGGTGGCGCGACCCGCCATTGGGAAGGGAGAATGATGCGAAGTTCTGTTTCAACGTCCAGACCAATGGCGCCATACCCATGCGATTGTGGATTCAGGGCAGCCCCGAAGCGGGCGAACTGTAACCCCTAAAAATGCACCGATGGTTAAGCAGTCAGAAACTCTTTCGCAGGGGCCGCTCGCGCTGGCCGGAATAACTTCAGCAGCGGCTTTTCCAGACCTTCATGAACGAGTACGGCGATCAACCAGCAGAACACGATAGCCAAGGGTACGGCGACTATTGGCGAAGCGACGCCGCGGACCAAGACCAGGAGAATCAGGATAAAATCATGCACCAGATAGGCGGAATAGGAAGCGTCGCCCAGATAAGACAGGCCATTCCATAGCCTGCTGGTTAGCCGTATCTGGGCGGCGAAGTAGACCAGCAAAAATGCGGGCGTGCCCCACATGAATACGCGGAGCCACACGGCATCGCCCGAATAGACCGGTTGATAGGCGCCGGCTTCGTAATCCGTAACTATGATCATGATGGCCCAAGCGAACGCGCAGCCAGCCGAAAGTAATGCCAGGACGCGGGACTTCGGCAGTATCGCAATCAGGCAACCGCCGAAAAACTCCAGGATCAGCGGGTTGCCGGCGAATTGCAGAAACGGCCCCCCGATAAACTCCCTGCCTGCCGCCATCGCCAGATAAAGCAGGAATGCGAGAGGCATCAACAGTTTCGGCCTGAGCAAGGTGAAAGCGAAACAGACGTAAAACAGTATCTCAAAGCACAGGGTCCAACCCGTTGTTATGTAGGGCGGGTATCCGAGGGTCGGAACAAACAGGAATGCCGGCAGCATCCTGTGCGCGTCGAATTTGCCAGTCTCGAATTGAAGAACCATCATCACCGCCGTGAGGAGCCAGTAGAGAGGCACCACGCGCGCGAACCGGCGGCCAAGAAAATCGAGGGGCGTTTTTCCGCGAGATACCGAGGTGATGATGAAGCCGCTGAGGACGAAAAACATGTCAACGCCCGCCGGACCAAACTCGGCAATCAACCCAAAGTGCACTGGGTAGGTTCTGCCCAAGATCTCCCAGGCATGAAGCAGGATCACGCCGGTGGCGGCGACGAAACGAAGAACCTGCAGGGAAACAATTCGCTCCCGCGCCAATGAGGCAACCTGGGCCGGGGCATCCTGCGCCTCGCCAGACACGAAAGTCCCCTGTCAAAACAAATGCCGCGCGCAGACCGAGTCGCGCAAGACATCATAACGTGAATGCCGCCTTGCGAAGAATCGCACCATCGGCAATGCTCGGCCGAACGGCTGGGGCGGCATGATGAACGTTTATTTTGAATATGCCTCACGCGGCAGAAACGACTGGTGGCGATATCCCTTAAGTCTTGTTGTTGCCTGCCTGCTGGCGATCCTGTGCCTGACCGTCGCCGAGATCGCTCTGATATTGACAAAGCTGCTCCCGCCGGACTTCGCTACGCAGATCCAGCAGCCCAAGGACGTGTTGCCCTTCTTTCTGGGAATCGCGGTGATCTTTGGTGCCATGACGGCCGGCCTGATTGTCGCCATTCGCCTTATTCATCGCAAACGTCCGGCAGAGGTGATGGGACGCTGGCGATGGGACTACTTTGCCTGGGGCTTTGGCATTTGGATGGTGGTTGAGGCGGTTCTGGAGATGATCGACGCCTTGATCGCGCCGCATGGTTTTTCTGTCTCCGCGTCTGGCGGCACCTGGGCTCTTGCGGCAGCGGCGCTGGTCGGAGTTGCGGTGCAAACATTCAGCGAGGAATTGATTTTTCGCGGTTACCTGACCCAAGGCCTGTACCTGGCCCTTAAGAAACCGCTGCCGGCCGCGATTGCCAGCGGTCTGCTGTTTGGTGCGGTTCATATATCCAACGGCGTCTCGCAATCGATAAACGCGGCGGTGTTCGGCATTGTCTGTGCCATGATCGCCATTCGCACGGGTGGAATCGCACTGACCTGGGGGCTCCATCTGGCCAACAACTACTTCGGCGCCGTGGTCGTCGTGTCTGGCAACGATGTCTTCAGGGGAACTCCGGGCATTTTCACCCAGAACACGCCGCAATTGACCTGGTGGGATTTGGCCCTCGCGGTTCTGGCGCTTGCGGGAATGCTGTGGCTAATATTCAGGCAGCCGTATTTTGCAGCCAAGCCAGACGGTTAGCATTTTCCGATCGCGAATATTTACTATCCGGAGCATAATTGCGGCCTATTCTCCACCTGCCGTTGAGCAAATTATCCGATGCCCTATAATGGGATGTGCGGCTGCTGAGTGATGCGCGCAAATGGGGACCCTGCGAAAAGGTACGAATTCAAAGTTAAGCCTGCTGCGGCAGGCGGGAAGATTTGTCCGCGACCAGCGCGGCAATGTCGCCGCCGCGGTCGGGATTCTGATCATACCGTTGGTCGGTGTCCTCGCGCTCGCGGGGGAGATATCGACCTGGTACACCACCGACAGGACCCTGCAGAACGCCACTGATGCCGCCGCGATCGCGGCCGCCAGGAATAACGATCAGACCAATGACGGCGGCGGCATGGCCAGGTACAAGCGGGAAGCCTTTGCGGTGGCCAACCAGTATGGCTACGTCAATGGCGTCAACAATGTCACGGTCACGGCCTCAACTTCGTCCTGCCCGGGCGGCGCCAACACGGGCTGCTACCAGGTGACGATCTCCAGGCCCGAGCCGGTGTTGCTCAGCCATATTGTGGGATTTATCGGCGATACGACCTTGAATGGCGGGGCCGCCAAGACAATCGCTGCCAAGTCCATTGCCACCACATCCGCGGTCGCGACCGTGTTCTGTATCATAACGCTTGGCGGAGCGGGAATTACTTCGCCCCTTCTGGTCAACGGCGGTCCCAAGACCGACCTGAACGGCTGCAGCACGTTGTCGAATAACGACGCGACCTGCCATGGCCAGCCGATCGGAAACATCGGCTACAGTTACGCCGTCGGTACAAGCGATTGTGCACCTACAGGATTCAACAAGACCCTTGGCGCTCCCATCACCGATCCCTTTGCCAGCCTGAGCAGCCAAATTCCTCCCAACAACTGCCCCAACGCCACGTTGGCCTCAGGTTATCCTCAGGAGGGTTCCGCGGGATTTGCAAAGAACCCAGGTGGCACGATTTCGGGAACGGTCGTGAAGTGCGGGGACCAGGAACTGAGCGCCGATTTGACGCTGACTGCCGGTACACTATACGTGATCGAAAATGGCGCGCTTGACCTGAACGGCTTCACCGTGAACGCCAATGGCGCGACAATTATCTTTACCGGTCCAACCATTACTGGTCTTTCGCCATCGCATTTTCCGGTCGGAAGCGGGACGATGAATCTGACCGCGCCTACGTCGGGGAGTTGGGCGAATGTGGCCATGTACCAGGATCCCGCGCTGCCCTCGGGGACAGGGGTGGACATCAACGAGGCCGGCAACACGCCAACTTGGAATCTCAACGGTGTTGTTGATATGCCCAATTCCAACATCACGATCAGAGGCGCAATAAACAAGGGCGTCACGGATTGCTTTGGCTTGGTGGCGCTGTCGCTCACGATCGATGGCACGGGTTCCATCGCCAACGATGCCGGCTGCGGGCCGATCTCCATTCCCGGCCTCACCGGCGGCAACAATGTCGCGCTGGTCCAATGAGCATCGGGTTTGGAAAAGCGATTGCCAGAACGGTCGTCTGGCTTGGGTCTAGCCGTGGTGCGGCTGCGGCGGGATTCGCAATTCTTTTGCCCTTTCTCATATTGCCAATGCTCAGCGTCGTTGACCTGGGCTATTACGCCTACCAAACCATGCAAGTCGGCAATGCTGCCCTGATCGGCGCGGAAGAAGCGCGCAGCTTCTGCAATTCCCAGACAAAATTGCCGGCGACGGGCACCACTTGTCCCGGATTTCAGGCTTATGAGACAACCGCAATTCACAGTACGTCGCTGGGGTCAGGCGTTTCGCTGGTCGCCGGTTATCCACTCGAGGCCTATTATTGCACCTTGACCACCGGCGCGATGCAGCTGGTGGGGACCTCCGGAACGTTTGGCAGTCCTCCCAGCGGCGCGCCCAGCAGCTGCGACGCGGTCACCAACCATTCCGTTGCCGCTGGCATCGGTCCATCGGATTGGATACAGGTCCAGGTTACCTACACCTATACCTCTGTTTTCCCGGGGATGTCGGTCGCGGCACTTTTGCCAAGCACCATCACCAAAACCAGTTGGTCGAGGCTGCAATAGCGATGACCTGGCTTCGCAAATTTTGTCTGGACCCTGCGGGTGCAAGCGCCGTCGAATTTGCTCTGATCCTGCCTGTGTTCTGCGCCCTGACCATCGGCGCAATCAATCTGTGTCTTGTGGTCTATGCCAATTCACGTCTGCAATATGCCGTGGATGACGCAGCCCGCTGCGAGTCGGTAAAGACGACGATATGCACCAGCAGCGCAACCACGCAGACCCATGCGGCAACAACCTTTGGCTTCGCGGGACTGAGTCCGACCTTTACGGCTTCCCCGGCCGTCTGCGGCAACCAGGTCGTCGGTAGCGTCACCTATCCTCTCAGTGCCGTGATCACGACCATCAGCGTACCGATATCGGCCAGCAGCTGTTTTCCGATACAGGGTTGAGCCCCCTTCGGCCGCTAGCCATTGCGGCTTGGGCCGGAAAATCCGGAACAATCGATGTTATCAAAGCGTAAACCCGGCTCTGCTCTAGTGCCGGCATGGCCAAAGGCACAGACCTGCTGAAAGTCTCGGCGCTCGCGCGGCGATACGCGGGCGGCAATGGCATTTCCAGCGTTTCCCTGTCTGTTCCCGCCGGCTCCGTCACCGGCTTTATCGGCGTCAATGGCGCCGGAAAAAGCACGACCTTGCGCTGTGTCATGGGACTGCTGAAGCCAGATGCCGGCGCGGTCCAGCTGTTCGGCGCGCCAGCCAGTCGATTGTCCCGAGCCCGCATCGGCTTTCTCCCCGAGGAGCGCGGGCTGTTTGCCCATGAGCGGGCGCGTGATGCCATAGCCTTCCATGGCCGCCTCAAAGGCATGAGCCGCAAGAACGCGCTTGGTTCCGCGGACAGGCTGC
>Ga0210386_10005690_pt1 | contig 10092 bp, 7 predicted proteins | sample IncBWH32OmetaG_FD_160091 | JGI IMG/M metagenome (GOLD analysis project Ga0210386, IMG submission 160091) | Forest soil microbial communities from Barre Woods Harvard Forest LTER site, Petersham, Massachusetts, United States - Inc-BW-H-32-O ... | reverse complement strand
GCCGAGCGTCTGCCACCGAGATGCCAGTCCCTCTAACGGCAATATTCGCGCCGCTAGCTCTGATTCCAGCTTGGATTTCACAAACGAAGCCTGATCATCCGTAACAGCGTGAATCTCGGCGCGCCGATGGCCGAGCAGGAGCTGCCAGAACGTCAGAACAGCCACGAGCGAGCTCAAGAAAAAAATGGCCGGCAACAGCAAGCGGTCAACGATTTTCCAGGGCATTACGATTCTCCACGGCATTGGCTTTGAGCTACCTTCACTTCATCGCTGTATGACAGTCAAGCTAAAACGGGGCCGATGACAGGAGCACACTTCTCCCCACTACAACGTGGCATTTACCGAGTCGCCTGGGTGAACTCGACCGAAAGTTGCATTGCACCTGAATGTCCTTCCGGATCCTATGAGTAAACTATTGATTTGACGCTGTTTGGAGAGGGCTATTTGGCCCTCAAGGTTGTGAAACAGTTCACGAATGAAGACGCCAAAAGAGTCGGTTGGGGTACGTACGTGCACACCACAACTCACGTCACGGCTAAGGCTGGGACCCAGCTCTTGACTCTAGCACCGGTTCAGACTATAGGTAGTGCGAAAGAGAAAAAGGCGAATTTTCCAATTCTAAAACGGGTCAGTGCATGAATAACCGCCTAGTCGCGCTGTCCATCGCGATCCTCGGCGCGATGGTCTTTGGACCGTCCGCGCAAGCCCAGAGACACGTCGCGTCTGCTCCTGCCGGGCGACCGGGAGCGGCTGTGGCGCGGCGCGGTAGTGTGAGCACCCGCTTCGTCCGCCAAGGCCAAAGACGCAGATTTTCCTCTGGTTCGGCGTTTGCGCCATACTTCTATTCTGATTACGATTCCGAGCCGGAAACAGTCGACGCGCCTCCCGCCCAGATCATCGAACAGACCGCTGAGCCAGCTTCCGCAGTGCCAGTACCGAATAGAGCCGGGGCGCTGGTGCTCGAGTTGCAAGATGATCATTGGGTGCGAATTACAAACTCCGGTCAGTCGCAGACTGGTGGACAATCCAGTCAGCCGCCGTCGGAGTCCTTAGCGAATCTACCAACCGCGACACCTCGCCGAATTCAACCGGAGGCTCCGAGCGAGCTTCCGCCCGCCGTGCTCGTGTTTCGCGATGGGCATAGGGAAGAAATTCGAAAATACATCATCGAGGGCGCAACCATCTACATCAGCACGAACTCCTGGAGCAACGGTTCGTGGACGCGAAAGATTCAGGTCGTTGAGTTGGACGTTCCGGCGACTTTGGAACTGAATCAGGAACGGGGCGCGAAGTTTAGTCTGCCGTCCGGCCCGAATGAAGTGATGATCCGGCAGTGATTCCGCCCGGCTCATTCGCGGGCGCCGGGTATTCACCGGCGCTGTCGAGTACTAGGCCGCTGACAAGTTTCTGGACCAAGAGGAATGGAGGGAGAAATGGACACCAGAGCGCGACTATTTTTGCTCGTGGCCGGCGTGATCGGCGTTTCATTTGTGGCTCGGCCTGTATCGGCCAATACGGCGACCCTCAAGTGTAATTCCCACCGCGATCAAATCTGGGTCTACGACTCCCTGAATAGCTTTGACGTCGAGGCAAAGCTGAAATGTGGGGAGGACGTCGAAATCGTTGGGCGTGTTACGGACTACGTTAAGATTCGTGCTCAAAATGGAGTAGAGGGCTACGTCCCCGAGACTGCGTTCGCCGACCTGCCACCGGTGGAAATTCGTCCCGACCCGACTCGAGACGTTGGTTTGGTCGCAAAGCAAGTCCAGGCGAAGGAAATCGCCAAGGCTGCGGCGAATACCGCTTTTCCCGTCCCTGTTGATTCGAGCCGCTCGGAAATCGCGCCCGTGTCTGGTTCCGTTACTGCAATGCCAGCGAAGACCACGAGGGAGAGCGAGCCGGCTTCCACTGACTCCGCCGCACCTTTTAGTGCTTTCGCCGAAATGAATCCTCCGCCAACATCTCCAAGGGCCACATCATCGACCGACGCTGCGGAGACACCTTCCGCTCAGCCAACAGTCGCAAATCCATCTTCATCGCCCAACATGTCGATCGTCGATGCGACCGCCGCAAGAATCGTCAATCCGCCTGCTGCTGCGAAGGGTCCGCCGGGTGATTCGGCTGAGATTTCGGATCTACAGCCGCGAAATGAAAGTGCGGGCGTCGCCTGCCAGAAGTATTTTTCCGCATACGGCCTGACGCCTAGCCAAATGAAATGGATTGCCCTGAATCGGAAAAGGCTATTTTCGAACGTTTGCCCCGCTCCCGATCCTTCGAAAGTCGATTTCGTGATTATCTTTACTCATGACGTGGATTTTTTTAACAGCACGATGCCCGAGCCAGTTCACAAGAACAACGGCTTTTCAGACTTCACGCCAATGACGCCCATCGACACTGCGCTCGTGCCTGAATCCGAGGCGGACAAAGCACACCGCGAATACGTGTGGATATTTCAATTCGCGAAGGGCACGTTCGATCCGGCCAGTTTCTCTCCGCACTCGCAATATCAATTCTCGAAGATGGAAACCAGCTCGCTCGGTTCCAAGGGAAGCCTCAAGACCGTCACGGATGCTTTCCAATTTGTGGCGACTGCAAGCCACTGAGATTCATCCGGAAGGTTGCGGGGCTTGGTTCTTCGTTGCTCTGGACCCGCGCGTCCATTGCTAGAGTCCACGCACATTTGTGACTTCATCGTAGTCGTGTCGGACGATGATCGCAGAGAAACCAGTTTCAAATTCTGCCTCTGACTGCGACGTTTCGGCGTGAACACATGGAAGGCCGGCTAACGACGAAAGCTAATTTGCGAGGGGTCCACCTCGTAGCCCTCGTCCTCTACAATTTTCTGGGCAGCTGAGCGAAGAGTCTGCTCGCCTGCGTTCTTCGGTGCGTCGTAATGACGGCGAATCACTTCTTCGCCCGACTCGATTCGAATCAGCCACTTCGACTTGGCCGCATCCCAGGAGACTTCCACGTGGTCTGCACGCATGGCTTCCTCCACAACGCAATCTACACGACATTGTATTGCAGGTTTCCGTTTTTGAAGAGCCTCGGCTCCCGTAACTAAGCCCGTGCATTCTGTTGGAATAGTCGCTCGCTCTATTCAACACTGTTCACAAGGATTTCGATACGCTTGGGTAACTGATCCGACAAGGACAGCACCGGGCCATTTACTTTTGCAACCTTCTTCGTTAGCTTTCTATCCCCGGCCATTCATCAGAGGAAAAAAAGCTTTGATGGGCTGAAGACCCCTGTCAGGTAGGCTCCTCCAAGCGCTATATGATCTCGAGGTGACACATGAGAAGAACGACTGCCGTTGGTGCGGCGGTTTCGCTTCTGCTCGGCGGCGCCCTTTTGACCTGTTATGCAAAACAACTCAACGTCTCGCAAGACGTACAGCAGGGTCCCAAGGTGCAGACATTCAGCGGGAAAATCGTCTCCCAAAACGGCGTGCGGCTGGTTTTGAAAGACGACGATAATAATGTCTGGTACCACTTAGATGACCAACAGAAGGCCAGCCAGCTCTTTGGCAAAGATGTTCTGGTCACCGGCACCTTGGACGGGCTCACAGGCACAATTCGCGTTCAGAGCATCGTGGAAGGCAAACCCCCTGAGAAGCCTCCCGCGAACACCGAGGAGAAGAAACAAAATGGCGAACCGGCCAGAGGCGCAACGGCTCCCCCCGCAAGTCCAGCCCAAGAGCCCGTTGGCAATGTATCGACGCCGCGTTCAAATCCTCAAGTTTCCTCGGGGAGCGAGGCTTTAAATCACACTCAGGGTGAAGTGTCGGTAAGCCCCGTACCGGAAGCAACCTCGACTCTCCTGCTAAGTTTGCCGGAAGAGGCAGTAAGTGCATCGTCTTCCGTTGCGATCCGCTCTCGCCGTTTGATTCCGACACCTCCCGGCTTCAGGCCGCAAGGACAGAACAAGAATTTGCTGGTTGGTCGACTGCTCAGCCGCGGCAATCCTTCCTACCCCCAAGAGGCTGTGCAGCAACGGATTGAAGGAACGGTCCGGTTACACGCCGTGATCGGCAAGGACGGGAAAATCCAAAGCCTCGAACCAATGAGTGGTCCGCCTTTGCTTGTTGAAGCTGCGGAGACTGCTGTTCGTGAGTGGCGCTATGGTCCAACTCTACTGGATGGGCATCCGATTCAAACCCAGGCGGATATCAATCTCGTATTCCGGCTCCCAAGGTAACCGAAGGATTTGCAGTCTGACATGTCTGACATCAGCCCACGACCTCGGGTCGAAAGCGGCCTGCGCTCCCAAAAATAGCAGGCGTTCCGACCAAGACGTCGCCGGATGGCCAGTCCAGCAGCAACTATTTTGGTTCCTTTCCGGCGAGGTTGGCAAAGGGAAGATACGGGACGAAACCGTGGGTTTGCGTGCGCAGGCGATAGACGGACGTGGTGGCAGTGATGTACAGGGTGCCGTAGTCGGGATCGCCCCAGGTTAGATTGGCCGGCTGCTCAGCCAGAACGATAGTGCCGAGATGGCGACCCGCCTTGTCCCAAACCCAGATGCCACGCGGCCCGGTGACAAAGATATTGCCGTTCTTGTCCACTTTCATGCCATCGGGCACTCCGTCGTCCTTGCCACCGGGTTCTTGACCGAAGATTCGGCCAATCGAGACCGTTCCGTCGTCGTCGAAGTCGTACTCACGAATATTGCGCTGCTCGCTGTCGTCCACGTAAAACCTTTTGCCATCAGGCGAGAAAGCAAGGCCGTTGGGTTGCGTGAGTTCCCGAGTGAGCAGAGTCACGGCACCGTTCTGGCCGAGGCGATAGACGCCCTCAAACGGAATTTCCTGCGATTGGCCTCGCGGAAGATCGAGTGTGGGATCCGTGAAATAGAAGGCGCCGTCAGGGCCCAGAACAACATCGTTAGGGCTATTGAAACGCTTACCGTCATATCGATCTGCAAGCACGGTGTACTTAGCATTGGAGCGCGAAATGGCAATGATCGCGCGGAGAACGCTGGCGCAATCGATTAGCCGTCCATCGCGATCGAACGTGTTGCCGTCGGGATCGCCGAGCTCGATGAGGCTGTTCCTCGAACCATCCATCTGTACTTTGTAAATTTTGTTGATGGTCTCGTCGCTGATCCACAAGAAACCACCCGGATCCCACACCGGCCCTTCCGTGAAGCCGAAGGCGGTCGCGACTGTCTCCAACTTTTCGCTGGGCGCAATAAGTTTTGAAAATTCCGGTGTGAGGGGATCGAGAGCGAACGAAGATTTCGACTGGGCGGCGCAGAGGTGGACGATGGCGAGGCTGACCACGGCCAGAACGGCAATCACGAATAACCACCTGCTCAGTTTAGCCATGAGTCCTCGCCGAGGTTTTGGTGTGTTCTTGAGTCTGCAGCAGATTTCGCGACAAGCAATGACCGCGAGGGGTCAACGATTCTCATCTTCATCGTCATGTTTTCCTTGGCGCTGGCGAGAGGACGCTTGATCGACCGCAGCCGTACGCATCAGAAAGCTAACCAGATTGTTGAGCTCGGCAGAGGTAAACCGCTGACCATAGTCAGCTGGCATCAGCGAGAGTGGATCGTAGGTGACGCTCGCCAGCCCCGAGCGTTCGAGCATATGAAACGTGCCGTCGAGCGATTGAAACTGCATCGAAAAATTGTCCTGGTTGCGGATGAAGCCGGTGAGTTTCTGGCCGTCATGCGTGACGATGACTGCGGTGCGAGCGCGCGGATTGAGGTTGTCGTTGGGCTGCGTGATCGCACGCAAGATCTCGGCTGGTTCGCGCGACCTGGCGTAGTCGGTGAGATCCGAAGCAAGGAAGCCTCCTGAGCCGGCTCCCGAGTCGACGATGCTGTGGCATTTTGAGCACGCCGCCTTGCCGAAGAAAAGTAATTTGCCGGCGGTGGGATCGCCGGGCAGCGCCGTGTGCTCTCCTCCGGTACGGCTTTGGAGCGAGCGCAGGTAGGCTCCGACAACTTTGATCTGGTCGTCGCTCAAGACGGGGCCGAAAGCAGGCATGGTGCCCGACGCGGCGCCATCGTGAACGATGCGAAAAAGCTGCTCGTCCGACATACGCTCGAGCTCCGGATTAGTCGCGATGTTCGGGGCGTGTTCTCCACCCCGCGCATCCAGGCCGTGGCATCCGGCGCAATTGCTGTCGAAAAGTTTCTTCCCTGCCTCGGTTGCGTCGGCCGAAACCCGCCTTTTCGGCGAGACCGGCTGCTGCGCGCGCGAGTTCTGAATTCCAGATGCGAAAGTCGATAAGAACAGGAGCGCGGAAAGCAGTAAATATCTCACGCACGAAAAACAAATTCGCGCTTTTCTTAAACGGCCTCGAGACACGCGCGTCCATTCCTCAGAAGTGGATTCCATTGGCAATCCGCAGAGCCTGTTGGGTGCGACGGATTGTTCTTAGAACAAGAATTTCAGCCCGGCCTGCAAAATTCGCGGCTGCCCATAGGTGGAAGAAATCACTCCAAATCCGGACGAGCCCACCGTGCCGAAGCCTGATGAACTGTTGGCGGAGAACTGCGCATGGTTGAAGACATTGAATGCCTCAAACCGGAATTGCAAAGTCTTCGACTCCGTTAGTTTGGTGTCCTTCAACAGCGCCATATCCCAATTGTTCAGGCCTGGGCCATGGAAGAAACGCCGACGCGAACTGCCGATCGTTCCGAGCGCCTCGGGAGTGAACAGGCTGGTGTTGAAGTAAGTACCTCCGTGCCGCGGGTTGGTGGTCTGCAGGACCTGGCCACCAGCGAAGTCCGGCAGATCAATTTGGGCCTCGCCGCCTTGCGTCCCGGTGAACGAATTGTCGTCGGACTCGGTCAACGTGACGGGTAGACCGGTGACGAAGCTCGTGATCCCCGATACCGCCCAGCCCGCGGCGACCCAGTTCACCCATCCTGACGTATGAAAGATGCGATCGAACGGGACTCGGGTATCGTAGCTCGCCACGAAATTGTGCGTGGCATCAAAAATACACAAGCCGATGCTCCGCCGGTGATCGAACGGATTTATTCCTTCCTGAAACCCGGAGGCGTTATCCATACACTTACTGTAGGTATATCCGATCAGAAAAGTCGAAAGGCCGCTCGTGTGTTTCAGTTCAACCTGCAGTGAATTGTACGAAGACTGCGCGATCGTCGCTTCGTACGGAATGTCCGCGAAGCTCGGTCCGAGTACCGTGTAGGTCGTATTCACGACGCAAGGGTTACCGGGGTTCGCCGGACCGCACTGCGCAGCCGGCACGAGTTGCACATTCGTCGTGGCGGCTGAGGGGTACGGCACTCCTGGGGGCAAGATATATTGTTGTCCCTCACCGAAGCCGCCGCACTGCTGCCCTGAGCTCGTCTGCGCGTTCAGCTGAATCAGCTGCAGGCAAAGTGTAGGGTTGCCGGGATTCGCCTCGACTAGACTGATCAGTTTGTGGCCCTGATTTCCTACATAGCTCACGCTCAAGACCGTGTTGGTCCCAAACTGCCTCTCGACGGACAGTTCGTAATCTTCCGAGCGTGGCAGCACGTTGTGAGTGTTGTAGGCGAGCGTGCCAGAGAGCGGTAAGACACCGGCCCAATTGAACGTGGTGTCTGGATTCTTGGCACTTACGTTTCCAGGAGGGAACACAAACGGAAAGCGCTGGCCTTCGGGGTTATTGGAACCCCGATCTATATAGGGTGTTTCGAGCAATGGCGGAGCTGGGCTCACATAGAACAACCCGTATGGAGGATCGCCAATTTCCTGAAACTGTGTGAGGTCCTCGACCGACGTATAGAAAATGCCGTACCCCGCGCGGATACTGGTCTTGCCCGGCCCACCCGTCAATTTTGCAATGAGTCCGGAACTAAATCCGGGCGAGTAAGCGAGACCCAGCCGGGGCGAAAAATTGTTATATCGAGTCGGGGCGAGCGTTCGCGGCACGCCTGGGTCGCCCGGCAATAGATACCCAGTCGGCGCGCCCGGAAACACGACGGACTGAACCCCCGGCACGACCGTTTCAATCTTGTTCTGGGTGTCGTACCAGGGTTGGCTGAACTCCCACCGCAAACCATAGTTGAAAGTGAGACTCTGAGTTATGCGCCAACTATCCTGACCATACAATCCCATGTATTTTGACCTGGAATCGAGGATCTGCTCGCTGGCCTGAATGAATTGCGCGGGAGCGCCGAGGAAAAAGTCGACCACATCCGATCCGGATTCGCTTCCATCGAATGTGAAATCGCCATTTTCGCCGAAAAAGTTTCGGTCATTGATCTGGTCATAGTGAAACTGCCCGCCAAACTTCAGGCTATGCGTGCCGATGATCTTCGTGTAATTGTCCAGCCACTCAAATGTGTTGTTGAATTGCTTGGTTGTATCTGAGGGCACTCCGATATTCAGACCCAGTAGAGCGAACGATACGGAGGGTACACCCTCCAGGCTTGGAGCTATGGGCCCGATGCCGCCGGGCTGATCGAAGCCGGAGGTGAATCCAAGTGAGGAAAGGGTCGGCCCTAGCCCTCCCTGTGGCGAGAATAGATGGTTCGCGGTTCTTAAATAGCTGAAGCGGAACTCATTGACCGACGTGGAGCCGAAGGACTTCGTATCACCAAGCACTACAACTTGCGCACGACTGGCACTCAAGGCGTTGAAGCCGGGCACATTGGCGCCCCCATTGGGGTAGGGATTGTTCGAGGTATCGTCGTCTACATGCCAATAACCGGAGATTAGCCCAAATTGCGCCGTATTTTGATCGATCCGAATTCCACCTTTGTCGTCCCGCAATCTTTGCTCGGCACCGGTCGTGTTGAAGTTTGGGCCGCCTGGTGAAGAACTTGGGTTTAATGGCTTGGGAACAAATGGCAACAGACCCTTGGCAGCGGGCGAGAATACAGTTGGTGAAAGTTGGGCGTTCGGCAAAACGCAATTCGCTGTGCTCGTGCAGCCATCAAAAAAATAAGGTTCATTTGCTGTTACCGGGTAGCCGAGTCGGCTCGTGAGCGTTTGAGCCCAGGCCGTACCTTGGACCGAGCCCGTCAAGGCAGACTCCTGATCCGTAAAGTCTCCGTTGCGATCCGCGAGGCTAGGAACAAAGGTGCTGGCGGTTGACCCGAAGATAAGACGTGTGCCTTGATAATCCACAAAGAAGAAAGTTTTATCTCTTTTGATCGGACCGCCCACCGTGCCGCCAAACTGGTTTTGTATCAGTTTGCCGATCGAAGGTGCAAACCAGTCCCGGCCGTTAAATGCCGTGTTTCGGTTGAACTCGAATACATCACCGTGATAGAGGTTGGTGCCGGATTTTGTGATGACGTTAATTTGGCCGCCGCTGTAATTCCCGTATTCGGCGTCAAAGTTGTTCGTGATGATTCGGAACTCTTCGATCGAATCCAGGTTGGGAATCACTGCCGTTCCATTGTTCTTGCCTTCGTTGACGTTGGCACCGTTGATCATGAAGCCGTTGGCGGCTTCGCGCTGGCCATTGATTGACTGGTTCCCGGAATTGAGAGAGTTACTTCCAGAAACCGTCCGATCGTTCAGTCCTGCCGATTGGGCGGCGTATTGGGACGGCACGACGCCTGGTTGCAGGCTCAGGAGATCCGTAAAGTCGCGGCCATTGAGCGGTACTTCGGTAATTTTTTGGCTGTTGATCACTTCGCCCATTTGCGTGCTCTGCGTCTCCACATGGACGGCGTCGCTGTTGACGGTCACACTTTCGGAAACTTGGCCGATCTCCAGTTTCACATCCGCGCGGATGGCGGAATTGGCGTCAATGTGGATTCCGCTCCTGCGGTAGGACTTGAATCCTGTCTGCTTAACTTCAATGTCGTAGTCACCGACCGCAAGATTGGGGAAGCTGTAGAAACCGGCGCCGTCGGTCTCGACGGTGGCTTGCACGCCTGTGGCGATGTTGGTCGCCGTCACGGAGACGCCCGGAACGACCGAACCGCTCGGGTCGGTGACGATGCCGGAAATACTGCCGGTAATACTGGCCCAAACCGCACAGGCCGCCAGCACGACGCCCCCGAGAACTACGAGAAAACGCTGAGGAATGCACATACGGGCCCCCTGTTAACGCAAAAGGAGTTCAGTCCGAGCGGAGACGGCAAGGCGGCTCGCGCAGAATTCGGCTGAAAACA
>Ga0210386_10005687_pt1 | contig 10096 bp, 9 predicted proteins | sample IncBWH32OmetaG_FD_160091 | JGI IMG/M metagenome (GOLD analysis project Ga0210386, IMG submission 160091) | Forest soil microbial communities from Barre Woods Harvard Forest LTER site, Petersham, Massachusetts, United States - Inc-BW-H-32-O ... | reverse complement strand
CGTCAACACGGAACTGGGGTCCGGTCTCGGTGAGGCGCGCGGCATGAAGAGCCTACAGCCGACCGATGTCGCCGACGCGATCGTGGAGGCGCTGCAAACCGGGACGGTGGACGTGTGGGTGCCGAAGTCCGCGAAGCGCACCAACGCTCTGGGGGTGCTCTTGCCGCGAACCCTCTCCGAGGGAATGGCGCGCGCGATGAAGGCCGACAAGGTCCTCGCCGGCGCCGATGCCGGCGTGCGCCGCGGCTACGAGCTACGCGCCTCGCACTCCGAGCCGAGCCTGGAGCCGGCGCCGGAGACGCCGCAGCTGACCGATGGGGGTAGCTGAGTCAGGGAAGGTCGAGTCGGGAGGGAATGTCAACCGGCCGACAGCCACTCGGCGATCTGACGGCCGATCTCAGGCCCTGCGTCCTCTTGCAGGAAGTGGGAGGCGTTCTCGATCACGCGTGGGCGCTCGCGCCCGATCGCCTCGGCGAAGCGCTCACCGGTGGTGAGCGGTAGCACGGGGTCGGAGTCGGCCCACAGCATCAGCGTCGGCCGCTTGTCGTCCCCGAGTGCGTCGAGCACGCGCCGGCCCGCGGCGGCTCCCGGTGCGTCGGGCTCGCGCGGGATCATCAGCGGGAATGCCCTTGCGCCTGCCTTGGAGGCAAGGCTCGGGTAGGGAGCTTCGTAGGAGGCGATGACCTCGTCGCCCGGGTCGCTCTTGCAGGCGCCGCGCACGAGCATGCCGACAGGCAGGTCCTCGGTGCGCTCCACGAAGTCTCTGAACGCCGTCCACGCGTCGGTCATCTTCTGGTGGCCGGTGAACAGGCCCGTATCGAGGATCACGAGCCGCTCGAAGCGCTCGGCATGCTCGATCGCCAGGCGAAGCCCGATAGGCCCACCCCAGTCGTGCACGACCATCGTGGCGCCGCGCACGTCGAGCTCCTCGAGCAGGGGGGCGATGGCTGCGACGTGGCGGTCGTAGGAGTACCAGTCGAGCTCGATCGGCTTGTCCGAGCGCCCGAAGCCGGGGAGGTCCGGCGCGATGCAGCGGAAGCCCGCGTCTCTCACCGGCGCGATCACCTTGCGCCACAGGAACGACCAAGTCGGCTCGCCGTGCATGAACAGCACAGGCGCACCCTCGCCCTCGTCCACATGGGCGAGCCGCAGGCCGTCGTGCTCGCGATAGTGCGCCTCGAAGGGAAAGTCGGGGAGACCTTCGAGCAGCTCGTCCGGGGTACGCACCGCATCGGTCATCGGCGAGAGAGCATACCCCCCGGGCGATCAGTTAGTCTCGCGCGCGGATGTTTGCCACGATCGTCCACGTCGCCCCGGTGCTCGCCGCAGAGAAGAGCAAGGTGCCGTACTACATCGCCGGCGGCCTGCTGGTGGCGTGGGCCCTGCTCCTATCGCTTGGCCTGGGGTTGCGCAACCCGAACTTTCCGGGCACGCTGGGCGGCCAGCGTGCCGTGATGGCCATTTCCGCCGTGCTCGTGCTCGCGACGGTCTCGATGGCTGTCGTCACGTCGGGCGGTTCCAGCGCGAAGGCGACGATCGCGCCGATCACCCCGACAGGACGCGAAGCCGCTTCGGGCTCCGGCAGCTCCTCGCTGACCGAGGAAGCGGATCCCGAAGGCCAGCTGCGCTACACCACCAAGAACCTCTCGGCCAAGGCCGGTACGGTGAGGATCAACTTCAAGAACTCCTCGCCCCTGATGCACAACATGACGATCGCCCAAGGCACGAAGGTGCTGGACGCCACGCCGACCTTCGAGGGCGGCGCACGGACGCTTGTCCTGCACCTCGAACCGGGAACCTATGTCTTCTACTGCTCCGTTCCCGGTCATCGACAAGCAGGCATGGAAGGCAAGCTCACCGTCCAGTAAGGAGAGGACCGGGCCCAACGCCTGCCCGGCTGTAATCTCTCGGAACGTCTTTCAAGATGGGCTGTGTGCCGGGGCGTTCATGGATCGTGAAGGCTGGGGTGTATGGCTTATCTTTTGAATGATCTGCTCAACACCCCCTTTTGCGAACGCATAGATAAAGGTTAGGTACCAAAATAAATCCCCCAGACCCACAACAGGGGGGTATCGAGACGTACAGGTCATTATGAAAGACCTTCTTAGCCGCTCAGACCACCACACCAGGAAAGGACCACCGATGGACGTACTTGCCAGGATCGACGAGGCCAGGCGCGAGTTCGATGTGCTCGAGCATCCCTTCTACCAGCGCTGGTCCGCGGGCGAGTTGAGCGCTGCGGAACTGGGGTTCTATGCCGGCGAGTATCGGCATGCCGTCGTCGCGCTTGCGCAGGCATCTGAAGGAGCGGCTGCCGAGGTCGCGGCCCCGCACCGCACCGGGCTCGAGCGCCACGCAGCCGAGGAGCGCAGCCATATCGCGATGTGGGACGAGTTCGCCGCCGCCGCCGCCGCCGCCGCCGCCGCCGCTACCGCGGGTGCCGCGGGCGGTGAGGCTGAGCGGGAGCCGCTGAGCGAGACGGAGCGCTGCACGCGCGCGTGGACCGCAGGCGAAGACGCCCTCGAGGGCCTCGCCGTGCTGTACGCGATCGAGGCGAGCCAGCCGGCGATCGCCGAGACGAAGCTCGATGGCCTCGTCGAGCGCTACGGCTACAGCCCGGAAGGCCCGGCGGTCGAGTATTTCAAGTTGCATGCCAAGCTCGACGTAGAGCACGCGCGCCAGGCGCGGGAGCTGATTGCCGAGTTGATGAGCGAGGAGGAGACCGAGGCGCGCGTCCAAGCCGATCGTATGGTCGAGCGCGCGAGCGCCGCGCTGCGAGGCAACTGGGAGTTGCTCGACGGCGTGGAGCGGAAGTTCGCCGCGAAGGACTGAAAGCGCGAACGCAGATAGCGGGAAGCACGACCAGGCCGTGAGGATTTCCTGATCCAAGCGCGCCCGGGGAGCGAATGTCCATACATGCGCACCCCAGGTCTCATATGAGGATCGCGATCGTCGGCGCCGGGGTCTCCGGCATGGTCGCCGCACACCTGCTCTATCCGCGACACGAAATCGTCGTGTTCGAGGCGGGCGAGCGCGCGGGTGGGCACGCCAACACGATCCGTGTCGACACGCCCGAGCAGACTCATCACGTGGACACCGGCTTCATGGTGTTCAACGATCGCAACTACCCGCACTTCGAACAGCTACTGCGCCGGCTCGGCGTGGCCTGGCAGCGGTCGGACATGAGCTTCGGCGTGAGCGACGGGCGCGGCGACTTCGAGTACAACAGCGCTTCGCCGAACGGGCTGTTCGCAAAGCGGGCGCACCTGCTGACGCCCTGGTTTCACCGCATGCTCGCCGACCTGGTGCGCTTCAACCGCACAGCCCACGAGCTGTTGAGCGGTGCCGGTGGGGAGCTATCGCTGGCTCAGTGGCTCGCCGAGCAGCGCTTCTCCGATGCCTTCGTGCAGCGCCTGATCGTCCCGCAGGTGTCCGCCGTGTGGTCGGCGGATCCGCGTCAGATGTGGAGTTTCCCGGCGCGCTTCCTGGCCGAGTTCTTCGACAACCACGGGATGCTTGGGCTGACCGGTCGCCCGCGCTGGCGCACGATCACAGGAGGCTCGGAGAGCTATGTGCGCGCACTCGCCCAGCCTTGGCGTCACCGTCTACGACTCGGCGCGCCGGTGCAGGCGATCGAACGCGGCGAGGAGGGAGTCATGGTCAAGCCGCATGGCGGCGAGGCCGAGCGCTTCGACGAGGTGGTGATCGCCACCCACTCAGACCAGGCGCTGGCGATGCTCACCGACGCGGATGCCCGCGAGCGCGAGATCCTCGGCGCGATGCCCTACCAGTCAAACGAGGCGGTGCTCCACACGGATGCAAGCCTGCTTCCTCGTCGCCGCCGCGCTTGGGCCAGCTGGAACTACCACCTGTTGGACACGCCGACTGACCGCGCCACGGTCACCTACCACATGAACCGTCTGCAGTCGCTGAGCGCCGATCGCGAGCTGTGCGTGACGCTCAATCGGACGCGGGCAATCGATCCGACCCGAGTGATCGGCACGATTCCCTACGCGCATCCCGTCTATACGGCGGAGGGGGTGCGCGCGCAAGCCCGCCGCGCGGAGATCAGCGGACGCAACCGCACGCATTATTGCGGCGCCTACTGGGGTTGGGGCTTTCACGAGGATGGCGTTCGCAGCGCGCTGGCGGTCGGCGAGCATTTCGGGGTGGGGCTGTAACGATGCCCAGGTCCTCCGCGAGCACCTCCCACGTCGGCGGCGAGCACGACCAGGCCGCTGTCGCGAGTGCAAGCGCAATCTACGAAGGCACGGTGCGTCACAGACGCTTCGAGGTGCGCGAGCACGAGTTCCACTACCGGCTCGCGCTCGCCTACATCGACCTCGACGAGTTGCCCACGCTGCTCGGTGGAGCACTCGTGACTCGGCGCCCGAGCTACACGCGCTTTCGTCGCCGCGACTACCTGGGCGACGAGCGAGTGCCACTGGCCCGAGCCGTACGCAACACCGTGGCAGCACGGACCGGCGTGCGACCGTCCGGTCCGATCCGCGTGCTCACCAATCTCAGCACGTTGGGCCACTGCTTCAACCCCGTTAGCTTCTACTACTGCATGGATGCGAGCACCGAGTGCGTGGAGGCCGCGGTTGCCGAGGTCACGAACACGCCGTGGGGAGAGCGCCACGCCTACGTGCTGGCCCGCTCGCCCGCGCGACGGAAGTCCGATCAGCGCGAACCCTGGGAGGCTGGTTTGCCGCGCTCGCCCGGCTCGCCGGCCGGTTCGATGCTGGTCGGCAATTTCGCCAAGGCGTTGCATGTCTCGCCGTTCATGGGTATGGACCATCGCTATGAGTGGCGCATGAGCACGCCCGGCGAGAGCTTGTCGGTGCACATCGCAAACAGCTGTCAGGGGCGGCTCGTCTTCGACGCGACGCTTTCGTTGCGTCGGCACGAGCTCACGCGGGCGACGCTGGCGCGCATGAGTGCCCGCTATCCGGCGAACACGCTGCGGATGCTCGCGCTGATCTACGCCCAGGCCGCGCGCCTGAAGCTGAAGGGCGTTCCGGTGCACCCGCATCCCAAGGCGGGTCTCGTATGACCACGCAGCTCGCGCGCGCGGTCGCCCACGCGCTGCTGCGACGTATCCGCTCGGGCAGCCTCACCGTGCTCGAGCAAGGTCGTCCGCGGACGACGTTCGGCGCCGGCGCTCCGCGGGCCACCGTTTACGTGCGCGCGCCCAGCGCCTGGCGCAAGCTCCTGCATGGGAGCAACGGGCTCGCCGAGGCGTATGCCCAGGGGTTGTGGGACTCGCCCGACCCAACGGCTGTGGTGCGCGTGGCCGCACGCAACGCCGATGCCCTGGACCGGCTGCGCGCCCGTTTCGCGCCGCTGCTCGAGCCCGCGCAGCGCGCGCGTATGCTCGTCAACGCGAATACACGCGGACGCCGGCGTCGCGACATCGCCGCTCACTACGACCTCGGCAACGAGCTGTTCGAGCTACTGCTCGACCCGACCATGACCTACTCCTGCGCGCTGTTCGAGCGACCCGGCATGAGCTTGCACGAAGCATCGCTTGCCAAGCTCGAGCGGGTCTGCGAGAAGCTCGACCTGGGGTCCGGGGACCACGTGCTCGAGATCGGCAGCGGCTGGGGCGCGTTTGCGTTGTATGCGGCGCGCACACGCGGCTGTCGCGTGACTACGACCACGATCTCGCGCGAGCAGCATCGTCATGCGCTCGCGCAGGTCGGTCGCGCCGGCCTGGGGGGTCGGGTCGAGGTGTTGTTGGAGGACTACCGCGACCTGCGCGGGCGCTACGACAAGCTTGTCTCGATCGAGATGATCGAGGCGGTCGGCTGGCGGCATTTCGGCACGTTCTTCGATTGCTGCTCACGGTTGCTCGCGCCCGACGGGGCGATGCTGCTGCAGGCGATCACGATCGACGATCGCGCCTACGAGGTCGAGAAGGCCTCGCGCAGCTTCATGAACACCTACATCTTCCCGAACGGCTGTCTACCTTCGTTGGGCGTGATCGAGCGTGCTGTCAAGCAGCGCACGGACATGCGCATCGCACAACTGGACGAGATCACTCCCCATTACGTGCAGACGCTGCGCCATTGGCGCGCCAACTTCGAGTCCAACCTCGACCGTCTCGCCGCGTTCGGCTACGACGAGCGCTTCCAGCGCATCTGGCGGCTCTACCTGTCCTACTGCGAGGCCGGCTTTGCCGAGCGGCGCATCGGCGACGTCCAGGTGTTGCTGGCCAAGCCGGGCTGGCGCGCCGCCCATGCGGGGCAGCCCACGGCCACATACCTGCTCAGCGGTACCGGCGCCTGAGTCTCTGACACTTGTGCTCGAAGTTCCGGCACCGATGCTCGAGTCGCTGAACACAGTGGTGGGCTGGCGTAGATCTCACCGACGCCTCTGCGTTGGCGCAGGCTCAGCTGCGTGCTCGTCGGCTGAACAGACGGGCGGTGATCGCGTCGAGCACGAACGTGGGCGCGCCGGCGGCGAGCATCGCCAAGCCTGAGCGACCGCCCGGACCCAGCATGCGCCGGTCGGCTTCGATCGCCTTCATCACCTTGACTGCCCACTCCTCGGGCGGGATGCGGTCCCAGCCTGAGGTGTCCATGTGGCGTCCGTACACCTCGTCGGTGGCGCTCAGCATGTCGGTGGCCACGCCGGGCGTGACAAGGTGCATGGCGTGCACACCTGTGCCGCGCAGCTCGCGCCGCAGCGATTCGGTGAAGCCGACGATGCCGGCCTTCGATGCGGCGTATGTGCTGGCCGCAGGGAAATAGGCGTAACCGCTGATCGACGCGTTGTCGACAATCGTTCCCTGCCGGCGCTCGAGCATGCCCGGGAGTACCCGTTGCGTGAGGTGCGCGACTCCCACCAGGTTGACCTGGAACATAGCGTAGACCTCGTCGATCGCCTGCTGCTCGAGCAGTCCACCGGTCATCAGCCCGGCGTTGTTGATGAGTAGATCGATCTGCGTGAGCTCATCGCCTAGCTCCGCACAGCATTCTTCGATGCTCGCTTGCGAGGAGAGGTCCATACGCACAGCTCGCACCTCTCGCGCGCCACCGCGCGCCGGCTGCACGGCTTCGAAGCTCTCGACGTTGCGCATGCCTGCCAGTACCGAGTGCAACGGCAACTCGGCCAGTTGCTCGACGAGCGCGCGACCGATGCCGCGGTTGGCGCCGGTGACAAGCGCGGTCTTGCCTGTGAGGTCCATCGCCTCAGCCTAGGACGATCCCGGTGCGGCTTGCGAAGATGGGCAGGTGAGCATCGCCTCTGAAGAGCGCAGTCCGCGGTTGACGGCCGTCATGCGCGAAGGCGAGCGCGTCACTCCGCTCGAGCTGTTCTTCGATCTGGTGTTCGTGCTTGCGCTGACGCAATGCACGACGCTGATGGCGCGCTCGCCGACCTGGATCGGGCTGCTCAAAGGCGTGCTCGCGCTTGGCATGCTGTGGTGGGCTTGGACCGGCTACGCGTGGCTGACGAGCGTCGTCGATCCCGAGGAGGGCAGCGTACGGCTCGTGATCTTCACGGCGATGGCGGCGATGCTCGTCGCTGCTCTGTGTGTGCCCGGTGCGTTCGGCAGCGAGGCGCTGCTGTTCGCTTGTGCTTACGCGGTCGTGCGCACCGCACACATCGCGCTGTTCACGATCGCGAGCCGCGATGACCCGGCGCTCAGGCACTCGGTGGCCGGCCTCGCCTACAGCACCGCCATCGGCGCGGGCCTGCTGTTCGTCGCGGCCGCCGCGAGCGGTGCGCTGCAGCTCGGCTTGTGGGGGCTCGCGCTCGTGCTCGACACCGGCGGCCCGTATCTGTTCGGCGCCGATGGTTGGAAGCTCGTGCCCGGGCACTTCGCCGAGCGCCACGGTCTGATCGTATTGATCGCTCTGGGCGAGTCGATCGTCGCCCTCGGCGTCGGTGCGCGCACGACGATCGACGCCGGTGCGGTGGTTGTCGCGGTGCTCGGTGTGATCGTGGCGGCGACGCTGTGGTGGGTGTACTTCGACGTGACGGCGCTCGTCGCCGAGCGGCGCCTGTCGAGTGCTAAAGAAGGACGGGAGCGCAACGAACTGGCGCGCGACTCCTACTCCTACCTGCACTTCCCGATGGTCGCAGGCATCGCGCTGCTCGCGGTCGGCCTGAAGGTGACGATCGAGCACGACAGCGCTCCGCTGGAGCTGGTGCCCACCGCGGCGCTCCTGGGCGGGACCGCAACATATCTGCTCGCGCATGTGGCCTTCCGCCTGCGCAACGTGCAATCGCTCAGCGGCCGGCGGCTCGTATGCGCGCTCGTGCTGCTGGTCCTGGTACCGATCACGCCGGCGCTGAAGATCTCGTCGCTGGCGACGCTGGCGATCTTGGCCGCGGTGTTGAGTCTGCTGATCGCCTACGAGGTAACCCGCTACGCCGACGTGCGTGAGCGTGTACGGCATCAAGGGTCGCCCACGCCAGGCCCCTTGCCCTGAGCGTAACGACCCCGGTGCCAGGTGCTTGCTTCGAGCGTGGCGATCCGTGCCAGGCCCCCGCTTTGAGGATGACGATCCGTGCCAGGCCCCCGCTTTGAGGATGACGATCCGTGCCAGCCCCTGCTTTTGAGGGTGGCTCCGGCGCCAGGTGCTTGCTTCGAGCCTGGCGATCCGTGCCAGGCCCCCGCTTTGAGGATGGCGATCCGCGCCAGGCCCCCGGCCTCAGCGTGGCGATCCGGCAAAGGGGGCCTAGAAGAAATACTGCTTGGCAATCAACCCCGCCAGCACCGCATAGCCCAAGTCCGTCGGGTGGATGTCTTCGAGCGGCGTGCACATGTTCGTCAGCAGGCAGATCGCAGGTTCTTCCAGCGCGCCGGCGGGTTGAACACCGGCAGCGGGTCGGCAAAGCGCGCGCCCACCGCCGCGGCGACTTTGCTCATGACTTCGTTGAGCTGGGCCGTCAACGTATCGCCACCGGGCAGCTTTTCGCCGAACGGGTTGTACAAGCCGAGCACGATGATCGTGGCGTGCGGGTCCGCTCCGCGCAGGTCTCCCAGGATCAGGCCCAGGTTCGTGGCGATGTGCGCGAACAGGGCTGGGGCTTCTTTGACGACGCATTCCACTTTCTTTTCGCATGTGCGCTCGATCACGCCGAGCGCGTCGTTGGCGCCGATGTCGAGCGTGATCGGGTTTGTGTTGGGGTTGGCCTGCAGGTAGGCCAGCGCGTCTGAGAGTTGCGAGCTGGTTGGGCCGCCCACGTAAGGGTGATGCAGCGGAAAGGCCAACTGGTATTCGCACGGTCCCTTGATGAAGGATTCGGTTGTCTCGCCCGGGCAGCCGTCGTTGACGACTTGGAGCTTGGGGTTGCCGAATCTCAGGAGATGGGCGAAGTCGTCGACATAGCCCGTGTCGTACGCGGCCGGGTTCTCGTTCGGGTAGAGGCTGTTGAACTTGGCTTGTGAATAACCGAACGCAAGCGAGTCGCCGAGCGCGAGGTAACTGGGCTGCGGGAAGCCGTGTCCCGGCCCTTTCTGGCCAGGGGGAGGGCCACCGTGCCCTGGCGCCCGATGGCCGATCTGCTGTCCGCCGTGCCCCGAGTCTGCGTGTCGCGAGTGGCCGCGCTGTCCTGGGAACGCGCCGGCGGACGACGCCAGCCACATCGTTGCGAGGATCGCTGCGAGCACGGCGATACACGCGTGCGAGCGGATATGAAACAGAAGCCGGCCGAACATCTCTGCCTCCCTGCGGCGAAATGGCTTTGCCGGGCAAGCACCCTGCGGCCCACCCGGACCGATCTAGCGTTGATACCCGGGCGGGAGCGCGCTCAAACGAGTGTGGGTCTTGCTGTCAAGCGCCTGTAGGCGCTCGCTTGCCGTGCGGCGTCAGGCGAGCGCGGCGACCTTTTCTCGGGCGACCGGCTCTGACTCCGGGCTCATCTGCGGCCGTGCGCGCAGCACGACTTCGCAGCCGCGCGAGGGGCTGATCGTGATCGAGCGTCGCCGCGCACTCTCGGGACGATCGCCCACCGGCAGTACGAGGTTGCGCTCGATTACCTGCCGCAGCACGATCTTCATCTCCAGCATCGCGAAGCTCGCGCCGAGACAGCGGCGACGGCCGCCGCCGAACGGCAGCCACGTGTATGTGCCAGGGGCCTT
>Ga0210386_10005685_pt1 | contig 10096 bp, 9 predicted proteins | sample IncBWH32OmetaG_FD_160091 | JGI IMG/M metagenome (GOLD analysis project Ga0210386, IMG submission 160091) | Forest soil microbial communities from Barre Woods Harvard Forest LTER site, Petersham, Massachusetts, United States - Inc-BW-H-32-O ... | reverse complement strand
GAAAGGTGTGAGCGTGGACATAGTTGTCTTTGATCGTCTGCTCGATCTTGGGCATGTGGCAGGAAACACACTGGCTTCCTGCGCTGCCTTCAGCGTGGTGAGTATGCTCACTCACCGTTCCTCGCAGACCCGCTGGATTGTCTTTGGTATGGCAGGAGAGGCATAGGGCGTTTCCGTTTTCTTTCAGGCTTGCGGTGTTTTTGTTGCTGTGAACCTCGTGGCAATCAAAACAGCGCAATTCGCGGTGGTACATGTTGCTCTGAACGAAGTCATTCCCTTGCATCCGATTTTTGTGCGCCGTCAAATCAGCATACTGATAAAAATTTGTCGTTCCGGGCTTGAGGTCTTCGAGCTTCCAGAAATCAGCCAGGCGCTGGCCCGGCACAAACCCTACCGGCCAATCATAGTATTTGCCATCAATCGGATTACTGAGAGGCTTTCCCTGACTATGGCACTGGATGCAAGTGTCGTTGCCGCGTACATAATCAAGCGTTCCGGGATTGATTATGTTCTGTTTCGTAGGGTGCTCCACATGCAGGCTGCCCGGTCCGTGGCACTTTTCGCATCCCACATTCCATTCCGTCACCTGTCGGGTCTGGATGTTGTAATTGACGGAGTGGCAACCGTCGCATGTAGGGCCTGTTGGCCGGTCGAAGTTGCTCGGACCATAGAACGGCACCCACCAGTCCGTTCCTGACTCCACATGGTAGGGCAGCCATTGACCCTTCTGTATATCCCACTGGGCGGGGAGGGGATAATAATCGTCCCCACGCTTCGTAAAGTAGCGCTGCTTCCAGCGGCTGCCGTAAACGAATGCCACTTGATCGAGCCCAAACGTGACGATTGAATTCGCGTGTTTGAAGTCTCCAAGGACAGCCTCGGGATGCGTCTTTGGATCACGGATCACATTTGCCATGCGGGTTTGCTTCCAACCGTTGTAAATGTCTGCATGGCACTTTTGGCAACTGTCTGATCCGACAAAATGGGCCGCAGAAGTTTCAGCGAAAGCGACGGTTGAAAGCCCAAACAATAAAAAAATCAGGAGCCATAATTCATGATCTGAAAACCCAAGGCCCTTTCGATTTTTTGGCACTTCTCGCTCCGCAATTCCCTGCACGTTCGATCTTCGCACAAGCCACGGAAATCAATGTCATAGCTATTCTGCAATGCGGTAACAGATTTCCAAAAGGTGAAACTGTTCAATTTTTCCGGGTCTCAAGAGTGGCTCAACGCTGATGAGCGTCTTAAGGAAAGAAATTTGTATAGTCTCTTGACATATTCCTATATAGGAATATAAAGTTCTTTCCATGGCGAGAGCTGCTACAACGACCGATGTCTTCAATGCGATTGCTGAGCCGCGGCGGCGGGAAATTATCGGCATGCTCGAAGACGGCAAGGAGCATGCTGCAGGCGATGTTGTGCTGCGGCTACGAATGTCACAGCCTGCGGTGTCAAAGCATCTCGGTGTATTGCGCAAGGTTGGCGTGGTGACGGTGAGCAAGCGCGGACAGCTTCGCATGTACCGGCTGAACGCGAAGGAGTTGAAGCCTGTGCATGACTGGGTGAAGGTGTATGAGCGCTTCTGGATGCAGCAGCTCGACCGGATCAAGATTCGCGCCGAGCAGAAGATGGCGGAGCGGATTGCCCGCGAAAATCAAATAGACAGAAACCAGGAGGAGAAATGAGTTCGAAGGTGTCAGAGCAGGCGGTGGAAATACTTGAAGTGACCCGCGATATCGAGATTGCGGCCACGATCGATATTGTGTGGGAGACGGTGCTTGAGAATATGGGGCCACTCAATGAGTCTCCTAATAGGGAGCTGCACAACCTGATCCTGGAAGCGTGGCCGGGCGGGCGCTGGTACCGGGATTTCGGCAACGACACAGGACATTGGTGGGGTGCGGTGCAGTCAATCAAGCCTCCGGAGTTGCTGGAGCTTCATGGTCCGATGTTCATGTCATCGCCTGCGGTGAATCATGTGGTCTTTCGGCTGAAGGAAGAAAACGGGCTGACGCGGATTGACTTTTCGCATCGGGCGATTGGACTGATCCCGCATTGGCTGATGGATGGCGTGGATGTGAACAAGGGCTGGTCGAATTTCTTCACGAACGTTAGCGCGGGCGTTGATCAGCGGCTTGCAGCTAAGCGTAAGGGCTGAAGCTCTTTTCTGGCTGAATTTATTTCACCAGGTTGAAGTGAGTGCTTCTACCGGTTATGCGTGCGGCGGAAGCGGAAGGAGACTCTATGACTCGACAAAAGACTGGAACCAGAACGCTGGCCACGCTGCTTCTCACTCTTATCGCGGGTTTCTGCGCCCAAGGCATGCGGGCGCAGAGTCCCAAATACCCTCCGCTGAGCGAGTACATGATGGAACCCCAGGCCGAGATCGCGCTGGCCAGGAGTGCGGCTCCGGAAACAGTGTCGGGACGGGCGACCATCAAGGTGCTCACCGCCTCCGGGTACAAAGTTTCAGCGCAGGGCGACAACGGGTTTGTTTGCATGGTCATGCGGGGCTGGGGCGCGCCAACGTTTACGCCAGAGGCGAATCGCAACATCGTTTACGACGCGCAGACGCGCGCACCGATCTGCTTCAATCCGGTGGCGGTTCGAACGGTTCTGCCATACCAGGAGCTGAGAGCCAAGCTGGGTATGGAGGGTAAATCACCTGGTGAAATTACTGAAGAGATTCAGGCGGCTTATTCAAAAGGTGAATTGCCGAGGATGGAAGCTGTCGGATTCGCGTACATGTTCTCTGCGGATCAGAAGCTTGGCCCTGCCGGTGCGTGGCACCCTCACATGATGATCTACACGCCTTACTATACGAACTCAATGCTCGGTGGCAATGCAGAAGACAGCGACCTGCCGCGCATCTCGGATGATGAGGGGACACCGTTCGCCGTCACCGTGATTCCGGTTGACCATAGGCTGGCTGTAAAGGCGCGGACGGAATGAGTCCTAAACCATACCAACGAAACCCAGAAGGAGCAGGTGTGATGAGTGCAACAACCGCAGACCATGAGATTGTATCGCAGGACCAATGGCTGGAAGCACGCAAGGCGCTGCTGGCCGAAGAAAAGGCCTTCACACGGCAGCGTGATGCACTGAGCCGTAAACGGCGCGAGCTGCCGTGGGTCAAAGTAGAAAAGCCTTATGTCTTCGAAGGGCCAAACGGGGTAGAAACACTGGCTGATCTATTCGACGGACGCAGCCAACTCATCGTGTACCACTTCATGTTCGGGCCAGAGTGGGGCGAAGGATGTCCGAGATGCTCGATGGGGGCCGACCATTTCGATCGCAGCGTCGTTCATCTCGCGCAGCGCGATGTAACGTTGTTGGCGATATCGCGGGCGCCGCTATCTGAAATCGAAGCTTTCAAGAAGCGCATGGGCTGGGGCTTTACATGGGTCTCATCCTACGGCACCGACTTCAACTACGACTATCGCGTGTCATTCACTCCGAAAGAGATGAATCTTGGGCAGTTTGATTACAACTACGGCATGAAGGGATTTCCAACCGAGGAAGCAACTGGCACGAGCGTCTTCTACAAGGATTCCGATAACAATATCTTTCATACTTACTCGTCCTATGCGCGTGCAGCCGAAGGGATGCTCGTTCCGTATCACTTCCTCGACCTTGTGCCGAAAGGCCGCGACGAAGAAGGGTTTTTGCCCGATGCCATGGCATGGGTTCGCCACCATGATCGCTATCGCGACAATCGAGCAAGCCTTGTGCAGCTGAACAGCTAGACGATTGCTAATCCAAACAAAAAGGAGAAACGGCGAATGAGCACAATGAGCGTAAGCCACAAGGTCGTATCGAGTGCGGAGTGGCTGGCAGCGCGCAAGACCCTGCTGGCCAGAGAAAAAGAATTGACTCGGGCGCGCGATGAGCTGAACCGCCAGCGGCGTGAGCTGCCATGGGTCCGCGTGGAAAAGAACTATGTGTTCGACGGCTCCGGCGGCAAGGAGACATTAGCCGATCTCTTTGATGGCCGAAGCCAGCTCATCGTTCAGCATTTCATGTTTGGACCGGGTTGGAAGGAGGGATGCGTCGGATGCTCGTTCAAATCGGACCATATCGATGGGACGCTAGCGCATCTGGAGCACCATGACGTGAGCCTTGTTTCCGTCTCGCGTGCGCCGCTGGAAGAGATTGAAGCATTCAAGGAACGCATGGGATGGAAGTTCAAATGGGTGTCGTCGTTCGACAGCGATTTCAATTTCGACTTCCATGTGTCGTTCCGCCCGGAAGAGATAGCGAGCGGCAAGGTGCTTTACAACTACGCTATGCAGGATTTTGTAAGCGAAGAACTTTCCGGGGACAGTGTTTTCTATAAGGATGCGAACGGCGGCATCTTTCATACCTATTCCACGCATGGTCGCGGCGATGAACAATTCGTCTCCACGTATATGTATCTCGACATCACCCCCAAGGGCCGCAATGAGAATGGACCTCGCCACAACCTGACCGACTGGGTCCGGCACCACGACAAATATGAAGAGGGCGGCTCAGTGAATGAGCAGGGGCGGTACGTGGCGGCGAAAAAACAAACCTCGCCATGCGGCTGCGAAGAGAGCCACGCATGAACACGCAGGCCTGCTGCGGTCGCGAGGCCACAGTGGCTCGACGCGGTTTGTGGAAGCACGCTTCGGGCGGCGTGCTTCCTGGCGCACTACTGGTGCTGATGCCGAAGTGTCCCATGTGCGTTGCGGCATACATTGCGCTGGCGACGGGTGTGGGGGTTTCGGTTTCGACTGCGGCTTACTTGCGCGAAGGGATGCTGGTGTTGTGCGTGGCTGCGCTGGGCTATCTTGCGCTGAGGTGTCTCCCTGCAAAAGCGTTTTTGAAGAGAGCACGAAGTTAGTGCTCTCTTACCCCTTCTGCAAGCTCAGGGCAAGCACTTTCGCAAACTGCGCGAAAGGATGGGACACCCGCGTTCGTGCCGCTGCTTAGAAAAAAGCAGATCTTTCGACTCCGCGCCTCTGGCGCTCCGTTCAGGATGACAACTGTAAGAAGGGTACGGTTAGTCCAGCTTTTCTGGTTCGATAGCGATGTCTTTTTCGCCGGCGGCTTTCTTTTCCCAATACTTCTTGACCCAGGCTTCGAAGCTTTTGCCGGCGGCGGTGTCGCGGCCGGTGAAGGCCAGGGCTGCGATCTCTGAGTAGGGGATCGACAGCTTGGTACGCTCGGTGGACGGGATGATGCGGACGGCTGAATCTGTGAGTGTTTTGCCGCTGCGACGATCAAAGATGTAGCCGCTGATCTGCCGGCCGTCTTTCAGGGTGAGGGTTACATCGCCGCGGTAGTCGAAGGCTTTCTCGAAGGCCTGATGAATTTCTTCATCTGATGCAAGAGACGGAACCCAGCCTTCGAGCTGTTCATGCTCGCGACCTTCGGCTATTTCGAGCTCATCCGGATTGACGTGCGTCTCAGTCGTCATATTGTTGTTCCCTCTTCGACTCTTACTTTTGTCTGTAGCTGCACGAGCGGGTTCTGCGAATGCACCGGCTTGACCGGCTCATTAAGCAGATCGAGCGCGCCGCGATCTTCGTACTTGTCAAAGAAGACGGCAATGGCTGTGTCGATCAAGCCGCGCAGCGAGCCGAAGGTGTAGTAGACGCCGGAGGCCTCATATCCGGAGTGGACCATGCAGTTGGCGCACTTCGGATTCCCGGATTCTGTCCCATAATTCGACCAGTCGGTCGTCTCAATCAGTTCCTGGAAGGTGTCGGCGTAGCCATCCTGCAGGAGATAGCAGGGCTTTTGCCAGCCGAAGATGCTGAAAGCGGGCATGCCCCACGGGGTGCAGGTGAACTCGCGCTTACCCATGAGGAATTCCATATACATAGGCGAGGCGTTGAACTTCCACATCTTTTTGCGGTTCGAAAGGATAGCGCGGAAGAGGCGGCGTGAGCGGGCGCGTCCCAGAAAGTGCTTCTGGTCAGGGGCCTTCTCATAGGTGTAGCCAGGAGCGACCATCATTCCCTCGACACCTACCTGCATCAGCTCGTCAAAGAAGGCGCGGACCGAGTTCGGGTCAGCTCCGTCGAAGAGCGTGGTGTTGGTAGTGACGCGAAAGCCTGCAGCAACTGCTGCCTTGATGCCTTCGAGGGCAATGTCGTATCCACCTTCGCGGCATACGGAAAAATCGTGGTGCTCGCGCTGACCGTCAAGATGGACGGAGAACGACAGGTATTTGCTGGGCTTAAAAAGATGAAGTTTTTCTTTAAGAAGCAGCGCGTTCGTGCACATATAGACGTACTTCTTGCGCGCAACCAGACCTTCGACGATTTTGTCGATCTGCGGGTGCAGGAGGGGTTCACCCCCAGGGATCGAGACCATGGGCGTGCCAGATTCTTCGACAGCACGAAAGCACTCTTCGGGCGTCAAATCCTGCTTGAGGATGTGCGCCGGATATTGAATTTTGCCGCATCCAGCACAGGCCAGATTGCAGCGGAAGAGCGGCTCAAGCATGGTGACGAGCGGGAAGCGCTTGCGGCCCTTCATCTTCTGCCTGAGGACGTAGGTTGCTACGGTCCATGCCTGGGAAATCGGTACAGCCATTCGAGGTTGTTCCTCCTACCTCAGGGGCTAAAGCCCCGTTCGGCTTAAATCATTTATGCGCGGGTTAAAGCACACGCCTGCCTTTAAACTTTTAGGCCTGTTCCATCGCGCGCTTATAGTTGGTGAGCGCCAGGAGCGGGAAATAATTCCGGTACTGGTGGTACGCGAGATAAAAGACTCGCGGGAAGCCGGTTCCTGTGTAAATTGCCTGACGGCTTACGCCTTCGTCCGTGCTCTCATCCCAGCTCCCGTCCGCCTGCTGGTGTTCGAGCAACCAGCGGACGCCCTTGGCGACGCTATCACTACGGTTGTCCCCGGCGGAGAGCAGTCCAAGGATAGCCCATGCCGTTTGCGATGGAGTGCTAATGCCGACGCCGCGCGTCGTTGGGTCGTCGTAGCTGCCGCAGCTTTCTCCCCAACCGCCATCGGAGTTCTGCACCATGCGAATCCACTCGGCGGCCTGCTGAATTTGCGGCTCGTGGTTCCAGACGCCGATGGCTTCCAGTCCTCGCAGAACGAGAAATGTGCCGTAGATATAGTTGACACCCCAGCGGCCAAACCAACTGCCGTCCGGCTCCTGTTCATCGAAGATGAATTTGATAGCCTTTTCGACGCGCTTGTCTTTGCGCGTGTAGCCATAGATGGCCAGCATCTCCAGAATGCGCCCGGTAATGTCGACGGTCGGCGGATCGAGCATCGCGTTATGATCGGCAAACGGGATGTACTGGAAGATCATCTTCGTGTTGTCTTTATCGAAGCTGGCCCAGCCGCCGTTCCTGCACTGCATGGAGAACACCCAGTCGATGGCGCGCAGACAGACATCATGCTGATAGCGCTCGCGAGGGTTATCAACCTTATTTAGCGCAAGCAGAACCTGTGCCGTATCATCAACATCCGGGTAAAACTCATTGTTAAACTCGAAGTACCACCCGCCCGGTTCGGCGTTGCGAACCTTCATCGCCCAGTCGCCTTTATGGCGCACTTCCTTTGAGAGCATCCAGTCGGCGGCCTTGAGCATGCGTGCATCGTTGCGCGGTACGCCGGCTTCACCGAGGGCGAAGATGGCCTGCGCCGTGTCCCAGACCGGGGACATGCAGGGCTGCATGCGGAAAGTGGGCTCAGGGCAATCGGGGGAGCCGTTCGGCTCGTCAATGCCGAGCTTTTCGAATTCGTCGATAGCGCGGATGACCTGCGGGTCGTCCAGCGAATAGCCCAGACAGCGCAGTGCGACGATTGCATTGAGCATGGCCGGGTAGATGGCGCCGAGGCCGTCGGACATCTCAAGGCGCTCCAGCATCCACTTCTCAGCCTGCTTCAGCGCGATCTTGCGCAGCGGGCGGATGTGGATGCGCTCGGCCCAGTGCGCGATGCGATCCCACATGAGAAAGAAATTACGCCAGCTGATGCGGTTCTTGCTGTCCCACTTGAGGTGCAGATTCGCGTTTTCGCGGCCGCCAACAAAGAGCTCGTCGATTCCCTGCTCCGGCGGAATTTTCTTGAATGGCTTCTTTGCGTAGGCGATCGAGAGCGGCACTAAGATAGCTCGCGACCACGATGAGATTTCGTAGATATTGAAGTAGAACCACTTGGGAAAGAGCACGATCTCCGGCGGAACGGCCGGAACTGCATCGTATTCGTACTGTCCGAGGGCGCAAAGGTAAATCTTGGTGAAGGTGTTGCACTCAACGACGCCACCGTGGGCGAGAATCCACTCGCGAGCCTTGACGAGGATGGGCTCGTCTGCGCTCCAGCCCATGAGTTTGCAGGCAAAGTAGCACTTGACGGTGAGACTGATATTGCCGGGACCGCCGGGGTAGATGCTCCAACTGCCGTCGTCATTCTGGAATCGGAGCATTTCGGTGAGGGCGCGGTTCAACTTGCCTTCGTCGCCCGTGCCGAGGAAGCGATGGACGAAGATGTAATCGGCTTCGAGCATGGAGTCGGCTTCCAGTTCGCCGCACCAATAACCCTCAGGATGCTGAATGGAGAAAATGTAGTCGCGGGAACGCGCAATCGCGGCCGCCACAGACTCCAAAGCGGCGTCGATCCGGCCAAACTTTGGAGTAGCGCGTTGTGCTGTTCCGGAAGATGGATTCATGCTATCGCTAAAACTCTACTATCCTGATGAGAATTTAAAGTTGCCTTCCCTTCAATCAGAGTGCAAGAAATTCTTCATCGAGGGGCTGGATGCCCCTTCTGTATTTCTGACGCGCTCACTTCCAACTACCTGAAGCTTACTTCTACGAAACCGGAGCGGGCGGCGGAGCCGAGGCAATCGCCTGCACAATTTCGGGCGGAAGACCGAAGCGCACGTTTTCCGGCATGACTTCTACTTCTTCGACGCTGCCAAAACCTTTTAGACGCAAATAATTTACCACGTCTTCGACCAGAACTTCCGGAGCCGATGCGCCCGCGGTGATGGCGACCGTCGAAACATTTTCCAGCCACTCCGGGTTGATGGCCTCGGAGTTATCAATGAGGTATCCGTTGGTGCCAAGATTGCGCGAAACCTCAACCAGACGGTTCGAGTTGGAGCTGTTGTTCGAGCCGACGACAAGCACCAGGTCCGCGTTATGCGCGACGTTCTTCACTGCTGTCTGGCGGTTTTCCGTTGCGTAGCAGATGTCCTGCGAGTGCGGCCCGATAATGTTCGGAAACTTCTCTTTGAGCGCGTGGATAATGTCGCGTGCTTCGTCGAGCGAAAGCGTCGTCTGCGTGAGATAGGCAACACGATTCGGATCGGGCACCTGGAGCGCATTCACCTCTTCGGCGCTGGAGACAATCTGCGTCACATCCGGCGCTTCTCCGAAGGTACCTTCGATTTCATCATGGTCGCGATGACCGACCAGGACGAGCGAATATCCCTGCTTGGCGAACTTGACGGCCTCTACATGGACCTTGGTGACGAGCGGACAGGTAGCGTCGATGACTTTGAGCTTGCGATCTTTGCTGTTTTCGCGGACTGCCGGCGAAACACCATGCGCGCTGTAAATGACACGCATGCCTTCGGGCACTTGGTCGATATCATCGACAAAAATTGCACCCTTGTCCGCCAACTCATTCACAACAAAGCGATTGTGGACGATTTCCTTGCGAACGTAAATGGGCGCGCCAAAGGTTTCGAGCGCGATCTTGACGATGTCAATGGCGCGGACGACGCCTGCGCAGAAGCCGCGGGGCTTCAGCAGGAGAACGCGCTTGTCAGAAGATACGGAGCCATTTCCGGGCTCAACCAAAAGGGTGTCAATTGTGGTCGCTGTCACATTCATTAGTATATCGTGCCGGGAGCGGTGGGGATACCCCTAAGCGGGTGACGGCAGGGAGTGCCGAGGCAGGTTCGCCACTTCTCGTTCCACGGGTTTACCACCCTTACACCGCAATCTCCCCGCTACCATCGCAAGTCGCTCTTGTAAGACTTCCGTATCCGAGTCCACAATAGCCGCACCTGGGGGGTTGCCCATGCTGCACACTCGGCTATCTTGCTGGTCAGTTATGATTTGCGATCCGGTAACTGGGACAATTGCGCATTTCG
>Ga0210386_10005683_pt1 | contig 10097 bp, 7 predicted proteins | sample IncBWH32OmetaG_FD_160091 | JGI IMG/M metagenome (GOLD analysis project Ga0210386, IMG submission 160091) | Forest soil microbial communities from Barre Woods Harvard Forest LTER site, Petersham, Massachusetts, United States - Inc-BW-H-32-O ... | reverse complement strand
TCGAGGCGTTGCCCTGCGGATCGAGATCAACGATCAGCACCTCTTCGCCGATGGCGGCGAGGGCGGTGCCCAGGTTGATCGCAGTCGTCGTCTTGCCGACACCTCCCTTTTGGTTGGCGATGGCGAGAATACGCGGCGGCCTCGGCACGCCGATCCGCGTGTCGCGGATTGACGGCGGCAGCTCGGGTACGAGGGGAGATTTGTCAGGAGCGGCGTCGTCGCTCATCTCGTCGCTCATGGGGCCGATGTCCCTTGTTGCGTGGTTGGTTGAGGTCGCCGCCGCGCCGCGGCTCAAGACCGCTCACAACCACGATTTGCGCCTTCTCATCCGTTCGACTTGCGATCAAGCTCGCGTCAATTTTCCAATATTTAGCGGCGTCGGTCAATTCAGACGCCACATCTTGACCCTTGGGAAACAAGCCCAAAGCGCCTCTTTTCAACAAAGGGTATGCGAGTGTCAGCAGTTTCGGCAATGGCGCCAAGGCCCGCGCGGTAACAACGTCGATGGATTCGGGCTCTTTGTCCACAAAGTCCTCGACCCGCATGGCATGCACGATGCCCGGCGCTCCGGTAGCCTGCACAGCCTCGCGCAAAAACGTTGCCTTTTTGCCTATGCTTTCGACCAGGTGGATGTCTGCGCCGTCCGTATCGGCGAGCGCGCAGGCGATCACGATACCCGGAAAACCGGCGCCTGAACCAAGGTCGATCCATGTTTTGGCGCGGGGCGCCAGATCGACCAGTTGCAGCGAATCGGCGATGTGGCGGGTCCAGAGCACCGGTATGGTCGAACGCGCGATCAGATTGGTGTGGCTCTGCCACGAGAGCAATAGCTCCACAAAGCGATCGAGCCGCGCCGATGTTTCACGTGAAACAGGGGTGAGGGTAAGGGCACGTTCGCGATCGGCAGTGAGATCGATCGTCTGATCCTGAGCCGCCGCCTCCCCTGCCCCCGCCGTGCTCATGCGGCACCGCGGCTCCGCTTGCGGCGCTCGCGATTGACGTGCGCGGCAAGGAGCGTCAGCGCCGCCGGCGTGACGCCGTCGATCCGGCTTGCATGACCGATGGTCCGAGGCTTGTTGGTCTCGAGCTTATGGCGCACTTCGTTGGAGAGCCCGGGCAGCGCTGCGTAGTCGAGGTCGTCGCCGAGGACGAGCGCTTCATCGCGGCGATAGGATTCCACGTCGGCTGCCTGCCGATCCAGATAGACCGCATACTTGGCGTCGGTCTCAAGCTGCCCGGCGATTTTCGGATCGAGCTCGCCGAAGCGCGACCAGATCCGGGCGATGTCGGCGATGCCGATATCCGGATAAGACAAAAGATCGAACGCCGAGCGGCGTTGCCCGTCGCGCCGTAGCGCGAGCCCATGCCGGGCCGCCTCGTTCGGCGTGACATTGAGGGCCTCGGCCATGCTGCGGGCTTCGCCGAGCGCGGCCATCTTGGCGCGATGCCGGTGGCTGCGCGCGGCTCCGACGCAGCCGAGCGCGATCCCCTTGTCGGTCAGGCGCTGGTCGGCATTGTCGGCGCGCAGCGTGAGGCGATATTCGGCGCGCGAGGTGAACATGCGATACGGCTCGGTGACGCCGCGGCTGACGAGGTCGTCGACCATGACGCCCAGATAGCCCTCGGCCCGATCGAAGACGATGGCGTCCTCTCCCCCTGCCCGCTTGGCCGCATTGAGGCCGGCGATGAGGCCCTGCGCCGCCGCCTCCTCATAGCCGGTGGTGCCGTTGATCTGCCCGGCCAGGAACAATCCCGGCAGCCGCTTGGTCTCGAGCGACGGATGCAGCTCCCGCGGATCGACATGATCGTATTCGATGGCGTAGCCCGGCCGAGCCACCCGCGCCCGTTCGAGGCCCGGGATCGAAGCCACGATGGCGCACTGAACGTCCTCCGGCAGCGAGGTCGAAATGCCGTTCGGATAAACGGTGCTGTCGTCGAGCCCTTCCGGCTCCAGGAAGATCTGATGCCCGTCGCGCTCGCCGAAGCGCATGATCTTGTCTTCGATCGAAGGGCAGTAACGCGGCCCACGGCTTTTTATTTGGCCCGAGTACATCGGCGAGCGATGGACGTTGGCGCGAATGAGCGCGTGCGTGGCCGGCGTCGTGCGGGTGATCGCGCAGTGCACCTGCGGGTTGGTGATACGCTCGGTCAGCATCGAGAACGGCTCGGGGGGATCGTCGCCCTGCTGCATCTCTAGCGCGGTCCAGTCGATGGTCGTTCCGTCAAGCCGCGGCGGCGTGCCGGTCTTGAGCCGGCCCAGCGCAAAGCCCGCGCGTTCGAGCGTCCCCGAAAGGCCCAGCGCCGGCGCCTCGCCGACGCGGCCGGCCGGAGTCTGCCGCTCGCCGATATGAATGAGGCCGCGCAAGAACGTTCCGGTGGTGAGCACCACCACACCGGCATCGAGGCTACGGCCATCGCCGAGGCGCACCCCGGCGACACATCCATCGACCAGGACGAGGTCATCCACCTCACCCTCGACGATGGACAAATTCGGCGTCTGCCGAAGCGCCTCCTGCATGGCCCCGGCATAGAGCTTCCGGTCGGCCTGCGCCCGCGGGCCGCGCACCGCCGGCCCCTTGCGGCGATTGAGCATGCGGAACTGAATGCCACCCGCATCGGCGACGCGGCCCATCAAGCCATCGAGTGCGTCGATCTCCCGAACCAGGTGGCCCTTGCCGAGCCCCCCGATTGATGGATTGCAAGACATCGCCCCGATGGTCGCAAAACGATGCGTCACCAGTGCCGTGCGCGCGCTCATGCGCGCGGCTGCAGCGGCGGCCTCACAGCCGGCATGCCCGCCCCCGACGACGATGACGTCGAAGCGATTGTCCACGTTTTATCTCCGGAACCATGGTCTTTTAGATAAGCCGCGGGCGCGCGTCAAAAAGCATTTGGCCGATGTTTCACGTGAAACGTCGGGATTGCGCTTCCCGCCCAAGGCAAGCAATTGCGAGATCAGCCGGCGCTCGAACTCTGGGGACTATTCTTTACCGATCACTTGTTTTTACCGATCACTTGCCGATGCAAAAATCTCGGAAAATCACGTCGAGAATGTCCTCGACGTCGATGCGCCCGGTCAGCCGCCCCAGTGTTGTGGCCGCGGCGCGTAGCTCCTCCGCGATCAGCTCTTCATGGCCGGAAGGCCCTACTGCCAGCGCGCGGTCCAGCGCCGCGACGGTTTCCTCCAGCGCGTGGCGATGGCGTGCGCGCGTCACCCATGCGCTTTCGGTTGAGGCAAAATACGCTTCCGCGTACGCCGAAAGCGCACCAATCAGCGGCTCGATTCCGCTGCCGGTCAAGGCCGAAATCGCGAATGTCTTGATGGATGTCTCGGTCGAAGCCGCGAACGGTGATTCACAATTTATCCACAGCTTATCCACAGAGAGATCGGCCTTGTTGAGCACCATCCAAACCTCTGTTTTCACTAGCTTTCCTGGCGCATCGTCAGTCAGCCTCTGGCCCTCCAGTGGGTCAATGACCCACAGGACGAGATCAGCTGCCGCAGCACGCGCCAAAGCGCGCCGGACGCCCTCCTGTTCGACCGGATCGTCGCTGTCACGGATGCCCGCCGTATCCAGCAACGTCACCGGGTAACCGGCCAAGTCGAGATGAACCTCGATCACATCGCGCGTGGTCCCAGCATGGGGCGACACGATCGCCGCCTCGCGCCGGGCCAGACGGTTCAGCAGCGTCGACTTGCCGGCGTTCGGCGGTCCCGCGATGGCGACCACCAACCCATCGCGCAGCCGCTCGCCCCTGCCCCCGTCGGCTAGTGCAGTCGCGATCATGCTGCGCAATTGCTGCGCAGCATTGAGCGCTGGGCCAATCAAATCCTCCGGCACATCGGCTTCGTCGGAAAAATCGATCCGCGCCTCGACCAGCGCCAGCGTCTCGATAATCTTCCGCCGCCACGCGTCGGCCTGATCGCCGATGACGCCCTTGAGCTGGCGAAACGCCTGGCGGCGTTGTGCCGGCGTCTCCGCCGCGATCAGATCGGCCAGGCCCTCCACTTCGGTGAGATCAAGCCGCCCGTTGAGGAAAGCACGCCGGGTGAACTCGCCCGGCTCGGCCGGCCGACAGCCTTCAATCCGCCCCAAGGCACCCAAAAGGCCCGCGATCACCGCCTGACCGCCATGAACCTGCAGCTCGGCCATGTCCTCGCCGGTCTCGCTGTGCGGCGCCGGAAACCAAAGCGCCAACGCCTCGTCGATGACGTCGCCGGCGGCCGGATCGCGTATGCGCGCGAGCGTCGCTCGCCGCGGCTGCGGCATCCGCCCGATCAGCGTTGCCAGCGCCCTGCCCGCTTGCGGACCGCAGATCCGCACCACCGCCACGGCCACCGGTGGCCGCCCCGACGACAACGCAAAGATGGTGGAGCGATCATGCATCACGGTTATCCGACCAACGGCTGACGCTTGAACGGTCCGAATGCGTCATGCGGCCGAGGTGCCTATTCCGTACGATCTCGGCAACTGCCACGGATCGGCAAACGTTGTAGGAAGAAACCACCTAGAGCGTGTCCCGAGACAATGGAAAATCGGTTTTCCGAACTGGACATGCAACGACCCAACTTCAGCAAGCCGGGACTCCAACCATGAGCGCAACGACGCCGTCAGCAGAAGGCCAAGCCCGGCACCAAAACCGGCTGGCCCAGGAAACGAGCCCTTATCTCCTGCAGCACAAGGACAATCCAGTCGATTGGTGGGCCTGGGGTCCGGAGGCGTTGGGCGAAGCCAAGCGTACCGGCAAGCCGATCCTGCTCTCGGTCGGCTACGCCGCGTGCCACTGGTGCCACGTGATGGCACACGAAAGCTTCGAGAATGACGCCGTGGCGCGTGTCATGAATGCGCTGTTCGTCAACATCAAAGTCGATCGCGAGGAACGGCCCGATATCGATCAGATCTACATGGCGGCGCTGCATCATCTGGGCGAGCAGGGCGGCTGGCCGCTGACCATGTTTCTCACCTCCGACGGCGAGCCGATCTGGGGCGGTACGTATTTTCCGCCGACGTCGCGCTACGGCCGGCCGGGTTTTGTCGATGTGCTGCACGAGATCGCGCGGCTGTTTCGCGAAGAGCCGGAGAAGATCGAGCAGAACCGCGCCGCCCTGATGGAGCGTCTCGCCGGCGCAGCGCGCCAGCCGGGCAGGGTGACCGTCGGCACGCTCGAACTCAACAACGCCGCGCAACAGCTCGGCGGCATCATCGATCCGGTCAATGGCGGCACGCGCGGCGCGCCGAAATTTCCGCAGGCGGCTTTGTTTGAACTTCTCTGGCGCGCGGGCCTGCGCACCGGCGAGGCACGCTATTTCGGTGCCGTCGACATTACGCTTCACCACATCTGCGAAGGCGGCATCTACGATCATCTCGGCGGCGGCTTTGCGCGCTATTCGGTCGACGAGCGCTGGCTCGTGCCGCATTTCGAAAAGATGCTCTACGATAATGCGCAGCTTCTTGAACTGCTAGCCGCCGCGTATGCGCGGCTGCACAAGCCGCTGTACTGGCAGCGCGCACAGGAGACCGTCGACTGGCTGGCGCGGGAAATGACGACAGGCGAGGGGGCATTTTCCGCTTCCCTCGATGCCGACTCCGAAGGCGAGGAGGGCAAGTTCTACATCTGGTCGTGCGACGCGGTGATCGGAGAGCTCGGCGCCGAAGACGGCGAATTTTTCGCCCGGCACTACGACGTCACGCCGGAGGGCAACTTCGAAGGCCACACGATTCTCAATCGTCTCAAACCCGTCGCGCGCAGCGAAGCAGACGAGCGGCGGCTGGCGCCACTGCGCGCCAAGCTCTTGGCCGCACGCGCGCCACGGGTGCGGCCGGGCCTCGACGACAAGGTGCTGGCCGACTGGAACGGCTTGATGATCGCGGCCCTTGCCAACGCGAGTCAGATTCTCGGCGAGCCGTCGTGGCTCGCCATGGCCGAACGCGCCTTCGCCTTCATCGCGCGCGCCATGACCCGCGGCGACCGCCTCGGCCATTCCTGGCGGCAGGGGAGGCTTAAATTTCCCGGGCTTGCTTCCGACTTCGCCGCGATGATCCGGGCAAGCCTGGCGCTCCATGAAGCAACGGGCCGGCCCGACTATTTGCAGCAAGCGCTCACCTGGCAACAGGCGCTCGATCGCGATCATGCCGACGCAGCGGCAGGGACCTATTACCTTACGGCCGCCGACGCCGAGGGTTTGGTCATTCGCCCGGCGTCGACGGCCGACGAGGCGACGCCGAACCACAATGCAGTCGCCGCGCAAAACTTGATCCGGCTTTCTCTGCTCACCGGCGACGATCAATGGCGCGACAAGGCCGACCGGCTGATTGCCGCGATCGCGCCGGCCGCCGTCGACAATCTTTACATGCACATGGCGCTGCTCAACGCCATCGATCTGCGGCTGCGCGCCGCTGAGATCGTCGTCACCGGGGAGGGAGTTCGCGCCGACGAACTTCTTGCTACGGCGCGCAGCATCCCGCCGCTCGACCGTATTGTGCTGCACGCGCGCACGGCGCAGGCGCTGCCGCCCGCACATCCGGCGCAAGCTCAACTGCAAGCTTCGTCGGAGCCACGCGCCTTCGTGTGTGTTGCGCAAACGTGTTCGCTGCCGGTGACGGACGCAGAAGGGCTTATGCGGGCTCTCGAAGCAAGCCGGCAGGTCCGAGCGCAAGACTGAATGTCTGCGATGCGACAAACAAAGACGCGTTCATGGCGTCTTTGTTGGCGGCGACACTCTCGCGTTCACGAGATTCGCGACGCTCCGGCGTCTATCTGATCGCTGTTTGTTTTTCGTCTGTCACAAGCGCCACGTAAACTTCGTCCTGCTCATCCATTGATTGTTCTTGAATCGCTCTTGCGCCACACCGCGCCGCGAATGGTCGTGCTGCGAGGCTTAAACGCAGGACGATAAACAACCGAGCGCGCGCTCCCGGAGGATCGCCATGGCCCGCACGCCACGAGGTCGTAAGCCTAAAGCGACAGCTGCGTCCGAACCGATCGACAACGTCGGAACGACCGAACTCGAACAGCCGGTCTTCGCGCAGCCGGCACCGACGCCGGACCCGGCCAAATTCGAAGTCAAGCACCCTTCCGACAATCCGATTTACAAACAAATCGACCAGCTCAATCGAGAGCACAAGATCACGACCCTGCCGTTCCCGGCGCCGCGCGGGGTACCGGAGCCGAGATTGAGCCTAGCCGAGGTGCTTGATGTCGACGCGGCCACGCTGGACAGAAAAATCACCGGGCAAAAGCAACTGGTGTTCCACTCGGTCGGCGATACCGGCAGCACCCGCGGTCCGCAGGATCAAAATCAGGTCGCCGACAAGATGGTCGGCGATTTCTCCGATTATGACGAGCAGGATCGGCCGCTGTTTTTCTTTCATCTCGGCGATGTCATCTACAATTTCGGCGAGGAAAAATACTACTACGATCAGTTCTACGAGCCGTATCGCGATTATCCGGCGCCGATCCTCGCGCTTGCCGGCAATCACGACGGCATGGTGGCGCCGGGAATAAAAATCGCGACGCTTGCGGCATTCCTGGACAATTTCTGCGCCGCACCTCCGGGCTTCCATGTCACCCCGGAAGCTGGCGGCCTGTCACGCACGGCACAAATTCAGCCCGGCGTGTTTTTCACGTTTGAAGCGCCGCTGCTTCGCATCCTGGCGCTCTACAGCAATACGCTGGAGGATCCCGGCGTGATCGCCGATGACATCATCGGCGACTCGCAACTCACTTACCTCAAGGCCGCCTTGAGCCGCGTGAAAGAAGAAAAATTTGCCGGCGCGCTGATCATTGCGCATCATCATCCGGCCTACACGGCCGGCACCCAGCATGGGTGGAGTACCGCGATGCTTGCGCAGATCGATGCCATCTGCAACGAAACCGGTGTGTGGCCGCATGCGGTGCTGTCCGGACACGCGCATAACTATCAGCGCTTCACCCGCGTTCATCACAACATGCAAATTCCCTACATCATCGCCGGCAACGGCGGACATGCCGTGGCAAAGCTGCGCCGCAAGGGCGAGAGTCCGTTGCGCACGCCGCAACCGCTCGAGGTGCCGAAAAACTCCGACAAAGTCATTCTGGAGAATTACGACGACCAGGATTTCGGCTATTTGCGCGTCGTGGTGACGCAGACGCAGCTGCGTATCGAATATCATCCGTCGAGCGACGGCACCGAAGCGAAAACGCCGGACGACTTCGTCACTGTCGATCTAGCCACGCGCAAGCTCGTGCACTTCACCGGCGAATAAATCGATAGCGGCGAATATATCGTATTTGTCTCAACCAAGCTCAGTCCCCAGGGCATCGCGAACGCCCGAACGCGCGCATTCCGCTACGATCCCGCCGGAAAAGTCCGAGCGACATGAAAGGCCTTTGCGGTCACCAGCCATTTTCCGTCGATGCGATGAAATATAAGATGATCGACGAAGCCGGTTTGGCCGATCCTCACCCGTACTTTGGCCGACGCTAAATCGGGCGCGGTCGATTCGACGCTGACGATCTCCTGCTCGCGCGGAGATTTCAAAGCCGCCGGCGACGGCCGGCCGCGCATCACGTCGCGAAATTCGGCCGCCGACCATGCTGTCAGCTTGCCGTCGCGAATACCATGAATGAGACACGCGCCATGGAACACTTCGGGGAAACGATTGTCGTCCGCGTCATACATGAGATCGAAGTATCCGTTGATCGCGTCCGCGATCGCTCGAATTTGCTCCATGAAAGTCTCCGTCACTGGCTTGCGAAAATCACCCGGGTGCCACCGAAAGCTTTCCCGGCCGCCTCAAAGGGTGGCGCAGCCGGCGGCGGCGCGCTACCCGCACGGCGATCATCTCTTGAATGACTGAGAGGCATCGATGATGGACGGAATTGATGGTCGACTGGTCGGCGGCTTGATGGTTCTCGCGGCCGTTGCCGACGCGCGCAGCTTCGGCAAGGCCGCGCAACGGCTGGGCATGACGCAATCCGGCGTCAGCAAAGCGATCGCGAAACTCGAATCCCGTCTCGGCGCCAGACTCATTCACCGCACGAGCCGTGCCGTCGAACTGACCGAGGAGGGACGCATCCTTTGTGAACGTGTCGCCGAGCATCTGGCCGGGATCGGCGAGGCTGCGGCGGAGACTTCGAAATCGCGCGATGCGGTCCGCGGCAAGTTGCGCGTCAATGTCGATCCGCTGTTCTCGCGTGTGGTTTTATCGCCGAAACTGAGTGCGTTTCTTCTGCAAAATCCGCAAATCGAGCTCCGCCTCGAAACAAGAGATCGCGTTGGCGATTTGGTCAGCGACGGATTCGATCTGGCGGTCCGTTTCGGTGAGCCGACGCCGTCGGCACTCATCGCCCGTCGCGTTCTGGCGGCGCGCATTCTTACGGTCGCTTCATCGGTCTATATCGACCGGCACGGCAGGCCCGATCATCCGGAGGATCTGGCGAGCGCCGCTCACCAATGCATCAGAGCCATCGACCCTTCGAGCGGACGTCCATTCGACTGGGAATTCCGGCGCGGCAAGCAAACGATTGCGGTCGCGGTCAATAGCCGCCTCACCGTGACCGATTCAGGAACCAAGCTCGGCGCCTGCCTTGCCGGCTTTGGCGTGGCGCAAGTCATCGACCTTGATCTGGACCAGCATTTACACAGCGGCGCGCTGGTCAATTTGTTTCCGGCCTGGTCGGATGAACGATTTCCGCTCTACGTCTATTACGCTTCCCGAAACCACGTGCCCGCGAAAGTGCGAAAATTCATCGACTTCATCAGCGACTCGCTCGGCAACGGGAATGCGTCGCTGACCGATCCCGTCGCCAAGGCTGCGACGACCGCTGCGGCTTTAGATTCCTTACGGGGCCGTTGATCGGGTGACGCCGAGGGAACTGAAAGGTTCGCGGCCCGCGGCCTCATTCCAGATCGAGCGCCATGTAGGTCGCGCCGGGCAGGGGATTGTCGTAATAGGCCGGCACCGGTTTGAATCCGAGCCGGCGATAAAGCTCGACGGCAGGCTGCATGGATGAGAGCGTATCCAGCACCATGGTGCGGTAGCCGCATTGGCGCGCGTCGAAAATCAGCTCTTCTGCCAGCTCCCAGCCCACATGCCGGCCGCGAAATGCGGGCC
>Ga0210386_10005682_pt1 | contig 10098 bp, 5 predicted proteins | sample IncBWH32OmetaG_FD_160091 | JGI IMG/M metagenome (GOLD analysis project Ga0210386, IMG submission 160091) | Forest soil microbial communities from Barre Woods Harvard Forest LTER site, Petersham, Massachusetts, United States - Inc-BW-H-32-O ... | reverse complement strand
AGCCAGCGATAAACCCGCAAAGCTATTTAGTGCGGTGCTCCGCGAGATACCAGACAAACAACTAAACTGGCGTAATACTCAGCGTGCCCGCGTCCGCTCTTTTATCGAGGAATGGCGAGACTCCGCCCCCACTGTACAGCCAATCCGCATTGATACTGATCGGGAAATGGCTGTAAGGGACACATCCTCGACTGAGAAGGCACGCACTGCACTGCATACACGAGCAGATGTCGGTGATTTGCTGAGTCTTGTTAATGACCTAGCCATCGCCACCAAGACTGCGCGAACCGGCACGTATACGTCGATAACAGGAAGCTCCGTGCTTTCGCAAGCCAAAGGAAGTGTGGCCGATCTGAATAGTCTGCGCACTCTTCTCCATGCTGCAATTGACCGCATGTCGCTCGAAGAACTCAAGGACATAAGTATACCTATCGGATATCTGTTTGAGGACTAGTGTCCGGTGCAAACACTGGCCGATCTACTCGCTGCTCGCCGCTTGATAAATGAGAACGCGGACGAAGCCATAGCGGTCACTTCTCGTCGAGGAAAAGTAAGAATTCTAATACCGGGCGAAAATCCTGTGCTGCTACCAAGCGACGTTACCGAGCTTTCGACACTACTTCAAGGCAACATTATAGTGTCAGATCTTGACCCTCACTTTAGGGCCGCCGCTAGGATTTCACTACTATACGAGCCAACCTTTGTTATCCCGCTAAAAGCGCCAAGCGCTCAGGAATTGACCGATCTTGGAAGAGATCCTGTCAACTTCCGCAATGAACGCCCTCGTTGTCTCTGTCTAGGCGTTCAAGTGCAGGTACCGGACATGAAGATCCTCTATGGAGTTGCTCGAGTAATCGCTCTTGAAAATGGAATCCGTATGGGTAAGACAGCGATCCTCTCCGTAGATGATTTCTGGAGCATAGACCTCGATGAAGTAATTGAAAGAATCTCAGATTTCTTGCAGGAGGCTAAAGAAGATGTAAGGGCAGAGCCTGAAGAAGGAGCTAAGAAGTGGCGTACAGTGGTGGCACTTCTTGGAGGAACTAATGATCCAAGTAAGCTTCGCCAAGGTTGGATGCGGGAATTTCGACTACTAGCTGGACTGTATTCTATAAGACTTGATATTCGCCCTAAGCCTGAGACTGCTCGGGCGGAGATTGTGGCAGAACTGCGTTCTAAGCCACCTACTGGCCTGCTCGTATGGGCTGACTGGGTTGCACATCCAGAAGTTTTCATTCGGGCTTATCTGTCAGCCCGACCCGGAGCGTACGCGGAGCTTCTTGGCCGTGCTGATCGAGCTTCAGATTACGACGACCACGTGGCTGAGTTGCGCATGCACTTGGCTGAGATTGCCCCTCCATTGGCGGATAGCGTAGATTTGCCTGGTGATGTTCAGGTAACGTGGGAAGTCGCACGAACCGAAATTCTAGCACTCGCAGGTCCTCACCTTGTATTGACAGAGCGTGCAGTGGCGATGCTAGAAAATAATCCATACCCGAAACCGAGCCGTATGTTGCAACACATGCAACGTCTGGCTGATCTTGCAAAATCTTATCGTACAGCCAGCGGTAGGTTGGGTAAGCGTCTTGAGGACGTTGCCATTGGAGATTACGGAATCGAAATCGCACTATTTGATCAAGAACTTAACGAGAAGACAATAGAGATTGACGGTAGGTCTTTGAATACCCAGCCTCATGTAAAAGTTGATGACTATAAATCACCAACTGATGTCGGACGCATCTATTTCGCACTCGATATAGAAGAGCGCAGATTTGTTGTAGATCACATCGGACTACATGATTATCGTTTATTTTTCATAACCAGCGACTTTGGTTGTTGTCCAGTTCTGCAGACGGGTCCATAAATAGTCAGATGGGATCAAGGGCACAGTAAGCTCGACTCGCTCATCCTTGCTGTCCTTTGCATATCTCGGACATGTGAGAACGCAATGATTGTGGATGGCCCAACATATACCTTAAATAGCAGAGAATCACTTCAATGGTCGGCACTGCATATTTATTTGCAGGGGGCACCTTGCTAGTCGGCTGCCTCGAAATCAGTATCGTGATCTTGGCTGAATTTGAGGATTTTAGCCGACGGGATGATCTGTGCGTTGGGTGGCTTGAGGATTGCGTTCGTGGAGAAAGTACTCCAGGAGAACAACTCTGTACCTGGGTTGTCCCAGTCAGAGTACTTGCCGGTCACCGTCAGACCTTCTCGCTCGTGAACTTTGGCGCGGGACGCCTTGAGTTGAGTCACCAGATCGCGAATCCAAATGCTCGTTTCGCTGGTCCTCTGGTTCGGAACTATCTGCAGCTGGTTGCGTCTTGGGCTACTGGCGAGGGTCGGCTCAGCGGAGTGGAGGGACTTGATCTTCCTCCCAGGGTAGCGGCGGCGTAGTTCGGTGTCGGCGGCGATGGCCAGGTGCCGAGTGTCGGCGGTGGCGTGTTCCCATTCCTGCCGGTCGGTCATGGTCTGGGCGAGATTCTGCTCGCGTTGCTGGTAGAGGTCGCGCAGGGCCCGGTAGCTGATGGCGAGGATCTCGTGTCGTCCGGCGCGGTCGAGGTCGGCGGCCTTGCGGGCGGTGTCGGCTTCGGCTGTGGCGCGGATGGCGTTCAGGGCGGCGTCGAAGGCGCCGAGCCGGGCGAGCCGCAGTTCCTTCCCGACGTGCCGGGGTGCCCAGGCGGTCTGGATGGCGTATGCGTCGCGGAGCAGCCACAGGCGCCCGTCGGGCAGGGCGCGGACGTCGGTGTCATCGGCCGGGCTGAGGGCGGCGGATGCCTGGTGCCAGGCCGCTCGCTGGCCGGGCGTGGTGTGGGCGGGCTCGGGCCCGACCGGGTCATCGGGGTGGTTGTAACCGTACATTTCCCGGTAGGCGCCGATCATGGAGGCTTTGTGCTCCCAGCTGTGCCGGGCGGCCGGGTCGGCGGGCACCGGGCCTAGGGCGGTGATTGCCCAGGCGGGCGGGTGCTGGGCCAGGTGCTGGCCGAGGCGGCGGGTGCGGTCGTCCATCAGGGCGGCGATCTGGGTCAGGTAGGCGTGGCGGGCGGGGTCAGGTAGCTGGGGTACGCGGCTGGCCCAGGGGCCTTGCGGCTGGGGGAGCAGCGGCTGGATGCGGGGCCGGATCCGGGCGTCCAGGACGGCGTCGACGTCCCGGGCGTCGGCCAGGTCCTGGGCGGCGATGGCCGAGCTGAGGACCTCGGCGGGGTCCAGGCCTGCGAGTTCGGCGGCGTGCAGGGTGCGGAACAGCCACTGGGCCCGGTCCGACAGCGGCTGCCGGTGCTCAGGCGGGACCGCGGCCAGAACCAGGTCCTGGTAGCGCTGGTGACGCGCGGTCTGGGTTTCGGCGGTCCAGATCGCGTGCAGGACGGCCAGGTGGTCGGCGTCGGCTAGGTTACGGCGCAGGACCGCGGAAGCGGACAGTTCGGCGCCGTCGCGGCCCAGAACGTCGGCGAGCACAGCGACCGCCTCGCGCTGATCGGCCCTGCCCGGGCCATAGGGCGCGGATCGGCCGGGGAGGTATCCGGCGCGTTCCCGGCGGATACGTTCGTAGCGGCCGAGCTCGGGAGCGGGACGTGTGCTGGGTTGCGGGTCGGCCGGCCGGGCCGGGGTGGTGAACACGAACGCGAGGTTGGCGTCAGTGCCGCGGGTCATGGCCGGGTACAGCCACTGCCGGTCCTCGCCACCGGTGACCAGCGCGATGCCGGTGTGCACGGTGGCGCCCTGGGCGCAGTGCCCGGTGACCGCATAGGCCAGGTCGGCGGAGTGGTAGCCATCGTAGCGGAAGGCCTGGATGGTGAACCGGCGCTGCCCCGTGGCCCGGTCGGGGTCGAGCAGGCGGCGGACCACCAGGCCGCGGCGGGTGATGGCCTCGATCCGCAGGATGTCTCCGTTGGCCAGGGACCGGCCTGGCTCGCTGGCCTCGATGTCGTGGTCGTTGCGGCGGCAGATGATCAGGTCCCCTGCCGAGGCTTCGCCGCTGGCGATCCGGACGGTCCGGCCTCGGTCGACTAGGCCGAGGTGGATCAGGTCGTCGCGGATCCGGGTGGATAGTTCTCGGCAGCGGGCCCAGTCCGCGGCCATCAGCAGCACGTCCCGGCCGTCCAGGTAGCTGGCCACGTAGGCGCGGACGGCCTGGTCCATGGCGTGGTCGGGCGGGCCGCCGCGGATCCGGCCGTGCTGGTCGTACTCGTCCAGCACGCTGGCGTCCCCGGCGCGGAGCCGCAGCGAGGCGGCGCGTTCCCAGGCGGCGGTGAACCGGACCGGTTCGGCAAGTTCCACGTAGCCGAGCCGGTCCGCGAGCAGCGCCATGGCGCCGCCGCCTTCCACCGCGGCGAGCTGTTCCTGATCCCCGGCCAGGACCAGCTTGCAGCTGTTCCGCGCCGCATAGCTGACGACGGCGGCCAGGTGGGTGATGGAGATCATGGAGCCTTCATCGGCCAGGATCAGCGAGCCGGGCGGAATGAGGCCGCGTTGGATGTCGGTGAGGAGGCGGGTGGTGTTCGCGGCGACCTGGACGCCGGCCGCGCGGAGTTCGTTAGTCGCGTTCTGGGAGGTGGCGGTGCCGAACACCGGCCCGTCCCAGGCCCGGGCGGCGGTGGCCAGGACCCAGGTTTTCCCGGTCCCGGCCGGCCCGGTGATGATCTCGACGGTGCGCGCCGAGGTGAGCACGTGCCAGACGGCGGCGGCCTGGTCCAGCCGCAGCCCGCGCGGCGCGGCGTGCCCGCGTGCGTCATTCGCGCGGCCGCGCAGCGCTGCCTCGAGCAGCCCCGGGTCGGTGCCGAGGTGGCGCGCTGCCACCTCGGGCGTCAGCCGCGGCGCGCCTCGGGCCTGTGCGTGCGCGTGCGCGACGAGGTTGTCTTCCAGGGTCAGCTGCGCGGTGGTGGCGTACCGGGCGGCGCCGGGCCGGGTGTAGATGCTGCGCCCGTCCAGCTGGCGGCGCAGCGACGCGGGCAGCGTCGGCCACTGCGGCGCGTCCAGGCACGTCACCTGCCCGGTCCGCCCGGACAGCGCCTCCTCGGCCAGGCCGAGCAGCAGCTCCTGCGCGGCCTGCGGGCTCATCTGCCGGGTCTCCGGCGGCATCACCAAGGCGAGCCGCTTGACCAGGTCGTGCCGGGTCCACGCGGGGTGCTGGTCCGAGACCAGGATCAGGGCCTTGGCCAGCGCCCGGGACTGGGCCTCCCGCGTCGGCGGCCCGGACGGCGCCCGGCCACTGTGATGCTCACTCGCCTGTGCGCTCGGGCCGCGCGCGTCGGACACCGCGGCCGCCACGCCGGCCAGCGCGCCGCCGAGCGTGGCATCCCACCGCGCGGCCAGCGCGTCCCAGTCCACCGGGCCCGCGTCCTTGCCCTTGCGGGATTGCAGCGTGGCGTCGTTGGCGATGTACAGCAGTTCACGCGAGGTCGGCGCACGGCCGTGCCTGGCCTGCCACGCGTGCGCGAGCTCGCGTTCCTTCTCGTGCACCTGCACGGTGCGCGTGGAGTAGGCGTCCATCTGCGCCTGCGTGACCCCGGCGATCTCGTTGCCCCGCCCGTCGGCGCGCGGAATCCACGCCACACCGAACTCAGCAGTCAGCTCGCACTCGACCGCGGTGGCGGCGACACCCTGCAAGGCGCCCAGGACCCCGCGCACGCTCATCGTGTCCAGCGCCCGCCACTTGCCGTCGCTGAACGTCCAGGTGATCCGCGCGATCTGGTTATGAACATGGTCCTGCGGGTCACCGTCCCGGCTGGTGCCCTGCAACCAAGAGGTGACGATCAGCCCGGCGGCCTCGAACCGGCCCGGCTCGCGGCCGTCGACCCGGGTGCCGTGATAGCCGGTCCGGGTGACCCCGGCCCAGGCCTGCAGGTACTCCAGGGCCGCCCGGTTGGCCCGGTCCAAGATCTCCTGGAACGCCTGCTCGCGGCCCGCCCAGTACCCGGCGGACTGCTGGTCCCCGGCCAGCCGGGCGCGGCGCTCGTTCTCCCGGATCGAAGCATGCAGGACCGAGATGGACTTGGAGAACGACACCGTCACGTCGGTATAGGCGGCAGGCTGCCGGGTTGCCTGCGCGGACTGACGTTCCAGCGCGATGAGCCGCTCGGCGGTGGCGTGCGGCTCAGCGGCGCGCAGGCTGTTCAGGTGATCAGCGAAGGTCACGTAGCGGCCGCGGGGCCGGCCGAGCCTCGCGCCGGTCCGCGGGTCGACCTGCTGGTACACCGCCTCATACAGCCTGCGCTCGACGGTCTGGCCGGAGGCCAGACCGAGAACTTGCGCACCCGCGCCCCACCACTGGCCGGGCGGCTCCCCGGCCTGCGCAGCGTTGATGTAGTAGCCGTCCGGCGCCTGGCCCGCGGCCTCGCCTTGGGTCTTCCAGATGTAGCCCAAGTCGTAGCCCTTGGCCACAGTGACCACAACGGCCAAACGGCTGCCTCCTTCCCGTCCCGCGCCGCAGGGCTGACCATGATCATTTAGATCAATGCAACGGTCTGCGGCGATAGGACCATGGTGAGGGGAAGGCCGTTCATGATCATTTGCAGTGACCGGGATTAGAAGGGTGCCGAAGGCTGGAAAATGCTTGTTGACCAGGAGAAGCAAGGAATTCTCAGTAGAGAGTCAAAACTGCGGTTCCTCCGGGCGGAACAACGATCGCCATTGCGCCGCCGGTCGGGTTAAGTGTGAAGCGAGCCTGGGTCAGCTGATGTGCGCGCCCATGACGACAGCGCGGGGCGCTCGGTCGCGGTAGGTTCTTGCTTCAGCATGGACGTTGGGTAGTGCTAAAGGGGAGGGCCGGTGGCTGGTGTCGATCACCGGATGGTGTGGCGGAGGGCGCGTCCCGGCCGCGCCGCGGTTCTCGTTCCGTCCCCGACCGGTGACTGGTTCCCGATTGCGAAAAGGGCCTTGTGCTCGCTGAGCCTGACGTGGGGCGGGATGGGGGACATCCTCGTCCCTGTCGGCGCCGACAGTCGCCCGTCCCCGGCATTCCAGGCCGTCTTGCGGGCGCATGACCCCGACTACGTGGCGGCCTACGAGGCAACGAGCAGTGAGATCGCCTTGGCGAACCCTTCCGTCTACGCAGCATGGCAAGCGGGCAGGCTCGGCAGCTCTGGCGACACAGAGGATGAGACGATGCTACGGCAGCAGTTCGAAGCCGAGATGAACGAGCTCCCTGGCGGTTGGGATCCATCAGAAGCAATCGAGTTCGCCCGGGCCTGGTGTTCTCCGTATCCGTCGGTGGGCGGCTATTACCCAGTTGCGCGCAGGTCCGCTTCGCTTGGCAGGCCGCTAATTGCGCTAGCGGGTTTCCCTGGCCTGATGGACCGCCCTCTCGACCTCAATCTTGCCGCCTTCGACCCGGCGTTCGAGCTGATGACCAGGATGCGCATCGGCAGCTTGGCCGGCGCCGAACTTCCTGGCAATGCGACGTTGCAGCTATGCACAGCCGAGGAACGGGATCTGCCCTCGCTGAGCGAACTGGCATGCGTGAAGGAGGTCAGTCACCCGCCTGCCTTGGATAGCAACATCCGGCATCTCACGGAACTGCACTCGCGGGGGATTCCGCCGACCCAAGGCCTGGACCCATTGTCTCCTTTCCGCCGTACCACTCATGGAATGACGTGGATCAATTTCGAAGTTCGCGCGACATGGGTAGTCGTCATCGGAGATACCTGTGAGGACTTCTGCTACGCCCTGGCTTGTGACCGACTCTTCCTCGGCGCCACATGGGTTCCTGTGCGACTCATAGGCGATCCGATTCTTGACGAGGGGTTTCGTGCCCTGCGGACCCTGCTCGCGGATAACGCGACCTACGGGCACCAGGCGTTCTTCACCTCTCTATCCCTCGACACTGCTGATGTGGAACGGTCACGGGTGAAGGTACTGGCAATGGATAGCGCCGCCGCCGACCAGTGTTCCAGCGTGATCCCGCCCGCGTCCTTGAACTTTGGCCGTCCGAAGAGGCTCGCTGACCCCGGCAGTCTGGTTCTGGGGGAGACCAGTACCTGCTACTACGACGAGGACGGGTCACTGAACATCGCTACCGCACTCAGTACACCGATACCCGAGGTCGCCCGTTCAGCCCGACCGACAGATGTCGCGTGGGAGATCGACGTCAGTATCGGAAGAGAACAAGCGCTGCCCCGCAGCGCGCTCACGCCGAGTGATCTTCTGGCGTCCTTTCCTCTCAGCACGGATATCGACGTACGCGCCGGTGAATCGGGCCTTTGCTACCACTCGCACAAGATAAGAGGGGGATACCTGGCCGGCTGGAATCTCGAACAGCATCTCGTCCGACCGGTCCTGCGCATCCCGAGCGCGGCGATGACGATCCGTCGGCTTGCCGAAGCTGCCGGGTATGCTGTCCGCCCGTCGCAGACAGGTCGCCTGAATCAGATCGTTATCGACATGTGGGGCGGTATCGAAGCAGCAGCAGCGGACTTGTCCGGACCAGCGAGGGCTCTCCTGGATGTCCTAACTCCATCAGACGCAATGAGAGACGGCCCGCTCGCTACATCACTCGTAATCAACCGAATACCGTATGTAACGGCCAAGAACGCCGAAGACCTGCTTGGCCTGGACGAAGCCGGGACTCGGGCGGAACTTGACAGGCTTCTCCGCCTCCGGATTCTGCGTCGCGGTCTCATCTTGCGCTGCGCCCGCTGCAACTGGCTCGACTGGTACGCGATCGACTACATCGGGCAATTTTTCAGATGCGATAGATGCGACCATGACAACTTCCTCGAACAAGCTCGCTGGCGGAATCCGGTTAGCGAACCACAGTGGTATTACGACCTCGACCACGCCGTACGGGAAGCCTTGAAACTCGACGGGCATGTGCCCATTCTCGCGTTGGACCGGCTTCGCGGCCGGCACCGCGACGGATTCTCGTTCACCACTGACTTTGAAATCATCAGGGGCAACGCCGGCCATCCTCCCGAGATCGATTTCGGGGTCATCGCTGATGCCCGATTGATCCTTGGTGAGGCCAAGAAGAACGATCGGCTCGCGGACCAACGTCCGGAAGAACGGCGTAAGCTCAGTCGGCTCGCCGATGCGGCCCGGGATCTGACAGCAGACGACGTATGCCTGGCCACGGCCGCTGCCGCATGGGACCGGGGAACTACTGGGCTGGTGAGCCAAACGCTAGACAACCTTGGCATCGGCCTCATCTACGAAGAAGGGCTGAGCGCCGCGCATTCCGAGTAAGCCACGACATGCGGACCAACCCGGAACGGGGCATGCCTCAAGAGTGTGCTGCCATGTAGCTGAGCACTTCCGCGGCGTCGGCGCTTTCGGCGTACAACGTCGAGTCGGGATCGTCTTCGGCGACGCGCCAGACGGCATACTCCTTGTCCCAGAAGGCTGACCACCACGGATGCTGGTGGAGGAAGCTGGTGATCTGCTCGGCTGCGCCGGGTGCGGGGAGGCTGGTCATGGATCTCCTGCCTAGCTCGGGAGCATTCCAATCCAGTGTAGACGAAGTAGACACTATGAGCTAGTACAGTCACTATAGACGGTGTGCGCAGGTCAGGCCTGACTTGCGATCATGGACCCTATGCCGCCACGGGGACCGGAGCTGCCCTCGCGCCGAGTCGAGGACGACCTGCGCAGGCGATGCAGCGCCGGGGAATGGGAGCCTGGTGAGCGGCTACCGGCCGTGGCCGAGCTTGCGGAGCATTACGGCGTGGCCCGGAACACTGTCATCAAGGCACTACGTCGCCTCGCTGATGACGGCCTGGTCGAGATCGTGCCGAATTGGGGGACGTTCCGGGCGCGGAAATAGATCATCGGGTCGTGGGACCAGAGGAGCCTCAGACCGGCCGTGTCGTCCTCGGCGGCAGGGCGATTCCGGCTCATCGGCCACCCTGTCCACGCAGCTACAAATGTGTAACCCGAGGACTCTCCGCCTGCCGGATCCGGGGAGCCAAACGGGGAGCCAACGCAGGCAGGCCCCGAGCGACTCAGGGCGACGCCCAGCGATGATCGGTGCAGCTAGATGGCCCGTCAGGCGACACCCAGCGACTGTCAGGCACGGATCAAATTGCGCCTGAAAAGCGGAAGGTCGACAGTTCGATCCTGTCCCTGACCACTAACGTCCTCTGACCAGCGGAGACGCACTCG
>Ga0210386_10005681_pt1 | contig 10099 bp, 9 predicted proteins | sample IncBWH32OmetaG_FD_160091 | JGI IMG/M metagenome (GOLD analysis project Ga0210386, IMG submission 160091) | Forest soil microbial communities from Barre Woods Harvard Forest LTER site, Petersham, Massachusetts, United States - Inc-BW-H-32-O ... | reverse complement strand
TCAGCGCGTTGAGCGTGCGGAACGCCGCCGCCTTGCCGCCCTTGACCTCGAAGCCGACCAGCGTCGATCCGGCGCGCATCTGCTTCTTCACCAGGGCCGCCTGCGGATGATCGGCCCGGCCCGGATAAATCAGCCGCGAGATTTTCGGATGCCGCGCCAGCGCCTCGGCAACGCCGGCGGCGGTTTCAGTCTGGGCGCGGACGCGGACCGCCAAGGTCTCCAATCCCTTCAGCAGCACCCAGGCGTTGAACGGCGACATCGACGGGCCGGTCTGGCGCATGAACGTATGGATGTGCTCGGCAATGAAGGCTTCCGACGACAGGATGATGCCGCCGAGGCAGCGGCCCTGGCCGTCGATGTGCTTGGTCGCGGAATACACCACGACATCAGCGCCAAGCGCCAGCGGGCTCTGCCAGAGCGGCGTCGCAAACACGTTGTCGACGATCAGCCGTGCCCCGCCCTGGTGCGCGATCTCGGCGATGGCGCCGATATCGAGCACGTCGAGCGTCGGATTGGTCGGGCTCTCCAGGAAGCAGCTCTTGGTGTTCGGCTGCATCGCCTTCTTCCACTGGCCGAGATCGAGGCCGTCGACCAGCGTCGACTGGATGCCGTAGCGCGGCAGCAGATCTTCGACCACGTAGAGGCACGATCCGAACATCGCCTTGGAGGCGACGACGTGATCGCCGGCCTTCAGCGGCGCGAGGATGGCCGTCGTCACCGCGGCCATGCCAGTGGCGGTCGAGCGGCCGGCTTCGGCGCCCTCAAGCTCGATCATGCGGCGTTCGAACATCGCAATCGTCGGATTGGAGTAGCGCGAATAGATGTAGCCGGGGTCTTCGCCCTTGAATCGCGCCTCGCATTGCTCGGCGCTGTCGTAGACATAACCTTGGGTGAGAAACAGCGCCTCGGATGTTTCGCCGAATTCCGAGCGGATTGTGCCGGAATGGACCAGCCGGGTTTCCGGGCGGTAGTGGGCTGTCGGCGACGCGGGTGTGGTAGAATCAGGCATGTGACCTCCATCGTGACCATCCTTGAAATGGTCACAAAAAAACCGGCCTGGAAAATTCCACAGGCCGGGATCACACATGTCCCCGGCCTGTTTAGCGATTTATTTAACGTGGCTGCAAGCCGGCCGGCTCAAATCACCACGGGATAAGTCATGCTCTTATTCGGTCGCGCCCTTTCCGTCAAGGCGGCCATCGGATAACCGATAAAAGTCCGTATTTTCAGCGTCTGGATGACAGTAATGAAGTCATCCCCGGGGACCTTACCGTGTCGTTCACGCTTCCGCCCGACGCCAATGGCATTCTGCCCGACCGTATGATCGCGGCGATGGCGGATGCAGGCCTGATCCTGCCCGCCTATCCCTTTGTCGAAAGCCAGATCCAGCCGGCGAGCCTCGATCTGCGTCTGGGCGATATCGCCTATCGGGTGCGCGCGAGTTTCCTGCCCGGACCGGGCGCGACGGTGGCGGAGCGCATCGACGAATTGAAGCTGCACGAAATCGACCTGACCGATGGCGCGGTGCTGGAAACCAACTGCGTCTACATCGTGCCGCTGCTGGAAAGCCTCGCGCTGCCGCCGGAAATCGTCGCCGCCGCCAATCCGAAGAGCTCGACCGGGCGGCTCGATGTGTTCACCCGGGTGATCGCGGACGGCACGCGGCGGTTCGACATGATCGGCGCGGGTTACCACGGCCCGCTCTATGCCGAGATCAGTCCGAAAACCTTTCCGGTATTGCTGCGCGAGGGATCGCGGCTCAGCCAGGTCCGCTTTCGCACCGGCGATGCCATCCTCAACGCCGACGAACTCGACGCGCTGCACGATCTGGAGCGGCTGGTCGACGCGGATGACGCCGATCTCGTCAACGGCGTGGCGCTGAGCGTCGATCTCAGCGGCGAGAACGCCGGCGGTTTCGTCGGCTACCGCGCCAAACGACATACCGGCGTGGTCGATATCGACCGTCGCGGCGGCTATGCGGTCGATGAGTTCTGGGAGCCGATATCTGCGCGGCCTGACGGCAGCCTGATTCTCGATCCCGGCGAGTTCTACATTCTCGCCTCGAAGGAGGCCGTCCAGGTGCCGCCGGATTATGCCGCGGAGATGGTGCCGTTCGATCCTCTCGTGGGCGAATTCCGCGTGCATTATGCCGGCTTCTTCGATCCCGGCTTCGGCTATGCCGGCGCCGGCGGACAGGGTTCCCGCGCGGTGCTGGAGGTCCGCTCGCGCGAAGTGCCGTTTATCCTCGAACACGGTCAGATCGTCGGCCGCCTCGTCTACGAAAAAATGCTGGCCCGGCCCGATGCCCTCTACGGCCAGCGCATCGGCTCCAACTATCAGGCGCAGGGCCTGAAGCTGAGCAAGCATTTTCGGGTGTAGTTGAAGTGGTGTGTAAATCCGAGCATCGCTTGTCCGCAGGACGCTCATGTTGGTCCGCAATCCGGGGCCGGACTTCCAAGCACAGTCGGCGCGTAGATTATTCCCGCACTGCAACCAAAAGCTCCGCGCCAACATTAGGCTGCGGAGCGCACGCGAAAGCTGATTCGTCTGGAGTGCGCCAGATCTAGCCAGCGAGAATTGTGCTCTTATATATTTGCAACCATTGTTTCAGAGGGGCGATCATGGACACTGTTTTATTGGTCTCCGCGTTGCATGCGGGCGCGACGATTGTCGGGACAGAAATCGTTAAAGAAGCTACGAAGGATGCATATAAATCGCTGAAAGGAGCAGCCATCCATCTTTTTGGCAGGCGTGCGGAACGGGCAATAGAGAAGATTGAATCCGCACCGTCAGACGAGTTATCTGCGGACGAACTCAAAGGGATAGTGGGTCCTCTTTCTGAAGACGATAGCCAGGAAATAGCTCCGAAGCTGCAAGCGCTCTTGGATGCGTTGCGGTTAGACAGCCCGGCCAAAGACATCGTTGAAAGCGTCGCAAGAATTAAGCTCGACGTCGACGCCAAAGGTAACATTACTCTCGATACGATCCGCGGAGCCAGTGACATAGACATTAAAGCGAAGGCAGGCGCCGACTTCGTGATGAAAGACATCACGATGGATCCCGGACCAAAACGGGGAAATTAACGGGCGCATCGGACGCCGGATCGTTCGGTGCGCCTATCCTTCGAGAAGTTTACGAGGGTTGCGCTGACGAAGATTTAAGGGATTTTGATGTTATCACCGAGTTCATCGGTAATAAAAATGCAGAGATGAATTCACACTCGATGGTAACGGCCAGATTGCTCGCGGGTTTGTGGGCGACTTTCAGGGGGGATCTCAAGTGTCAGCGGGCTACTGGAATAATAGTGGGAAAACTGATCAGGTTTAGAACACAGGATTGGGGTTTCTGGTTTGCGTCATTGTTCTTTGGAAGTGACCAAGCCCTCGATCGCTACTTGGAAACGTGGTTGCGAGGGTACTTTCTTCCCGTAGCGTCAGTGGCCGCAGGGTTCCACCAGTGGAGAGGCTTCATAGCGAGAGCACAGCCTCGCTCATTTGGTCCCATTTCGACATTGGCGCTCAAGAAGGGCGGCAGTATCTAAGGTCATCGCACGATTCGTGCTTAGACTTCACTTTCCGGCGGCGCCGCGCTGTTCTCATCTTCCCCGCAACCGGGAGCGCAGCAGCGCAAGACGACAAAGATCACGCTCATCTCGCCGCCGACTTTGCCGATGGCGTCACGCGCCAGATCGTGTTGCCGACGTCGTCGGCCACCAGCAGCGCACCCTCCTTGTCGATCCTGACGCCGACCGGCCGGCCCTGGGCTTCGCCGTCCGCGTTGAGGAAACCGGTCAGTACGTCTTGCGGCTTGCCTGAGGGCATGCCGTTGGCGAAGGGCACGAAGATCACCTTGTAGCCGGCGCGGGGATTCCTGTTCCACGAGCCGTGCTGGCCGACGAAGGCGCCATTGGCCATCGCCGCCGGAAACAGCTGGCCGGTGTTGAACGTCAGTCCCAAGGACGCCGTATGCGCGCCGAGCGCATAATCCGGCGCGATCGCCTTCGCCACCAGATCGGGCCGCTTCGGTTCGACGCGGGTGTCGACATGCTGGCCGTAATAGCTGTAGGGCCAGCCGTAGAACGCGCCGTCCTTGACCGAGGTCATGTAATCCGGAACGAGATCGTTGCCGAGTTCGTCGCGCTCATTGACGACGACCCATAGCGCGCCGCTTTGCGGCTGCCATGACGGCCCGTTCGGATTGCGAAGGCCTGAGGCGAATACGCGCCACTTGCCGCTCGCACGATCGACTTCCAGCACGTCGGCACGGTTGGTCTCGGCCTCGATGCCGTTTTCGCCGACATTGCTGTTGGAGCCGACGGTGGCGTAAAGCTTCGTACCGTCGGGACTGGCCGTGAGATCCTTGGTCCAGTGATGGTTGATGCGGCCCGCCGGCAGGTCCGCCAGCTTGACCCCGGGCGTGGTGATCCTGGTGTCGCCGGCGTGGTAGGGGAATTTCATGATCGCGTCTGAATCGGCGACATAGAAGTCATCGCCCACCAGCGCCATGCCGAACGGTGAATTCAGCCCCTCGAGAAAGACCGTCTTGGTTTCGGCGACGCCATCGCCGTTGGTGTCCCGCAGTAGCGTGATGCGGTTCGCGCTCGGCGTGTTGGCGCCGGCGCGGCCCATCACCCACTTTGTCACCCAGGCCTTGATACCGCTGCCATCGTCGGGCTTCGGCGGCGCGTTGCTCTCGGCTACCAGCACGTCGCCGTTGGGCAGGACATAAAGCGTGCGGGGATGATCGAGCCCGGTGGCGAAGGCGTTGACCGCCATTCCATTGGCGGCCATGGGTTTGCCGCCTGCAGGCCAGCCGATCGCTTTGGCTACATTGACCGTCGGTATCCAGGAGTGTTGCGGTGCCGGCAGGGTGGGCGAAGGCCCGAAGGTCTGTTCGGTAACGGCGGTGTCCTGCTCGTTGCAGGCGGCGAGCGGAAGCGCCAGAAACCCGATACACGTTACCAGCAGAAGATTTTTGGTGAGCATCATATTGTCGCGCATGCTTGTTCCTCGTCTGTGGCAATACAATACGGAAGGCCGGCCGATGTTCAGTCCTGGCCATGAAATTCGTGTGAAATGAACGGCACGAGCCTATGCTCATAACCAAACGAATAAAACGCAAAAACAAGACGGGGAAGCGAAAATGACTGAAGCGCAAGATCGCGCGCAGGCGGCAAAATGGCTGCGATGGCGAGGCATCGCCGACCTCTACCACGCCTATTTCACGGGCCTCATTCTCATCGTGGTGACGCGGCGCGGAACGTCGGATGCCGCGGAATTCGTGTTCCGGGTGTTTCGCCGCCAGCAACAGGAACGCTTCCTGCCCGGCCTCGAAAAGCTTGGGCTGAGCCACCTGCCGCCGGCGGTAGCGGCCGCGCAGTATCATTATCTCTCCAACTGGATCGGCGGGGTCTGCGTCGAATACATGTACGAGTCGGATCGCAAGGCCTGGATCCGCTATCCGCCGCCGCGCTGGATCTGGAAGGGAACGGCGATCTGCGGCGTGCCCGGCGAAGTCTCGCGCGCGATGCTGCGCGGCTGGCACGCCAATAACGGCGTCGCGCTCGGCAATCCCAGGTTGGGCTTTGTCTGTACCAAACAGAGTGTCGACGGTCAGGACGGACTGGAAGGTTACTACTGCGAATACGATCACGCGATCGAGACCGATCAGCGCCTGGTGTTCGCGCGTCATCTCGAAGCACCGCTTTTCGATCCCGCAACCGCGCCGGCATTGCCCGTCGCGAGCTGGCCGAAGCCGCGGCTCGAAAAAGCCTATCGCAATTACGCCATGGAATATGTGCGCACCGCCGCACCTGTGATGGTGCAATTGTTCGGCCCCGAGGATGCCGGCTATCTCTTGCATCTCACCGGCAAGCTGATCGGTATGCAGTATTTCGATGAGGTCGCACGCGCGTTTTCCGCGAGCCGCGGCAGCGCGCGAGATTTTGCGACATTGCTGGGCGCGCTGTTCGAAGCTCAGGACGATCTGGCCGAGACCACCGAGTCCGGCGGCATATTCGAAATCAGGCAAGCGACATGGAAACTGATGACCGATGTCGCCGATGTTCACCCGGCGTGTGCGAGCGTTTTGCAAGGATTGTTCGAAGGTCTCGCGGCCGGCTGCGGCCGGCGCATCGCGGTTCATATGACACCGGCTGCCGGCGGTGGCCCACCCTTTATCTGGTCGATCGGCTGACCGAATGTTCAGTTCTACTGTCAGCGCCGCCGGTGACGCCGGTGGCCGTATCCGCCGCTGAAATTGGCCGTCCGCAACAGCTGCGGAATCATGCTCATCATCGCGCCGCCGCCGTTGAGTCGCCGCCGCCGATGCTGGCGCGGAAGCGCTGCAAACCGGATGCACGCAGCGAGGCTTAAGCATGCGCGAGCATGGTTGCTGTGAAGATCACGCTGACCCGGGCTATGCGGTGCCGCGATCCAAGGCTTTCCGCATGGCGAGAGTTGCCTGATCCATCTGGCCGGCGATATAGGGCGCGATTTCGTTGGGCAAGAGGTCGACGATCCAGATCAGCCGGGCGCGCGCCTCGCCGTCGGCGATGACCTGCACCGATGCGCTATAATGTTTTACCCGCTCGCTGATCACGGCATAGACCAGCCGCCGTCGCGTGTCGTCGCAATCGACCAGTAGTTCGCGCGCGGTGGTGCCGTTGGCGAAGGTGACGACGCGCGCGTCGCCGTCGAGATGCGCATCAAGCACGAATCCCGGCACCAGCCGCCGATGTACTGCGCCGAAATCGCGCACGGCAGCCCAGGCGTCCTCGGAGCAGGCGTCGATCGGGATCTCCCTGTGAATGGAAGCCATGTGATGTGATCCTTCCTGTTGTGCCGTCATTGCGAGGAGCGGTAGCGACGAAGCAATCCACCTTGCATTTGCATTCTCTGGATTGCTTCGCGGAGCCTGTCATCGGGCGCGCGTTCGCGCGACCCGTTGGCTCGCATGACGGCGGTGAGAGCGGACCGATTGATCCTACGTACAAACCGCCTCGACATTGTTGCCGTCGGGATCGATCAGGAAGGCGGCGAAATAGGTCGGGCTGTAGTCGGCCCGCGCGCCGGCCGCGCCGTTGTCGCGGCCGCCGGCTTTGGCGCCCGCGCTGTGAAATTTCCGGATCGCCGCATGATCCGGCGAGCGGAACGCGATGTGGGCGCCCGCACTCGCAGGTCCCTTTTGTGGATCAAGTCCCTTGTGCGGATAGAGCCAGAGCGCCGGTTCGCCCTTGGGCCCGAAACCCGCGCCGCTCTCGTCGTGCGAGCACAGGACATACCCGAGCGGCGCGAGTGCTGCGGTGTAGAAACGCACGCTGGCGTCGAGATTCTTAACCTTCAATCCGATGTGGTCGTACATGATGATCTCCAATGGATACGCGCTTGAACATGCGCGGCCAGGAGGTCACCCTAGTCAGTGCACGTTCAGCCGATCTTGGAAAATCTTGCGGTTGCCAAAAATCTTGCGGTTGCCAAGCGAGGCCTCGCGGAACCGCAGCGGCGAGATGCCGGCGGCGCGGTGGAAGGTGCGGACGAAATTGGAGAGATCGCCGAAGCCGACATCATAGGCGACGCCGGTGATGGAAATGCCATCGTCGGCCAGCCGGCGCGCCGCATGACGCAGCCGCGAGCGAACCAGATATTGGTGAGGGGTGACGCCGAGCACGCTTGAGAACAGGCGCAGGAAATGGAACGGGCTGATACCGGCCTGAGCGGCGGTCTGCTCCAGGTCGATCTCCTGGTGCGAATGCGCGTCGATCCAGAGCGCGGTTTCCACCGCCCGGCGGCGATCCCGCGCCGAGGCTGCCATCGGCTTCCCGCGCCGCCCGGAAACTACCTCGACAAAGCGGCTGGCGAACAGTTGTCCGATCTCGTCGAGGCCGATATCGCTGCGGCCCTCGGCGGCAGCCTGCGCCAGTTCGCCGAGCACCATCAATTCGGGCAGCGGCGGCGCGCTGCCGATCTGCCAGATGTCAGCGCGGTCGCCGATCGTTTCCACCAGCTCAGGGCCTAAAAAGAACGACAGGCATTCGTCGCCGCAGACGTGATCGTGGCTGCAGACATATTCGTCGCCGGGATAGCCGACCAGGACCGATCCCGCCACCAGTTCGAAGAAGCGGCCGCGGGTTTGGCAGCCGAAGCTGCCCTTGCGCACGTAGGAGACGGAGTGACAGCGGTGCTGTTCCGCGAACGGCATGTCATCCGGCTCGGCGCTGCAGCGAAAGTCGGACACCGTGATGGATTCGCGCTGCAACAAAGTGGTCGCGGTCATGCCGCGATTTTAGCCCTGCGGGCGTGGCGGGGCAACCGGAAGCAGCACGTCGAACAAGGTCTTGCTGCTGATCGTGTGCGCGCCTTCGATCGACAGCAGCCGGCGCTTGGAGATGGCGCCGCCGTTCGGCGAGATCTTGTCGGTGTAGCTGCCGGCTTCGAGAACCCGATGGCAGGGCACGATGATCATGAACGGGTTTTTGGAAATCGCCTGCGCGACCGAGTGCGCGGCGCCCGATGCCCTCAGACTTGCGGCGACCTCGCCATAGGTGCGGGTTTCACCGCGCGGGATCTTTCGGGTGAACGCGTATACCCGCGCATTGAAGGCGTGGATGCCGCTCATGTCGAGCGTGACATCCGAGAGATCGGAAGGCTGGCCGCGCAACAGCACGACAATGCCTTCGATCGCTATCTCGACATGCAGCGGCGGGCGAAGTTCGCGCGCCTCGGGATACTGGCGCAGCATCCGGCCCCGGGTTTCGATCTCGCGGGCTTCCGGCAACTGCACGCCGACAATACCGTAATCGCTCCACGCAATGCCGCACCGGCCGATCCCGGTATCGAATATCGTGTACCCACGCCCCGCCATTACGCCACCCCACCCCATAGGCATCATATCACCGTCATAAATCGCCGCACCTGGAAAATTTCGGGTTCGATTAAGGTGGGGGGAGGAGACAAATGACCGACAGGCTTGGCGGCGCGCGCAGTCTCGGCTAATCAGGGGGACCAAGCGACCGCGGGCGTAGTTCAATGGTAGAACGGCAGCTTCCCAAGCTGCATACGAGGGTTCGATTCCCTTCGCCCGCTCCAATCTTGGTGCACCATGACGCACCATGGTTGCCGTATAACAAATTGAAATTACTAATATTTTTATCTATCCTTTCTCTAGGATGTTCTCCCCGTTGCGCATGGCAAACCGCCGCAGCGCAGACGGTTTCGGAGAATAAACGGAGAATGGGAGAATAGCATGAAGGCGCTGCTTACCGATGTAACGGTGCGCGCCCTTCAAGCCGCACCAAAACAAACGAAAGTTTGGGACACCAAGACCGAAGGCTTCGGTGTCCTCGTTGGCGGATCGACATAAAGTTTCTTCGTAAGCCACGGACGACAGCGAAGCATAAAAACGCTGGGACGATACCCCGACACGACCCTCGCAGAAGCTGGTAAGGCGTTCGCGGTTCTTGGGTGCAGAGCACAAGCCGCCAGCGCCAACCGTTAAATTCGCCGACGCAGTAACCGAATTCATCGAGGAAACTGCCGAGAGAGTAAGGGTCGCACCAAGAAGAATACGAAGCGCTTACTCGACCGCATTATGTGCTGAATACTGCGCCTTGCAGGCTAGAGGTCAATTCTCCGGCGCCGGGCTGCGCCTACTTCATCCGCCGGCTATCCTTCGCGATATCTGCCGCTGGCGCGAGCATCGCCAGCGCCGAGCAAACGCGGGCACTGCTGGGCCTCAAGTAGCGCGGCGGCTGGCTAGATTCACCCAAGCGCGTCTCAGATTTGCAAGTTGGCAGCGTCGGGATCCGACGGTCACACTCCGAGCCGATTGAAATATGGGCGCGTCAGTTCTTTCCGCGACAATATGCCGATGCACTGGGGGCGGGCGCCTTCCCAAGCGCTCACGTGTCGACGGTATCGGCGCCGCGTCCCAGTTGTCCGGTCAGCGAGCTTGCAAAATCGGTGCGACTTGTGCTGTTTCGTGTCTCGTCCGAGGCCGCCGCCATCAGCGCCTGAACTTGTCGAACTTGCTCCAAAACAAACTCCAGGACGAGACGAGTGCGCGGGGCCAGATGCCGCCGCGAGGAATAAACCAAACTTAC
>Ga0210386_10005677_pt1 | contig 10102 bp, 11 predicted proteins | sample IncBWH32OmetaG_FD_160091 | JGI IMG/M metagenome (GOLD analysis project Ga0210386, IMG submission 160091) | Forest soil microbial communities from Barre Woods Harvard Forest LTER site, Petersham, Massachusetts, United States - Inc-BW-H-32-O ... | reverse complement strand
CACAGACCTTGGATGCCGTGCTGGTGGATCGGCATCTGGATCGGGTGCGCGGGGCCGATGTGGCGGATTTCGTGGTGAGTGGGAAACTGAAACGATCGGCATTTGGAATGGTGGCGGACCCCGGGTTCATCTCCGACACCGTGGAGATCCGCATCCACGCGCGCATCGTGCTTGACCGCGCCGCCGCGGGCTGAGGCCACGTCGTGGCGAGTGGCTGGAGCCGGGCGCAGCGACGTCTGCACTGGAGCACGGCAACGCTGGTGGCACTGGGTTTCGCGGTGGCCTGGTTGATGGTGGCGGTGCCGCTGTCACAATTGCTGCTGAAGTTCCTGCTGTATCAGTTGCACAAGACGATCGGCCTGCTGGTGTTGGGGCTGACACTGGCACGGCTGCCGCTGCGGCTGTGGCGCGGTCGTCCGGCATGGGAGACGGATCTGCCGGCCTGGCAACAGCACGCCGCCGGACGCCTGCACCTGGCGCTGTACGGGCTGCTACTGGTGGTGCCGGTGCTGGGCTACTTCACCGCCGCAACGGCACCGGCACAGGTGCCGACGCTGTTCCTGGGGGTGATCAACGTGCCGCACATCGTCGGCACCGATCCGGACGCGTTCGCCCTGCTGCGCCCGATTCATCGCGCGCTGGCGATCCTGCTGGTCGTGCTGGCGACAGGTCACGCGCTAGCGGCCGTGCAGCATCATCGCCGGGGCCGGCGTGTCCTGATCGCCATGTGGCGGGGCACCGAATCATCTTCCGCTGCGCCGCCCGGCACCCCACACTAGCGCCATGTCGCGCCGTACCCTGGACATCACCCCTGAGCTGGTGCTGCGCGCCTATCGTCACGGGCTGTTCCCGATGGCGGAGACGCGCCACGGCGGGCGGTTGTTCTGGCTGGACCCCGAGCGGCGCGGCGTGCTGCCGCTGGACGGGTTCCATCTGTCGCGCCGCCTGTTGCGCACCGTGTTGGGGCATACATTCACCGTGACCGCGGACACCAATTTCCCCGCCGCCATCGCCGGTTGCGCGAGCGCGGCGCCGGGGCGGGAGGACACCTGGATCAGCCCGGAGATCGAGCGGCTGTTCATCACGTTGCATCGACAGGGTTATGCGCACTCGATGGAGTGCCGGCTGGAGGGGGAGCTGGTCGGGGGGTTGTACGGCGTGGCGATCGGCGGGGTATTCTTCGGCGAAAGCATGTTCAGCCTGGTGCGTGATGCCTCGAAGGTGGCGTTGGTGCATCTGGTCGCGCGGCTGCGCCTGGGCAGCTTTTCCCTTCTGGATACCCAGTTCATCACCGCACATCTGTCCCAGTTCGGGGCCGAGGAAATCCCCCGTCAGGAGTACCGCACAAGGCTGGTCGAAGGGCTGGACGTGCCGGCAACCTGGTTGCCGGACCCGCCCGCGGAGGCACTGGCGGCGGAATTTCGCACCCTGGCCGGACGTCTCCCCGCGTGAAGGGTGGGGCGCGGATTGTGGCCGCGTGGCTCGCGCTGCTGTGCCTGGGTGCCGGCGCGGACCAGCCGCACCTGCGCCCGACCCGCGATGTGGATGTGACCTATGCGCTGGATACCAGAGGGGGACCGAGCTTGCGGGAGCGGCTGCGCTGGGATGTCGCGGCGGAGAAGCTGCGGATCGATCCGCCAACTGCGGGGCTGTACGTAATTATCGACCTGAAGGCGAGACGCATGAGTACGGTCCGCGCGGCGGACCAAACGGTGATCGAGATGGCGGCACCGGCCAGTGCGGTGGGGCTGCCAGACAGCGTGGCGGCCGGCGCGACGCGACAGGGAGAGGATACGGTGGCGGGATTGGCGTGCACGGAGTGGGTGGTGACGGATGCGGCGGGCGAGCCGATGACGGTGTGCCTGACCTCGGACGGGGTGCTGCTGCGGGCCCGCACCGCGACGCGGACGCTGCTGAGCGCGACATCAGTGCAGTATGGGCCGGTTGATCCGGCGGCGTATCAGGTACCGGCGGACTACGCGCACCGCACGTTGGGAGCGCGGTGATGAACCTGCCGTGGCGTGACCGGCGTGGCCGGCTGATCCCGATCAAGGTGATAGTGTTGCCGGCGCTGTTCGTGCCAGGGCTGGTGCTGGCGTTCTGGTGGACGACCGGGCAACTGGGCGGGCGGCCGGTGACCGAGGTGATCCACGGCACCGGCTTGTGGACCGTGCGGCTGCTGATGATGTCGCTGGCGATCACCCCGGCACGCGCGGTGTTCGACTGGCCAAAGCTGTTGCTGGTGCGGCGGATGGTGGGCGTGGCGGCGATGACGTACGGGCTGATCCATCTGAGCTTGTTTGTCGTGGATCAGAATTTTCATTTCGGTACCGTGGTATCCGAGATCGTGCGGCGGTTCTACCTGACGATCGGGTTCATCGCGCTGACCGGGCTGTCGGTGCTGGGGGCGACGTCGACCGACGCCGCAATGCGGCGGATGGGACGGCGGTGGAAGTGGCTGCATCGCGCGGTGTATGCGATCGGCATGCTGGCGTTGTGGCATTACGCCATCCAGTCGAAGGCGATCGTCAGCGAGGCGGTGATGTTCGCCGGGTTCTTCGTCTGGCTGATGGCCTGGCGGGTGGTGCCGCAAAGTTGGCAGCGGCGGATCGTGACGCTGGTGGCCTTGGGCGTGCTGGCCGCGGTCGCGACGGCATGGATCGAGTTTGGCTGGTATGCCGCGACGACCGGGATCAATCCGTGGCGCGTGCTGTACGCGAACGAGAATGTGCGCTACGGGCTGCGGCCGGCGCATTGGGTGGCCGTGGTTGGGCTGGGTGTGGCGGTGCTGGCGATGGTAACGCGGGCGCGCCCCTGGCGGGTGCTGCGGCCGGTGGCGGCGCGGTAACCATCGGTACACCTCTCCCGCCGTGCGGGAGAGGTCGCGGAGCGCCGCGACGCGGGTGATGGCCGCGCCCGCGGCGAAACCCTCACCCGGCATCGCTTCGCTCGCCGCCCCCGGATCAAGCCTGGGGCAGGCTCTCTCCCACTGTGTGGGAAAGGCGAACGATCGCCCTCGGCATCGGACTGATCATTCGATGCCGCAGTGGCCCGCCCATCGGCTTGATGAAGCGTGTAGTTGCACTGAAGTATCCGTGCAGATGCACGTAAAGGCGACCTCGCTTGCCCCATCCGGATCATCCGATCTGCACCTGTGAGGCGCTGCGCCGGCTGACGCGGCGGCTGACGGCGGCGTACGACCATCATCTGGCGCCAGCCGGGCTGACCGTCGGGCAATACTCGTTGCTGGTGAATATCGGCGCCGAGGCGCTGCCGCTGTCGCAGCTCGCGCGCCGGGTGGCGACTGATCGCACGACGCTGACCCGCACGCTGGCACCGTTGATCGAGGCGGAATGGGTGCGGACCACGCCAGGGAAGGATGCCCGGCAGCGGGTGGTGAGGCTGACCGCCGCGGGACGGCGCAAGGCGGCGGCGGCGCACGCGATCTGGCAGCGTGCGCAGGAACAGATCGCCGGCGCGCTGAGCCCGGCGCTGACCGACCAACTGCACGACATGATCTCCGACGCAATGGTGCGGCTGCGGCCGTTCGTTGCAGAGAACTGAAGGGGCGTCCATGACCCGTGCTTCCTCGTCCGGTTGGGCGTTGCTGCTGATTGCGTCTGCGATCCTTATGATCACTATGGGCGCGCGGCAGACCATCGGTCTGTTCATCGCGCCGCTGAACACGGCGACCGGCATCGGCATCATCGGCATCAGCCTGGCCGCGGCGATCAATCAGTTCGTCTGGGGTCTGGGACAGCCGGTATTCGGCGCGCTGGCGGACCGTTTCGGAACCGGGCGCGTGCTGGCGCTGGGTGGTATGATCCTAGTGGCTGGCATGGCACTGACACCATTCGTGCACAACGAGCTGCAGTTGATCGGGACGCTGGGGATCCTGGTGGCGTTCGGGTCGGGCGCCGGCAGCTTCTCGATCCTTATTGGGTCGGTAATGCAACGTATTCCGGCCGGGCGGCGGTCCTTCGCGGCCGGCGTGATCAACGCAGGTGGATCGTTCGGGCAGTTTGTGTTCGCGCCGCTGCTGCAGGTGGTGATCAGCAGTTTCGGCTGGGTGACGGCGATGCTGACGATGGCGGGGTTCTGCCTGGCGGCAGTGCCACTGGCATGGCCGTTGCGCGGTGGCGGGCGCAAGGCGATCAACGCGAGCGCGGCGCCGGAGCGATCGCTCGGTCAGCAATTGCGGATTGCGTCGGGGGATAGGAGCTACTGGTGCCTGCATCTGGGGTTCTTCACCTGCGGGTTTCATATCTCCTTCCTGGTGACGCATCTGCCGGGGCAGGTGCATCTGTGCGGCCTGGCGCCGCAGGTCTCGGCGAACGCGCTGGCGTTGATCGGGTTGGCGAATATGGTGGGCAGCCTCGGCGCAGGCTGGCTGGGCGCGCGGCGGCGGATGAAGTTGCTGCTGGTCGGCATCTACTTGGCACGCGCGGTGGCGGTGCTGTTGTTCCTGGCGGCGCCGAAAACCCCACTGACATTCTACATCTTTGCGATGGTGTTGGGTGTGACCTGGCTGGCGACGGTGCCACCGACGGCAGGGTTGGTCGGCAAGCTATTCGGTGTGCGGTATCTGGCGACGCTGTTCGGGCTGACGCTGCTGTCGCACCAGATCGGTGGGTTCTTCGGCGCCTGGCTGGGCGGATTGGCGGTGGCGCGGTTCGGCGATTACACGTGGATGTGGTACGCGGACGCGGGCTTGGCGCTGTTCGCCGCACTGATCAACCTGCCGATCCGCGAGGCCCGCGTGCTGCGACCCGTGACGGTGTAGCCCACCCGGTTGTTGCGAGGCGCGGAGCGACGAATCTCGTGCCTCAGGACAACGAGATTGCTGCGCCCCTGCGGGCCTAGCAATGATATTGGGGGAAGGGAACGGCGATGCCGCAGAAACACAAGCCCAATCAGTTCGGTCGTATCTTCGCGCCCGATGAGGCGTGGCTGGCCCAGCGCCCGCCCGAGCCGATCCTGGATCCCGGCCTGGCGATCATCGACACGCATCATCATCTTTGGATCCGCGACGGGCATCGCTATCTGCTGGACGAGTACCTGGCCGATGTCGCGACTGGGCACAATCTGATCAGTAGCGTCTTCCTGCAATGCCATTCGATGTATCGCGCGGATGGTCCGCAGGGGGAACGGCCGCTGGGCGAGACCGAGTTCGTCACCGGCCAGGCGGCGATGAGTGCGAGCGGGATGTTCGGCACGCCGCGCGTCGCGGCGGGGATCGTCGGGTTTGTCGATCTGACGCTGGGGGATCGGGTGGAGCCGTTGCTGGAGGCGCATATGCGTGCCGCCGGCGGACGGTTCCGCGGCGTGCGCGATTCAGGTAATTATGATATCGATCCGATTATCGGGAATGGGGCAGAGGAACCGCGCCGGTATCTGCGGCCGGCGTTTCGCGCCGGGTTGAAGGTGCTGACGAAGCTCGGGCTGTCGCTGGATGCGTGGACGTTCTTCACACAGATGGAGGAGACGATCGAACTCGCGCGGGCGTGTCCCGATGCGAACATCATCATGGGGCACTGTGGCGGGCTGCTGGGATATGGGCCGTATAGCGGGCGCAAGGACGAGATCTTTGCGACGTGGAAGGCGCGGGTGAAGGAACTGGCGAAGTGCCCGAATGTCAGCATGAAGCTGGGCGGGATGATGATGCGGTTGGCAGCGTTCGATTATCTCGCGATGGATGTGCCGCCGACGTCGGAGCAACTGGCGGGGTATTGGCGGCCGTATATCGAGACCTGCATTGAGGCGTTCGGGCCGGATCGGTGCTTGTTCGAGAGTAATTTTCCGGTCGATAAGATGGCAATTGGCTGGGCTGCGTTGTGGAATGCGTTCAAGCGGATCAGCGCCGGGGCATCACAGGCCGAGAAGACGGCGCTGTTCAGTGGGACGGCGAAGCGGGTCTATCGGCTGTAGGTATCGTGCACCTCGCCCACGGAGTGGGATAGGTCGCGGAGCGCAGCGAACGCGGGTGAGGGTGGTACCCGCGGCGAGACCCTCATCCGGCGGCGCTTCGCGCGCCGACCTCTCCCGCGTTGCGGGAGAGGTATACGATGTGGCTACGCCTGCCGGTACAGTTTCATCGCGTTGTTGAAGAAGAAGTCTCGCCGCTGTTGTTCCGGTAGCGGCATGGGCAGCACTTGCGTGGGATCGTCGAAGTCCCAGTGCGGGTAGTCCGTCGCGAACAGCAGGCGGTCCCAGCCGATCCAATCAAGCGCGTCGAGCACGTGCTCGCGCGGCTGGGGTTCTTCCATCGGCTGTGTGGTGAGCCACACGCTCTCGCGGATATATTCCGACGGCGCGCGCTTCAAATGCGGAGTTTCGACCTTCAGCCGGTTCCAGATCTTGTCCAGCCGCCAGGCCAGCGACGGCAGCCACGCAAAGCCTGACTCGATCATCACCATCTTGAAATTGGGGATGCGCTCGAACACGCCCTCGATCACCATCGAGGCCAGGAACGACTGCGCCGACTGCGCGTGGCCGACCATGTCTTCGATGTAATAGGACGGCCAGCCGCTGCCGCTGACCGGATAGCCACCAAAGCCAAACGCGTGCACGCCGATCGGCAGGTTCGCCGCGGCGGCCGCTTCGTAGATCTTCCAGTACTGCTTCTGTCCCGGCGGGTTCGCGGTACGCGTCACCATCAGCACCTGCACGAAGCGCGGGTCGCCGGCCCAGCGTTCGATCTCGGCGACCGCGGCCTCGGTGTCCTCATACGGAACCACGATCGATCCTTTCAGACGCGGTTCGATCAGCCACTCGGCCTCGACCCAGCGGTTCATCGCCTGCGCGACGCCGGCACCGAACTCACGGTTCTGGAAGCTCGCGCCGTTGTCGCCGGTGGGGTTCAGGATGCCGAGCTGGATATTGTTCTCATCCAGCAACTGTTGGCGCAGGAACGGCAGCGAGCTGCCGGGACGCCCACCCTCGGGCGGCCAGGCATCGCGGCGTGACGCATTCGGCTGGCTTTTCGGATAGGCCGGACCCGCCTGGTACGCCTGGCGCGGACGCGACCCGAAGGTCTTCGCCATCTCGATCCAGCGCTGCTCCATATACGGGAACAGATCCTTGTAGGAATTGCGCTGCGGATGGATGTCGCCATCCGCGATGGCGAGCTTCGACGCGTTGGCCGACTGCACGGTCGGGCGCGCGGCAACCTGCACGTTCATTAGACCGTCTCCGTCAGGCGGGCGTAGGTCGCCCGCGGGTTGTCGAACATGATCTTCTTCGCCAGCCCATCCGGCAAGCCGTCGGGCAGGATCTCGTCACCATCGAACTGCCAGTGAGGGTAGTCCGAGGAGAACAGCAGCAGCTCGTCCGACCCCATGTGGTCCAGCAGCCGCTGGAATATCGCGCGGTCGGGCGGCGCGTCGCAAGGCTGCGTGGTCAGGCGGACGTTGCTGCGCATGATGTCGGCCGGCGCGCGGTCGACCCAGGGCACCTCCATGCGCAGGCCGCGCCAGAATTTCGTCAGCCGCCACATATGCGCGGGCAGCCAGGTGAAGCCGGATTCCAGCAGCACGACCTTGAGGGACGGATATTTGCTGAACACGCCTTCGCAGATCAGGCTGGACAGCGCCTGCTGGAAGGCCGGTGCCTGCGCGGCGTAGTCCTCGGTATAGTAGGTCGGCCAGCCAAGCGGCGTCACCGGATGGCGGTAACTACTGCCGGCGTGGATGCCGATCGGCAGGTTATGGCGCTCGGCGGCGGCGTAGATGGGCCAGTAGAGACGCTTGCCCAGCGGCATGTCGCCCATCACCAGCATCAGCACCTGGACGAAACGCGTGTCGCCGGCCAGGCGTTCGATTTCGTCGACCGCCAGCTCCGGGTTCTGCACCGGCACGACGATGGAGGCGCGCAGGCGGGGTTCCTTGTCGAGCCACTCGGCGACCATCCAGTCGTTCAGCGCGCGCGCCATGCCGGCGCCCATGTCCTCGCTGAACAGCAGTTGCACGCCGTAGAGACAATTGCAGATCGCGGTGCCGATGCGGAACGGGTCGAGCGCCTGGGTGCGGACGAGGTCGAGGGTGGAGGCGGGCTTGCGGCCCTCCGGCCGCCAGTCCGGGCGGGCGGTGAGGGGGGAGTTGGCGGGGTAGGCGATCGATTCAAGTTCGCTCAGGCCACGCTGCACGATGATGTCGCGCCAGTGGTCGGTCATGTACGGATGCAACGCCCTCAGGTTCGGCACCGAGGGATGCAGGTCGCAATCGATGGCGCCGCCGAGCATGATCAGACGTCCACGATGATGTAATTCTCTTCGACCATGACCGGAACGGTTTCCGCGACCAGCTTGCGTTCGATGACTTCTGTGCCGCCGGCGACCTCGACCTGATAGCTGCGGGCACGGATCGATTCGGGATCGGTGACGGATTGGCCGGTGCGGATGTCGAATTCCCAGCCGTGCCAGGGGCAGCGCAGGATTTCGCCGCGGCGGGAGTATTCGTAGGTGCCGGGTTCGGGGGCTTCGACCAGGCCGGTGGTCAGGCCGAGGCACAAACTGCCGCCTTGGTGGGGGCAGCGATCGAACAGGCCGAAATACTCGCCGTTGAGGTTGAAGATGCCGATCCTGCGGCCGCGGACGGTGACAAGCTTGCGTGTGCCGGCGGGGATTTCGGTGGTGGTGGCGACGACGTGGCGAGGCATTAACAGGTCTCCGGACAGTCAAGACGGCGTACATCGTCATGGCCCGGACAGCCGGGCCATGACGGGGGGTTGGGCGCCAGCATCGGTGCGTCAGCCGAAATTGTACACCGCCAGCGCATTGTCCCGCAGCAGCATGCGCTCTTCCTCGTCGGACAGCTTGATCCGCCATGCCGTCCTCGGATCGTCGTAGTCCCAGTGCGGGTAGTCGCTGGAATAGACGATCCGGTCCCAGCCGATCCATTCGAACACCTGGCGCAGGTCCTCGGGGTTCTCCGGCTCTTCCACAGGCTGCGTCGCGATCCACAAATTGCTGCGCATGTACTCCGACGGCGGACGCTTCAGTGGCACCTCGTCGCGCATCTTCTTCCAGTGGTTGTCCAACCGCCACGCCAGATTCGGCCACCAGGCAAAGCCGCCTTCAATCATAACGACTTTCAGATCAGGGAAGCGCTCGAACACGCCCTCCAGCACCAGGCTCGCAGCCTGGTTCTGCATGGAGTGCACCAGCATATGGTGATCTTCCATGTAAAACTGCGGCCAGCCGCCGGCGGACGGGGCGCTGCTCTGCGTGCCGCCGATATGCAGGCCGATCGACAGGTTGGCTTCCTGCGCCGCCGCAAAGATCGGCCAATAGCGCTTGCGGCCGAGCGGCTCGCTTGTTTTGGAACCGAGCTGGATTTGCACGAAGGCGGGATCGCCGGCGCGGGATTGGATTTCCTTCACCGCGGCTTCGGGATCGTCCTGCGGCACCAGGATCGAGGCGCGCAGCCGCGGCTCCGGCACATAGAAGACCTGCTTCTGCCATTCATTCATCGCGGTGCAGAACGCGGCGGCGGCGTCATGGTTGCGGGCGATGTTCGCGTTCAGCAACGGTTCCAGCACGCCGACCGCGATGTTGCTGGCATCTAGATGCTGTTCACGCATGAAGTCGACGTCGGAACCCGGCAATCCGCCATCCGGCGGCCAGGAATCGCGGCGGCAGGTGTTGGGTGAGAAACGCGGATAGGTGCCGCGCGCGGCGTAGGGGCCGCAGACGAACTTGTCGTATTCGGACAGATATTGCCGCCAGCGCGCCGACAGATAGGGATCCAGGTCGCGCGGCGTCTTCATGTAGGGATGAATATCGGTATCGATGATCCCCAGGCGTTGGTCCGCGTCGTTGGCGCGGTCCAGGCGGTCCGTGGTCACGCTCATTGCACGGTCTCCTTCAAACGGGGGTATGTCGCCAGCGGATTGTCGTGGCGCATCTTGCGGATCAGCGACGGGTTCAGGCCGGGCGGCAGCACCTCGTCGCCATCGAACTGCCAGTGCGGGTAGTCGGTGGCGAACAGCAGCATATCATCACTGCCGATCTGGTTGATGACCCGGTCGAGCGATTTCGGATCGGGCGGCGCGTCGATCGGCTGCGCGGTCAGGCGCACTTGGCGGCGGATCGTTTCGGCCGGCG
>Ga0210386_10005676_pt1 | contig 10104 bp, 6 predicted proteins | sample IncBWH32OmetaG_FD_160091 | JGI IMG/M metagenome (GOLD analysis project Ga0210386, IMG submission 160091) | Forest soil microbial communities from Barre Woods Harvard Forest LTER site, Petersham, Massachusetts, United States - Inc-BW-H-32-O ... | reverse complement strand
CGCTGCATAAAACCGCCAATCCAATCGGTTTGCATCTCTACAATAAAAATACGCCCCTGTTGGTCGATGCATTTTACATCTACAATCGTTCGCTTAAATTCAGGAATGGAAGGAATTTGCTCTCCGGACAAATAATTTAAAGAAACAATTTGTCCATCGTCAGGAAGGGGGAGGATTGCATTTAAAAAGCTCTTTAGCAAATGAGGGTGGTTGCCAAATATTTTTTTAAAAACAACATCTGCTGTGGGAATTAAATATTTAGTCATAACAAAGGCGATTTTAACATAGCAATCCATGGAAAGTCAATTTTATAAAACTGTCTTCCGATATATCAGGGAGAATGTTTACGATGCCTGCTGGGTATTATTTTGTTCTGCAAAAGCCTCGCTTCCTTTTCTTGTAATTAGCCGATAAACACTATTATCGTAAAATATGTTATGTGTGAATTCATTAGTTTGTGTTGTCATTAAAAATCCTCAATATAAAATTACTTTTAAGTTATGAGGCTGATGTGATTAAATTCTTGAAAAATCTTTTTAGATCAATCATGATTTTTTCCAATGGCATTGGTTCATGGGAAATGCCCTTTAAAAAGCTGTCCAGCCCAATGGGTCCACTATACCCATTTGGCTTTTTTTATCGAATTATCATAAAAAGTTTCCAGAAATGCAATTGGAGAAGTCTCTTAGTTCCACGGTTTTTAAGAACTTGCAGAATGATTTTTTGCAGCTCTTTGCGATCAAAATCAAATTGCTGAATCAATAGCCATACGTCATAAAAGTCTTTCAAGCGTGTGTTTGCAAATCCCAAACGGATGATTGATTCAAATTTTTCTGCAATTGATGTTTGAGGTGTGTATCCCTTGAGTTCTGGGGCAGGGAAGTCCCAAAAGAATGGGATACTTGACTTTTGCAGGGTGAGGTAGAATGGTATCACTAAATCCAAAATCTATTCGCATGGGAAGCTTTGCCGTAAACAACTGCGCTGAAAATGCGGCGCTAATTCCATGATATTCAGCCTCTGCATAGTATTTCAAAACTTCTTGAACAGGCCTTTTTCGTAGCTTAGCAACATTTTTTAAACGGTTATAAATTGACTTTTCCAAATTTTTCTCAGCAATTGTGGGCGAATAACATTCTCTGATGAAAAATTCACAGAGAATGTTATTCGCCCACAATTGCTGCGGTCACTTGGTGATCACTGCTTTTGCATGGCAGTTTTTTTTTGCTTGCTGCTATAATCGCCAAATAGACCCAAAGAGAGCTCTTATGAAACCGAAATATGATCCACGCCCTATTGAAAAAAAATGGCAAAAAATCTGGAAAGAACAAAAAATTTTTAAATCCGAAATTGACCATTCAAAAGAAAAATATTATGTTTTAGACATGTTTCCTTATCCTTCTGGAGCGGGATTGCACGTAGGGCACGTCACGGGCTATACCGGCACGGACATTATTTCACGCTATAAACGGCAAAAAGGATTTAATGTTTTGCATCCAATGGGGTGGGATAGTTTTGGCTTGCCTGCAGAACAATTTGCCATCCGCACCGGCACGCATCCAGCTGTTACGACAAAAGAAAATATAGATACCTATCGGCGGCAGCTTGAGTCGCTTGGATTTAGCTACGATTGGGATCGAGAAATCGCGACATCCGATCCAACTTATTACAAATGGACTCAGTGGATTTTTACAAAGCTGTTTGAAAAAGGACTGGCTTACGAAGCGGAAATCCAAGTGAATTTTTGTCCAGCTCTTGGAACGGTGCTTGCCAATGAAGAAGTAGAAAATGGAAAATCTAAAGAGGGGGGATACCCTGTTGAAAGAAGGCCTTTGCGCCAATGGATTCTTCGGATCACAGCGTATGCGGATAGACTTTTAGAAGATCTTGATTTACTCGATTGGCCGGACCATTTAAAAAAACTGCAATCCAATTGGATTGGTCGGAGCGTAGGCTCGACCGTCACTTTTACTGAATCTAAAACACATGAACCTATTGTGGTGTTCACAACGCGCCCAGACACCTTGTTTGGTGTGACGTATCTTGTATTAGCTCCAGAACATCCTTTGGTAGAGCAAATTGTTGTGCCAGAGCAAAGTCAAAAAGTACAAGAGTACAAACGCCAGGCCTCTGGGAAAAATGATTTGGACCGGACCGATTTGGCTAAAGAAAAAACAGGCGTTTGGACAGGCGCTTTTGCGGACCATCCGATTACAGGAAAAAAAATTCCCATTTGGATAGCAGATTATGTTCTCTCGGGGTATGGCACTGGAGCTGTTATGGGAGTGCCTGGGGGAGATGAACGAGATTTTGAATTTGCCTCGATGTATCAATTGCCTATTGTTCCTGTGTGCGATCCTGATTTTTCTCAGCTAGCGATAAAAGAAGAGGAAAAACAAGAGATCCGAGACGACGTTTTGGCAGCAAAACGCTGCTGGAGCGGAGAGGGAAAAGTAATCAATAGCTCGCATGGCGATTTACATCTCGATGGATTGCAAACAGAAGCTGCGATCGCAAAAGCTACTCAGTGGCTGGAACTAAATGAAAAAGGCAAAAAAACGGTCAATTATAAACTCCGCGACTGGCTTTTTTCCCGGCAACGCTATTGGGGAGAGCCTGTTCCGATTTTGCATTTTGCCGATGGAACGATGCGGTCTTTAGAATTAGATGAACTGCCCTTGACGCCTCCTCATATGGAGGATTTTAAGCCGCATAGCAGCGGCCAGAGTCCTTTGGCTAAAGAGCGCAGTTGGGTAGAGGTGATAGATCCTAAAACAAAGAAAAAAGCTCTAAGAGAAACCAACACAATGCCTCAATGGGCAGGGTCTTGCTGGTATTATCTTAGATTTTGCGATCCCTTGAACACGCAAGCTGCTTGGAGCCGCGAAGCGGAAGAGTATTGGATGCCAGTGGATCTTTATGTAGGGGGAGTCGAACATGCCGTTTTACATCTTCTTTACTCTCGATTTTGGCATAAAGTCCTGTTTGATTGCGGATTTGTGCACACTCCAGAACCTTTTATGACTTTGCGCAATCAAGGACTAGTCATAGCCCCTTCTTTTAAATTGCCTCAAGGGGGATATCTTCATCCTAAGGATGTGGTAGAAAAAGACAATGTTCACTACTCTTCAAAAGGAGAAAAAATCCTTGTACAAATGGACAAAATGTCCAAATCTAAACTCAATGGAGTGTCTCCCGATGAGATCATCGAAGAGTTTGGTGCGGATGCACTTCGCCTCTATGAAATGTTCATGGGACCTTTTGAGCGAGAAAAAGTCTGGAATACAGATGCTGTCACAGGCTGCAGGCGTTTTTTGAATCGTTTTTTTGATATGGTCCATTCCGACAAAGTAACAGATGAACCTTTTGAAGAGGCATTTAAATGGACGCATCGCTTGGTAGATAAAGTGACTCGCGACATTGAAACGCTTCAGTTCAACACTGCGATTGCCCATATGATGGAATTTATCAACGGATTTATTCCTTTGCCTACCTATCCGAGATCTTGTCTTAAAATGGCAGTGCAGATGTTATATCCTTTTGCGCCTCATATTGCAGAAGAGCTTTGGGAAACCCTAGGGGAATCTGAATCGATTACTTATGTTCCTATCCCTTCTGTAGATCCAAAATATCTAGTGGATGAAAGGGCTGTTTATGTAGTGCAGATCAATGGCAAAGTCCGAGGGAAGTTCGATCTTCCCAAAGACCAGACCGAAGCAGATCTTTTGCAATATATACGAAGTCAGCCGGAACTTGAAAAACATTTGATAGGCAGCATTGTGAAAACGGTGTTTGTTCCCAATAAACTGTTAAACATTGTCCTTGCAAACACCTAATGTTATATTACGATGTTTTAATTGCTTTTTTATCTTTAGGGTCTATTCCCAAACTGCTCTGGGATCGTTGGAAAAAAAAGAAAAAAAATCCGACGCTTTTGGAGCGTTTTGGGTGGAGAGTTCCAGAGTCCCAAGGAAAATCCGTTATTTGGATTCATGCAGTTTCTGTAGGAGAGGCTAAAGCTGCTCAGCCACTATTTCGTAAGTTGCGAGACCAATATCCTAATTCTTTTTTCTTGATTACAACAGGAACCGCGACGGGTGGAGTGGAAGCAAAACGAAGTCTTCCGGAAGCGGATGCCTTTTTTTTCTTGCCCTTAGATTTTTCTTTTGTTATGCGCCGTTGGGTCAAAGCTCTTCGTCCTACCCATTTTATTTTGATCGAAAGCGATTTTTGGTTTCACCTTTTGCTGGAGTTAAAAAAGCAAAAAACATTTCTGGTATTAGCTAGTGGAAAAATTTCAGAGAAATCAGCTGCGCGTTTTCGGTTTTTTTCTTTTTTTGCAAAAAAAATATTCGGACTTTTTGATCTTTTTTGCGTTCAAAGCAAAGAATATGCTTCTCGTTTTGCTCCTTTTGTCCCACATCTTTATGTCACAGGGAATTTAAAGTTCGATTTGGAACCGAATCCCATTGATGCAACCCCCTGGCAAGACCTTTGCCGGCCTAACACAATCACGATCGCCTCAACCCACGCTCCTGAAGAAGAGGCACTTTTAAGAGCGTTAAAACCTCTTTTTCCTGATCTTTTTGTTTTTCTAGCGCCTCGCCATCCCGAACGAGTGGATGCGGTAGAAAAAATTATTCAGGAACTTCAGATTCCTTTTATTCGTTGGAGTCAAATTGCAAAGAGACAGGGCCATGAAGTAGTCGTCTTGATCGATTCCATGGGCCAGCTTCCTATTTGCTATAAGTTAAGTAAATTGGCGATTGTAGCGGGGAGTTTTACGGATAAAGTGGGAGGCCACAATCTGGTAGAGCCTTGTCTTTACGGATGTCCCTCTTTATTTGGGCCTTTTACCTATTCTCAAGCAGAATTTACGCGTCTTATTTTAGAGAAAAAAGCGGGACTGCAAATTTCTCTTTCGGCTGTTGAAAAGACAGTATCTCAAATCCTTAAAAACGCCTCTGTTTACGAGGGAATGAAGCGATTTTCAACCGATCTTTTTAGCGCTAACCGAGGGGCTACAAATCGGACTATTTTTCTCATCGCAGAAAAAGAATTTGCAAATAAAGGAGTTAGAGAGATATAGTCTTAGTTTCTTCCTTATCGCGGGGTGGAGCAGTGGTTAGCTCGTTGGGCTCATAACCCAAAGGCCGTAGGTTCGAGTCCTACCCCCGCTAATTTTCCTCACTCCGGCGGTATAGCTCAGCTGGTTAGAGCGGCGGAATCATAACCCGCAGGTCGCTGGTTCAAATCCGGCTACCGTCACATTCAACGTCAATAACTTACATTACAACTCCCTTTAAAACTCCGCCTTCTGTCAAAATTCTTGTCAGAAGATCGTACAGGATGATTCAAAAGAACTAAGAAGAGGAAATTTCGTTTTTTTGCAAAAAAATCTTTGCATCAAAGTTCGTAGATTCACTAACCTTTCTTGAATCTTTGAATGAGCGTCCATGAAAATGTTTTTCCTACTCACTCTTTTTGTCTCTTCTGTTTTTTCTGTAGATTCTTCCTATCTATTGTCGTTAACAGAGAGGATCACACCAAATCATACTCTTGCATTATTGGATGCGAAGTTTCTTCTTTGGAAAGAATTCCTGATGGATTAGTCGGAAAATCGATCCCTGCATCAAAATATGCTGTCTATTCTTCCCAAGGTTCATTTCCAGAGGGACTCGTAGCTGTATGGCAAACAATTTGGAATTCTGAGCTACCTCGCTCTTATACTGTCGATTTTGAGCTATATGAGCCTCAATTTCATCCCTTGGAAAATCCAGAAGTCCAAGTGTACATTGCGATAGATAAGTAAGAGATCATTACAAGTCTGCTGGTTTTAGCATTTTTAGAGACTCTTTACAAACCTAAGTTTTTAAAAGTCTCTAAGAATGACATCTATTTTTTTTCATCATTGGTAAAATTTTTAGTTCTAGTTCTTCCAAAGATAAATCATCAATTTTGAGTCGCTTTATACGGGAGGTGGCTCCGCTAACAAGTTCAATGCGAGATTTGGAGATATTTAGAATTTTTGAAAGAAAAACGATCACGGCTTCGTTCGCTTTGCCTTTTTCAGGAACTGCTGTGATTTTGATATACAACACATTTTCTATCCACTTATCAATCTGATTGCGCGACGCATTCGGAGTGACTTTAACAGTTAAAAACATACGAGCCTTGTCTTCGAATGCGGTCCATTTTAAACATAACGGGTGTGTTTGAAGAAAAAATGTTTGATGATTTCAACTAAAAAAAGATAAAAAACAAGGATGAGGATCAGAGGCGCATAAAAGCTCAAGGGAATAGCCTGAAATCCGAATAATTGGCCAAGCGGAGAGCTAAGCAGCAGGGGAGTGAAGCACACGATGAAAAGAACAGCTGCAATGAGAAGTTTTCCTGGTTTTGAGCGGTAAAATGGCTTTTTTGTTCGGATCAAGAGTACGACAAGGGTTGCTGAAATGACGCTTTCGACAAACCATCCTGAACGAAATAGTACCTCATCTGCATGAAGCCAGCTAAGTAAAACACCGAAGGTAAGGTAATCAGCTAAAGAGCTTACAAGGCCGAAAATAATCATGAAGCGCCGGATAAAAGGAAGGTGCCATTTCACAGGGCGAGTGAGTATCTCTGGGTCGACATGGTCTGTAGCAAGCGCCATTTCGGGCAGATCGCTAAAAAAATTAGTCAAAAGGACCTGTTTGGGAAGAAGAGGCAAAAAATTTAAAAAAAGAGAAATTCCAGCCATGCTGAACATATTTCCAAAATTGGCGCTTGTAGCCATGTAGACGTATTTTAATGTATTCGCAAAAGTTCTTCTTCCCTCTTCAATTCCAATGCTAAGCACTGAAAGATCTTTTTCTAATAAAACAAGATCTGCAGCCTCTTTGGCAGCGTCAGCGCCGCTATTAACCGCGATCCCGACGTCTGCGCTGTGAAGTGCTGACACATCATTGATGCCATCTCCCAAATAGCCTACAACATGGCCCGCTTTGCGCAGAGCTAAAATAATCCTTTCTTTTTCATTGGGATCAATTTGTGCGAAAATTGTTGTTTTACTTGCGACTTTTAAGAGGGCTTGATCGCTAATTTTTTCTAATTCAGCTCCAGTGAGGATGTCGACATGCGGTAGATTTAAGCAAGAGGCGGCATGGGCGGCAACAGCGGGATGATCGCCTGTGATAATTTTTAAAGAAACTCCCTGTTTTTGCAAATGGCTCACCGTATTTGCAATATCGGGTTTCATTGGGTCGAAAAATTGGATCATTCCTAAAAAAACAAGATTTTGTTCTTCCGATCCCTTGCCATAAGCTAATCCTAATAAACGAAAACCCTCTTTGCTTTTTTCCTCAAAATGCGTTTGTAGCAAAGACTGATAATTTTCTAAAGGAGCTAAAGAACCATCTGGTAGCTCTACTTGAGTGCAGACAGCAAGAATTGCTAAAAAAGCTCCTTTGGCGATAAGAATTGTTTCTGTTTGATGTTCAAATACAACACTTAATCGTTTGCGGGTAAAATCATAGGGGATTTCATCAATTTTCTTCCATTCATCAAGATTTTCTGTATTAGCAATGCCATCTAAAATGGCTTGATCTAGAGGATTGACGTAGCCTGCTTGAAAATGGGCATTGAGATATCCATAAAAATTCCCTTTTTTGCTTGGCATGCCACCTATCCCAAATGTTCCGTCCGATCGGAGTTTTCCAAGCGTAATGGTGCCTGTTTTATCCGAGCATAAAACGTCCATTTGTCCAAAATTTTCGAGAGAAGTCAATCTTTTGACAACGACTTTCTTTTTGGCCATCCGCCTAGCTCCATGAGAGAGGTTGACACTGATGATCGCAGGCAAAAGCTGAGGAGTGAGGCCAATTGCAAGAGCTAAAGAAAATAAAAAAGATTCGATGATGTCTTTTTTGAGATAAATATTAGCAGCAAAAATGATGATGACTAAAAACAGGGTCACTTGCAGTAAAAATTGCCCAAATCGCCGTACTCCGATCTCAAAAGCTGTCTCAGGTGGTCTAAAACGGATGTGTTCTGCTATTGCAGCAAATTCTGTATTGCGGCCAGTAGAAACGACTAGCGCTTTTCCAAAGCCGCTGGCGACCATTGTTCCAAGAAAAAGGCAGTTTAATTTTTTAGTAGGCGTTGTATCAACGCTGGCTCCAGGCATTTTTTCGACAGGAGAGCTTTCTCCGGTCATCATCGCTTCATCTACAAAAAGATGATTGGCTTCAATCAAAATACAATCGGCAGGAATCAGATCTCCAGCTCGTAATAAAATGACATCGCCGGGAACAATTTGCGAGAAGGAAAGTTGCATTTCTGTTCCCTCTCGTAAAATTGACGCTTTATTTTCAACGAGTTGGAAAAGTTTTTCTAGCGCATTTAAAGCGCCTCGTTCTTGAAAAAAACCTAACAGCCCGCTGGCAACTACAATCGTTAAAATAATGGAAGCATCGGTTTTTCCGCCGAGAAAAAAAGAAAGAGTCGCAGCTCCCATTAAAAGAAGAATCAAAGGGTTTGTAAATTGCGATAAAAAAAGAGAAAGTTTTTTAAATTTTGAAGAAGTTTTTAATGTGTTAGGTCCATAAATTTTTAGTCGATTGTCAGCTTCTTGACTTGACAATCCTTCTGTTTTGCTCTCAAATTGAGCGAATAGTTGATCAATGCCAAAATCCCAAGAATCAAATTTTTTCATAAAATTAGTTTATTGTTGAGTTATTTTTATTTTTTATCAATAAATCGATTCTTAGATTGCGAATGGTATAATCATGAGTTATTTAGAAAAAGAAAATTTTTCTGTCAGAGCTGAAGAAATTGGTTTTATTTTAAAAGAGATAGAAGCATTTGAGGAGATTGATTCTGTTTGTTTGGATCGTTTTTTACAAAGGTGTTCTCACTCTAGGATCGTGTTGCTAGGAGAATCGACTCATGGCACTTCTGAATTTTATCGGATGCGAGCAAAAATTACACAGCAGTTAGTGAAACGATGCGGATTTACTCATGTTGCAATTGAAGCGGGATGGTCGGAAGTGGAGGCAATAGATCGAACGGTTCGTAACGCTCCTTTGAAAAATAAGAGTTTTACAAAAATGACAAGATTTGGGTCTTGGATGTGGAACAATGCAGAATTTTCGCAGTTTCTTGATTGGATGAAAAATCATAATGTTTCAGTGGCTGAAAACCATCAAGTGGGAATTTATGGATTGGATCTTTATGGCATGGGCAGTTCTATTGATGTCATTTTAGAGCATTTACAAAAATTTTGTCCTTCTGTTGCTGCATACGTTCAAAAGCAATACAGCGGTCTCTTTCCTTGGAAAGAAAATCCCACCGAATATGGAAGGGCTGTGTATGAAGGAAGGTGTCAGCCGGTCTTTGAACAGCTTAAAGCTGCTTTACAAACCGTATTACAAGAACAGGTTGGTTCAGAAGAAGAATATTTTCATTTGATCTGTAACATGAAAATGGTGATTGCTGCAGAAGAATATTTTCGGAAAATTTATAAACCTACTTCGGCTCATTGGAACGTAAGGGAGCGTTATCTTTTTGAGACATTAAATACATTGGTGACAGGAGAAATAGAGTCAGGTATTTTTTGGGAAAGAAAAAAAACGCCGAAAATAGTTGTTTGGGCTCATAACTCTCATGTGGGACATGCAAAAGTAAGCTCTCTCATGACAGGTGGTTTATTGAGTTTGGGACAGCTTTGCAAGGAAAAGTACCAAGAAGGGGATGTATATGCTGTGGGTTTTGGGTTTTATCAAGGAGAGATCACGGCAGCACCTTATTGGGGAGAACCTGAGCAAAGTATCGATGTGGGCATATCGCCTGAAGGGGGGATTGAAACGTTATTGCATGAAACAGGCGCGAGAGCTTGTTTATTGCCGCTTCGTCTTCAAGATGCCCCAATCGCTCGTCAGATTTTTTTACCTTCTCGATTAGAAAGAGGGATCGGGCTTTGTTATGATCTTTCGACAGGATATCAAGCGAGCTTTTATCCGGTCTGCCTTGCAGAGCGATTTGATGAGTTTGTTTGGTTTGATAAAACAGGCTCTTTGTCTTTGCTTGTTTAACTTTCTTCATAAAGTTATTATTTTTATAATC
>Ga0210386_10005674_pt1 | contig 10105 bp, 11 predicted proteins | sample IncBWH32OmetaG_FD_160091 | JGI IMG/M metagenome (GOLD analysis project Ga0210386, IMG submission 160091) | Forest soil microbial communities from Barre Woods Harvard Forest LTER site, Petersham, Massachusetts, United States - Inc-BW-H-32-O ... | reverse complement strand
GACCGAGAAGCCGTTGTCTGATCCTCCACCACAGCATGTCCGCATCCGTGTCGAGGCATGCGGCGTATGCCATTCGGACTCCGCGACGGTCGAAGGAATCCTGCCGATCGAGTGGCCCAGAGTGCCTGGTCACGAAGCGGTCGGACAGATCGACGCCATCGGGGAAGGCGTCCAGGGCTGGAAGATGGGCCAACGCGTCGGTGTGGGCTTCCTCGGTGGCAGTTGCGGGTACTGCGTGTACTGCCGCGATGGCGATCTCGTGAACTGCATCAATCAGGGCTACACCGGGGTACAGCACGACGGCGGCTATGCCGAAATGATGATCGCCAGGTCGAGCGGTTTGATCGCTGTGCCGGATGATCTTTCCTCCGTCGATGCGGCGCCCCTTTTATGTGCCGGTCTGACGACCTTCAACGCCCTCAGGAATTCGTCGGCGCGAGCCGGAGACCTCGTTGCGGTGTTCGGGGTCGGCGGACTAGGCCACCTCGGCGTGCAATACGCGCGTCGCATGGGGTTTGAAGTCATCGCGATCGACCGCGGGGCCGATCGCGCCGAGCTTTCGAAGAAACTGGGCGCTCATCACTATATCGACAGCAATACGGCGGATGTCGCCAAGGCACTCCAGGAGCGCGGGGGCGCGCAGATGGTGCTGGCTACCGCCTCTGGCGGCAAGGCGGTCGCAGCCGCACTCGGCGGCTTGCGACGCGGCGGCGTCGTGATTTCGCTCGGAGCCACCGATGAGCCGATTGAGTTGTCGGCGTTCGAACTTCTTTTCAAGCAACTCGGTGTCGATGGCGCGCTAACGGGTACGCCCGAAGCGGGCGACGCGACGCTCAGGTTCAGCGTCCTTAGCGACGTCGCCGCCATGATCGAAACCATGCCACTTGAACGCGCCGCGGAAGCCTACGCGCGGATGATGTCTGGCAAGGCACGGTTTCGGATGGTTCTGACCATGGTTTAGGTGGCACTTTGCAATCAATAACCCCTAGGGGAAGTGAGAATGAATAGAGACAACGATGTGAAGGCGATCACCAGAAAGTTTTTCGCCGCCTATAACGCTCATGATGTCGACGGCATGCTGGCTCTTTGCGCTGACGGCGCACAAGGACGATACCTTCCTTATGGCAAGAAAAGCCTCATGCCGATCCGGGGTGGCCTTGAACAAATCTGGCGCGGCTTGCTGGGGGCCGTGCCGGATTTCGGTGTCGAAGTAGACGAGATGATCCAGGCCGAAGGACACATCGTCGTGGTACAGGCGCTGCTCGGTGGGGCCATGCCGGCGGATGTCCCTGGTCTTGTAACGAAAGGCAAGTCCGATCGCATCGCTCACGCCTATATCATCCGCTACGACGCGGACGGCAAAATCACGCGTCTGGATTGTTATTGGGACAACACCGCCATCAACGCCATCAAGGCGAGCGATTTGTAAGATGTCCGGAGAAACCGCAATGAACAAGTTCCAGGATATCTTCGATGCGCAGAAGGCGCTGTTCGCAACAGGCATCACCCGTACGTACGAATGGCGTGTCGATCAGCTCGACCGCATGGCCCGCATGATCAGCGAGAACGAAGAGCGTTTCCAGAAGGCGATGGCCAAGGACTTCAAGACTGCCTCGCAGGAATACATCTTCGAGACTGCTGCATCAGCTGGCGAGTCCGAGGTCCAGAAGAGCCAGTTGAAGGAGTGGATGAAGCCGGTCGAAGCGCCGATCCCGACCTTCCTGGCAAAGACCGGCCACAAGGGGATGATCTATCGCGAGCCATACGGCGTGGCATTGATCATTGGGCCGTTCAACGGGCCCTTGCTGTTGCTGGTCCGCCCGGCGCTCGCAGCGCTTGCAGCCGGCAACACCTGCATTCTCACCCTGAGTGAGGCGCTCCCGGCAACGACCGAAGTGCTGCTCGACCTGGTCCCAAAATATTTCGATCCGGGCGCCGTGACCGCCGTTCCGGGCGGCAAGGAGACGAATACCGAGCTGCTTAAGCTGCCTAACGACTTCATCTTCTTCACTGGCAGCACATTTGTCGGCAAGATCGTCGCCCGGGCAGCCGCGGAAACCCTCACGCCGGTCCTGCTCGAACTTGGCGGGATGAACCCCGCCGTCGTGGACGAGACCGCCAACATCCCTGACGCGGCGAAGAAGATTGTCTGGGGGGCGATGGCATGGGGCGGCCAATGGTGTACCTCGCCAGGCTACGCCTATGTCCACGAGTCCGTCGCGGACGCATTTGTCGCCGAGGCAAAAAAGGCTCTGATCGAGCTGTTTGGCAACGATCCGAAATCCAATTCCGACTATTCGCGGATCATCAACGCGCGCACGGTCGATCGACTGGCCGGGCTCATCGACCACTCCAAGGTCATCGCGGGCGGCAAGTCAGATCGGGATGCGCACTACCTCGACCCCACGCTCCTCTATCCGATCACCTGGGACGACAAGATCATGGAGGACGAGATCTTCGGTCCAATCCTGCCGATCCTGACCTACAAGTCTTTCGACGAGGCGATGATGCGGATGGCGAAAACGGGACGTCCGCTCGCCGGCTTCATCTTCAGCCGCGACCAGGAAACGATCGACCGGTTCGTCGGCCAACTATCCTTCGGTGGGGGTGGCGTGAACCTGGTGAATGTGCACCTGTTCGTCGAGACCATGCCGTTTGGCGGCACCGGGTCCGCCGGCATCGGCCACTACTACGGGAAATACGGCTTCGACGCGCTTACGCACGCCAAGTCGATGCTGATCTCTCCCCCCGACACCGCGATCGAACACCTGTACTCGCCCTTCACCGAAGAAAAGAACCGGCAACTTGCGGGATGGTTCGAATACTGAGGCGCTCATGGCCCCGGTCTCACTTAGATCGATGCCGGCCTCTCACACGCTCAGAGGCGCTGCGGTGGGCCGCAGCGGGTGTCGACGGGCCGCATAACGCAGGCTTTGCGGAATGGAGAAAGCCATGACTCTGGCACGCGTAAAATCTGTGGCCGGAGTTCGAATTCCGGATAGCGCGCTGTGCAATGCTGCGGTGGACCTTCTGGAATCCAGTTCGCCCCAGTTTCTCTGCACGCATTGTCTTCGAACCTACATTTTCGGCAGTCTTGCCGTCAAAAGCCTCGGCCGGTCGGTGGCCGATGAGGAGGCCGCGTTTTGCGCCGCGCTTTTGCACGACCTCGGGCTGATCCCTCCCTACCGTCGCGACAATCGGTTTGAAATCGATGGCGCGGATGCTGCGCGCGATTTCTGCACAAAGCATCAAGTGTCACCCGAGCGTGCCGATCTGGTTTGGAGGGCGATCGCTCTGCATACCTCCCCGGGAATCCCCACACGGTTGGCAGGCGAGATAGCGCTGGTCCATCTCGGCGCCGGCCTCGACTTTCTGGGTCTGGGCCTCGATCAGGTGCCGCCGCAGGTTCTCGAGGAGATCCTTCAGAAATATCCGCGGATGAAGTTCAAATCGGAATTCCGCAATCTCCTCGTCGAGCACTGCCAGCACAACCCCGCCGCACAAGTCTTAACCTGGACCGACGATGTTGCCCGCACCGCCGACTGCACGTTGCACGGCCGTCCAATCCCAACGGCATCACAAATCATGACGGCAGCGCCGTGGGACGAATGACCCGAAGGTCGCGCTGGGGAAACCATCGCCGTGATCGATACTGTCGAAAGTCGAGTCCCACGGCTGTGTTCGGCTCACGAACTGGGATGCCGAGCGTGTCGCGGAACAGGTGACCAAGGGGGACGCGAGTCGTTTTCGTCGATGATAGACAGTGATCGTTTCGATTGGCAGGATGGTCCGCCTTGGTAGGCGGAGGCTCCGGGCGAGCGTCGCCATGGCGGACTGGCTCGTCTGCGCAAGATATAACCTCCCGATGACCTTCAGGATCGGGATCATCTCCGACACCCACGGGCTGCTCAGGCCGGAGGCGGAGCGTCGCCTGGCTGGCGTCGATCACATCATTCATGGCGGCGACATCGGACGTCCCGAAATTATAGACGCGTTGCGCCGCATCGCCCCGGTTACTGCGATCCGCGGAAACGTGGATATTGACGACTGGGCTATTGCCGCGGTGCTCGCGCGCTGGTCGAGACAAATCGTAAGCTGCGCGGAGCCTCTCAATTTCGACCCTATCGGGCTCCGGCAGCGACGACGCGTCGATGTTATTGATTGAATCGGTCATCGGGACGAGATACCGCTCCGACCTTACCACAGCCAGCGGCCTGATTGTCGCAGCAGAGGAGATCGCGCAGTTCCGGCACTCGGCGGATTGTTGCGAGATTGCTACCTCGTGCGATAGCATCACCCCAAGGGATACAAGTAACAGGGTGACAGAGTGTCAGAAGCCGTAAAGCTAGTCGTGGATGGGTTTGTGAGCCTCAAGGATCGCGTGGCGCTTGAAGAAATGCGCCAACATCGGCTGCGGCTCAGGGGCGAATTGCAGCAACGGGCCGGTGGGCTCGATGTGGTGGGCTACTCGCTCAAGATCATCGATGCGGATCTGCAGGAAATCGAAGACGGCTTTGCACGGTTGCAGGCCTAATCGCTGGCGGGATGCAAGCCAGGGCCCTCAGGCCGAGTGGAGAATTGCGAACAGGATGGCAGCGGCGGCTGCCATCATGATCAACACGGCAAAGAAGATTCCTGGCTTCATTGAGGTGTCGGTCCATTGCGCTCTATGCGGCTATATGAAAAAGCCCCGCCGAAGCGGGGCCTTTGCACCACGCTGGAATCGCCGGCTTTCTGCTTACGCCTTGGCCACCGGGGCGCGACTTGTCCACGCCGCCGCCGTCCAAACTCGGGCCCGACGGGCCAGACCGCGCCATCCCGGTCGTCATGCCCGGCGCCGCGTTGATCTTGGCCGTGTGATGATGCCGGTGTTTGTGATAAGTGGCGCTGGCGTAGGCCGTGCTGGCAAGCGCAAACAGCGTCACAATAGCAAGGGTTCTAATCTTCATGATCATCTCCTCCATAAGAGCAGAGAGAGGGAAACGATCGCGTCGTCGTTTGGTTCAATCGGTTGGCGTCTTCGCGCTGCCCGGGGCAGGATCGATTACTCGCTGATCCGCTCCAAGCACGCGCGAGACCTGGGTCGCCGTCCACTGTCCTTTGCCTATCCAATGGATCAGCGCAGGTGCTGCACGGTAACGCGGCGTTAAAATTGGCTGTGCCAATGTGGCACGCATCTCAAAGCATTGGGACCGCAGACATGATCACCGTTTTTTGCGCGATCGGCGCAGTTGTCATCTTGGCTTATGCCGCGTTTGTGCTCGCCTACCTTCGGCGGCTTCCCGAACCGGAAGACCGCTAAGTCACCACAAACGAAAACCCCGCCGGCTGCTCGCCCATTCGCTAGGAATGACGCCGCAGCGGACACGTTATCAAGGCGTGCCGCAAACAAGCACAAACCCAACTCACGGCTTCGGCGCGCCCCGCTGAGGCCGTTTTCTATGGTTCTGGACTGTCCTCAGTCCGTCGAATCTGACGCGCCGACCGCTCGTGGATACTTGTCCGACTATTAGACCCTCGCGCCCACCGTATTTGGGATGGCGGCTTCGTCCCAATGCGCTCATTCGCACTCGGTCGCCGAGCGCTAGCAGCCCCTCACTCTGCAATGACCGTTTCGAATCGAATCTGCGCATGCCGCCCATCAATAGAGCGCGCGGTTTCAATATGGTAATGCTCAAATGTCAGAACCATCATGAAGCACTTTCATCATGGGACGCGATCGCGGCGTAGCTCGAGTTTTCCGACGATGAAGACTAACGGCGCGAGATGCGCGATCCGAATTTGCCGCTGGATGCCCTTCGCTTATTGCTTCCATTGCGAACTGGCGCCTTTTTAACTTTCTTTCTGAGGCCTCCAGAGACTCTAGTCCTGATCAAGGCCGGCCGGTCAGGTCCGGAGCTCAATTCGACGGCCTCGCGGATGAGGGCCCTCAGCCACAGCGAGCCCGGGTCGTCGTGTACGCGGCTGTGCCACAGCATGGAGAGTTCGATCGTCTCCGCGTGATCCGGAGGAAGGTCGATAATCTTTATCCGCGTCGAGCTCGCGCAGGCCTCGGCATAGCGGCGCGGAACGAGTGTGACCATGTCCGTCGCCGCAATGACGGTGAGGGCGGTCGCCATGTCGTAGACCATCATCGACGACGATGCCCGCTGGGCCGATCGAGGGGTACCCGCTTCGTTGTCGGTCTCCAGGATGACGCGAAGCACGAGATCGTCGCGCGCCGACGGCTCGCGCGACTTGTCGACGGCGGTGGCGTTGCCTACGAAGAGGCGGGGCCACGCCATTAAGGCGGCTTGGTCGAACGGTCGTTCGGCGAGAGGATGATGAGCGCCGATTGCCCACGCTTTCTCGTCACGAAACATCACCTCCGACCGGAGGCGGGGCGGAACCTTCTTCAACGCGCCCAACGCGATGTCAATCTGCTGCTGGTCGAGCGCCTGAGCGACGTCGGCTCTGATGTTCACTATCTGCAAGGTTATGCCAGGCGCGGATTTGCGGGCGAGCGCGATCAGATTTGGAACGACCAGTGTGTAAAAATAGGGTCCTGCCGAAATGACGAAGCGCTGGCGCGTATTGGCCGGGTCGAACCGCGGCGCCGCGACCGCGCTGCGGATCTCAGCCAGAGCTGCTCGCAGCCTCGGCGCAAGCTGATGCGCGCGCTCCGTCGGCCGCAGGCCCGACGGAATCCTTATGAACAGCGGATCGTCCAGCGCGACTCTGAGTCGCCCGAGCGCATGACTGACCGCAGACTGCGTAAGGAAAAGACGAGCCGCCGCCCTAGTGACGTGGCGCTCGTCGTACAGGATTTCAAAGATCCGCAGCAGGTTGAAATCGATGTCCATCATGAGCATTCTTAATGATGATCCTGCATTGTATGCATTAGCATAATTATACTGGAGGCACTACTGTTTTCGTAAGAAACGAGATCGTCGTCAGAAATCGGGGCGGACCGCGGACGAAGTTTGGTACGGAAAGCCTTTCGATCGTGCTGACAGTCGATCAGAGAAAGATCCTTCGTATTCTTATCGCCCACCCTTGTGGGTTAGCGATAGCGGCGGCGCGACCAGGTCCGAACGTCGTACAGCAAGTGGATCAGCGGAAACCGTTCCGTTCCCGCGGCCCGCCGCTCAATAGCGAAAGAGTGGACGTGGTGCGATCGAAGGACGGTCCGGAGGAGATATGACCATGCACAATCGGTCGCTCGACAGTGCCCCGCTCGACGCGTTGGCCCTCTTTGTTCTGGCGCTTGCCATCTTGGCGGGCGGGCTGGCGCGTCTCGCCTACACCATCGTATTTTTGACGGACAATGCGCCCGCGGGCGGCGAGGACCGGTTCACCGCGTCGATGGACATCGCGAAAATCGTCCCATGGAGCAAGTTTTAGAATGGATATTCAACGTTGCAATGAAACTCCTCTCTCGGTTCGCAAACGAATATCTAGCGCCGGTTGCGCTGAGCGGAAAAAACCGGACGACAACGCTTTGTCGAGAAGCAGATGAAAACTCCATCGAACAAGATCGCGCTGTACATCGACGGCGCCAACCTCCACGCGACCGCCAGGACATTAGGCTTCGAGATCGACTACAAGCGCCTTCTCGAGGAGTTCCAGGGCCGCGGCGACCTCGTGCGCGCATACTATTACACCGCCGTGATCGAGGATCAGGAGTTCATCACGCTCCGTCCCCTGATCGACTGGCTCAATTACAACGGCTACACCGTCGTCACTAAGGCGACCAAGGAATTCATAGACGCCTCTGGCCGCCGCAAGGTGAAGGGCAACATGGACATCGAACTGGCCGTCGACGCCATGGAACTCGCGGAGCACGTCGATCAGATCGTGCTGTTTTCTGGCGACGGCGATTTCCGTTCGCTGGTCGAAGCAGTGCAGCGCCGCGGCGTCCGGGTTACCGTGGTTTCGACGATTTCAAGCCAGCCCCCGATGATCGCCGATGAATTGCGGCGCCAGGCGGACGTCTTCACTGATCTGGTGGATCTGCAACCCAAGCTCGTTCGTGATCGGTCCGAGCGCGCGGCTCCGCGCGAGGCAAGTCAACACGCCACGGAATACGTTCAGAGGTTTCTACGCACCAGGGCAGACTTCACCGCATGAACGATACTGATGAGTCTCACCATCGTCTTATCGATCCTCCGTCCTGGGAATCGGGGGGCGTCGCCGCCCGAAAGCCTAGGCGATCGAACGAACGGCATTTTGCCGTTCCGGCCCGCCGGAGCGGTCCAAGTCTAAAAGAGCAAAGATCATGCGCAAATACCTTCGGGCGCTCACTCAGCTGTGCGTCCCGGCTTCGACCGGCGACCTCGCGCATTAGGGCTCCGACTAGGAGCAGAAGGCCTGCACGCCCGATGTCCAGCGCTTCTGCCACAAGCTTATGGATCAAGGCGATTCACCAGTCTGGTTTGCCTCAAGGAATTTCGTCCGAGCTCTCTGCCGCGAGGTGCTGGTCAGTCACGGTCAGTAGCTACGATCGACGAGGAGTGGATAGCCATGTGCTTCGCACTCCGCCTGACGTGTGAGCCCATGGTGACGGCTCTGACGGAGCGGAACATGAAAGTCGTTGTAGATCAATTCGCAGAAAGCCTTCAAACTAACGCAACGAACCCGCCGGCTCCAGCTGGATTGCCCCTTCATTATTTGGCAAAAAGTCTGGCAAAGCTTCTTGCGATGGCGCGACGAGAATTCGACCTCGATCGTGAGGCCGCGAAGGCGTCGCTAGACGCGGCGTCATCCATTCTGCAGTCCGAAATTGAGCGTAGCTCGGGCGCTAATGGCTCCAGGCCAGGAGCATTGGCGGGCTGGCAAATAGCACGTGTGCGCGCATTTATCGAAGAGAATTTACACCGCAATATCGATTCCAGAGTCCTCAGTGCTCTAGCGCAACGAAGCCCGGCGCACTTCTCGCGCTCGTTCAAACAAGTTTTCGGAGAGCCACCGCATGCTTACGTCATTAAGCGGCGCCTCGAGAGAGCCTGTCATTTAATGGCAACAACCTCAAATTCGCTAAGCGAAATAGCTCTGAGCGCTGGTTTTTCGGATCAAGCGCATTTGAACAAGCGCTTCCAGCGAGCGTTTGGTCAAAGCCCATCGATTTGGCGGCGCCATCACAAGATCCGGGCTTCAATCTTAGCGGTTGATATTGGGGAGGCATGCTCGATTATTTCTTGCTCGGACGATCCGACAGACACAGACGCAGGGACAGATAACGCGATGGCATCATGGCGCGGATCCCGTGATTGAGGGAACGCTTGCCAAGGCTTGCCCTCTCAATAAAACTCGCGATTCGGTGGTCGAGTCAGCACAATTCTGAACATCTAACTCTTCGAATGCTCAAGCTTTGCGCGTTCGATAGTTTCGTTCGGCCGAAGCTGTTGCTAGCCGGGGTCCACGATCGTTGCTCCATTTTCTCAACCTGATGCCTCCGTGCAAAATGCGTAAGTGCTTCGCAAGGGATGAGCCTCACCTAACGAACACGTTAAAGAAGCACAGGCATACTAGCGACGTGCGTCACGTTCAATATCGCAGCGATCGCTTGCGGCACAATTGGGGTTTAGCGCTGACCAATTTCGTGTCAGCTCACCATGCAGGTGCCATATGTCCGAAGCCCTAAGTAAGAGCAGTCGGAGCGTTAAAGCCGACGCCGTCGTTCCTCGTCTCTTTGTTCTTGAGCTCAACGGCGGCCGCATTCACTCCATGAATCCGGACGGCTCGAACCAAAAAACGATCGTTTCTGATTGCCACTTGCCAGACGGCATCGTCGTCGATGTCGACGCCGGTCATATCTATTGGACCAACATGGGTATTCCAAACCTGGACGACGGGTCCATCGAGCGCGCCGATATCGACGGCAAGAACCGCAAGGTCATCGTGCCGGTCGGAAACACTCATACTCCGAAACAGCTTATTCTCGAGAAGGCGAGCGGCAAGCTCTATTGGTGTGACCGCGAGGGCATGCGTGTCATGCGGTGCAATCTCGACGGGTCTCGGATCGAGACACTGATTGAAGCGGGACGCGGCGACGTCGACCGCCGGGATCCGACCAAGTGGTGCGTCGGGCTGACCATCGATCCGAAGCTCGGACGGATCTATTGGA
>Ga0210386_10005673_pt1 | contig 10106 bp, 11 predicted proteins | sample IncBWH32OmetaG_FD_160091 | JGI IMG/M metagenome (GOLD analysis project Ga0210386, IMG submission 160091) | Forest soil microbial communities from Barre Woods Harvard Forest LTER site, Petersham, Massachusetts, United States - Inc-BW-H-32-O ... | reverse complement strand
CGCGATCACGGCGGCAGTTCATGAAAAGGCCGCTTTCAGTCTGACCTTTCCGAATGGAGATACCAAGGAAGTCTCGCTCGGCGAACATGCCTCGTGCTACAAAGGTGCGGTGATGCTGCCGGGGCGGAAGCATCCAGTCCGCCACCTGGTGGCCGTATCTCAGGAAATGCACACCAATGGAACTTGCGGAAGGACGCTTCTTTTGCGCTACCGGCGCGAGGAAGCATGGGCCACGCTCGTGAGTTTTCTGGGCCTCCCAGCAGACCCAACTTGGGCCGACCACATCCTTGGAGTTGTCGAACAGAAGAAGCGGATCGAGGAGATAGACGGAATCGGCTGCGAGCCGGTGCTGATTTCAGCGACCACGGAAGAGGTGCTCGAGTGGATCGGCGAGGGGCTGCGGTTGGGAGCTGTCGCCTTCCCGGGCGAGATTGGCGCAGTTGGGTGGCCGCGACCGTCCATTGAGGGGTTGCTTAAGATAGTACCAGTATCTATATGAAGAGAAGTAACTTGTCATCCTTTCCAGCCTCCGTGAGCGGCTCATGGTAATTGTTCTCTTGGAGGAGATGAATTATGATGGAGAGCGTGGAGGTGCCTAATGGAAGCCGCTATCGAAAATCTGACACCCAGTGAGGCAGCCATTGCGGCAGGCGTCACCGTTGCCAAGATCAACCGGATGATCGATAAACGGATTTTGCCGAAGATGCTCTATAAAGCTTCGCAGAATCGCACCGTTCGCAAGGATGCTTGCCTCTGGATCGCCTTCTACTTCGAGACGGAAGACGTCTTGACATCAGGTGCGCGCGTCAAAGCGATGCGAAACGCGCTTGCACACAATCACTCCTGGAGCGAGCTTCGTCAATGCAAGTTCGAAGAATCCCGGACGGTGCAGGTTTTGCTGTCCTCTATCTGGGACGACGTGGATCGCCGCCTGAACCAACTGAGGCAGGCACAGGAACTGGTCACCGAAGACCCGGAGATACTGCGTGGCACACCCGTCATTCGGGGAACGCGCATTCCGGTGTACGACGTTGCAAATCTGGTCGATGCCGGGACGCCGCTCGACGAATTGCGCGAGCTTTATCCGAAGCTCACGCCATCGCAGATCGACTTGGCTTCGATGTACGCAAAAGCGAATCCCCAACGGGGCCGTCCAAGGCGTCGGCACCTGCCCAAGAGCCTGTCGGTCTCAATTTCCAAGAAGCGACTTCGTGGCTCCTCATTAGGAGGCTAGAAGTTTTGCAGAAAATCCTGATCGACGAAAACCTGAGCCCTTCGCTAGCGGCCGACGCGCAGCAGAAGGGCTTTCTCTGTTCGCACGTCAACCACCTCGGGAAGACAGGCACCAAAGACTGGGAACTCAAGCGCATCATCCTCGAAGGCGACTGGACATTTGTTACCAACAACAGCACCGACTTTCGCGGGCCTGCGAATGAACCAGGCTCTTCTGGCGAATACGCGGACGTGCGCCTTCACGCGGGATTGGTCTGCATCGACGCTCCATTTGGCTTGAACCTGGACTTCCAGCGGCAGATTTTTGGTTTGGTCCTAGACGACCTTGCGAAGAATGGCGACCTCACCAACCAGGTATTGCAGGTTGATGTGAGGAAAGACGGACGAGTGCAACTCGAACGCTTTGCTCTGCCCTCGGAAGAGGCTGACCGCTCTTAAAACATCCCCAGTCATCGCCCTAGTGTTGCCAGCGAATGAACCTCACCCCTCCTCGTGAACGATCTCTGACTCGCGCCTGAACAATCAATCCGTCCCAAATGCCAGCCTGAAGGAGGTTTCCGCATGGAGACGACCTTCGACTATTTAAGGCAGTTTGGTCCTCTTCTGGCCGAACGCATTCTCGAAACCTATCCACCGCTCCAGAGCACAAAGGATCCGGTCACACCTGGTCTCGCCGGGCTGCTGCGCAAACCGCTACCCGCTCAGGCCGTGGCCATCACCGGCACTGCAAAGTACCTCCGCAAGGCCAAGGCCGCACGCATTGTCGCCGAATGTGGAGCAGGGAAGACGTTTATGGCATTGGGGACCATCCATGTGCTATCCGAAGGGCTGCCAACTACGGCGCTGGTGATGTGCCCCTCGCACATCACGCACAAGTGGGCGCGCGAGGTCCTGTTGACCACACCCCGTGCCCGGACTTTCCTCATCGAGGACATGCGCAACGGTGGCGATCCCGCGAAGCCCCACGGGGTCCGCGAGGGCGTGGGCGAGGTCGCGATCGCCGTCGACTGTTCCGGCTCAGTGAGCGCACGCCAACTGCGACTATTTGAAGCCGAAGTGCGCTCGATTCTTGAAGGCCAACGTCCGGAGCGCGTTTACGTTCTCTACTTCGACGCAGTGGTTCAAAAGGTGGAGACCTACGAAGCCGGACAACGTATTGATCTCAACCCTGTGGGCGGAGGAGGTACGGAGTTCGGTCCGTGCTTCGAATGGCTCGACAGGAGTGGCATCCGGCCGCGGAGCCTGGTCTTTCTGACCGATCTCTACGGATCATTCCCACCATCTGCTCCCTCCTATCCCGTCCTGTGGGCATCGACAGGAAGCCGGAAGGCCCCGTTCGGCGAGGTCATTCCCATGCATGCGGCCTAGTCGCAAACGGTCGAAGGCTGCGGTCCGCTTGGGCGATACCGGATCTCAATCGCATTCCAAACATTCGGTCGAAGACCCAATTGGTTTTCGGAGGAGGCTCTCTGTGAATCAGACATATCGCATTTTCACTGACGGCTCAGCAATAGGGAACCCGGGACCCGGTGGATGGGGCGCGGTTGTGATACAGGGAAAAGTGCGTTGGGAAGTGTCCGGTGCCTTTCCTTGGACGACCATCTCGGAGATGGAGTTGTTCGCCGCGGTCCAGGCGCTTCGGTCACTCCCTTACCGGGCGCGCGTCGAACTCTATTCGGACTCGGAATACCTGATTTATGGAATGCGAGTCTTTGTCTTCCAATGGCAGCGCCGGGGCTGGCGAAATCGACGCGGAAACAAACTGCAGCATCGCGAGTTGTGGTCGGAGCTGATCGGGTTAAATGACCAGCTTCGCATCCGTTGGACATGGATCAAAGGGCACAACGGAAATCTAGAGCAGGGCCGCGCTGACAAACTCGCATATCAAGCCGCTCGCACTCTCTGGGTGCAGCAGAAAGTAGCGGCTTAATGTTGGCCGGTGTCCACATCGTCGCAGAAGGAGAATCAGTAATGGCTTCAATTGCAGAAGGGAACTCGCTTTTTGAAATTGATATGGAGCTCGATGAGCTTCTCGAAGAAATGGAGCAACAGGTGGAGTCTGAAGGACAAGCATCTGAAGACCTCGTAGCCCGGTTTCAGCAGTTCTGCGAGGCACATGGCGAGAAGGTGGACCGGATCGGCCGCTTCGTGCGCATGATGGAAGCACGTGAACAGCTTTGCCGGAGCGAGGCCGCGCGGCTGGGCAACCGGGCGTGTGCCGCGGCAAACAGGGTGGAGCGCACCAAGAACATGGTGCTGTATTACCTACTGAGCCGAGACCTCAAGAAAATCGAGGGAAGGGAATTCACGCTGCGGCGCTCAAAGGAATAGCCAGGACTCAGTGCGAATCACCGACGAGACCGCAGTGCCGAAGAGCTATTGCAGGATTGAGGCGCGGATTCCCGGAATCATCTGGGAAACGGTGTTGTCGATTCTACCCGACGAGCTTGCAAGAACACTGGAATCGTCGGTTCAGGAAACCCGGCCAGACAACGATGCCATCAAATCGGCCGTAGCACGAAGCGAAGTCGTGCCTGGTGCCGAGGTGCGCAGGGGATTGCACCTGCGAGTAGTGTGATCGATATTGGCCAAATCTGTACCCCGATCGGGTTTTTGCTACTGAGTCGCAAGATCAATAACACCCTCATGAACCCCCTAAAGCCTGCCCTCCCCGGTGCCCGGTGTGCCAGTTGTGTGCCCAATTCTGGGCCGAAGGTATCTCCATGGACCCGAACGCAGTGCAGATTATTACAAACGACCAATTCGTGGACGCTAGCGTGTTTTTCAGGACTGATCCGAGCGCCGTCCCATAAAGCATGCTGAATGAGTGCATTGAGCTGATATCGCCGGCTGACTCGGAATAGATATCTCAGGGCCAAGCACACGCTACAGATCGGTCGCTTTCGCGACCCTGAAAGGCCAAAGTACAGTCCAATCGATGGCTATGTGCCGTTTAAGAAGGGACCGCGAATTGTGCCAGTGCGTGCTGCTGGTGATGAGGGCTGAGCTTGTCTGCCATCCTGACTAAGGCTGCAAAAGAGTCCGCTTCCATTTTTCGCATGATGTGTCCGCGATGCAATTGAACGGTGTACTCGGTAATCCCCAACTCGAATGCCACTTGTTTGTTTAGTAGACCGCTAGCCAACATTGGCAACACCTGCCGCTCTCTGGGTGTCAAAGATTCATATCGGGCGAATAAGCTGGCATATTCGGTTGCCTCTCGGCGATTGGCGAGATTCTGCTGGAGCGCCCGTTCCACCGAATTAAGCAGCGAAGTTCCATCGACTGGTTTGGTAAAAAAGTCACTCGCACCTTCCTTCATCGCGCTTACTGCCAATGGAATGTCGCCGCGCCCGGTAATGAAGATGATCGGTATTCGGCATCGCTCGGCCGTGAGCTTCGCCTGCAGTTCAATACCAGACATGCTCGGCATGCGAATGTCAGCAATCAGGCATGCGACCCTGTGTTTTGCTCCTGAATCCAAGAACTGCTCTGCAGAGTCGAAGCAGAGCGCGGACATTCCCTCTGATTCGATCAGATCTTGCAGTGCACTTTGAACCGACTTGTCATCATCGAGGATTGCCAGAAGGCTTGGGGTGTGCTGGATCTTCATGGGCCAAAAGGTAACTCTTTCCATAAAGGCTACGCAATCGGATTGTAGGCGAAAAAACTACCACTCAGGTGGTAGTCGATTAGAACTGGAGGAGGAGAGGAAGAGCGCCCTGTCTAGAGAGGTAAATCCACGCTACTTAGGAAGAACAAGTTTGAGCTTGTCGGCCATACGAACCAATTCAATCAGCGACCCCGCCTGCATCTTTTGCATTACGTTGCCCCGATGGATCTTTATAGTGGCTTCGCTGGCTCCGATTTCCGAGGCGATCTGCTTGTTGAGCATGCCAAACACTACGAGTCCCATGACCTCGCGCTCTCGCGCGGTCAATGCCTGATACCGCCCATCCAGTACGTGGACCTCCGCCTGCTGTTCTCGCGCCGCACGGTCACGCTGGAGAGCCTGCTGAATCGCGTCCAGCAGATCCTGGTCCCTAAAAGGCTTCGTCAGAAATTCCACGGCGCCTGATTTCAACGCCCTGACCGACATAGGAACGTCTCCGTGCGCTGTAATAAAGATGATGGGTATTTGCATACCAATCTCGTTAAGCCGTCGCTGGAAATCGAGTCCACTCATTTGAGGAAGTCTTACGTCCAGTACCAGGCAACTAGGATCAGAGGTGAGTTGCCTGTTCAGAAATTCCTGACCTGTTGCAAACGACTCGGCGCGGAGACCAACTGACTCGACGAGATCCTGCACGGCCTGTCGCATGCTGCGATCGTCATCGACAATGAACACGGTGGGAACGGCCGCCTGTTTCATGCATTCGCCTCGGTCTCGCCGGGGAGGATGAAATGGAAGGTTGCGCCCGCGCTTTGATTGACGGTGGCCCACACCCGCCCTCCGTAAGACTCCACGATCGAGCGGGTAATGGTCAGCCCCATACCAGTCCCCTGCGGTTTGGTCGTATGAAAGGGGTCAAAAATCTTTTCGGTGCTTTCCGCCGGCAATCCTATGCCGGTATCGCTGATTGAAACAACTAGGCGACCTTCGGGATTCGCGCGCGATCTGATCGCCAATTCGCCACCCGTATCTTTCATGGCCTCGATCGCGTTCAGCATCAGGTTCATGAAAACCTGTTGAAGTTGTACCCGATTTGCCAGGGTCTTAGGGGTATCGGCCTCGAGTTCGGGATGGATCCTGATGGAGTGCCGATCCGCTTCGACCCTTAACAGAACAGTCATCTCTCGAATTATTTCCTTCACGTCGACGATGTGGCGTTCTGCAGGTGTTCCGGTTCTGTAGAAGGACTGCAAGCTGTTGATTACGTCAGCAGCACGATTTGCATCCTGCTCAATCCTGGCAGCTGTTGTCCGCGCTCTTTCCAGATCGGGTGGATCATGTGCCAGCCAGCGCAAGAGAGCGTTTGCACTTGTGATAGAAGCAGCAATGGGTTGCTTGATTTCATGTGCAAGCGCAGCGGCCAACTCTCCCATCATGTTGACCCGGTTGATGTGCGCAAGTTCAGCCTCTAATTGACGCAGCCTTTCGCGCTCTTCCTCGGCACGCTTCCGTTCCGTAATATCCATGGTGACGCCGACGTACTCACCTGGTTCTCCGGATGGATTGCGATGGCCGATCGCGCGCAGGAATCTGATGCTGCCGTCGGTATGATGAATCCGATATTCGTCAAGGTAGAAATCCGTTCCCTCGCGGACTGCTCTTTCAAGAGCTGCATTCACATACGGTGCGTCTTCCGCGTGTTGAGTGTCGAAAAAGCGTTCGGCTGATATCGGGCCTTGGCTCGGATCAAAGCCGTACAGGCGAGCATTTTCGTCCGATGAATGCAGTAACTCGTGTGTGACAAGATTGTAAGCCCAACTTCCGATGTGAGCCATGCTTTGTGCATCGGTGAGGTATGCCTGTTCCCTACGCAATTCCTGCGTCAGTAACTCCTGCTCTGTGACGTCCATTGTGGTACCGATAAATCCTTTGAAAACTCCTTCTTCAACGACCGGAACAGCCACTGCGCGAACATAGCGCAGCTCCCCGTCGGGTCGAATGATTCGCTCGATCAGATCGTGGCCACGGTGTTGCTCTTGCATTGTTCTGATGGTTTCAGCCATTGAGGCTCGGTCTTGTGGATGGATCAAGGCCAGATACTGTTCGACCGTAGGTGCTTCGCTCTGCTGTTCCAGGCCGTGAATCTTGTAAAGCTCGTCAGACCAATAATGACCTGACTCGTTGAATACCCAGCTCCCGATGTGAGCGATGCGCTCTCCTTCGCTGAGATAGAACTGGCTTCGCTTTAGGGCCTGTTCTGCGCGTGTGCGGTCAGTAATGTCCTGGCTTACACCAAGCATTTGGTAGGGTCGTCCGGATGCGTCCTTCTTTAAATCGCCTAGACTGTGCACAATGCGAATTTCTCCATTGGGACGAAGGATCCGGTGTTCACATTCGGCGCGCCCCCCAGAACGAATGGCCTCTTCTGCGGTCCGAAAGACATATTCTCGATCCTCGGGGTGGATCATTTCGCGCACTGTCGCAATGTCAATCGGGTCCTTCCTTGGCACTAGTCCAAAGATGCGGAAATATTCGTCCGAATAGGTCACCTGATTCTTCTCAAGATCCCATACCCAGGACCCTACATGAGCAAGGCGTTGGGCTTCTTCGAGCGAGGCCTTGCTTTCTTGCAAATCGCGGTACAGAACTTGGCGTTCTTCCTCTGCGCACTTGCGCTCTGTGATGTCCTGGCACGTACCGAACATTTCGTAGGGTCGCCCCGATGCGTCGCGCGTCAAATCGCCGCGACTGTAAACGATGCGTATCTCACCGCTGGGGCGAATGAGGCGGTGTTCCGTTTCGATGTGTACCCCCTCACGAACCGCTCGCTCTGCGTTCTCGAACACATACCCTCGGTCTTCAGGGTGGATCAACTCTCGAATTGCCGCTAGATCGATGGAATCTTCCTGCGGCTTAATCCCATAGATGCGGCAGGTTTCGTTCGAAAAGACCACTCGATTTGTCTCGAGATTCCATATCCAGTAGCCAAGGTGGGCAACGCGCTCGGCTTCTTCAAGCCTGGCGTTACTCTCTTCCAATTTGCGAGAGAGTGCCTGGCGCTCTTCGTCGGCCCGTTTGCGTTCGGTTATGTCGGTAACTACGCCCATATACTCGAGATTTCCGGAGCTGTCTCGTCCCGCATGGGCAACCGCGTGCAGGTACTTGATGTCGCCATCGGGCAGGAGAATTCGATGGTCGAAATCCAGATCCATGCCGTTCTGTGCGGCACGATTCCTGATCTCTCGCATGCGATCCAGGTCCTCAGGGTGAATTCTGTCGAATACCAGGTCGAGCGTAGGATTCGTTTCTCGAGTGAAGCCCAGAATTCTGTAGGTTTCGTCCGACCAAATGAGTTCGCCACTGCTGACCTTCCATCCGAATGTTCCCGAATGACTCAGCTTCTGAGCCTCCGCCAGGTACTGCCATCGTCGTTGCAACTCTGCCTGCGCTGTTTTCAAATCTTCATTGTCCTTATCAGGTGCAAATTCTTGCTCGGCACCTTGAACTTTCAGATTGGCAAGTGGCGAACTAGGCTTCTCTCGATCTCGGCGCAGTCTATTTTGCATACGGATTAACGAGCTTAAGATCTTATGCTCGCCCTCTCTCTTGTTCGGCCTGGGGTCGATGAAGCGAACTGACCATGGAGCGGATGTCGCGATTCTCTAAAACCTGGCTTGGAGCTGCTCCTGTTCCGGCAGTAACAACATCCACCATCGCTCGGGCCAAGTCGTCAGCTCTGATCACCTGATTGGGAAACAGAGCCCGAAATACTGGGTACATTCGCCGCATCAAGCGGTAGCTAAAATTCGGCTCCTTTCGCGGCTCCACGGGGTAGATGTAGGCGGGCCTGAAAATGTAAAGTCGCGGAAATCCCGAGGCGAGGAGAACATTTTCTGCCTCTCCCTTATAACGTGCAAAAGCCATGCGGCTTTGCCCTGTCGGGTCCGCGCCACTCCCGCTCAAGAACGAGAACGCCGCGTCGGGGCTTCTGCCGCGGAGAACTCGCGCAAACTCGACCGGGTAGTCAACGGTGATCTTGCGGAGTTCCCCATCTGACACCGCCCCGGTGTACGCGCCGAGACAAAAGACCGCCGCGTCCCGGCCTGAAAGCACCTCCGCGAGTGCGGAGCAGTCAGCAAAGTCTCGATGCAAGACCTCTTTCAGCTTGGGGTGAGAGATGCCGATATTTCTGCGCCCGATAGCCGTTACACTTCCGATTATGGGGTGTTGGAGCGCATAGCGAAGGGCGTATCCGCCAACCATCCCAGTCGCGCCCACAATTACCAGGCGAATCCCACTCGACCCCGGAGTATTCATCCACGGCTCCCTGTCGCAGCAAAGGCGCTCATCGAGCCCATCTGGCTTGTCGCTCATGATAATGGGCGTTCCTCGAGCCAGTCCACGTAGAGCCGGCGCTCTCGAAACAGCCACGAGTCGTCTATCTTCACGAACCTGTCGAGGTAGCGGAGAGAAGCGAGCATCACGCGTCGCTTTCCGTCGTCGACCGTTACGTGGTGTGCCAGGCAGTAGGCCTCACCCGTTGCCCGGTCGGCCGTCAGAGTTAAGATCGTGCTCTGTCCCACGAAGTGGGTGGTAGCGTCGTACTTGTTCAGGTCCGCGAATACAGGAGCGAGCGCGTCGCGCGAGTGCAGCTCCTGGGAGGGCGTTGGATCCTTGGCGTTCATGTACACCACAAAATGGGTGTCTGCGGTAAAGAGAGCCATCTGCCCGTTCGCATCACGGCGGTCGGCGCAGTGTGCGTAAGCCTCGACGAGTTCCCGGATCGCGAGGCGGTCTGCGGCTTCTTCGGGAGAGATAGTGAGGTGCTGGCTCATGAGTCTTCTCCTTGTTCGATTCGTCTAGGAAATGTGGTTACTCGAGTAAGGCCCGAGGTTCGAGAAACGCCTCGATCCCGTATCGCCCATATTCACGGCCGGTGCCGGAATACTTGAATCCGCCCCAAGGCGCCTGTGGGTCATCCGCCATGTTGTTGATCACGACGCGGCCAGCTCGTATCTGTGAAGCTACTCGACGCGCACGTAGGAGGTCGGTCCCGAGGACGGCGGCGTGGAGACCGTATTTGGAGTCGTTGGCGATCCGGATCGCCTCGTCCTCGGAGTCATAAGCGATGACGGAGAGTACCGGGCCGAAGATCTCTTCCTGAGCGATCGTCATGTCGTTCTTCACGTTGACAAAAATCGTGGGCTTCACGAAGTAGCCCATTTCGAAACCTTCCGGATGCCCCTCGCCGCCGACGAGA
>Ga0210386_10005672_pt1 | contig 10107 bp, 8 predicted proteins | sample IncBWH32OmetaG_FD_160091 | JGI IMG/M metagenome (GOLD analysis project Ga0210386, IMG submission 160091) | Forest soil microbial communities from Barre Woods Harvard Forest LTER site, Petersham, Massachusetts, United States - Inc-BW-H-32-O ... | reverse complement strand
GAAATGCTTTTTGAATAACAGCATACGTTTTCACAAATACTTGTTGTTCTTCTGCAGTAAGATTTAATGATAAACAAGGTTCATCAAATTGAATGTAATGTGCATTGCTGTCATCCAGTTTTTTAAGTACTTCTAAATAAACCGGCAATAAGTTTTTGATCAATTCTAATCTGTGAAAGCCCTTTTCTTTTTCTTTACCTAATAATAAAAATGATACAGGACCCAATAATACAGGCTTTGTATTATATCCTTCGCGTTTTGCTTCGTTAAATTGGTTGATGATCTTATTAGAAAAGAAACTGAATTTTTGATCGGCAGAAAATTCCGGAACGATATAATGATAGTTAGTATCGAACCATTTTGTCATTTCCATTGCGGTAACATCGTAACCATCTTTTTGATAGCCACGTGCCATTGCAAATAATAAATCGATCTCAGGCAATTGTTTATCCTCTGCTAATGAATGATATCTTTCAGGAATAGCACCAACCATTAATGAGGCATCTAAAACATGATCATAAAAAGAAAAATCGTTGCATGGGATCAGATCAATGCCTGTATCTTTTTGGAGTTTCCAGTTCTTTAAACGAATATTTTGAGCTACTAACTGTAGCTCATTCGCAGAAATTTTTCCTGCCCAATATTGTTCATTCGCCTTTTTAAGTTCTCGCTGGCTGCCGATTCTTGGGTAGCCTAAATTGTGGGTTATCATGATATTTATCGTTTTATTTTCTATACAATATTAGATTGTAAGATTATTATACTGCTATATGAGTAAATATTTGGTATTTTATTCTTTTTAGAAGTAATTTTGCAGAATAATAGACTACTAAAGAGAAGATAAACATTCACTTTTAGAAAAAAAATCTTTCATGCTTGATACAATCGATATCGATATCCTGAGAATATTACAGGAAAACGCGAACGCAACTACCAAAGAGATATCGCTAAAGCTTCATCTTACCACCACGCCAATACACGAACGTATAAAGCGTTTGGAGAAAGATGGCTATATAAAAAAGTATGTAGCTGTTCTTGATAAAGAGAAGTTAAATAAAGGGCTCACGGTTTTTTGCAACATATCACTAAAGCAACACACAAGTAAGATTGGTAACGAGTTTGTTGCCGAAATAGGATTATTGGAAGAGGTGGTGGAGTGTTATAATATATCGGGCGATTATGATTTTTTATTAAAAGTATTGGTGGCAGATATGCCCGGCTATCAACAATTTGTGATGAACAGGTTAGGCTCTTTAAAAAGTATAGGAAGTGTTAAAAGTATCTTTGTGATGGGCGAAATTAAGAACACTTTAGCGCTGCCGATATAGAGTTATTAGACTACGTGAATAACATTTAAGTAAATTTTATAATTTGGCACAGTACCTTTATACTTGCGACGGTATTGATTTGTAGTCGAATTTTAATTTAATACATTTTTTATGCAAAGAGTGGTAACGCTTGTAGAAAAACTACAGCAACAATTAAAAGAACATGCTTCTGTAGATCAGTTATTATTAACTGCGCATATGCTACAGCATGAATTGATTCATTCACAAAGTGCTGCAATAGAAAATGAATCTGCAACGGTAAAAATTTCTATGCCTTTTTCTTTGGCGGTACCGACTAATTTATATGCAACAACAGATACAGAACCGGAACCTGCAAAAGTTGAAGTTAAAAAAATAGTGCAGCAGGAAAAGATCATTGAAGTATTGCAAATAGACGAAGCTGAAGTGGAAGCTGAATTGGAAGAGATAAAAAGAAACGCAGATATAAGGCAAAAAATAACCGGGCATAATAAACAGCCGTTAATGTTTGATATGGATCATCATGATGATGAGATTCCTACACTGGTGCTTCACAATGTGGCGGCTGTAAAAACTGTAACTGTAGTGAGAGAAATTAATGAAACAGTAGTTGTTGATAATACTTCTTTAAATGATAAACTAAAAGAATCTAAAACGGAAATAGCCGATACGCTTATTGATACGCCTGTTAAGGATATTAAAAAAGCGATCGGTGTAAATGATCGTTTTGTATTTATCAGCGAATTATTCCGTGGAGATGAAGTGATGTACGAACGCAGCATCAAAACCATCAACAGTTTTGACATCTGGCCGGAAGCAGAGTACTGGATCCGTCGCGAATTAAAATTAAAATTAAGCTGGCAGGAGAATAACCAGGTTGTAAAACAATTCGATCAGGTTGTTAAAAGACGTTTCGCCTGAATGAATTGAATGATCTTTTCTGTGGCTCCCTTTTTAGCATACACATAACTCTTTGCTTCTTTACTTGCTGCAGCTAATTCATCTGCATTGGTCAATAGAAAAGTTAATTCTTCTTCCAGCTCAAGTGCATTATTAATAGGGATAGCAGCCATGCATTCTATCAGGTCAACAGCCTCGGCAAATTTATCATAATCAGGTCCGAATATCACCGGCTTTCCGTAGACTGCGGCTTCTAAAATATTATGTAACCCTTCCCCAAAAGCTCCACCAACATAGGTTATATCGGCATATTTATATAAGCGTGATAACATCCCGATATTGTCAATGATCAAACAGTTAGAAGCAATTCCTTTTTCTTGGGATTGTTGTAAGTCAGAATAAAATATTGAGTTGGGAAATTCTTTCTGTACGTCTCTTAAATTATCTGCTCCAATTTCGTGTGGCGCGATAATGAATTTTATTTGTGGATTGGCTTTTACGTAGTGAACTAACTCTGCTTCATCATCTTCCCAGGTACTGCCTGCTACAATTACTTTGCTGTTGCCACAAAATTTTTCAATGCCTGCTATGGGTTCAAATTTTTCTGCGATAGCGATCACCCTATCGAACCTGGTATCGCCGCTAATTGTAACATTTTGATTGATATCAACACTTGACAATAATTTTACGGATGCTTCATTCTGTACAAAAAAATGAGTGAATGCGCCCAATACTCTTTTCCACATGCCGCCGTAGAATTTGAAGAATGGCTGCTCTTCTCTGAAAATTCCTGATATCAATAATGTTGGAATACCTCTTTTCTTTAACTCGTTTAAATAATAAAACCAATATTCATATTTAACCCATAAAACTAATGTAGGGTTGATAGCATTGATGAATTTTCTGGCGTTAGCAGCAGAATCCATCGGAAGATAAAAAATATGATCAGCTCCTTTATAATTTTTCTGCACCTCATATCCGCTTGGCGAAAAAAACGTTAGTATTATTTTGGCATTGGGGTATAGATCTCTCACAGATTCCAATACGGGCCTGCCTTGTTCAAATTCCCCGAGGCTGGCGCAATGCATCCAGATGATAGGAGTACCTGGCTGTATGTTTCCTATAGTAGGGAATATTTTTCTTCCGGTTAGCCACAATTTAGCTTTCGGATTCCAAATGGATAATAGTCTAACCCCAATGAGATATAGACCAAGGAAAATATTATAAAAAAATATGGACAATGGTGTTGATTTTAGGACAAATCTAAAGAACTAATATGAAGTTGTAAGCAAAACAGAATTACTTATAACTTAGAACGCAAAACTTACAACTTATTACGGAGGAATGTTATCTTTGCCACTCTTAAAAAAAGTAGTTATGAGGCCTTTACAAATGGTTGATACTAAGACGCAGTACCTTAAAATTAAGCCTGAGGTAGATGCTGCGGTTTTAGCAGTGATGGAGAGTTCTATGTTTATTGGAGGCAAAGTGGTAAATGATTTTGCGGTTAATCTTGGGCATTACCACGGCATAAAGCATGTTGTTCCATGTGCTAACGGAACAGACGCACTACAAATTGCTATGATGGCACTGGATCTTCAGCCCGAAGATGAGGTAATTACACCATCATTTACCTATATCGCCACTGTTGAGGCAGCAGCATTGTTGAAACTTAAACCGGTTTTTGTAGAAGTAGATAAAAAGACTTTTTGTATGGATGCCGATGCCATTGAAAAAGCTATCACTCCAAAAACGAAGGCAATTATACCGGTACATTTATATGGACATGCGGCGGATATGGAAAAGATCATGGCAATTGCAAAAAAGCATAATCTTTTCGTAATTGAAGATAATGCCCAGGCTATCGGTTGTGAATATACGTTTAGTGACGGCGCCGTTAAAAAAACCGGTGGTATTGGACATATAGGCTGTACTTCATTTTATCCATCTAAAAATTTAGGTGCTTTTGGAGATGGAGGTGCCATGTTCACGAATGATGATGTGTTGGCGGATAAATTAAGAATGGTAGCGGCACACGGACAAAGCAAAAGATATTATCATGATGTAGTAGGATGTAATTCCAGGTTAGATGCAATACAAGCTGCAATTTTGGATATCAAGCTAAAACATTTGGATGAATACATTGCCGCAAGAAGAAAAGCCGCTGATTTTTATGACAAAGCTTTCAGTAATAATCCTAAAATAACAGTGCCTTTCAGAGCAAAAAATAATACGCATGTTTTTCATCAGTACACTTTATTATTGGAAGGCGTTGATAGAGATAAACTAAATCAGTTTCTTGCCGACAATGGCGTTCCCTCAATGATCTATTATCCCGTTCCTTCTCACAAACAAAAAATGTTTGATGCGTATGGTGGTAGCAGTTATAATTTGCCCGTTACAGATTGGTTAACAGAAAGAGTAATTTCTTTACCAATTCACACAGAGTTGGATGAAGAACAACAAAGCTTTATTGTATCAAAAGTTTTAGAATTTATAAATAAATAATTAAATGAAAATTGCCGTTGTAGGAACAGGTTATGTAGGTTTAGTAACCGGAACATGTTTCGCAGAAACAGGAAATGAAGTTATCTGTATCGATATTGACAAAAGTAAAGTCGATAAATTATCATCAGGACAAATTACTATTTACGAGCCCGGACTTGAAAAGATCTTTCTAAGAAATCAAAAAGAAGGCCGTTTACATTTTACAACAAATCTTGCTGAGGGAATAAAAGATGCACAGATCATTTTTCTGGCATTGCCAACACCTCCGGGTGAAGATGGAAGCGCAGATCTAAAATATATTTTAGGTGTTGCCAATGACCTTGGAAAGATCATTACTGATTATAAAGTTATCATTGATAAGAGTACAGTGCCTGTAGGTACTGCAGATAAAGTAACAGCAGCCATTGCAAAAAATGCAAAAGTTGAATTTGATGTAGTAAGTAATCCTGAATTTTTGCGCGAAGGTGTGGCTGTTGATGATTTTATGAAACCCGATAGAGTTGTTATCGGAACAACTTCCGAAAGAGCAATTAAAATATTGAATGATCTATATGCGCCATTTGTACGTCAGGGTAATCCGATAATTTTTATGGATGAAAAATCTGCGGAGCTCACAAAGTATGCGGCTAATTCGTTTCTTGCTACCAAAATAACTTTCATGAATGAGATCGCGCAGCTTTGCGAAAAGTTGGGAGCTGATGTTGATATGGTGCGCAAAGGAATTGGTAGTGATGAACGTATTGGCAGAAGATTTTTATTTCCAGGTATTGGTTATGGCGGAAGTTGTTTCCCTAAAGATGTGCAGGCTTTGGCCAAATCTTCTACCGAAGTTAATTATGAGTTCAAGATATTAGAAGCAGTGATGGAAGTGAATGAAAAACAAAAACTGCATTTGCTCCCTAAAATAAAAACATACTTTAAAAATAATTTAAAAGGTAAAAAAATTGCTTTGTGGGGATTGGCATTTAAACCAAATACTGATGATATCCGCGAGGCTCCAGCCTTATACATTATCGATGCGTTGTTGGCAGAAGGTGCGACTGTAACGGCATTTGATCCTGAAGCTATGCCGAATGTAAAAGGTGTAGTGGGTGATAAAATTACTTATGTTGACAATCAGTATGATGCTTTGAAAGATGCAGATGCATTGGTAATTGCAACGGAATGGAGTGAATTCAGAACGCCAGATTTTACCAAGATCGTTTCATTATTAAAAAACAAAGTAATTTTTGATGGAAGAAATTTGTTTGATCTTTCTCAAATAGAAACATTAGGGTTCCATTACGAAAGTATCGGAAGAAAAAAGATCACTACAACTTAATTGACTAACTACTAATAATAAATATAACGTGAGTAATAATTTAAAAGGTAAACGAGTTTTAATAACAGGCGCTGCAGGTTTTTTAGGATCTCATTTGTGCGATAGGTTTATCAAAGAAGGGTGTAATGTGATTGCAATGGATAATTTGATCACCGGCGATCTTAAAAATATCGAGCATCTTTTTAAATTGAAAGAATTTGAATTCTATAATCATGATGTTTCTAAATTTATTCATGTTAGTGGAGACGTTGATTATATTTTACATTTCGCATCACCGGCAAGTCCGATCGATTACTTAAAAATTCCTATTCAGACTTTAAAAGTTGGATCATTAGGAACACATAATTGTTTAGGATTAGCATTGGCAAAAAAAGCACGTATATTAGTTGCAAGTACAAGCGAAGTTTATGGTGATCCGCTGGTACATCCGCAAACGGAAGAATATTGGGGCAACGTAAATCCTGTTGGTCCGCGTGGTGTATATGATGAAGCTAAAAGGTTTCAGGAAGCGATAACGATGGCCTATCATACTTTTCATGATGTTGAAACAAGGATCATCAGAATATTTAATACCTACGGCCCAAGAATGAGACTGAATGACGGACGTGCATTACCTGCATTTATCGGACAAGCATTACGTGGCGAAGATCTGACTGTTTTTGGTGATGGAAGCCAGACAAGAAGTTTTTGTTATGTAGATGATTTGGTAGAAGGGATTTATCGTTTATTATTAAGTGATTACGAACAACCGGTTAACATTGGTAACCCGGATGAAATCTCATTAAAAGATTTTGCGGAAGAAATCATAAAACTCACTGGAACTAAACAAAAGATCGTTTATAAGCCATTGCCAAAAGATGATCCGAAACAAAGAAAACCGGATATCACTAAAGCAAAAGAAATTTTAGGTTGGCAGCCGAAAGTTGCAAGGGCAGAAGGTTTAAAAATAACATACGATTATTTCAAATCTTTATCTAATGAAGAATTGAATAAGTTGCCGAAAGAATTTGAAAGCAGGAAATAAGTTTTTTGTCATGCTGAGGTACGAAGCATCTTATCTAAAATACCGTTAACTGTTATTATTAAAGATTAGATTCTTCGCTTCGCTCAGAATGACAAAGCATAAGAAAATAAAACGACTTCATGTATCAGGAATTGCTCGATAAAAAAAACAAGTTAGCCGTGATCGGTTTGGGTTACGTGGGCTTGCCTATTGCATTAGCTTTTGCAAAAAAAGTTAAAGTAATAGGATTTGATATTAGCGCAAAGCGAGTGGATATGATGAAGCAAGGGATTGACCCGAGCCAGGAACTGGAGAAAGACGCATTTGATGGTTGTGATATTGAATTTACAAATGATATTGAAGTTTTAAAGCAAGCGGATTTTTTCATCGTAGCAGTACCAACTCCGGTAGATGAACAGAACGTACCAAATCTAACACCTGTTCAAAAAGCAAGCGAAACTGTTGGTAAGGTGATAAAGAAAGGAGATTATGTTGTGTTTGAAAGTACCGTCTATCCTGGTTGCACGGAAGAAGATTGTCTGCCGATCATTGAAAAATTATCCGGATTAAAAAATGTAATTGATTATAAATCCGGCTATTCACCTGAAAGAATTAATCCGGGAGATAAAGAACATACGCTTGCAAGAATTGTGAAAGTGGTGAGTGGGTGTGATGCAGCATCATTAGAAGAAATTGCTAAAGTTTATGAATTAGTTGTTACAGCTGGTGTGCATAAAGCTTCTTCGATCAAAGTTGCCGAAGCTGCAAAAATTATCGAGAATACACAACGTGATCTGAATATTGCATTGATGAATGAATTATCTATCATCTTTGATAAAATGAATATCAACACGTATGAAGTATTGGAAGCTGCCGGCACTAAATGGAATTTTTTAAAGTTTCAACCGGGCCTGGTTGGCGGCCATTGCATTGGTGTTGATCCTTATTATCTTACGTACAAATCAAAAAAGCTGGGCTATAATAGTCAGGTTATTTTAGCGGGCCGTGCAATCAATGATGGTATGGCAGGTTATATTGCTAAAAAAATATTGCAGCATATTATTCAGAAGAACGGCAACGTAAAAGATGCAAAGATTTTAGTAATGGGGGCCACGTTTAAAGAGAATGTGAGTGATATTCGCAATTCGAAAGTAGCGGATGTTGTTAGAGAATTAAAATCTTTTTCATTACAGGTTCATGTTACAGATCCTTATGCAGATAGCGACGAGTTGAAACATGAATATGGATTTGAATTAACGCAGGAATTAAGTAAAGATTACGAAGCGGTGATAATAACTGTTCCACATAACGCTTACAAACAAATGGACGATGCTTATTTTGCAAGTATCTCTAAACCTATTGCTATGATTGCAGATATTAAAGGAATCTTCCGTGGAAAAATCAATAGCAGAACTTATTGGAGTTTATAGATAAATTTTTATTTGGGATACTGAAAAAATATTCAATATACATTTTCAATATTCAATTCTCAAACAGGTTTAGAATATTTATACTACAATGACTGAGCGTTTTCATACAAAAGATCTTCAACAATTTTCTTTCCTTATAACAGGAGGCGGGGGTTTTATCGGCAGTCACATCGCAGAATATCTTTTACAAAATGGAGCAAAAAAAGTAAGAGTGTTGGATAATCTATCTAACGGTTTTCAAAGCAATATTGATATTCTACAACAATATAAAGGGTTCGAGTTCATTGAAGGAGATATAAGAAATGCGGATACTTGTCAGAAAGCTTGTGTTGGTATTGATTATATAAGTCACCAAGCTGCATTAGGTAGTGTACCACGCAGCATAGAAGAGCCTGTCTATTTTAATGAAGTAAATGTTGGCGGTTTCGTAAATATGCTGAAAGCTGCTGTTGATAATAATGTTAAGCAGTTTGTTTACGCCTCATCATCATCTGTTTATGGAGATGAGTTAACATTACCAAAAGTAGAAAGTAAAGTAGGTAATTGTTTATCGCCTTATGCGGCTACAAAAAAAACGAATGAATTATATGCGCAAATTTTTTCGAACGTGTATGGAATTAAATTAATGGGTTTTCGTTATTTCAATATTTTTGGTCCGAGACAAGATCCTGATGGAGCCTATGCTGCTGTAATTCCATTATTTATAAAAGGTATAATAAAAAAGATTCCTGTTTATATAAATGGAGACGGTGAGCAGACAAGAGATTTTACTTTTATAGACAATGCAGTGCAGATAAATATAAAAGGAATGTTGACAGATAATGCTGAAGCACTGAATAAAGTGTACAATGTAGCAGTAGGCGAAAGTTTCTCCGTAAATTATTTATATAACGCCTGCAAGAAAGATCTTTCAAGTGATTTTGCTGCAACGTACAGAGAAGCAAGAACAGGTGATATCAGAAATTCCTTAGCCGATATTTCCTTGGCGAAAAAATTATTGGATTATCGGCCAACAAAGCATTTCGAAGACGGCTTGTCAGACACAATTGAATTTTTTAGAAAAAAATATACAATATAATTTATAACAGCTTATTATGCCTTTTACAGAAACAGGAATTCCCGGTTTGAAAATATATGAACCGGCAGTACATATAGATGATCGCGGTTATTTTTTCGAAAGCTATAATGCGAAAACTTTTTCTGCTGATGGTATTGAAATAAAATTTGTGCAGGATAATCAGGCTAAATCTAGCTATGGCGTTATTCGTGGATTGCATTATCAACTAGATCCTCATGCACAAACAAAATTGATCAGAGTACTTAGTGGAACTATCTTAGATGTGGCGGTTGATATCAGAAAAGGTTCACCAACGTTTGGAAAAGCTTTTGCAATAGAATTATCTGCAGAAAATAAAAAACAATTATTAGTGCCACAAGGTTTTGCTCATGGCTATTCTGTGTTAACAGAAACAGCCGAAGTAATGTATAAGTGCGATTCATTCTATAATAAACAAAGTGAAGGAGGATTAGTTTACAATGATCCTTCTTTAAAAATTGATTGGAAGGTGCCGGCAGACAAAGCGATCGTCGCAGAAAGAGATGCAAATCATCCGAATCTGGCAAACTGTATAAACAATT
>Ga0210386_10005668_pt1 | contig 10110 bp, 6 predicted proteins | sample IncBWH32OmetaG_FD_160091 | JGI IMG/M metagenome (GOLD analysis project Ga0210386, IMG submission 160091) | Forest soil microbial communities from Barre Woods Harvard Forest LTER site, Petersham, Massachusetts, United States - Inc-BW-H-32-O ... | reverse complement strand
GTCGAGCATGGGGCCGGAAACGATTATGCGCGGGCCTGCGATTTCTCCTGCCGCGATTTGCTTGCGCCACTCAAACAGAACAGGAAGATCGCCGCCCATGTCGCGCACGCCGGTGACGCCGTTGGCAATGAACAAGGGCAGGATGACGTCGCGGCCGCCAGGAAACCAGTCGCCGAAGGCGGTGTGCACATGCATGTCCCAGAGACCGGGAATGAGGTATTGGCCGCGAGCTTCGAGGACGCGCGCGCCTTTGGGGATTGCGACGGATTGACTTGGATTGACGGACGCGATGGTGGCATCGGTGATCACCACGGTCTGGTCGAGGAGCACCGACGATGTGCCGGGATTGATGACTGTGACGTGCGTGATGGCGACTGTAGACTGCGCGCGAGACGGGGTCGTGAGCGCGAAACACATCACTGTGGCTGTGAACGCGATGACGAGTCGCGAGAGGATTCGCATGAGGGGAGAGGGTACTACGAGTTGTTGCTGCGAGAAAGTTGACCCAAAGTTGGTGCAGGCAGCCTTTCCCGCGACGCTAGCGAAGGCCGTACAGCGCGGAGCGAGCAGAGGCGGGCGGCAGGGGGCGCGGGAAAAAGCCTGACACGTCTAAGGTCGTGAGGAACGGTCGCTTAGCATAAGCGCGCAGAGACGGGAAAAATTTTGGTGAACGAGTAGAGTTGTCGAGGTCAGAGAAGACGTCCGCTTTTCCACGATCTTCCACAAAGAAACGCAGGCATCCACAGTTTCTGCACAACGAGTCGCGGGTTTTCTCTTGATGCGCGAACGCGTGAGGCGCAGAGTGCTGACATCCAAGCGAGATGTCCTGTAGGCCCTGCCAGAGCATTGCGGCGGAGCCGGCGGTGCCTGACAGTTCTCGAGGGTGAATCGTCAGGCGGGATCCTCCAGCGTGCGCTTCGGCGCGCGATGGTTGCCCGGGCGTTGCGGCCTCCTCACAAGAGTCCTCCACACACGGCAGGACTGGCCGCCGGCCACCGAGGTGCTGCAGATTGATTTGCGAAGATCGGCTTCGCAAGTGGCGATCTGCCGAGTGGCATCGTTATGCGCGCCTTGAGGGTGCGCGTAAAAGATGAACTCCCCCATGCCTCGTGCGTGGACAAGGGTGACGGGACGTTTCGCAAAACCAATGCGGCTCAGGTGGCTGGCCTGGGCCGCATTTGTTTTAACAGCAGGTCTCAGGTCTCAGGTCTCAGGTCTTAGGTCTCAGCTCTTAGCTCTTAGCTCTTAGCTCTTAGCTCTCAGCTCTCAGCTGTTAGCTGTTAGCTCATAGCTCGGGCCAAGGAGGCCTGACTTTCCGGCTTCCTCCGACCTTGGAGCGCGCTGGCTCATCACGAAGAATCTAATTTCATAAACTCTCGTATTTCGCCTTTTATTCGCTTACAATTCTGGGCATTCGAGAACGCTCTGGCGCCAATTGCGATGAGCAAATGTGCAGCCAAAGATTTGGCCGAGGGGCTGCGTTTTCCGAAGCGAACACTTTGCTTCCACAACGCGCTTCACAGGTATATTGCAGTTCGCTTCGACAAAAATTTTATCGGGTTTTGAAACAGGGACGGGCCTCGGCATTGGCAACCACGGATTACACCATCAGCACGCTGCCAGCGAACGTGGAAGCCGAGCGTTCGATTCTGGGCGCGATTCTTCTCGATAATCTTGCCTACAACCAGGCCGCGGAACATTTGCAGGCGGAAGATTTTTCCCTCGACTCGCACCGTCGCATTTACGCGCGGATGATGGATCTGGCCGAGTCGTCACGGCCGATCGACATCATTACGCTGCCCGCCGAGCTCGACCGCCACAAGGAACTCCAGTCGGTCGGGGACTACGCTTATCTATCGTCGCTGCTCGATGGGGTGCCAGACCGGCCGAGCATCGAACATTACGTCAAGATTGTCCGCGACAAAGCGCTGCTGCGTGGGCTGATTCATGCGGCGAGTGCAGCCATCGCGCGCGCGGCGGAGCAATCGGAAGCCGCCGAGGACATTCTCAACGATACCGAAGCCACGATCTTCGGACTCTCGGAGAAGCGCATTGGCCGCGGGTTCCTGGGCATACAGGAGATCGTCAAGGATTCGTTTGGATCGGTAGACGCGCTGCTGCAGCGCGGGCAGCGGATCACGGGACTGGCCACGCACTACAACGATCTCGACGAAATGACCAGCGGGCTGCAAAAATCTGATCTGGTGATCCTGGCGGCGCGGCCGTCGATGGGCAAGACCGCATTCGCCATGAACATTGCCGAGAACGCGGCCATCAACGACACCAAAGTGGTGGGAATCTTTTCGCTGGAAATGTCGCGCGAGGCGTTGCTGCTGCGCTTGCTATGTTCGCGAGCCCGGGTTGACGCTCACAAGATGCGCACCGGTTCGCTGTGGCGCGACGATATGCAGCGAGTGGTACGCGCGATGGAAGAACTGGCCGGCTCCCAAATCTACATCGACGACACGCCCGGAATCACGCTGAGCGAAATGCGGGCCAAGGCGCGGCGGCTGCAACAGTCGTGCGGCGCGCTGGATCTCGTCGTCGTGGATTATCTGCAACTGATGTCGGGCGGAGGCAAGCGCTACGAGAATCGCACCCAGGAAGTCTCGGCGATTTCGCGCGGCCTGAAAGCCCTGGCCAAGGAACTGCACGTTCCCGTCATCGCGCTTTCCCAGCTGAGCCGCGCTCCCGAGAGCCGGGGCGGAGATCACCGTCCGCAGCTGGCCGATCTGCGCGAGTCGGGATCGATCGAACAGGACGCCGATCTGGTGATGTTCATTTTCCGCGAAGAGGTCTATAAGCAGGACGACCCGGACTTGCAAGGGCGAGCCGAGATCATCATTGCCAAGCAACGCAACGGCCCCATCGGGCGGATCACCCTCGCGTTTATCAAACAATCTACCCGTTTCGAGACCCTGGCCGAGGGCGGGATCGCCCCAGAGGAATAGTGGACTCAAAAGTGTCCCAGAGTCAGCCGAAAAATTGAACAAAAGCGACACCCACAGCCTGTGGAAAAGCTTGTGGAACCGCTCTACGGTGTTCGCTGTAGGACTAAAAAACGACCACGCGGTCGGGCGCTGACAAGCTTCGCTGCCTTTGTAACTATAAGATTAAACAGTGCTTAATGGGTCGGCGAGGATCGTTGCAAAGCGCTATAGCACTGCCGGAAATTTCAAGCAACCCTTGAGATTTGCACATCTAGAGGTAATCGCCTGCTCAAAATCTCCCTTGGGGCGTGGCATTTTTAGGCAGAATTGACACGCCCACTTGAGCCAGGTATCCGAGCCAGATTCAACCGGGACAAAGAGGTCCCTAGCACATTCCACAAGACATTTTAGTTATTGCCTTCGCCCACCTTTAACACGGCCAGGAAGGCTTCCTGCGGGATATCGACACGGCCAATGCGCTTCATGCGGCGCTTGCCTTCTTTTTGCTTTTCCAACAACTTGCGCTTGCGCGTGATGTCGCCGCCGTAGCATTTGGCGAGCACGTTTTTGCGAATGGCGGCCACGGTCTCGCGGGCAATGATCTTGGCTCCCACTGCCGCCTGGATGGCGACCTCAAACATCTGGCGGGGGATGAGTTCACGCATTTTTGAGACCAGTGCGCGGCCACGCTCGTAGGCGAAGTCGCGATGCACAATGAGCGAGAGAGCGTCGACGGGATCACCGGCGACGAGGATGTCGAGTTTCGCCATGGGCGATTCCCAGTAGCCGGCGAGATGGTAGTCGAGCGAGGCGTAGCCGCGGGAGACCGACTTCAGGCGATCGTAAAAATCGAGAACAATCTCGTTGAGCGGCAGTTCGTATTGCAGCATGACGCGCGAACCGCTGACGTATTCGAAACTTTTCTGCTTGCCGCGCTTTTCTTCCACCAACTTCAGAATGCCGCCGACAAATTCTTCATTGGTGAGGATGACGGCAAGAATGATGGGCTCTTCGACTTTGGCGATCTCGCTCTGATCGGGCCAGCGGGACGGGTTGTCGACTTCGACGAGGGAGCCATCGGTGAGGGTGATCTTGTAGCGCACGCTGGGAGCGGTCGTGATGAGGTCGAGGTTGTACTCGCGTTCGAGACGCTCCTGGATGATCTCCATGTGGAGCAGGCCAAGGAAGCCGCAGCGAAAGCCGAAGCCGAGAGCCACCGAGCTTTCAGGTTCGAAGAAAAACGACGAGTCGTTGAGGCGGAGTTTTTCGAGGGCTTCGCGGAGTTGGGTGTGCTCGTGAGCATCGACGGTGTAGAGGCCGGCGAAGACCATGGGCTTGATTTCTTCGAAGCCGGGCAGGGGTTCAATGGCAGGACGGTCGTCGTCGGTAATGGTGTCGCCGATCTTGGTGTCGGCGACGTTTTTGATGTTGGCGATGAGGAAGCCAACGTCGCCGGCGACGAGTTCGTCGATCTCGACCGGCTTGGGCGTGAGTACGCCGAGCGTTTCCACCTGGAAGACGTGAGCATTCCACCAGAGCCGAATCTTCTGACCTTTCTTCAGTGTGCCCTCGAACACGCGGGTGAGCACGACGACGCCACGGTAGGGGTCGAACCAGGAATCGAAGATCAGCGCTTGCAGGTGACGTTGCGGCGAGCCCTTAGGAGGCGGAATGCGCTTGACGATGGCTTCGAGAACGTCGGGCACGCCCTGACCGGTCTTGGCGCTGATGAGGCAGGCGTCAGAGGCATCGAGGCCGACGGCGCCTTCGATCATTTCCTTGGTGCGGGGGATGTCGGCGCTGGGCAAGTCGATCTTATTGATGACGGGGATGATTTCGAGGCCGTGGTTAATGGCGAGATACGCGTTGGCGAGGGTCTGCGCTTCGACTCCCTGGGAGGCGTCGACGATGAGCAGGGCGCCCTCGCAGGAGGCGAGGGCGCGGGAAACTTCGTAGGAGAAGTCGACGTGGCCGGGGGTATCGATGAGATTGAGTTGGTAGAACTGGCCATCCCGCGCCGGGTACATCATGCGGACGGCGTGGGCCTTGATGGTGATGCCGCGTTCGCGCTCGAGGTCCATGGAATCAAGGACTTGCTCCTGCATCTCGCGCATGGCCAGGGAACCGGTGAGTTCCAGCAGGCGGTCGGCCAACGTAGATTTACCATGGTCGATGTGCGCGATGATAGCGAAATTGCGGATGTAAGCGGTGTCCATGATGTACTGCTTAATCTTTGATTCTAGCAGGTGAGAAACAGGAGGCAGCTGACAGGTCACAGGAGACAGGTCACAGCGAGAAAGAATTCAGTTCTGCATTCGGATGAGATTAAGAACAACAGGGCGGCCGAAGCCGCCCATGTTGTTTGCTGCATAAGACTGGTTTGCTGCGAGGGTCAGAACGCCCAGCGCAGGGAAAGGGTTGCGTTGTTGGTGTGGAAGTAGCGAGAGTCGGTCGGGCCCACAAACGATTTTTCGCCGTACTGATAGTAGTTCCAGCCGGCATTCCAAGCGAGGTTATGGCCCAGGTCGATGGTCAAGTTCGCCAAGGGCAGGTGGTAGTTGTACTGGAGCGATCCGTAGGGTTGCAGGTTATTGAATTGCGGCGTCTTGCCGCCGACGCTGGTGAGGCTGTAGCCGACCATGGTGGTCACGCGCGGCGCGGGCTTGAAGTTGATAGCGCCCATGCCGTAGTGACTGTGGTTGATGTAGTAGCCGTTGGTGAGCAGCGGATTCGCGGCATCGCTGGCGGCGCAGGATGCGGCGCCGGTCACCACCGGCAGGGTCACTCCCGCGGGCGGAGTGTCGTTGAAGCAGATGAGTGCGTTCTGTTGAAAATCGTTGTAGTTGTAGGCGAAGTCAAAGCCATAGCGGGCACGCGGGGTCAGCGTGGCCGACAGGCTGTAGTTGCGATTGTGGCCCTGATAGTCGACAGCAGTGTCACCGTTGGAACTTTCCAGAAGGTTGACAGAGCCCGAAATCAGGGCCCAGGAACGGGGGATGTAACTGGTTTGGAAGCGGTAGCGATCTTCCTTGCGCGGGCTGAGGCGGGTGAGTGAATCGTCGTTCCAGAGCCGTTCCACATCAAAGTTCATGCGCAGGGAGGTCGCGGGCCGCGCCGAGAAACCGGCGAGCAATCCGTGTCCGGTGATGTCGTAGTTGTCGGCGCCGATGTCGGTAACCGCGATCGTGCAAACGCCGTTGACCAGAGGCTGGCCGGCACAGGCGCCCCGGTTGGGAAGACTGGGATAGAAGATCTGTTCCTGCAGATCGTTGACGTTGTGGGTGATCTGGCGATGGTCGTAGCGGTAGCCAAGCCGGGCCATGAATTTCCTGGTGAAGTCGTACTGGAACTCAAAGGTGTTCCGCTTGAGATCCTGAGCCAGGAAATCGTTGCGCAGATCGTTGACGACATCAGCGCCGGAACTGGCGTTATGCTGCGGACAGGTTGCCGCGGTGAAGGGCGGCGGACAAGTCGCAGGGGAAAAGGCGTTCGGGGTGCTGAGCAGAGTCGCACCGAACAAGGTGGTAGTCGGCAAGTTCCAACTTCCGGGAATGCGGAAGTTGTTGAACAGGAAATTGTCGACCAGGCGGAAGCGATCGGTTATGTGGAAGGTGATGCCGAGTTCGCCGATGTCAGTTATGCGTTGCCCGGAGGTGGATCCAGCGGTGAAGAACGACAGAGTACGGCTCCTGGAGATGAGACCGTCAAAGGATTCCTGGAATGACGGGATGCTGGCGTCACCGCCGGAATAGCTGAAGCTGGCGGTGAGGTCAAGACGATTGAAATAGTTACTGCGCAGGCCGAGACGTTCGGTGGTGAAAGAGTTACGAGTTTGTTGCAGACGGTTGTATGAGACGGTGCCGTTGCAGGCGGGATTGGCGAAGTTCGAGGCTAGGATGGGCGCGGCGCAGGGCTGGGATGCGACGGTATTGAACGGCAAACCTAAATCCACGCCAGTGCCATTGGCCAGCGGAACGGTATAGAAATTTGCGAGCTGCCAGTTGGTGTCGCCTTTGTAGTAATCCAGGAACTGGTCGTAGCTGAGCACGGTGCGAGGGAGGAGCTTGAAGTCCAGGCCTGCCCGATACGAATTCAGTGTGGTGTTCCAGGGCTGGTAGAGCAGCGAGTCGGTGCCTTCATGGATGCTGCTGTAGGAGGGGGCCGACATGTTGTTTCGCGAGTAGCCCAGGCGGAAGCTGAGGCGCGACTGGGGCAGCAGGGTGAGATCGAAATCGCTCATGCGGCGGCGCGTGTCGAAGGAGTGGGGAGAGCTGTCCACGGGGACGTTGGGGACTGAGCTTGCGGGATTCAGCGGATTCACCGCGAGGTTGTAGTTGAAGAAATCCTGGTCGCGGCGGAAGCTGGCGCGGAAGTTGTACCACTTGTCCTTGTCGGCGCTGAAGCGGAGGTAGTTGTTGGGATCGCCGCCCCATCCGAAGCTATGCACGAGCAGGTTATCGAAAAGCACGCCCTGATGATTTTCCGAGCGCAGGGAAAGGCTCTGGTCGAGGACGCGGGGCCCGGTGTGGAGATTCACCAGGGTGTCATACATATCCATACTGCCCGTGGTGTCGGAGATGCGCACGCCGAAGTCAATGGACTGATGAACGACATAACCACCGCTGACAACCTCGGGGGGCGTGGCCGCGGACGGTGCTGGCGACTGGGCAAAGACCAGCGCTGGAAGGCAGAGGATCAGTACGAGCGAAAACAGGAGACGAAGCGCGCGGGTCGGCATGGGGTTCCTCCGATCGAGAGGGCTGATTGCGGCAGCAGAGCAACTGAAATCCGGAGTTTGAAGACGTCGACGGGTCATGAGTTCCTCACTTGAAGAGCACATTGCTCGAGTTCGACCCGTGAACGGCGGTGTGGCACATGGTGCAGGCCTGATACTTCTGTGACAGGTTGTGCGCGGGGCCGATCGGACTCTGCGTAGGCAGGGTGTGGCACTGGAGACAGAGCAGGCTGGTCTGGCTGACTCGCAGCAGGCGCGGATTCGTGCCCCCGTGCGCGGTGTGACAACTGGTGCAGCCCTCGGTTTTCACCGGCAGGTGTTCAAACACAAAGGGCCCTTGTTTGTCGGCGTGGCACTTGACGCAGATGGCATCGCCGCTGGCGACGCTGCGGGTATTGCGCAGCGTGCCCGTCCCGTGCAGGTTGTGGCAGTCGGCGCATTGCACGAAGCCTTCGTTGACGCGGTGATGGAAGGGCTTGGCGAAATCGGCCTTGGTTGCGGTGTGGCATCCGTAACAAAGTTCAGGCTGAGCCTGGGTGAGCAGCCGCTGCGGTTCCTTGGCGTGATGAGGAGAATGACAATCCAGACAGCCGACGTCGTTGCTGGCATGGGCCGAGCGACTGAAGTGGGCCTGGCCGGGGCTGTCGCCGTGACAGCTCAGGCAACGAGTGCTGGCCTGCTGCCGGGTGAGTTCTTTGAAGCGAACGATCTTGGTGATGTCGCCTCCGCCGTCGACATGGGCGGCACCGGGTCCGTGGCAGGACTCGCATCCGTGACCATTCTTTAGTGTTGTCTTGAAGTGGGGCGTGGTCTCGAAGCTCTTGGTGTAGAGCTCCTCGTGACAGGTCTTGCAGACGTCAGACCCGGCGTATTGGCTGGCTACCGGGAGGGGAGACGCCGCGGGCACGGGTTCCGAGGTTTCCTTTGTGTCGCTAGTCGACCAGGCAGGGAGAGCCAGGAGCAACAGCAAGAACACGAGCAAAACCCCTGGAACATCAGGGATCGGTTGTCTTTCCGTTTTCATGAATGCACCTCTCGCGCAGGTGGAAACACTGCGGCGGATCTCGGAAGGACCGGCGCAGATGGCGTGACTTGCTCACCAAAGCCGAAGAGTATGAGGAGCACAACAAAAAGGCTTGTGACGACTGAACGTGCCTGTAGTTCAGGTGCGCACAAGCGAAGATCGAAATGGGACTGGTTTCAGCTTTGGGCTTGAACTGATAGCAGACTGACAGGTCCGAGTTCCGCTAGAATCGCGCACATGAGCCTCGTCCTTGCTTCGGCGTCACCGCGGCGTCAGGAGTTGCTGCGGGCGGCGGGTGTCGCGATCACCGTTCAGCCCACCAATATTCCCGAGAACCCAAAGGATGGTGAGGCACCGCGTGCCTGCGCGGAGCGACTGGCGCGGGAGAAGGCATGGATGGTGTTCAAGGAGCGTCCCAATGATTTTGTGCTGGGCGCGGACACGATCGTGGTGGTGGAGGGAAAGATTCTGGGCAAGCCGCGAGATGCTGCGGATGCAGCCCGCATGTTGCGGCTGCTCTCGGGGCGCACGCACGAGGTAACGACAGGTGTGTGCCTGATGGGGCCGAAAGCGACATCGACACCACCGGAGAGTCCGAAGGGCGAGGCCACGTTGGGCGATACGCGATCGGAGACCACGCTGGTCACCATGAATGAACTCAGCGACGAAGAAATCAAGACCTACATCGAAACCGGTGAACCGATGGACAAGGCGGGAGCGTATGCGATCCAGGGCATGGCTTCGCGATGGATTCCGCGAATCGAAGGGGACTACTCAAACGTGGTGGGATTGCCGGTGGCGCTGGTGTACCGAATGCTTCGAGAGCGGGGGGTACTCTAAAAGGGGAACGGAAACTTCGAGTTCAAAACAGAAGCTAGGGTTTCTTTTCCGAATCCGGCTGCTCGCCGTCTTTGACCGCCGACTTGAAATTCCGAATTCCCTCACCCAGTCCCTTGCCGAGATCGGCCAGCTTGCTGGGACCAAAGATCAGCAAAGCCACGGCCAGAATCAGCAGGATTTCAGGCAGTCCCAATTTGCCTGGCATGTGCGCCTCCAAGGGGTTGACGGCGCGTATGCAGCGCCGGGTTGCGCCACTACCCCTGCTGGAAGTGTAGGCCTGTTGCAGGCGGGAGTCAAAGAACAGCCGCCAGTCGCTAGTCGCCAGCCGTCAGTCGCCAGCTACCAGCCAACAGCCCAAGAATGGGAGCTACACACTTTCCAGCAACCCAGCCAGCAGGGCGGCGCGGCGGGGGAGTTCGGCGATGCTGATGGATTCGTGCACGGCGTGAGCTCCGTCGCCGACGCCGCCCAGCCCGTCGAGGGTAGGAACGCCGAGGCCGGCGGTGAAGTTTCCGTCGGAACCGCCTCCGACAGCGGCTTCGCTGAGCTTCCAGCCGAGTTCGCGGGCAATTTGCACGGCC
>Ga0210386_10005667_pt1 | contig 10111 bp, 10 predicted proteins | sample IncBWH32OmetaG_FD_160091 | JGI IMG/M metagenome (GOLD analysis project Ga0210386, IMG submission 160091) | Forest soil microbial communities from Barre Woods Harvard Forest LTER site, Petersham, Massachusetts, United States - Inc-BW-H-32-O ... | reverse complement strand
GTGGTCCGCGGCAGCGACGGCTATCTGCGGGTCTATTACGAGCGGCTGGGTTTGCGGATGCAAAGCTGGAACGAGTGGGTCGCCGGAGGCCGCAAGATTCCGAGTACCCTTGCGCACTGATACCGCACCGATCATGGAGATGACGTCGTGAGCCACCTGCGTTTTGTCGTACCGCTCGCCGTTGTCGGCGCCGCACTCGCGATCGCGCCGGCGCTGGCGCAGACCAAGGCGCCCGCTGCCGAGCAGCAAGATGCGGCGAGTGCGCCGAGCGAAGCATCCCTTGCCGTGGGCTCCTTGCAGATCGGCTCGCTCGCCAGTCTCGAAGTCGCGGGCTTCGACATCAATGTCGCGGCGAACAGCGTTGTCTACTCGTACTATTTCAAGAATACCGGCAGCGCAGAGGTCACGGTTGCGGCCTCATTGACGCTGCCCGAGCTGAGCGCGAGCACCGACGGCACCGAGACCTGGGCGCTTGCCAAGAACGATCCGGAAAATTTCGTCGAACTGGCCATCACCGCCGGCGGCGCGCCGGTGACGACCAAGGCCGAGGTGCACGCCTACGCCCTTGGCATCGATCGCCAGGCCGAGATCAAGGCCGAGCATTTGCCGCTGATCCCGTTCGGTGCGGAGGTCGACAAGGCGCTGGCGGCGCTGTCGCCGGAGGCCGCCGATCGCCTCGCCACGCTCGGCGTCGTGTCGCCGCGCGATCCGGCGCAGCCGAAGGCGCAGTTGACGCCGGACTGGACGCTCCATGTCGTGCGCAGCTGGCGTCTGGCCCTGCCGGCCGGCAAGACTACGCCGGTCGTGGTCAAATTCGTGCCGATCATCGCGCACTATCGCCTGACGAAGGGCGACGAGGACGATCTCAACAACGTCAAGGATGAGCTCTGTCTCAAGCCGCCGCTGCTTGGCACGCTGCAGTCGCGACTGAAGAGCAACGGCGCCTGGAACGTGACCGACATCTCGCTCACCGACGACGCGCCGGCCCGCTGGCTTAATGGCCCGGCGGCGACGCTGTCGGTGCAGAAGCCGAAGCCGGACGCGGTCGTCGCTTTTTGCGGCGTCGACGAGAAGACCGCCGGCAAGCCGACTGTTCTCGGCGTCGCGCCGGATGGGAACGAAGGCATCCGTGTCGTTATCTTCGAGCCGACGAAGTAGGCTTCTGCGCGACACGGTCCAGTTCCTCGAGCCGGGCCGCCAGCTGATCGAGTTGCCACTTGCGCGCCAGCGCCGCCGCTTTGGCCCAGGTCGGGGTCTGGTCGGTCAAGCGCGGCAGCGGCGCCTTGCGGTTCATGGTGGCGATCGAGCGATAGAGCCGCAGTTCGTCGGCCTGCTCTGCGAACCGGCCGGCCTTGAGGAGCGCAGCGAGGCTGCCGTATTTGCGGATCAGCGTCGCGGCGCCGCTCGCGCCGACGCCGGGCGCGCCGGGCAATTTGTCGGATGGATCGCCGCGCAGCGCGATGAAGTCCGGTACTTGCGCAGGCTCGACGCCGTAGCGGGCGCGGACCTCGGCCGGACCGATACGCTCCACGCCGCCGCCGCGGATCGGATAGAGGATGGTCGTCTTCGCCGAGGCGAGCTGAAAAGTGTCGCGGTCGCCGCTGGCGACCAGCACGATGCCGCCGCAGCGCTCCTCGGCGGCGGCGGCCGCGGCGAGAAAATCGTCGGCCTCGTACCCCGAATGCTTGGCATTGGCGAAGCCGCAAGCCGCGACAAAGTCTGGGATCACCGCAAGCTGCTCCAAGACGTCGTCGTCGAATTCCCGGCCACTTTGATAAGCCGGGAAGGCTTCGTGGCGGTACGTCGGCTTCTCGTAGGTGTCCCAGCCGACCAGCACGGCGCGCGGCTGTTCGTCGCGATGGAGCCGCAGCAGGAGGTTGGCGAAGCCGAGAATGGCGCCGGCCGGCTTGTCGCCCTTGCGGCGAATGGTCTTCGGCAGCGCGTGATAGGCGCGGTGTGCGAACGAATCGCCGTCGATGACCAACAGCGGCCGGCGGCTCGGTGGCCGTCCGGGATGCGAGCCTTGTGTTGGCGCAGCCCGTGCCGTCCGCTCATTCCCGCCCAAGCGGGAATCCAGACTGGGTCCCTGCTTTCGCGGGGACGAGCGGGAATCCCGCAACTCGATCCAGACCGGCGCATGGTCGCTGGCGTTTTCCTTGCCGCGCACGGTGCGATCAATGCCGGAGGCGACGAGCCGTTTCGCCGCCTCTTTGCTCAGCAAAAGATGATCGATGCGCAACCCCGCGTCACGCGCCCAGCGATTCCGCAGGTAGCTCCAATAGGTATAAGCGGGCTCTTGGGGATGCAGATCACGAATGGCGTCGCGCCAGCCTTGGCCGAGCAGGCCGGCAAAGCGCGCTCGGCTCTCCGGTTGCAGCAACGCGTCCTTGTCGTAGGATTTGGTCGGATAAATATCACGATCGGTCGGGATGACGTTGAAATCGCCGGCGAGCACGACCGGCACGCCGGCGGCGAACAGGTCCGCGGCATGCGCCGCGAGCCGATCCATCCAGGCGAGCTTGTAAGCAAATTTCGGCCCCGGTTGCGGGTTGCCGTTGGGCGCATAGAGCGACGTGATCAGCACGCCATTCACCGCCGCCTCGATGTAACGCGCCTGCGTGTCGGCGGCATCGCCGGGCAGTTCGTTGCGGGTAACAATCGGATCAGAGCCGCGCGCCAGAATGGCGACGCCATTCCACGATTTCTGACCGCGCCAGACCGCGCCATAGCCGGCCTTGGCAATTGCGGCTTGCGGAAATTCGCGGTCGGTGGCTTTCAGCTCCTGCAGGCAGACAACGTCTGGCTTTGCCGTTCGAAGCCAGCCTGAGAGATTAGCCAGGCGCTTATTGATGTTATTGATGTTGAAAGTGGCGATCTTCATGACGCACAAGACGAAAGCTTAGCACTTCTGGATAGCCAGATCGTCTGCAGCGCCCCATATTGCCGCCATGGCTGCCGATGTTCGCGACAACCCCGCTCTCTCCCGCTTCGAGCTTGACGTCAATGGCGCCACGGCCGTGGCGAATTATCAGCTCAAAGGCAGGGTGATGACCATCACCCATACGGAAGTGCCGCCGCAGGCCCGGCACAGCGGCATCGCCTCCCAACTTATCGCCGGCGCGCTGCAGGTGGCCCGCGCCCGGGGGTTGAAAATCGTGCCGCGCTGCTCGTTCGTAAAGGCTTACGTCGACGAATACCCGGAAGTGCGGGACCTGCTCGCCTAAAGTCACGCCGCCGGCTTCTCGACGATCAGATTGCCATCGTCGTCGACGGACAGCCCAGTTTTGCGCGCTTCGGTCATGACCGACGGGTGCCAATCGACCTTGCCGGCGTCGGGACCGCCGACGATGGCGATGAGCAACGCGTCAGGATTGTCGGAGACGTTGCGGAAGCCGCGGAAAATGCCGATTGGCACGTTGCACAAATCGCCTTCGTCGAGATCGAGCGTGCGTTCCTCGTCGCCTTCGAGCCAAAACACCTGCCAGCGACCGTGGATCGGCAGAAACACTTCCTCGGTTGCATGCCGGTGCAAAGCCGCGCCCTTGCCCTTCGGCGCCCGCACATAGGTGATGGAAAAGCCCTCGGCGCCGGCCTTCACATGCGGCCGCAACGCCGCGTTCTCGGTGACACCCATGCCCACCATGTTGATGATCTCGCGCTCGTAAGCCGGCAGGCGCTGGTCGAGGAAGGCGAGGTTCGAACCTTTAGCGCCGGCGCGCGCCACGTAGCCGCCTTCCATCGCGTCGCGCGAAATACGCGGAACCGGCGCGCCGGCGATTCGTGGATCAACAACTGGCATGGTCATCCTCCCGTTTCGTTCGCCGCCCGATTGAGCGGCCCCGCGTGAGCAATGGGCGTTCTCGTAAGCGCAGGCTTTTGCGACGGCTGCCCTAGCCTACATTGAGCCCGTGTCATTGTGCCTATGGCGGCTCCCTGGAACAACCATCATCTGGGCGGCTTGCCGGCTATCACCAACGAGGTTGTCGCATGCAAGTTGACCTTTCCGGACTTCGCGCGCTGATCACCGGTTCCACCAAGGGCATCGGCCGCGCCATTGCGCAGACGCTGGCGGCTAACGGCGCGGAGGTGGTTATCAACGGCCGCAAAGCCGCGGACGTCGAGCGGACGATTGCGGCAATTCGCTCTGCACTTCCCAAGGCGCGCCTCGCGTCGGCGCCCGGTGATGCCGCCACCGCCGAAGGCGCCGCCAGCATCATCGAGGCCGCCGGCGACGTCGACATTCTCGTCAACAATGTCGGCGTGTTTGAGATCAAGGACGCCTTCGATATTCCCGACGAGGACTGGCAAAGGCTGTTTGCGACCAATGTGTTGTCCGGCGTGCGTTTTACCCGGCACTACGGTCCGCGCATGCGCGACAAAGGGTTCGGCCGCATCATCTTCATTTCCTCGGAATCCGGCGTGCAAATTCCGACCGAAATGATCCACTACGGCTTTACCAAAGCCGCGGATTTGGCGCTGATGCGCGGCTTCGCCCAGGCGCTCGCCGCAAGCGGCGTCACCGTCAACGCGGTGCTGCCCGGGCCGACCCACACCGAGGGCGTCGACGCCATGTTCAAGTCCATGGGTCAGTCGGCCGACGATCCAAAGGCGCAGCGCGCCTTCATCGATGCAAGAAAGCCGAGTTCGATCATCAAACGCCTGGCGCGGGCTGAGGAAGTCGCCGAGGTGGTGGCTTTTCTCTGCTCCCGCGAAGCCAGCGCCATTACCGGCTCGCCGGTTCGTGCCGATGGCGGCGTGGTGATGTCGATCACGTGAGCGGCGCCAACGCGCAAGCTCAAAGCTTCATCACCGGCCGCTTGCCTTTGGCGTGCTCGCTCGGCACCTTGACCAACGCTTCGCCGTCCAGCACCACCTCACCGTCAACTTCGCACAAGCACGACAAACGCGCGCGCGACTTTTCCGGGATCAGCTCGGCCACGGTGACCGTGACGACAACCGTGTCGCCGATTTTCACGGGCGCGCGAAAATTCAGAGTCTGCGAGATGTAGACCGCGCCCGGACCGGGAAGCCGCGTGCCCAGCACCGCCGAAATCAGGCTCGCCGTGTAAAGCCCGTGAGCGATGCGGGTGCGGAACGAGGTCTTGGCGGCGAAGTGCTCCGAAAGGTGAATCGGATTGCGGTCGCCGGTGAGCTGCGCAAAGCCGACGACGTCGGATGAGGCCACGGTCTTGCTGAGCCGCTCGGTCATGCCGACCGAGAGGTCCTCGAAGAACAATGTGCGCAGCGGCGGCAGGTTCATCGGCGCATTTCAACGCGCCGCGATGGGCGCGGCAAGCGCAGCCGCGTTACTATCACCGGCGCCCGACGAACCAGCCGATCACGACCAAGATCACGCCAAGCACTAACGCGATGATCGCATGCTTCATGTGAATGTGCGCCGAGCCCGCCTCGTAGCCCGGCATGAAGGTCGGCAATTGGCCCGCCGGCATGACGAAATACATGACGGCAGCAATAATGCAGATAATGGCCACGAGGTAAGCGAGGAGTCTCATCGAATGTCCCTCTTGTCAGAAAAATCGAATTTCCGTTGCCGTGGCGAATGCGCTCCATCAGGCGGCCAGCGTCAGTGCTGGGCCGGCGGCGCGCCCGGCGGCCCGCCGCGCGGCTCGTCTTTGCTTGACATGCACTTCTTTATGAAGGCGGCGCGTTCTTTGCCTTGAAGGTGCTGATCATCAGCGCCGAACTTGCACGTCGCCATTTTGTCTTTCGATGATACCGCGTAACAGGGTGCACAAGGCAGCACGACCGCCAGGAGCGTGGCGGCGACGGCGTAGCGAACCATAGCGTATCCCCGTTTCCGACCCGCGCCATCCTAGCACCGATCTTGCCGTGGTCGGCCGGCAATTTCGGCAAGCTTGGCAACTTGCTTGGACAGTCCCCTCGAAGCCTCGCTGCAGTCACTTCGGGCAGCGATAGAGCGTCGCCGTGTAGGTCTTGTCGCGATCGACGAAATAGATCGTGTTGTTGGGCTTCTGGCTGAAGGTGATATCGCCCATCAGCGGACCGGCGGGAAACTGGCACTCGACGTGGGTGTTGACGCTTTTACCGTCCGGCTTGGCATCAAGGAATTTGCAAACACCGACCTTTGAATCGATCTCGTCGGTGGTAATCTTCACTTTAAGCTCTTCGGGGTCGGTGCCATCGCCCTTGCAAGGCACGTTCTGGGTGAAATTGCCGAGCAACCAAAAGTCGTCCGTCAGCGGGCCGGCGCTGGCGGGTGCAATCAGGGCCAAAGTGACGCAGCCGATCAACGGACAGATCATTTTCATCACGAAACCCTCAATTATTGCGGCCTCAGCCTGACATGGAACTGTAGCCAAGGTAACGCGGCACGCCAATCGGCGGGGCGGAATTTCGCCATCCTGTGTCCTGTCGAACACGGACACATTCTACCCCTGCCGACCAGGATCATAACAAAAAGACGGCGCCTGAAGGCGCCGTCTGGAACTTTGCGATTGTCGATTTGCCGGCGTCGTCAGTGCGCGGTCAGGCCCGATGCATCTTCCTCAATGGCGTCGGGAACGTCGACCGGCTTGGCGGTCGCCTCCTCCCACGTGATCGGCTCGGGTTTGCGCACCAGTGCGCGCGTCAGCACCTCGTCCATGCGCGAGACCGGAATGATATCGAGGCCGCTCTTGATGCTGTCGTTGATCTCGACAAGATCCTTGGCGTTCTCTTCCGGGATGAGCACGGTCTTGATGCCGCCGCGATGCGCTGCAAGCAGCTTCTCCTTCAGTCCGCCGATCGGCAAGACGCGGCCGCGCAGCGTGATCTCGCCGGTCATGGCAACGTCGCGATATACCGGGATTCCGGTCATCACCGATACGATTGCCGTGACCATGGCGACACCGGCGGACGGTCCATCTTTCGGCGTCGCGCCTTCCGGCACGTGCACGTGGATGTCGCGCTTGTCGAATGACGGCGGCTCGATGCCGAAGGCGACCGCGCGCATGCGCACATAGGATGCGGCTGCCGAGATCGACTCCTTCATGACGTCGCGCAGGTTGCCGGTGACCGTCATCTTGCCCTTGCCGGGCATCATCGCCGCTTCGATGGTCAGAAGCTCGCCGCCGACGTCGGTCCAGGCGAGGCCGGTCACAACGCCGACCTGATCCTCGTCCTCGACCTCGCCATAGCGATACTTCGGCACGCCGATGTAATCACCGACCACGCTGTCGGTCACCTCGACCGACAGCTTCTTCGAGATCGTGATCTCCTTCACGGCCTTGCGGATCAGCGTGGAGATCTCGCGCTCGAGGTTGCGGACGCCGGCCTCACGGGTGTAGCGGCGGATCAGTGTCAGCAACGCGGCATCGTCGATCGACCATTCCTTCGGTTCGAGACCGTGCTTGACCATGGCGTGCGGGATCAGGTGCTTACGCGCGATCTCGACTTTCTCGTCCTCGGTGTAGCCGGCGATGCGGATGATCTCCATGCGGTCCATCAGCGGCGGCGGAATGTTAAGCGTATTCGCCGTGGTGATGAACATCACGTTGGACAGATCGTAATCGACCTCCAGGTAGTGATCGTTGAAAGTGTGGTTCTGCTCGGGATCGAGCACCTCAAGCAGCGCCGAGGACGGATCGCCGCGGAAATCGGCGCCCATCTTGTCGACCTCGTCGAGCAGGAACAGCGGATTGGAGGTCTTGGCCTTGCGCATCGACTGGATGACCTTGCCGGGCATCGAGCCGATGTAGGTTCGCCGGTGGCCGCGAATCTCGGCCTCGTCGCGCACGCCGCCGAGCGAGACGCGCACGAACTCGCGCCCCGTCGCCTTAGCGATCGATTTGCCGAGCGAGGTCTTACCAACGCCCGGAGGGCCGACCAGGCAGAGGATTGGTCCGGTCAGCTTGTTGGCCCGCTGCTGCACGGCAAGATATTCGACGATGCGTTCCTTGACCTTTTCCAGGCCGTAGTGATCGGCATCGAGGATTTGCTCGGCGAGCGTGAGATCCTTCTTGATCTTCGACTTCTTGTTCCAGGGGATCGACAATAGCCAGTCGAGATAGTTGCGCACGACGGTGGCTTCCGCCGACATCGGCGACATCTGCCGCAGCTTCTTGAGCTCATGCTGCGCCTTCTCGCGCGCCTCCTTGGAGAGCTTGGTGCGCTTGATCTTTTCCTCGATCTCGGCGAGCTCGTCCTTGCCGTCCTCGTCGCCGAGCTCTTTCTGGATCGCCTTCATCTGCTCGTTGAGGTAGTACTCGCGCTGCGTCTTCTCCATCTGCCGCTTGACGCGGGTGCGGATGCGCTTCTCGACTTGCAGCACCGAGATCTCGCTCTCCATCAGGCCGAGCACCTTCTCCAGGCGCTCGGTGACGCTCGGCGTCTCCAGGATCATCTGCTTGTCGGGAATCTTGACCGCGAGGTGCGAGGCCACCGTGTCGGCGAGCTTGGCGTAGTCGTCGATCTGCTGGACGACGCCGACGACCTCGGGCGACACTTTCTTGTTGAGCTTCACGTAGCCTTCGAATTCGTTGATGACCGAGCGCGCCAGCGCTTCGGCTTCGACCTGATCGCCGGACGAATCCGCCGTCACGACCGCGTCGGCCTCATAATAGTCCTCGCGATCGGTATAGCGCTTCACCTCGGCGCGCGCCGCGCCCTCGACCAGCACCTTGACGGTGCCGTCGGGCAGCTTGAGCAGCTGCAGCACGCTCGCCAGCGTGCCGATGCCGTAGATCGCGTCAGTGGCCGGATCGTCGTCCGACGCATTCTTTTGCGTCGCCAACAAAATGAACGTATCCGAACGCATCACCTCTTCGAGCGCCTTGATCGACTTCTCGCGCCCGACAAAGAGCGGAACGATCATGTGCGGGAACACAACGATGTCCCGCAATGGCAAAACCGGATAGGCCCGGCTTTCGCCGGTCATGAGCGGTGGCTTCGGTTTGGTGGCACTTGTCATGGCCCCACTTCCTTATTGTTGTACACCTCCCTCGCAACCCGCAGGATGCGCTGTCGCGACGGACTGCCGTGTGGCCGGGAAGGGATTAGCGAACGGTGACCTGCTCGCACCCAAAGGGCGGGCGTGGCACCCTGCCCGGAGTAGTCTGCGGCCACTCGAACGAACGTTTGGCCGTTTGATATAGGTGGCGTTGTCGCCCCGGCGTGTCAAGAAAGCCGGATTTTCGGCGGTAAAGCCCGTCCCGAAAAGCCGCGGCCGTTGGCTTCGCACCGAATCGACGATGCCAAAAGGCGGCACCGTTTAGGCACTCGCCCCGCCGGCATCGCTGGCGCGGTCGGACCGATCAGCATAGATGTAGAGCGGCCGGGCACTGCCTTCGACGACCTCGCGCGAGATCACGACCTCTTCGACGCCCTCGAGGCTTGGCAGATCGAACATGGTGTCGAGCAAAATGCTTTCCATGATCGAGCGCAAGCCGCGGGCGCCGGTCTTGCGGTCGATCGCCTTGCGCGCAATCGCGGACAGCGCCTCGTCGGCGAGCGTGAGGTCGACTGTCTCCATCTCGAACATCCGCTGGTATTGTTTGACCAGCGCGTTCTTCGGCTCGGTGAGAATGCGCTTGAGCGACGGCTCGTCGAGGTCTTCCAGGGTCGCGACAACCGGCAGCCGACCGACGAATTCCGGGATCAGGCCGTACTTCAGCAAATCCTCAGGCTCCACGTCGCGGAAAATCTCGCCCTGCTTGCGGTCCTCCGGCGCCATGACCTTGGCGCCGAAGCCGATCGACGTTGAACGGCCGCGGGCGGAAATGATCTTTTCCAGGCCGGCAAACGCGCCGCCGCAGACGAACAGAATGTTCGTGGTGTCGACCTGCAGGAATTCCTGCTGCGGATGCTTGCGGCCGCCTTGCGGCGGGACGCTCGCGATCGTGCCTTCCATGATCTTCAACAGCGCCTGCTGCACGCCCTCGCCCGACACGTCGCGGGTGATCGAGGGATTGTCGGACTTACGCGAAATCTTGTCGATTTCGTCGATATAGACGATGCCGCGCTGGGCGCGTTCGACATTGTAGTCGGCCGACTGCAGCAGCTTCAAAATGATGTTCTCGACGTCTTCGCCGACGTAGCCGGCTTCCGTCAGCGTGGTCGCATCCGCCATCGTGAAGGGCACGTCGAGGATGCG
>Ga0210386_10005666_pt1 | contig 10111 bp, 7 predicted proteins | sample IncBWH32OmetaG_FD_160091 | JGI IMG/M metagenome (GOLD analysis project Ga0210386, IMG submission 160091) | Forest soil microbial communities from Barre Woods Harvard Forest LTER site, Petersham, Massachusetts, United States - Inc-BW-H-32-O ... | reverse complement strand
GGATTTGTTTTGCTCGGTTTGGCGTTGGGCGATTGCCAGGCATTGCTGATAAACATCCAGAGCCTCCTGGAGCTTGCCTTGCGCCACCAGGACATCGCCAACCTTTTGGTAACTCACCGAGAGATCTCGCTGCCAGCCTGTATTGGATTTGTCCCGGTCCGCCAGGCGTTTGTCGATCGCCAAGCTTTGCTGGTAAGCAACCAGAGCCTCCTGGAGCTTGCCTTGCGCCACCAGGACATTGCCAACCTTGTGGTAACTCGCCGAGAGATCGCTCTGCCAGTCTGAATTAGATTTGTCTTGGTCTGCCAGGCGTTTGGCGATGGCCAGGCTTTGCTGGTAGGCATCCAGCGCATCCTGGAGCTTGCCCTGCGCAACCCTGACATCGCCGAGGTTGTCGAGCATCATTGCTTGCTGGTCCAGACGTGACGCGGTTACCAGATCTTTGGGTAGCCCACCTAAATATTCTTTCGCCTTTTTAGCGACATCGTCCAGGACGTACAATCGACCGATAGGTTCCAATTTATCGCGCAGGTCATATAGCATGAAATTAATGAGCCCATCGGCCTGCTCGCGCGCGTCGTTGGCTTTCTTTTCCGAAGCCTGAGCAGCAAGGCGTCGAGCTTCAGCAATCCCCGCCTGTTTTTGGGCCGCGGTGCGTTGCGTCAGAGCCTCCTGCCGCTGTAAGAACGCGTAGATGGCAAGCGCGCTTAGCAAACCTATCACCACCGATGCCAACGCCGCTGTCCGCAGAATTCCGCGGCGATAGGCGGCCCGTTCGCGCTCCTTGAGGAGGGCTTGTTGTTTGTTAGAGGCCGTCCGCCGCTCTTCCAGCGAGCGCAGTTGCTCGGCCAATTGCCCGGCGCCAGCGAACCGTTCTTGCGGATCGCCCGCAAAACATTTTTCTAAGTCCTCTCCCAATAGCGGATCGGTGACCTGTTTCATCCAATCGGTGGTCACCGCACGCGAGAAATCTCCAGCCACCAGTTGATAGAACACCACTCCCAGGGCGTAAATGTCCGAGCGAATCGAGGCCGCTTTCCCGGAAAAGAGTTCTGGCGCCATGTACAATTGTGTGCCGCTGCGTGAGGAAGATTCCGCCATCGTCTGGGTAAACCCGGAGGAGGTTAGCCGGCTAAGCACTTCCTTGGAGACTACCTGGCCGATCCCAAAATCCGTCAGATAGGCGTGGACATCGCCCCGCCCGCCGACAAGAATATTCGAAGGCTTCACATCGCGGTGGATCACCCCGCTGTCATGCGCGGCCTGGAGCGCATCGGCAATTTGCGCGACGATTTCTATCCGTGCCGCCAGCGGTACCTTGTCCACTCCGCCTTGGGTTTCGCACCAGGCCGCGAGATCCGGTCCCTCGACGTGTTGCATCACGATATAAAACGGCGCCTCGTCGAAATAGACGTGCTCGATTCCAACGATGTTCGGGTGCTGGCCCACCCGTTCCTTCAACAAACGAAAGAGCGTGACCTCGCGTTTTAAGGAGCGCACACGGTCGGCTCGAAAACAAAATTTAAATACGTACTCGGTCTTGAGCGTTTTATCCCGTCCGAGCCAAACCTCACCAAAGCCCCCCTCGCCCAGCTTCTTTTCCAATACCCAGCTGGTACCCGGCACCTGCTGACCGACGGCCGGCCGCCAGCCGAGCACCGGTTCATTGTCGGCGGAAATAAAGCGATGGGCTTTTTCACTGTCGGGTGGCCGTCCGAGTTTCGCTTTGCCCAGTTCCCCGACCTCGCAGATTTCAATAGGTTCTTCGACCCCTTTCAGGAGGTAAGGGCCGTGATTGAGCCAGGAGAGCAGATCGACACCGCCGAGCGCATCGAAACTGAGACTGCGCCGCGCCTCGTCAAAAGCAAAGCGTGTCAGCAAGATTTGGTCGCCCTGCGCCAGCGACTGCACACGCGCACAGGTGTCGACCTGTATTCCATAGAGCGCTTCCGCCTTCCCGCGATCACCGTCCTCCTCAACCAACACCTCTCCGACGTGAATCCCGATCCGGTCGAAGATCGGACGTGCGGATCCCGCGGCCAACGCACGCAGCCGAGCTTGCGAGTAGAGCGAGAATTTGACTGCGTCCGAAGGATTCGTGAACACGATAAAAAAAGAATCCCCCGCAGTTTCGACTTCCTCACCTTGACTGAACTGGCTGAGGACTTCCCGAATCGCGGCGTGATGCTGCTGGATCGCCAAGACCGCCTTCTGGTCTCCAAACTCCTGCTTCAGCTGAGTCGAGCCGACAATATCCGTGAATACGAGAGTCAGGACAGCCACCCGATGGCTGCGCTGGAACTCTTGAACTTTAGCACGGCGCTCGATCGCGATCTGTTGTAAATCCTCTGCGGCCACGAGCACCAACGTACAAAGGTTGGTCGCGGTGACCAATGGGAATCTCGTTCGGCCGCCGATCCGTCATTTCCGAACTACCGGTCGCCTCATCGATAGGCCGCGAGCATGGCGTAGACGGCGACTCCACTGATCGAGACGTAGAGCCAAATCGGGAAAGTGAATCGGGCCAGACGCCGGTGCGCGGGAAAGCGACCACTGAGCGAGAGAAAAAAAGTGATGAGAATCATTGGCAGTGCCAAGACCGAGAGACCGATGTGCGAAATGAGCAGCGGAAAGTAGACGTAACGAATCGGGCCCAGACCTTGAAAACGCATATCGCCGTGGAGGGCGTGATTGGTGATGTAGGTGACCAGGAAAACTGATGAAAAAACGAAGGCCGCGAACATCGCTGCCCGGTGCTCGCTGACCCGTCTGGCGCGGATGAAGCGGAAACCGATGACCAGGGCGATGGCCGAGAGGGCATTGAGAAGGGCGTTGAGTGCAGGAAGGAAGAGCAGGTGCGTGCCCGTCACATCCGAGGGCGCATGATAATAGACGAGCCAGCAAAGAAAGAGGCTGGCGATCGCGCTGATGGCGATAATGGCAGCGACGATTCTAGGCGGAGTGCGGTTCTCGTTGGTGGTGAGGGTCGCCATCGCGGTCAGGAAAGATTGGCAACGAACTTGGTCAGTGACGCTTTCAGCAACGTTCCAAAACAACGGCGATTCCTTGCCCTACCCCGATGCACATGGTGCAAAGGGCGTACCGCGCCCCGGTGCGGTGCAGTTGGTTGGTCGCCGTGGTGATTAAACGTGCGCCGCTGGCTCCGAGTGGATGCCCAATGGCGATTGCCCCACCGTTGGGGTTCACATGTTCCGCGTCATCGGGCAAACCAAGATCACGCGTCACTGCCAGGGCCTGTGCAGCAAAGGCTTCGTTTAACTCAATAAAGTTGATCTCCGAGATCTTCAGACCAGTTTTCTGGAGAACCTTACCCGAAGCAGGCGCGGGAGCGAACCCCATGATTCGCGGCGCGACGCCGGCGACGGCAGCAGATACCACGCGAGCCCTTGGACCCAGATGGTATTTTTTGACCGCCTCTTCGGACGCCAATAAAAGCGCACAGGCCCCATCGTTCACCCCGGAGGCGTTTCCCGCCGTGACCGACCCTCCGGCCTTGACCACAGGCCGCAGCTTTGCCAGCCCTTCAAGGGTTGTATCGGGTCGAGGATGCTCGTCCGTATCAACGATTTTCGGTTCGCCTTTTTTTTGCGGCACCGCCACCTCAACGATTTCCGGTCCAAAGAATCCGGACTTTTGCGCAGCAGCCCAGCGCTGCTGGCTCCGAAACGCAAAAGCGTCCTGATCTTTCCTGCTCACAGCAAACTGCTCCGCGACGTTTTCCCCTGTTTCCGGCATCGAGTCAGATCCATACATTTTCCGCATCAGCGGGTTAACGAAACGCCAGCCAATGGTCGTGTCGAAAATTTCCGCGTTTCGGCTGAAGGCCGATTCTGACTTGCTCAAGACAAAGGGAGCGCGAGACATGCTTTCAACCCCGCCGGCAATCATCAGGTCGGCCTCTCCAGACTTGATCGCGCGCGCAGCGATGCTGACAGCGTCCATGCTCGATCCGCAGAGCCGGTTCACGGTCGTTCCCGTCACTTCCTCCGGCATCCCAGCCAGCAGAAGCGCCATCCGGCCGACATTCCGGTTATCTTCACCGGCCTGATTTGCACAGCCGTAGACAACGTCCTCAACCGCGGCCCAGTCGACTTTCGGATTGCGCTCCATCAGAGCTCGGATCGGAATCGCTGCGAGATCATCCGCTCGCGTAGTTGCCAACGCTCCGCCATAGCGGCCAAAGGGGGTGCGGATAGCATCGCAGACAAACGCCTCTTTCATCTATTTTCCTCGTGTTGTTGAATCGTTTAGACCAACGTCAGTTTCCTGAGGCTGGTCTCGATCCCAGTTGATGCAAAGACTAAACCATTTTCGGCCAAATTTTTATCAATTAAATCGAGACTGGCATAATCACGAGGTGACAAATGCAATGAAGCGCTGGTAGGCGCCCCCCCAAGCCTCGGGCGCAATCGGCTCGAAAGTTTGCAGGGCAAAAGAATCGCGCACGACCCGTCGCAGGGTGGCCAGCGAACCGAGTTGACCGAGCGCGATGGCTTGGAGGAGCACGTTGCCAATCGCGGTTGCCTCCGCCGGGCCCGCGACGACCTGGCACCCGGTCGCACTGGCGGCGAATTGATTTAAGAGCGCGCTCTGACTGCCGCCACCCACGATGTGCAACCGGCGGATCCTGTGTCCACTCAGTTGCTCCAATTCTTCCAGGGTCACGCGGTAAAGCAGCGCAAGGCTCTCGAAAATGCAGCGCACAAACTGCCCCGGTGTTTCAGGTGCTGACTGACCCGTTTCCGCACAAAAGAGGGCGATCTTTTGCGGCATCTCGCCCGGCTTCAAGAACCGTATAGCCCGTGGATCGATCAGGGATCGAAACGGCTCCGCGTTCTCGGCCTCTCGTGTCAGAGTGGCATAGTCGAGTTCCCGCCCTTGCCGGGACCACTCACGTCGTGACTCCTGCAGAATCCAAAGCCCGACGATGTTTTTTAAGAAGCGGGTCGTACCGCCATAACCAGCCTCGTTGGTGAAATTGTGTTTGCGGACTTTCTCGCTGATCAGCGGCTGCGGCAATTCCAGGCCAAGCAGCGACCACGTCCCTGAAGAAAGGTAGGCCCAATCCTCCCCCTCCTCCGCCGGCACCGCTGCCACTGCCGCGCCGGTGTCGTGCGAACAAGTGGCCACTACTTGCACTTCCTGCAAGCCTGTCTCGGCGGCCACTTCCGGCAGCAACGGCCCCAGCACCGTCCCGGGAGGGACGAGCAGCGGAAATATTTTGGGCGGGAAACCGCACCGTTCGATCAGCACTTGCGACCAGGAGCGCGTTCGTGGGTTGTATAGTTGAGTGGTGCTGGCGTTACTTTCATCCACCCGGGGGATTCCGGAGAAAAGATAATTGAAGTAGTCGCCGATCGTGAGAAAGCAATCCGCCAGATCAAGCAGCGCGGGACTTTTTTCAACGTCCGAAACAAGGTGGTAAATTGTGTTGATGGGCATGAACTGAATACCCGTCTCGGCAAAAATCAGTTCCGAACCGACCTCCTTGCGCACCCGTTCGTAGGTGCTTTCGGTGCGCGCGTCGCGGTAATGAAATGGCGAACTCAGCACTGGGTGCACGGCATTGAGCAACACGTAATCCACCCCCCAAGAGTCCACGCTCAGACTAGCGATTGACACCTGGCGTCCGGCAACGTGCCGCAGGCCGGTTTTGAGTTCCTCGAAAATGCGCAGCACGTCCCACCGGAGGGAACCCAGCACGCGCACCGCGGCACTGGGAAACCGGTGCATTTCTTCCAGCGTCAACCGACCGTCTTCGAGGCGACCGAGCATCACCCGGCCACTCTCCGCGCCGAGGTCGCAAGCAATGTAGTACTTCGGGTTCATGGTATTTGGGAATTGCGGAATGCGAAATGCGGAATTGGGAACGGGAAAGATTGCGAAGCTCCAAAAATTGTTGAATTGGGAATACGAAATTTCCCCAATTCCGCAATTCGCATTCCGCAACGAAATTCGCAGTCTCGAATCGCGCTAAAAATTAAATTGATCAATGTTCGCGGCATCGAACACCGTCAACGGTCCCAGGATCACTACCCCGTCTTTGCCGATGGTGCGGGACCCGAGTTTTCCGGCGCTAAAGGTCTCTCCTTCTTTGCCCTCGATATTTCCCGAGGCCAGCTGTGCAGCGGCGTAAGCGGCCAGGTAACCGACATCGGACGGATTCCAGAGGGCGAACTCTTTCACGGTCCCGTCCTTCACAAATTGGCGCATCTGGTTAGGCGTACCCAGGCCGACCAGCGCGATTTTGCCTTTGAGCGGGCTGGTGGAAAGATAACGCGCAGCGGCCGCGACCCCTACCGTTGTCGGACTGATGATTCCTTTTAGATTGGGGTACGCCTCCAGCAGGCCCTGCGTTTCGGTGAAGGACTTTTGGTCCTCATCGTTGCCGTAAGCGATTTTGACCAGCTTCATGTCTTTGTACTCCGGCTTTTGGAGTTCCTCCTCCATGTACTTAATCCAGGTGTTCTGGTTGGTCGCGTTGGGGGTAGCCGACAGAATCGCAATGTCGCCTTTGAAATCGATCTGTTTGGCCAGGATCTGTACTTGCCCTTGACCGATGCCTTCAGAGGAAGCCTGGTTGATAAAAACCTTGCGACCTTCCGGGGCGGTGTCGGAGTCCATCGTTACGATCTGAATCTTCTGTTCCCTCGCCCGCTTAAGGTAAGGAATCAGGGCGTTCGGGTCATTGGCGGCAAGCACAATCGCATTTTGCCGCTGGGTGATCAGCGTGTTGATGTAGGATACTTGGGAGGAGGCGGACGCATCGGAGGGACCGACTACCTTTCCTTGCGCGCCAATCTCCTGACAAGCGTCCAGAGAGCCTTTCGTTTCGATCACATTGTAGGGGTTATTGATGTTCTTGGGAACAAATGCCAGTTTGAGATCCTTTTTGATCGGCTTGTCCTGGCTATCGCCAACTGTTCCAAGAAATGTTAGGGAGCAAACGACAGCGATGGTGGTTATCAGGGAGGTTTTGGTCATAGGATGTTCATGGGGCTATGCTAAGATCTCCCGACCGACTTATCTATACAATCGTGAAAAGGGAAATGGGAAATGGGAAAAGCGGATTGCGGAATTCGGAATGGGAAGATTGCGAAGCTCCAAAAATTGTTGAATTGGGAATACGAAATTTCCCCAATTCGGCAATCCGCATTTCCTCCATTTCCCCATCCCCAATTCCGCATTCCGCAATCCGCAATCCGCAATTCCTTCGTAGGACTCAGCCCGGCGTTGCAACGCCGGCGACATCCAACAAACGGGTATTTCTGCCAGGGCGTAAGATCGGCGATCGTTACCGTCGAGTATGGTGATACGGGGAGATTCCCGGCGTCAAGACGCCGGGCTGGAGTTTGGACATTTCAGCATTTATCGCGGTGGCGGTGCCGGCGTATCCCGCGTTCTAAATCTCGGGCTTTGGCGAGCGGGGAATGTCGTCGGGCTTGACCGCAAATTCGTCGGCGAGGTACTGCTCCGCCTCGGTGAGATCGAACTGGTGAATCAAGTAGTATCTGCGTGCGCGACCCTGCCTTAGCTCGCCGATGAGAAGCGGGTCTAAGACACGCGGCCTTGGATCTGGAAGGAGCACGCTTTTCCAGCGGTGCTGCTGGTCTACGATGAGGTAGAGTTTTTCGAAGTGATCTTTGGCGGCACGCGCTTTTTCCCGGACTTCTTTCGGCAGAATTCCGTTAAATTCTGCGGTGATGGCAAGCTTCTTCCACGGAAAAGACTGGTTCAGCACAAACAGGCTCAAGATGTATAAGAAGAATGCGCCAAGGACCCATCCCCCCACAAAGACATAGGGTACCGCCTCCCTTACCATTACGATGGTGTGGGAAAGGAGAAGAACTAAGACAGGGAATATTCCCAGAAGCATGGAGAGTCCGGATAGCGCCCGTTCGGATTTTATTCTGCGATCATTGATTTTGCGGACAAATGCTTCCGTCCTTTGATAGGGAAGGTACGCGGCAAGGCCGGCAGGCTGTTGGATGGTGAGGAGCGAATCCGTAGTGATTTCGAAAGTCAATTGGTGGCTTCCTTCGAGATCGAAAACAGCGAAGATTGGTAGTTCTGCACCGCTAACTTCCTCTCGATATGTCTGTTGAAGACCGTACGGATCGAACTCTTGAAAATGAAGAAGTGTCTTTGGTGCTGTCGCCAGCAGGGCTCTTCCCTCTTCGCACTCTTCCTCCAAGGGAAAGAGATGATCGGTTCTTTTGCCAGCGAAGCTGGCAGGCCGGCAGTATTTCTGCCGGAGCAGGTTCAGGTTCGCGCTCATCAGGGGTTCCTGGAAAGTTGGTTTTGCCGTTCCCTTCAGGTCCTTGCTCCCAAGGCTTCTAGAAAGGGAGATTTTTCACCTTCTGGATCGTCGCCGAAGTCTGCCTAAAACGCAAATCGAACCGTGGAAAGATGACACAGGCTGCCAACCTCCTTCCACGGGGGCAAGACAGGCCAATTTTCTGGCTTTTCCGATGGCGGACGGCGGATTTTCTTCCAGGTCGGAATCGAATCGCCCAAGTTCACTTTTACCTGGACGATCTTTGGCCCAAGATTTTTGGCAAACCTCTCATTGGTAGACAGCCTGATGAAAACCTCGAAAAAATTGCTATTCACTGCGTGTACGCTGCTGCTCCTCATCCAGGGGAGTTGGGCGCATGCATTCGTCGATCACGCGGAACCGGCGGTGGGAAGCCAGATCCATCGCACACCGACTCAGGTGAAGATCTGGTTCACGGAGAAGTTAGAACCGGCCTTGAGTAAGATCCAGGTATTCGACATCTCCGGACAGGAGATCGATCAGCGTGACGTGAAGATCGATCAGTCGAATGCGGCCTTGCTGACTGTTTCGCTTCCCGAGTTAAAGCCGGGCAAATACAAAGTCGTGTGGCGCGCCGTCTCAGTCGACACTCATGTCACCACGGGAAACTTCACCTTTGAATTACTCTGAATGGCGATCACACCCAAGGTGTAGTCACCGACGACTGCCCCGCGACGTACTCCGATGACGCTGGCGTTGATATTGGTGCGTTGGTTGCATTTGTCGGCCTCGATTCTGCTGGCCAGCCTGTTTTTGTTTGAGGCGGCGATTGTCCTTCCTACGATGCGGAGTTCTTCGGCGAGAGTAGGACACCTGCTGGAGACGCTTCACCGACTCACCTGCCGGACCGCGTTGTGGACGGTTCTCGTGGCGCTGATGTCGTGGTTCACCTGGAGTTGGTTGGTCGCCTCAGCGATGAGCGGAGACGATTTGCTTCAATGTTTACAGAGTGGTGACTGGTGGACTGTTCTGACCACGACGCAATTTGGTTCGATATGGTTGTTCCGGGCGATCCTTAGCTTGATCTTTGGGATCATCCTCTGGGTGGTGGCACGGGCCTCAGGGAAACCAACCTTCTTACAAACAACCCTCGCGGGACTTTCCGTCATAGAGCTTGTTTCCCTGGCATGGGCCGGCCACGCCGCAGCAAGTCCGGGCCCGTTCGGAGTAGTTCATGTTTTAGCCGACGCACTCCATCTTTTAACCTCTGCGTTCTGGCCAGGAGCTCTGGTCCCTCTCGCCGCAGTCCTTCTTCTTTTGTTAAAATCGACCCAGATCGAGAACATCGTGCTGGCGGCGCCGCTTGTTCGCCGATTCTCGGCATGCAGTCTGATCGCGGTGGCCAGCCTGGCATTTACCGGAATGGTAAACAGCATTTTCATGGTTGGCAGTTTTCGGGCTCTCGTGACCAGTCCCTACGGCCAGATTCTAGCTTCCAAGCTCATGCTGTTTTGCGCGATGATCGGGTTCGGCGCCTGGAATCTTTTTTTGCTGAAGCCGAGGATAGCGGTTGACCTTCCGACCGCTAGCCTTGGACAAAAGAACGCCGTGCGTTTGCTGCTTCGGAACGTCCTATGGGAAATTGTACTCGGTACCGTCGTACTCCTTATCGTTGGATTGCTGGGAATCACTCCGCCGCCCATGCGCTGACGGTTCAGGCCAAGGAGCCAAGGAGCCAAGGAGCCAAGGTGCCAAGGAGCCAGGAGGTCAGAGGCTCAGAGTCGAGTTGAAGGCGCGGTAAAAAAAAGCCGACACCACCCCTATTATATCTAA